>JAAGKN010000631.1_pt1 | contig 122863 bp, 98 predicted proteins | sample 6206371 | NCBI WGS metagenome assembly JAAGKN01 (sample SAMN11533720, study PRJNA540317) | gut metagenome | isolation source: fecal pellets from male and female animal of same cohort | host: Peromyscus leucopus | place: USA:CA | collected 2017
TTACCGTACCGGGGGTTCGAATCCCCCCGCTTCCGCTGAAGAAACGGCCAATTCAATTGCAAATGGCGATTTCGTCTAGGGGTTAGGACACATGCCTCTCACGCATGGAACACGGGTTCGATTCCCGTAGTCGCTACTTAATTAAGCAGGATGGTGATGTATTTAATTTATACATCATCATTTTTGTTCTCATCCATACCGTCCCGGATTGGAGGGCTGCGGATTTTGGGCACAAACCGAAAATTGTTTGATTGTGTGTGCACGTATTTTATTATCTATAAAGACGTAGCTTCTGTGTCATATATGTAAGGAAATAATGACTTGTATTGCACATGAGCGTGAAGCTGCTCGTGGATTTAGGATAACCAATATACCTGAGATTTTTGCGAGTATGTCCTTATCAAAGCCGATTTGTGAGTTTATGAAATAGTTTTGTGACATTCCATTATTGCATATTGAAGGGGGATATTCCAATAATGCAGGATAACATATTTTGAATCTCACGTTTTTTATGTAAATTTGTGACGTAATAACGTTCGATAGCAATGCAAGACGATAGATATGTTTCCTTGGATGGATTGGAAGTGCACATGCGGTCATCGCGCGACCACAGAGGACTACTGACGTTTGTAGAGGAAACGAAAGATTTTCCTTTTCAGTTGAAAAGGATGTTTTGGATAACAGATGTACCATCCGGGGCCAGGCGAGGAGGACATGCCCATAATACCTGTATGGAGATAGTGTGTTGTATATGTGGACGATTCAGATTGGTGTTGGATAATGGTCGAGACAGATGTGAATTTGTTTTGGATTCACCGACATATGCTGTGATTATACCAGCAGGCGTATGGTGTTTGTTGGAAGATTTTTCTAAGGATTGCGTGGTACTGGTCGGAGCAAGTGAGGAATACTCTTTGGATGGATATGTAAAGGACTACGATGAGTTCATCAAGAGGTTTACATGACAACAATGTGAGTTGCAGGAAAATACAAGGTATCTGATGTCGTATGCATTTGCCAGTTTTCTAAAATGTCATAGACATAAATGTTTGAGTATAGACACATAAAATAGGATAATGAGGATATTTCCATACAGTATAAACAAAAGGGATGCATGGAACAAGTTCGTGGAGGAGAGCAAACAGGGCACGTTCCTGCTTAATCGTAACTTCATGGACTATCACGCAGACAGGTTTTTTGACTGTTCCTTACTGGTGTACAAGGACGATGTTGATGAGGGTGAAGAAAACTACGATAGTCTTGTGGCGATTTTCCCGGCGAACTGGAATGAAGAGGAGAGGATTGTCTACTCGCATCGTGGTCTGACATATGGAGGTCTTCTGACTAAAACAGGAACTACCCAAAGCGAAGTTTTGCAGATATTGCAAAAGGTCCTTTTATATTTTGAGCACTATCTTGGTGCCAAGTCCCTTGTGTATAAAGCCATACCTTATATATATAGTAGGGTGCCAAGCCAGGAGGACTTGTATGCCTTGTTTCGTGCAGGTGCCCAATTGCAATCTCGTAGTGTGGCCACTGTTGTGAGTGTGGCTAATCCATTGAGCATGCGCAGTCTGCGCCTGCGCCAAGCCAAAAAGGCCTTGGAACATGGCTATTATATTGAGCGCATCAAGGAAGGAGACGATGACGGTCTGAGGGACTATTGGGGAGTTTTGGAAGATGTCCTGCAGGAATATCATCAGACACGACCGGTGCATACTGTGGAAGAGATGTCGTTGCTAATGCACCGTTTTCCAAAAGAAATCAAGTTGTATGTGGTGAAAGACACCGATGCGAGGATAGTGTCTGGCGTAGTGGTCTTTGAGACGGATACGGTGGCGCATATTCAGTACATAGCATCTGCAGCCGAGGGCAGGAAGTACGGGGCGTTGGATCTCTTGTTGCGTCATCTTTGCGGTGAAAAGTACAAGGACAAGGAATTTATTGATTTCGGAATAAGTACCGAACGAGATGGATATTACCTCAATGAAGGCTTGATTTTCCAGAAAGAAGGATTCGGAGGCAGGGCAGTATGTTATGATACCTATCATGTGGATCTTGACCGTAGCCATATACAGAAGATGTTTACATCTGGTATAAAGGATAGTGCGGAGCATGACATCAAGTTCTTGGATCTTAAGGCGATGTCAGACAGTTTTGAACCAATGCTTTCACGTGGTGTCATGCGTGTGATACAGAGCGGGCGATACCTTTTGGGTGAGGAGAATTGTGCTTTTGAGTGTGAGTGGAGTGAATATCTTGGTGCCAGGCATGCCATACTTTGTGGCAACGGGCTTGATGCTCTGAAGTTGATACTGCGCTCATACAAGATGCTGAAGGGATGGCAGGACGGTGACGAAATCATTGTGCCTGCAAATACGTACATTGCTACCATCCTTGCGGTAAAGGATGCCGGACTTACACCAGTACTGGTGGAACCTCGCCTGTCGGATTATAACATTCATTCCGAGGAATGTGCCAAGGCTATAACGGAAAGAACACGAGCCATTATGCCAGTGCATCTTTATGGACGTGTTTGCGACATGGCAGGATTGTTGTCTTTGGCCGAACAAAGCGGGCTGCTTCTAATAGAGGATGCCGCGCAGGCTCATGGTGCTGTATGGCAAGGTAGAAAAGCCGGTCACATAGGCGATGCAGCAGGATTCAGTTTCTATCCGGGAAAGAACTTAGGAGCATTGGGCGATTCCGGCTGCGTTGTTACCGATGACGATGATTTGGCACGAGTAGTCCGTATGCTTGCCAATTATGGTAGTTGTGAAAAATATGTTCACGAATATGATGGTGTCAATAGTCGTGCCGATGAAATACAGGCTGCCGTCCTAAGGGTAAAGTTGTCACGTTTGGATGAAGACAATGCCCGTAGGCGAGAGATGGCACGTACTTACATAAATGGAATAAAAAACCCAATGATAATATTGCCGGAGATGCCTGATAATGAAGAAGAGAACGTGTGGCATATTTTCCCCATACGTTGTTCCGAACGTGATATCCTGCAAAGCTATTTGAAGGAGGCCGGTGTACAAACACTAATACATTATCCCATTCCTCCCCATAAGCAGCAGGCTTTGGCTGAATTGAAACATGGACCATTACAACTTACCCAACGTATACACGAGGAGGAACTATCCTTGCCAATTTCGCCTTTATTGGCAGAGGACGACTTGAATTATATCGTGGAACTGATAAATCGCTTCGTGGTATAGCCTTTCGTGTTGACGACATGGTCATTTCCGCGTCTCGTGCCGTTGGCGTACATAAGAGTGGAAGATTACAGTATAGAAATTAGACAAGAACGATAATAAAAAACATATCATGAAAGTAATTAACATATCCGAGACCAATAGTGTCATTTCCAAATATGTGGCGCAGATGCGAGATGTGACGGTGCAAGGCAACAGATGTCTGTTTCGCAACAATCTGAAGAAAATAGGCCTGCTGATGGCATATGAAGTAAGCAAGACGCTGCATTATTCAGCCAAGATCATAAACACACCTTTGGCAGAATGCCAGGTTTCCACATATGATGACAAGATAGTCATCGGTACGGTTCTTCGTGCAGGACTATCGCTTCATGAGGGCTTCATGCAGATATTTGATGATGCAGATGCTGGTTTCGTGGCTGCTTATCGCAAGGAGGATGCCGGTAACGACATTAGCATACAACTGGATTATCTGGCTTCACCTTCTTTGGACAACAGCACATTTCTATTGGTGGATCCCATGCTTGCAACCGGAAAGAGTTTCGAGGCGTCTTATCATGCATATCTGCGCAACGGCACTCCTGCCAAACTGCACATCGTTGCTGTTGTGGCCTCCCGCCAAGGTGTGGAGTACTTGCAAAATGTATTTCCGTCCGATGATGTGACGCTATGGTGTGCCGTGATTGATTCCGGACTCAATGCTTCTGCGTACATCGTCCCAGGCTTGGGTGATTGCGGTGACTTGTGTTTCGGAGAAAAAATATAGGCCTACTGCGAGTATGCCGTTTTCATGGAGTATATCCTATCCATAACAGGTTCTGACAATTCCTGTTCTTCCGGTCTGCAACAGGACCTCAGGGTGATTGCCGAGATGGGTGCGCGAGCACTTACCGCCGCCTCCTGTATTGTCATACAGGACAATATGCGTATCAAAGAGGTGCTTGAGTTTCCGTCACATCTTATTAGCAAGCAAATCTCCAGTGTGATTTCCATTCATCATCCCGATGCAGTGAAAGTGGGGCTTCTTCCCAATGCTGATGCTGTAAAGACAGTATCTGAAGAAATATCGCAATGTGGCAAAGTGGTTATTGCGCCAGGAATTCTTTCGTCCGCAGGCATATCATTGGTGGACGACAAAACTATCTCTGCCATAAAAACATACTTGATACCACAAGCGACTCTGCTGGTTTTGCGTTGTGCCGAGGCGGAACGTATATTGGGGACAGGTATAGTAACAGACGAAGACATGTTGCATGCCGCACAAGTTTTAATATCAATGGGAGCACAGTACGTGATGTTGCGCGGAGGTAAGGTTTTCGACGGTCGTATCACGGCATTGCTGTCAGGCGCTGAGGGCCATAGGTTCTTTTCTTCTTATAATATAGACGGTTGGCAGCAGCATGGTGTAGGCGGGGCCCTTGCCATAGCTGTCACTACACGTTTGGGCATGGGGGATGATGTGTCGGAGGCCATATCTCATGCCCATGAATATGTACACAGCCATATTGTATACTCCGTGGCCAATGATGGAGGTAAGTTGCGTCCTGCGGATATTTACAATGAGTTTATCAGTCTTATTGCCTCGCATCATTGCACGGCGCATGATGTTTCATTCTATGCAGGACAATTGAATATCAGTACGCGTTATCTTGCTCAGATAACGGCGGATACTGTAGGCAAGGCTCCTAAGCAAGTCATTTCGGACTACCTTTTTCTCGAGGCCAGGCAACTGTTGTCCAACAGCCGCTTGTCCGTCAAGGAGGTTTCCTGCAAACTGGGATTCTCCAATGTAGCCCTTTTCTGCCGATTTTTCCGATTAAGGCAACGACAGTCGCCAAGTGTATATCGTTTATCAGTAAAAACGTTATCACAATCGGAATAAAATTCCTGTTCTTTCCTGTTTTGACTATATCTTTGTGGCTGAAGTAAGCGAGTTACGAAGTATAAACCAAATAATAAATGGAGTTTATGGAAGACAGGACTATTCTTAATCGCCAGTTGGCACAGATGCTGAAGGGCGGAGTGATAATGGATGTGACCACGCCAGAGCAGGCACGTATTGCCGAGGAGGCCGGTGCTTGTGCCGTGATGGCTTTGGAGCGCATTCCTGCAGATATTCGTGCTGCGGGCGGAGTAAGCAGAATGAGCGACCCCAAGATGATACGCGGTATCCAAGAGGCAGTCAGCATTCCAGTGATGGCGAAATGCCGCATAGGACATTTTGCCGAGGCACAGATCCTGGAGGCGATAGAGATTGACTACATAGATGAGAGCGAGGTATTGTCTCCGGCCGATGATGTTTATCACATAGACAAGCGCAAGTTCCAGGTTCCGTTTGTCTGTGGAGCAAAGAACTTGGGAGAAGCCATGCGCCGTATAAATGAAGGTGCCACGATGATACGCACCAAGGGAGAGCCGGGAACCGGGGATGTTGTGCAGGCTGTCAGACATATGCGCATGATGCAAAGCGAGATACGCAGACTTGTATCCATGAGCGATGATGAACTATATGAGGCGGCCAAGCAGTTGTGTGTGCCATATCATTTGGTGCAGTACGTCCATGAAAACGGTCATCTGCCCGTAGTGAATTTTGCGGCTGGCGGCATAGCCACACCTGCTGATGCTGCATTGATGATGCAATTGGGAGCCGAAGGTGTATTCGTGGGTAGCGGAATTTTCAAGAGTGGCAATCCTGCAAAACGCGCACAGGCCATAGTGAAGGCTGTAACCAATTACAACAATCCCAAGATTTTGGCCGAACTAAGCGAAGATTTGGGAGAAGCCATGGTGGGCATCAACGAAAATGAGATAGAGATACTGATGGCAGAGAGAGGAAAATGAAGATTGCGGTATTAGCACTCCAAGGTGCATTTGCCGAGCATGTCCGAATGCTCAAAACCTTGGGTATAGATTCCTTTCTGGTAAGGAACAGAGATGATTGGGACCAGCCAAAAGACGGATTGATAATCCCAGGCGGCGAGAGCACGGCCATTACGTGTATTCTCAGGGATGAAGATTTGCTCTTTCCAATTCGTGAGGCAATAATGCAGGGATTGCCCGTATTTGGAACTTGTGCAGGACTGATAATGTTGGATGGTGAACACCTTGGCACCATGGACATCAAGGTGAGGCGCAATGCCTATGGAAGACAGCTTGGCAGTTTCAATGCCAATGGTGATTGTCGGGGGATAGGTATCGTACCCATGATTTTCATTCGTGCTCCATACATAGAAAGCGTGGGGGAGGAAGTGGAAATCATTTCCATACTGGACGGCCATATTGTGGCGGCACGCCAAGGAAATCAGTTGGTTACGGCCTTCCATCCCGAGCTTTCAGATGATACTCGGGTGCATGAATACTTTATTCGCATGGTAGAGGTACGTTGCTCTTAGTCAAAAGGCAGAATATAATGTGATGTCCCGGTTGCAGCCTTCCTGTGGCCGGGACTGTTCAATCTTCGCAGATGCCTACAGTCTTGAGTGTTTTACCATCGGAAAAAGCCTGTCCCACCTTGGCACCCAGCTGCAGGTAACCGTGATGCATGGGGTCGTAGACTATCAGGCGCATCTTTTCCATGTCAGGTACTCCATCCTCTGCAAGATATTCCTCGTTGACAAGTATGTTGACAATCTCGGCCACGATGTAATATCCTGTTTCGCTTTCGTACAGTTTCTCCTTGATACGGCATTCCATGCTCATAGGGAAATCTGTAAAGACAGGAGCGTCCACTTTCTCCGCCTTGGTAACTTTCCATCCTGTCTTGGCCATCTTGGCAGGATTGTTCTTGGCACTGACAATACCTACAAAATCCGCGGCTACGAGTGTGTCTGTAGTTGCAAAGGCCACTGTGAATTCACCGCAGCGGTTAATATTTTCAGTGGTAGCGTGTGCTCCTATGGAAATCATTATCTCATTGGAGTCCCATTGTCCACCCCAGGCGGCATTCATGGCGTTGGCAACTCCGTTTTGGTTGTATGTGCCTATAATCAACACAGGTTGTGGAACAACCCACGGCTTTGGTATGAAACTTTTCACTTTCTTGATATTGTTTATACATTAAGTGGTAGCTGACATACAGGGCTTATAGTGCCTGAATATCTTCAAAATATGACTGTTGAATTCACTGATGCCATGCACAATAATATGGGGGGCGGCATTATATACCGCCCCCCCATATAGATACTTGCCTATGATTAGCTAATCACAGAGATTAAAACCATGTCACATAGCAGAAGTCCTGACGATGAGGCAGGTTCGCATTCTTGGGATACATGCGGAATGCAGTTTTGTAGCTGCCAGCATTATCCAGAGAATGGCTACCCTCGAAGGTAAACTCAGAGCCATTGCTTCCCGTCACTTTCATTTCATCAATACTGTATATGGTCTCGACACCATCATTGTTAGTATGAACTGTTACAATTTCTACTCCGACAACATCATTCAGACCAGCCTCGTCTATTACTACCTTCACGTTGTACTTCTTGCCAGCCTCAAGTTGACCACTTTGCAAAGCCTCATCAGTTTCCACTTTGACCACCTTGATGTTGTTCCAATTGGAAGCCACACTTTCCTTCCATGCTGCGATTTCCTTTGCCAACTTGTTGCCATCCTTGCGAAGCTCGTTGCCACGGTCGCGCAACTTGTTGTAGAAACGGCTGTAATAGTCGTCCAGTTGACGCTTCATAGTGTAGTGGGGAGCGATGGTCGCGATAGAATTCTTGATTACTTTCACCCAACCGGTACTGTAACCCTTGGCATTGCGAGCGTAGTAGAGAGGCATGATTTCATTCTCCAGAAGACTATAAATGGTTGCTGCATCAAGCTGGTCCTGATGACCTTGGTTTTGATAAGTACGCTTCTCGGTCAATGCCCATCCCGCACCTTCGCGATAGCCTTCAAGCCACCAGCCGTCAAGTACGGAGAGGTTTACTACACCGTTCATCAAGGCCTTCTCGCCTGATGTGCCGCTTGCCTCCAAAGGACGTGTAGGAGTATTCATCCAAATGTCAACACCGGAAATCAAACGGCGTGCCAACTGCATATCATAGTTCTCCAGAAATATAATCTTACCGAGGAACTGTGGCATCTGGCTTATTTCATAGATACGCTTAATCAATCCTTGGCCAGCACCATCGGCGGGGTGTGCCTTACCGGTGTAAAGGAACTGTACGGGATAGTTGGGATTGTTGACAATTTTTTCAAGACGTTCCAGGTCGGTGAACAACAAGTGCGCACGCTTGTATGTGGCGAAACGACGTCCGAAACCGATAAGCAGAGCGTTGGGATTGATTTTGTCCATCAAGCTTACTACACGTGAAGGGTCTCCCTGGTTCTTCAACCAGCTATCGCGGAACTGCTCGCGGATATAGTCGACCAACTTGTTTTTCAGCTGCATGCGTGTGTTCCACACCTCATCATCGCTGACATTGTATATGGCATGCCAAATCTCTTCGTTGCTCTGGTCTGCCAAATGATTTGCATCAAAATGCTTGGCATACAGCTTGCGCCATTCGTTGGCACACCATGTGGGGAAATGAACGCCATTGGTAACATAACCTACATGACTCTCTTCGGGATAATAACCATTCCAGATGCCAGCGAACATCTTTTTGCTTACTTCACCGTGCAGCCAGCTTACACCATTTACCTCTTGACATGTATTACATGCGAAAGTAGACATGCAGAAACGCTCGCCCTTGTCATCGGGATTCATACGACCCATACCAATGAATTCATCCCAAGTAATGCCAAGAAGCTGAGGATAACCACTCATATACTTTGCAAAGAGAGATTCGTCAAAGTAATCGTGACCTGCAGGCACAGGAGTGTGAACGGTGTATAGGGAACTTACGCGAACCAATTCGAGAGCTTCCGTGAAGCTCAGACCTTCCTTGACATAATCAACCAGACGCTGTACGTTGCAAAGGGCAGCATGGCCTTCGTTACAATGATAAACATCCTTCTTGATACCAAGTTGCTTAAGCAAAAGCACACCACCGATGCCGAGAAGAATTTCCTGCTTCAAGCGGTTCTCCCAGTTGCCACCATAAAGGGCATGGGTGATAGGACGGTCGAACTCGCTGTTCATCTCGTTATCAGTATCCAGCAAATACAACTTGACACGACCTACATTTACACGCCAAACATATGCATGTACATAGTAATCCATATAAGGGACGTCCACTACCATGGGAGTTCCGTCCGCATTGAGCTGTTGTTCAATGGGCAATGAACCGAAATTCTGAGCCTCGTAGTTAGCAATCTGCTGACCATCCATGCTCAGTGTTTGTGTGAAATAACCATAGCGATACAGGAAACCTACAGCACACATATCAACGTTGCTGTCAGATGCTTCTTTGATATAGTCACCTGCCAAGATACCCAGACCACCTGAATAAATCTTCAAAACCTGGTTCAAACCATACTCCATACAAAGGTAGGCTACAGAAGCACGTGTTTTGTCTGGTTCAACATCCATGTATGCACGGAACTGGGCATATACGTCGTTCATTTTCTTGACAATGGCCTTGTCATGAGCCAATTCCTCCATCTTTTCATGAGAGAGACGCTCCAAAAGAAGAACGGGATTGTAACCACATTCGGCATACAGCTGTGCATCTAAACTGGTAAAGAGGCTGCGTGCATCATGATTCCACGCCCACCACATGTTGTGAGCCAAATCATTCAACTTCTCCAACTCGGCTGGAATGTTGCTCTTGGCGGAGACTGTCTTCCATGCGGCTGCATTGGCGTTGCTTGCTTTAATTCTCATAATCGTTAGTTTGTTTATATGTTCTTTGTTTTATCATATCAAATATCACGGCGACATGGTCTACGTTGCCTGTAACCGTATTTCACTGTAGCATGTAATATAAGGACATGTTCTTAACCCATACTAATATATAAGGTATAAGCACATGCCCCATAAAACTATTTTTCCTTATTCATAGCAGCTACTCTTTTGTCACGATTCTTCAATGCTACGTCATAAGCATCAAAATAATAACGTATAAAATGTTTCCATAGGGCTTTGTCAGAAAGCTTCTTGGCATTTTTACGCACCATTTCCACTTCACTGTCTTTTAACTGGGAGAACGCTGATACGGTATCCTTTATTCGGTCAGCTACCTCGCTATAGTTATAATCGGTTCTATGGATAACTTCAACACCATCCATCAAAGTAGAAGTACCACCCTTTACTTTGTTTGCCCACATGCCAAAGCCAGACAAGCTTGTAGTGATACAGGGAACGTGAAAAGCGACACTTTCCAATGGCGTATATCCCCAAGGTTCGTAATATGAAGGATATATACTCAAATCCTTGCCTATAATGACATCATAGTAGTTGATATTCATCACTCCATCTTTACCATCCAAGTAACATGGAACAAAAATAATCTTTACCATATCCTCTGCCCGGTTCCACATGTCACTATATTTCAACATGCCTGTAACATTATCATGCGTCATGTCGTGCAACCAATGTGTTATTACGGGACATGGAAGCGGGGTATCAAAGGTGTCGGGACTACAAAGGCGCTCCAGCAAATCTTCTCTTGGTTCGCCCACCCAAGCGGGAACTTCTACAAGAGCCAGCACTGGCTTCTTCAAATTCTTGTCACGTCCCAAGCGGTTCATGGCTTCTATGAATACATCAATGCCCTTGTTTCGGAATTCATATCTTCCGCTGGTACCTACAATAAGAGTATCCTCCGGAAACGTGTATCCAGTTAAACAATTAGCAACTCGAAACAACATTTCTCTGGCTTCTTCGCGTTTAAGTTTAAACTCTGCCGACTTGGGGACAAAATCAGCCTCAAACCCATTTGGAAGCACAGAATCGCATTTCTTGTCCAAAAGTTCCTCGCATTCATGAGCAGTCACTTCGCTTACCGTAGAAAAGCAATCCACACGATGTGCGGTCTCTCGTTCCAAACTATGTTTGGCTTCCACGTTTAACTCTTGCGCCATCTGTATTCCGTTGTATGCCCAAAGGTAATCATACAAAGGCTTGTTATTGCCAGCTATGCTACGACCTATGGTGGTGGCGTGCGTGGTGAAAATGGTGGCTATCTCTGGAACATGCTGCTGAATATACATGGCTCCCAGACAAGTCATCCATTCATGTGCCTGAAATACGACATTGCGACACGTCTTCTTTAACAAGTGCCTGTAAAAGCTTTCTACGACAAGTCCTGCTGCATAAGAAAACATGTTTGCCTCGTCATAGTCCCCGTAACCGTTCAAGCTGTTTACATGTGCATACTCCCACAAATTGGCGTATAGCTGATTGCGCATTTCAAAATACTTACGGAATTCAACCAATACCACACATGGATTACCCGGTATATTCCAACGTCCGACCCGCACGTCCAGACCTTCCTTGCGAGCCACATTAACCCAGGACTTCCATAACTTCTTGTCTTCGATGAAAAGAGGATTTGGCTTGCCATGTCCAAAATCAGGTCCTATAAAAACAACCTTGTCGGGCATGGCATTCTGAAGAGTTTTGGCACGACTGGAAAGAACTGTATAGATACCACCGACCTTGTTACAGACCTCCCAACTGGACTCGAAAATATGGTCGGGTGCAAGCTTTATAATATTTGCCATTATGATAGTTTCAAGCTTAAAATTACCTAATAATGTCCGCAAAGATACGACTTTTTATTAAAAAAACCACACATTAACAATCTAAATGTCATTTAGAAGCGTTGGGGCATATCTTTTTCACTATCTTTGTACACGACCAACCAATGCAAATGCACCATGAAACAATTGTTTGCGCTTATATTACTGGTAGTCTGTATGCTATCCCATGCGGAAGATCTATGGAAGCTGGACTTGATAGACCGTAATAAAAATATAATCCTTAAGATTAACCTTGATGAAGAATGCATCGAGGTGCCTGGCATGGAAGCGTTTGGACCAATGCATGGATACTTGGGAGGCAACATCTATGGTATATGGGCGGTTACATCTTTTCGAATAAACACCAAGAAAGCAATTTTACGTTTGTCAAATGACTTGGGGAGCGAAACCCAAGAGGTGGAGCTGACCCAAACCACCGACAGCACATATCAGCTCAAACTTGTAGGGACAACTGTGATAAAACGGGTAGAAGGACATAAATTGCACAAGATTTCTCCAACACTTACAATGGTCAATAACCACAAGTAATCTGCCAGCCCATGGCAAGTGCCGTCAAATACAAAAAATATATTGAAACCATTATCATGCCTTCCGTCTTCGTAATCTTATATTTTGTGATGCCAAATACCAACAGCATGATTCCACTACCTACAAGAACCACCCAATCCAGTAATCCGATAGATTGAATACTTAAGGGACAAATTGTGGCACTGGCTCCAAGTATAAAGAAGATGTTAAATAGATTGCTACCTATAGCATTGCCCAATGCCAGTCCTTTGCTACCTTTGCGTGCAGCCACTATGCTGGTGGCCAATTCTGGCAAACTGGTACCAACCGCTAATACAGTAAGGCCCACGACCCTGTAGCTCATGCCGCAGGACATCGCAAGGGCAGAGGCTCCGGAAACCAACATCTGCCCGCCTCCAACAAGGCAGAGCATCCCCACTATGGAATACACCAACGTTTTACTCCAACTATATATATATCCACATGTCCTCGTCTCCTCCGGATTATGCTTTGCCACATAAAAGGAATACGTAATATACATGCCGAAGCACAGAAGCAAGACGATACCATCGCCCCTACTGACATTGCCATCCCTGGATAATGCAACCAGAACGAGTGATGACAGCACCACAAAAAGGATATCCCGTGAAAGCAGTTTCTTTGTCAATGACATCGGAATAAGTACCGAGGATACCCCGACAATCAGCAGTACGTTGGCGATATTGCTACCTACCACATTACCTATACTCATATCAGCCTTACCTTCAAGAGCACTGAAAAAGCTTACTGCAAATTCCGGCATGCTGGTTCCCATTGCCAGCACAGTAAGGCCAATTACCATTTCGCTTACATTCCATCTACGTGCTAAGCTGGAGGCACCATCAGTAAACTTGTCCGCCCCCCATACGACTATTGCCATGCCAAGACATAAGACGAGGATTTCAAGTATTATAGTCAACATATCATATATAAATATAGGTATATCCGTAAATTGACATATCGCGACCGTTCGGTAATCCTACACCAATGGCAATCACGCGTCGTAACTGATGTACGCATTTCCATATCGCGATGACGGCTGACATCCAAACAACCATTGGGAATGCGACACCAAATTTGCTGCAAAGGTATCACTTTTTCACAGGAATTGATGTTAGCTCAAGTGTTTTTGTATATTTTAAGCAGCTGAAACGGACGTTTATAGAGAAAAAGCCCTATCTTTGTAAAACAATATGAGGAGAACAGCTTATATATTCATAGTAATCATATGCGGTCTGTATATGGTTTCGTGCACTCCGACAAGTGAGCATCAGGATGCTTCTGTCAAGGAAACACCCACACATCGTACTGATGTCCACAACACGGATACGCTTTTGCTTATCACCATGCCCAAAGACGCTCTGTGGGGGCATTTGGGAGAAGCCACAGGCATGAGTGTGATAGAATTCATCACAGATGGAGGTGACACCTTGTACCTTAGGAAAGAAAGTGAAATCACAGGCCGCAGTGGTATCATATATGGGAGCATACGCAACTATACGGACCGTTTTTGCATTACCACTACTGATGGTGGCGAAACATTGCTAAAGGCCGTAAACGTTTCACAAATGCAGGAACTGTGGGCGGAACGTACTCTAACCGAAGAAAAATAACCGTTAAATATCATCAATAAGAATCTTCCACAACGTAATTATGGAAATCAGAAAACTTGCTTTTGCATGCCTGGCGACATTTGCATCTGTTGCCATGGCACAATTTGAAGGAACAACTGTAGACGAAAGAATCGCCTCCACTGCTGGTGAAGACAGCGTTACCGTGGGTCGTGGACACATCAGCAGTTTCCAAATGGGCATAGAGAACAAGAATTGGAAAGATGCCCATATCTCTTGGAAGTGGCTCATGCAGAATGCCCCTTATTCAATCTCCGGACTTTATAAGGGCCATGCTCCTTTCATGCTATATCAGTTGATTGTAACCGAGCAGGACGAGGCACAGAAATTGGCATATTTCAATGACCTCATGGACCTGTTTGACAAGCGTGCCATTCGTTTGGACACCCTAAACAGTATGGAAAAACGCGATAATCTCAAGAGTACCTTGGGCGATGTACTTGCCATAAAAGCCGACTACTACAATTGGACAGCTCCCACTACCAAGGGTTCCAACTATACTTTGAACCAAAGCTACAAGAACTATTCTGAAGCAATCCGCATGATTAACGAAAAGGGAGGACGAGAAGTCGAGGGATCCGTCTTGCAAAACTTCTTCCTCACTTCTGACGCAATGTACAAGAGTGCTCCCAACGCCCTTCGCGAGCAGTACTTGCAGGACTATCTGGATTCCAAGGATGCATGCGAAACCATGCTCCAGTTGGCCAAGGAGGCACAAGTTGCCGGCGACTCCGTCAAGGCACAGACGTTGCTGAAGAAATATGAGGGGCCTTTGGCTCTGATAGAGCAGACTTTTGCCAACAGTGGAGCCGCAGACCGCGAACAGATTATTGCCATCTACACCAAGAAGTTCGCTGCATACAAGGATGACATAGCAAAACTGAACTCATCTCTTAATTTGATGGCCCAGAATGGTTGCGACAACGATTCTATCTATTTCGTGTATGCCAAGGCCGCTTATGATCTCAACCCGACTTTCACTTCATCCATCGGCTTGGCTCAGAAGGCTCAGAAGGACGGTAAGGCTTCCGAAGCTCTCGCGTATTATGACAAGGCTCTTGAGCTGGCTTCCGATGATGCAACCCGTGGCAAAATTTGCATAAAGGTAGCCCAAGCCCTCATATCCAGCGGCGGCTTTGCCAAGGGCGAGGAATACATCAAGAAGGCTATTACCTATAATCCCGCTCTAACCGGAGCTGCATACTGGCAGTTGGCCATGAGCCTCATCAAGGCGCATGACCTCAAAGGTGCCATCAACTACTGCAATCTTGCGGGACAGGCGGACATCACATATGCCAACCGTGCAACAGACATGACCCAACGTCTCAAGGAAGCCATCGCACAGCAGGCAAGCAATGCCAAGATGCAGGCAGAGTACGAGGAATACATGCGCAAGAAGAAAGCAGAGGAGGCATTCTGGAACCAGAAGTAACACAACAATCCATAACGGACCAATGAAAGGCTCAATCATCAATCAATGGTGATTGGGCCTTTGTCGTTTATGCATAAATCTTCACAAAGGCGTATTGGACATTTGGAATTGCAATATAGAATTCACGAATATCTCCCTCTGAATTCGCGAATTCGTTAGTGTATATTCGTGAATTATCAATTCAGTTCTCATGTCTTTAAAATAGCTACCCCGTCACTATCGGAAGAGCTGCACTTCTGACTGTAGCATACCAGAGACTAAAGAACCATTAGGATTCCTGTTGCTGCTCATCATCATCGAAAATATCTGCGATATCATGGTTTATTGCAATAATACACAGAAATGATTTTTTAAGGAATAACTATGTGCATATCGAAGTCCGTATTTGATTAAATCATTGTTTCCATTGTATTTTTTTGATTCATACATGCTCTTAATGTACTATTATTTGCATTTAATAGCACACTATTTTGGTCATGTCAGTATTTATCACTAAATTAGCATCCAATAACCATAAAAATACTATAAGATTTATGAAAAAAACTTACCACATCGTATTACTTGTCATGGCGGCAGGTTGTTTTGTCGGCTGTAGCAATGACACATCCGGTATAGACGAAGTTGTTCCTACGGAAACTACGGGAAATGCCTCGGATGACCTCACACGAAATTTCCCTTTGGACAACGGTGCTGAGGAATTGAAAGGAAGTGAGGCAGAGAAATTCTGGCAGATTCTGCAAGGCGTGGACGATGAATTCCCACGCATGCAAGCCGGTTACAAGATTACTCTTGCACAGTATGCGGAAATAAAAGATTTCACAGATGAATTGCTTGAGGGCAGAACCACAGAGAGTCAAAAGTATCGCGCTATTTGGTTATGGATAACTAAGAACATCAAGTATAATACTGAATATGATCCAGGATTTAGCAATGAACCTTACGATGTCTTTATCAACAAAAAATGTATTTGTCAGGGCTATGCGAACCTGATGAATGTGATGGCGCATACACAGGGAATAGACGTAATAAACGTCAACGGATTCCTATCCACGATAGGTGGTCATGCATGGAACTATGTCCGCCATGGGGGCAAGTGGTGGTTGAGCGATCCCACAAACGGTATAGAGCACAAGGCCGAAAACATAAGTGACTACAAGGATATGTATATCCCGTATTCCGCCGATGGAAATTTCTTGGAAACTCCGGAATATGCTTATAACTTTACCGGAGCCTCAATAAACCTTAATGTTGTCAAGGAGGCAGAGGATGCCATGATGGTTCCGTTCAGCATAACCCTTAACAACGGAAGTCGTTATAGAGTAACATCTTTCTCTCCATCAGAATCTTTGCCGGACAACGTACGCGAGATATACATAGGTTCCAACATCGTGAGCTTGAGCAACAACAACATCGTTGGCCTTAAAGACAATGCCCCAAACGTAAATGCCGCATACGTGGATCCTACCAATCAGACACTCCACAGTTACGCTGGTGTCGTATATAGACGTGATATGGAGGAGCCTCTCTATATTCCGGCAGCCATGAAAACAATAGAACTTATGCCATTGGAGGTGATTGGAAAGAATCATATTTTCGATCACAAAGGTATTGAGGAAGTGATAATTGCCAATGGTACCAAACGTCTTGAAGCATGGGCTGTGGAAAAGTGTCCGAATCTGAAGGTAGCATACGTACCCATTGACACGGAACTTGATGAGAATGCTTTTGCTGATGTTCATCCCGATTTCCAAATCATCCGTCAGAACCAGACTGGCATCAAGGACATCTTGGCAGACTGAACATCGGAGTATCCTCCTGACCATGTAACAGCTGAAGCATGTGACATAATTTTATTTCCTTGAATATATATATACGTATCTAAGGCCGTCGTTTTCCCGAGTCCATGGATACGTATATTTTTTACTATACTATATTATTTGTGAGAGCACTTTTAGTCTGATTCTCATGTCTTTCCAGATTTATACAATAAGGTATAACTAATCCAAGCATACAAAACGATATGGCACAAACACAGAATCTATGCCTCCTGGGACTGTACATTTGTACTTGCACCTCTGCAATGTCACAAACATCTTGGTTACCAAACAAAATTGACACGCACAAAAAAATACGTTTGCTTGAATGCACTTACAAGAAAGCCGTTCTACAGTCTTGTCAGGAGGTGAATCCGTCTTCAGCATGGGAAGCGGAAACTACGTCTGCCTCTATTAACGGCAATCCTACATACATCTTTACTTTTAAGGCCAAGAGAGACATGGACAATTCCGGGGTAGCGGTGGCTTTTGACCGTTATGGATGGAGCAGTGACAACTATGTGATGATTCCGGCATCCGTATACAATGGCAACCGTCAACGCATAGTCAATCGTCAATATGCCACAGGTCTGGACAAAACAGACTATGGACGCAGGGACCTGGCTCTCACATCCAATCCCATTCCACAGCTCTCTCCTGAATACGGAGCGCAATCTCGTCTGGAAGTCTTGGTTTGCAATACCGCTACTCCGGCCATCACTTTTATGGAACGAGCCAAGCAGTCGGCCACTCTGCTACTGACTGACCAAGGTATTGGACACAAGGGCCAAATCTTGGATCATGGACTTATAGTGGAAGAGTCTGCGGACAGAAACATGGCATCATTCATAATCAGTGCTCCTGGTGTGAGGGAGCGTAAGCCCGAATTCATAGGATTTAGCGACAGCCCGGATAGAGGTATGGAAGTCCAACGTGGCGACAGCATAGTGATAAGAGTCACAGAAATAACATTCCCTTGTCAAGACGTACCGGAATTGCTGGCACGCTTCATGAAAGAGCGTAAGCGGCACACCATCGGAGCGGCACCGCGTAACCTTATGCCAATGAGCGAGGTCCTGACACTAATGGTTAGGAACATAGATGAACGCTACCACATTGGCGAGCACGGTGAGTATTATTGCCCGGAGAATGCAGACTGGATGTCTTACGGGTGGATTGGCGGACTGATGAACACCTATCCCATGTTAGCATTGAACGATGAGGAACATATGCGCAGGGTGCAGAAGACCTTTGACTTCTCGTTGCATCGGGCCAAAGGCAAGAGCGGCTACTACTATGATGTGCTTGGCAGCGATGGAAATGTCTTGTATCGTGATGCCGCGGCCAATCATATCGGTATAGGTCTTACACGAAAGAATGCCGATATCCTTTATTGGATGATCAAGCAATTTGCCTTGCTAAAACAGCAGGGCAGGGCAGAGGCAATTGATGCTCAATGGGAGGAACAGATACGCCTGTTGGCAGATGCATTCGTAAACACATGGCGCAGGGAAGGCACATGGGGCAATTATCTACAGGTGGAGACCGGGGATGTGGCTGTATATAACACGACGGGGGGAGCAATGGCCGTGGCCGGTCTGACTTTGGCTGCAGGGTACTATGACAGGCCCGAATATCTGGATGTCGCACGTCAGGCTGCAACAGCATACTACAATAACTTCGCCCTTGTGGGTTTTACCTCGGGAGGGTGCGGAGATATTCTGCAGAATGCCGATTCGGAAACAGCAGTGGCATTGCTGACCTCGCTAATGACTTTGTATGAAGCCACAGGAGAGAAACAGTATTTGTCTCAAGCCTGCGACTTGGCTCACCTGTGCGCCACATGGACGGTATCATTTCCGTACCGTTTGCCTGAGAACACCCCGCTTGCCCGTCTTGGAGCCAATCTTACAGGGGCTGTATGGGCCAGTACGCAAAACAAGCATGGCGCACCAGGATTTTGCACTCAGTCAGGCGATGCCCTTTTCAAGCTATACCGTGCTACCGGAGATATCTTATATGCAGACTTGCTGCGCGATGTCATCCACGCACATGCCGAAGGTATACAACCCAATGGAAAGATTACCGAACGTCTGACTTATTGTGATGCAGACAGCCGCGGGTCCCGTGGCGATGGCGGCAAGACAGGGTGGAACGAAACCAACGGTGCCATGATGTCACTGGAGATTCCTGGTATATATGTGCGTACCGACATACCTGAACTTTATGTATTTGACCATGTGAATGCTTCTATCGTAAAACATACCGACAAGTGCCTGACCATACGCATCGCCAATCCCACGGCCTATGATGCCACAGTTACTATATGTGCGGAAAATGCTTTAGAAGCTGCACGGCCATTAGGAGATAACGCTTTCATGCAATGGAAGGAGAAGGTTACTGTTAGGGCAGGAAGGACTGTCATCTATAAACTGAAAAATCATTGAATTATAATCACAATCATAGATAACGTATGACTATCATGACACAAAGATTAAAAAGTATTGTATTATTGGCATCCTTGTCATTCAACAGTTTGATGGCACAGACGTATGACTATCCGTTCCGCAACCCCGACCTCCCTTTGGAAGTGCGTGTCAATGACATCATTTCTCGTCTTACCCTGGAGGAAAAGGTGGAAATGATGAAGTATACGGCACCAGCCATCCCACATCTTGGCATACACGCCTATAACTGGTGGAACGAAGCCTTGCACGGAGTGGCACGTACAAAAGAAAAAGTGACCGTCTTTCCTCAAGCCATAGGCATGGCCGCTACATTCGACACAGAGGCCTTGCAAAAGATGGGTGACATTACAGCGTCAGAGGGACGTGCACTCTTCAATGAAGACATGAAAACAGGTAAGACTGGAGAAATATACCGCGGTCTGACATATTGGACGCCCAACATCAACATATTCCGAGACCCACGCTGGGGACGCGGACAGGAAACCTATGGCGAAGACCCTTACCTTACAGGGAAGATGGGTTCTGCCATAGTCAGAGGACTGGAAGGCAGCGACCCGTATTATTTGAAGGCCGTGGCGTGTGCCAAACATTTTGCAGTGCATAGCGGACCCGAGGAGAATAGACACTCATTTGATGCCAGGACTTCATGGTACGACCTTTGGGACACTTATCTGCCAGCATTCCACGAGTTAGTTACCAAAGCCAAGGTTCATGGTGTGATGTGCGCTTACAACCGCTGGGAGGGACAGCCTTGCTGTGGCAATAACAGGCTATTGCAGGACATATTACGTAACCAATGGGAGTTTGAGGGTTATGTCACTTCGGATTGCTGGGCTGTAAGCGACTTTACTTCTTTCCATAAGACACATAGTAACCTTACGGATGCCGTGGTGGATGCCGTGCTTAATGGCACGGATTTGGAATGCGGCGGATCATACCAGAAATTGTTACAAGGTGTGCAACGTGGACAGATATCAGAAAAGGAAATCAACGTCTCCCTGGCACGTCTATTCAGAATACAGTTCAAGATGGGCATGTATGACCCCGCAGACCGCGTGCCGTACTCTTCCATAGGACGCGAGGTGCTGGAATGCGATTCTCACAAAGCCCATGCATACAAGATGGCACAAGAATCAATGGTGTTGCTTAGGAACAACAAGAACCTCCTGCCATTGAGTGCGAAGAAAATCAAACGTATCGCCCTTGTAGGTCCCAATATGAACAATGGCAAAACATTGTTGGCCAACTACTTTGGTATGCCAAGTGAAATTATCACTCCATACAAGAGTTTGGAAAAACGTTACGGTAATACCATCAAGATAGACACTATCCAAGGTGTAGGCATAACCAAGGAGCTGGACGGTGGGCCATCATTTGCGCAGGTGGCTGCCAAGGCGAAAAAGGCCGATGTGATTATCTTCGTTGGTGGTATCAGTGCCGACTATGAAGGTGAGGCCGGTGATGCTGGTGCAGGTGGATATAGCGGATTTTATGGCGGCGACCGTACTACCATACAATTGCCACCAGTACAAACAGAGTTGATGAAGGCTTTGAAGAAGACAGGCAAGCCTCTGATTCTCGTAAACATGTCCGGTTCCGTAATGAGCTTTGAGTGGGAAAGTAAAAATGTCGATGCCATTCTGCAGGCATGGTATGGCGGACAGGCAGCCGGAGATGCCATCACGGATGTACTTTTTGGTGACTACAATCCGGCAGGACGTATGCCGCTGACCACTTATATGAGCGACAAGGACTTGCCCGACTTTGAAGATTATTCCATGGCCAACCGTACCTATCGTTATTTCAAGGGAGAGGTTCGCTATCCTTTCGGCTACGGTCTTAGTTACACCACATTTGCCTATCGGCCCATGATCGATAATGCCATCGTCAAGACCGGTGAAAGCATACAAGTTACCGCGGCTGTGACAAACACAGGAAAATACGATGGTGACGAAGTGGTACAGTTGTACCTGTCTCATCCGCAGAACGGCAAAACACGTGTGCCGCTATGTTCACTCAAAGGCTTTAAACGAATACACTTGACCAAAGGAGAAACCAAAGAAGTCGCTTTCACACTCACTCCCGAGGATTTGGCATTGGTTGATGAACAAGGCAACTTAATAGAAAAGCCTGGAGAGGTGAACCTATTTATTGGCGGAGGACAACCCGACAAAGCAACAGGTTTCCACAGTAAACTGGTCATAGAAGGGAATCAATACTTTGTTTACTGATATGTGAATAGATGGCTCAATATAAAAAAGATACTGTTCATTGCGAGCAACTTCTTACGCTATCGCATGTTTTGATGATAATACCATAGCGATTTCTTGTAAATGTCGGTAATAATGGCTAATTTTACTACCAGAAACAGCATATCAGGCATGTTCACAACAAGCTTAACCAATAATCACTAACCTAATTAGAGACATGAAGAAAGGTTTTATCAGTTCGGCTGTCATCTTGGCAGCAAGTTGCCTGTTCTTTTCTTGCAACTCGACCGTAAAAGAGGCGAATTACAACGTTATCCCTCTTCCGGCAGAAGTTGTATTGGGACAGGGCGAAGCTTTCATCCTTGCCGATGGAACAAAGATACTTTATCCAGAGGGCAACGAAAAGATGAAGAAAAATGCAGAGTTCTTGGCTGAGTACCTAAAAGAGCAGACAGGAAAGGCTCTGATTGTGGAATCAGGCACAGAGGGTAATGGCATATTGCTATGCGTCGTGACTAATGAGGAACAACCTGAAGGATATAACTTGAAGGTCACGAAGGATAATATAATCATCACCGGTGCATCAGAGGCAGGCGTGTTCTATGGCATCCAAACTCTCCGCAAATCAATTGCTGTAGCCAAGGATGCAACCGTCATACTGCCTGAGGTCGAAATCAATGACGCACCCCGTTTTGGTTATCGTGGTTCCATGTTGGATATCTCACGCCACTTTTTCCCCATTGACTCGGTAAAGAGCTATATTGATATGCTTGCATTGCATAATATCAACCGCTTCCACTGGCACTTGACCGATGACCAGGGGTGGAGAATTGAAATCAAAAGCCACCCTCAGTTGGCAGAACAGGGTTCCAAGCGCAAGGAAACTGTCATAGGGCGTAATTCCGGTAAATACGACGGTATACCTTATGGTGGTTTCTATACCCAAGAAGAGGCCAGGGAAATAGTTCGTTATGCAGCCGAGAGATACATCACTGTTATACCGGAAATAGACATGCCTGGCCACATGATGGGGGCCTTGAATGTCTATCCGGAACTTGGTTGCACCGGCGGACCGTATGACGTATGGACCCAATGGGGTGTATCAGATGAAGTCCTGTGCGCAGGCAATGACTCCACGCTCAAGTTCATTGAGGATGTATTGGGTGAAATCATAGATATATTCCCTTCTGAGTATATACATGTAGGTGGCGACGAGTGCCCCAAGGTGCGTTGGAAGAATTGCCCGAAGTGCCAGGCACGTATCAAGCAGCTTGGCATAAAGGGAGATGAAAAACACACTGCGGAAGAATACTTGCAGAGTTTTATTATCAGTCATGCCGAAAAGTTCTTGAATACCCACGGTCGTCAGATTATCGGCTGGGACGAAATCCTGGAGGGAGGTCTTGCTCCAAATGCCACGGTCATGTCTTGGCGTGGCGAAGGCGGTGGCATAGAAGCTGCACGTCAAAAGCACAAAGCTATCATGGTTCCCACCAGTTATCTGTATTTCGACTACTACCAAACCAAGGATACCAAAGACGAGCCACTTGCTATTGGAGGATATGTACCTTTGGAGCGTGTCTACAGTTTTGAACCTTGTCCCAAGGTGCTGACTCCAGAGGAACAAAAATATATCATCGGTGTCCAGGCCAATCTGTGGACCGAGTACGTGACTACCTACAGTCATGTAGAATATATGCTGCTGCCACGCATGGCCGCCTTAAGCGAGATTCAGTGGAGTGCTGCCGACAAAGATTACGATAATTTCTTGAAGCGCCTGCCACAATTAGTTGAAATATATGATGCCAAGCATTATAATTATGCCCGTCACATATTTGACATCACGGCCAAGATGATTCCGGATTCAGATGAAGAAGTTTTGAAGGTTGCTCTTTCTACCGTGGACAACAGTCCCATCTATTATACTCTTGACGGAACAGAGCCGACAAAGTCCTCGTCCGTTTATACGGATACTCTCAAATTAAAGGAAGCGTGTACCTTGAAAGCCATAAGCATACGTTCCGGTGGCAGCAGTCGCATTTTCCAGGAAGAAGTTAAGATGCATAAAGCATGTTTCAAACCCATTACCATGCTGCAACCTATCAATGCACAATATGCTTTTGATGGAGCCGGCACATTGCTGGATGGCCTTAAGGGAGACCACAACTACAAGACTGGACGTTGGATTGCATTCTATCGCAATGATATGGAAGCTGTGATAGATATGAAGCAACCTACCGAAATCAGTTCCGTATCCATATCCACATTGGTTGAAAAGGGAGACTGGGTTTTCGATGCACGTCGCTTTGCCGTGTCTGTGTCCGAAGACGGTCAAAACTTTACCGAGGTTGCTGCTGAAGAATATCCGGCAATGGCTGCTGATAGTCCTAACCAAATTTATGAGCACACCCTAAAGTTCAATCCCGTGACAACAAAATATATAAAGGTACACGTACAGCCAGAGAACGTCCTACCAGAATGGCATGGCGGCAAAGGCAATCCCGCCTTTGTGTTCCTGGACGAAATTTCTGTAAACTAATGTAACCGTTGGTTATTTCATTTTAGGGCTGGTTCACGTTTTTGTGAGCCAGCCCTAAAATAATGAAAAAATATCTATCACAAAAGAAGTATCAGTTTGCCGACTTGAACTCATCCAAGAAACGAACGTCATTCTCCGAGAACATACGTAAATCCTTAACTTGATACTTGAGGTTGGTAATACGCTCTATGCCCATACCGAATGCATAACCGGTATATTCCTTGCTGTCAATGCCATTTGCTTCCAGCACAGCCGGGTCAACCATACCGCATCCAAGTATCTCTACCCATCCAGTATGCTTGCAGAAAGAACAACCTTTGCCACCGCATAAATGACATGAAATGTCCATCTCGGCACTCGGCTCAGTAAACGGGAAATAAGACGGACGCAAACGTATCTTAGTGTCTGGACCGAACATCTCTTGTGCAAATAGCAGCAATACCTGTTTCAAGTCGGTAAAGGAGACATTTTTATCTATATACAATCCCTCAACTTGATGGAAGAAGCAATGTGCACGTGCAGAAATAGCTTCATTGCGATACACGCGTCCAGGACAAATCACACGGATGGGTGGCTGGCAACTTTCCATGACACGTGCCTGCACGGAACTGGTGTGGGAACGCAATATTATATCGGGATGCGCCTCAATGAAGAACGTATCCTGCATGTCACGTGCAGGATGGTCATCGGCAAAATTCATACTTGAATATACATGCCAGTCATCCTCTACTTCCGGACCTTCTGCCAATGTAAAGCCAAGACGTGAGAATATGTCCACAATCTCGTTTTTTACGATTGTAAGCGGGTGGCGCGTACCCAAAGCAATAGGGTAAGGCGTACGTGTAAGGTCTATGGTAGAGCATACATCAGCACCTGCGGTAGAATTATCTTTCAGCTCCTTTATTTTGGCAGTAATGTCCTGCTTCAGTTGATTCAGTTTTTGGCCCAATTCTCGCTTATGCTCGGCAGCAACACCACGAAACTCCTCCATGAGGTCATTCATTATGCCTTTTCTGCCAAGATACTTAATGCGCAATTGCTCCACTTCCTCCGCATCCTTTGCGTGCAGATTACTGATTTCCGTTAATAGTTCTTCTATTCTATCTATCATATTTGCCTAAGATTTTTCTGCAAAGTTAATGATTTTTGTCTACATATAGCGTTATATCCAGAGAAAAGTGTACTTTTGTAAATAATTAGCCTACGTTGAAGTTTAATTATGATAACAAGGAAACTCTACGTCTATTTAACATTTTCTCTATTCATGGTTTCCTCTTCTTGTATGCAGCACACAAGTGCTCCGGAGAAGACGGAGGATACGATTATCGTTACCTCCAGCACATCACAAACCTTATTATGGACCAATGCCGATTTGGAAGCAGAAGTCGACCATGGCGACCGGTCGGAAGAGTTGTTCGATGATTTCTTGTACAATTATATCCAAGACACCATTCTTCAACGCGAACGCGCAATCTTCCCGTTGCAGGAAATATCTCCCGATGGTAGCATTTACCAAATATCTGAAATGGATTGGGGCAAAAAGTATTATTTTACAGCAGCAGACTATACCACAGCCTTATACAATAGCGAATCAGAAATGACTATCAATGAAGACACGGCCTTGATTCGTGCCTCAGTAGACAAGATTGATTTGGAGCAAGAATCAATCACGACCTATGATTTTCTGCGACACAATGCGCGATGGAACTTGATTTCAATCCGCAATATGCACTTTACCGATAGTGATTTGACTGATTTTTTGCAATTCTATGCCCGTTTTGCGTATGACGCATCTTTTCGCAATAAATCCCTGTCTCCATCAATACACATCAGCATGACAGATCCAGACGATGAGTCTCAGAGCATAGACGGATTCATCAGTCGGGAGCAATGGCCAACGATAGGTCCCGAGATTCCGGATGGCACAATCATGAACATACGCTACGGTCAGCAATACAGTCATTCCAAGCGAATCCTTATGGAGAAAACCAGTATGGGAGACGGTATGTCCGAGATTTTCACCTTTACAAAAGGTGCCCGAGGCTGGGAACTGGTAGGCTATGAGAATTAAGATACTTTGAGTATATTTTCTTAGCAACGCCATGTTGTATTCGAAATCATTGTAGTGCGTTTCCAACAAGATTTATATGCAGATAGAACATAATATATCCCTATTGCCACACAACACTTTCGGCATGGATGTCCAGGCCGATACCGTAGTCACGTATGGAAGTGCCATAGAATTATCAGAATTGATTCGCACGGAACTCCCTGGCTTGCCAACACCTTTTTTACACATAGGCGAGGGCAGTAATTTGTTATTTATGGACGATTTCCATGGTACGATATTTCTGTGTTCCAACCAGGATATAGACATAGTGGAACAGGATTCCGACAGCATAGTAGTGAATGTTGGTGCAGGCTGGAAGATGGATGATTTCATTGACTATGCCATTTCGCATGGCTGGTATGGCATAGAAAACCTTAGCCTTATTCCAGGTCAAGTAGGTGCCAGTGCAGTGCAGAACATTGGAGCCTATGGCGTGGAAGCCGGAGACTTTATCCGTTGTGTCCACTGCATCTCGTTGGAGGATGCACGGCAACGTACATTCACCCATGCCGAGTGTGATTTTTCTTATCGCCACAGTATTTTCAAGGATGCCGGATACGTGGGACGCTATGCCGTAGTCAGTGTGGAATACACACTGAGAAAACACTTCAGCCCGCACCTGAATTACGGAGGAATCCTTAATAGCATCCTTTGTTCCGGACTGGAACCGGAGAGTATCAGTGCGCAAGAATTACGCGACATCATCATTCGTATAAGGCAAAACAAGCTGCCCGATTACAAGGTACAAGGCAATGCCGGTAGTTTTTTCATGAACCCGATAATACCCCGTGCAGAATACGAGCGTATTTGCACCATCGTTCCTGATGTACCCAAATATGACATCGATTCCGACCGAGTGAAAATTCCAGCGGCATGGCTCATAGACCAATGCGGATGGAAAGGAAAACACTTAAGGGCAGCAGGGGTACATTCACGCCAACCATTAGTGCTGGTCAATCTTGGAGGTGCCACTGGCGACGACATCAAAACGCTGTCTGACCGAATACGGCATGATGTTTTAGAACGTTTCGGTGTGGATATACAGCCCGAAGTGATATTTATATGATTCAGATACCCTGTAGAAAGGTAAAGGAAGCACCCATTTAGTCTGGATTTTAACAATAGTCCATCATGCAAAATGGGCTTTTTGCTACCAAAACGCAAGATAATGCATGCTTTTAGACACTTAAATGCATGCATTTATAATTCGTATTAAAATTCATTGTAACTTTGAAAACAGATAGTGGTTGTTGTGACAAAATACACTTTCGCATCGCTATCTGTCTCGCATTCATACATAAGTCCCCACCATGTGAGGATGCATTTAATAATATAAAAACATGTCAGTAAAATTTTACCAACCCGAAAACCAAGTACCATTGGAAATGCACAAAGTGCGAGTAATCCAGAAGTTGAACCTTTTGCCTGTGGATGAAAGAATCCGTGCCATTCAGCAGGCCGGATGCAATACTTTCTTGCTCCAAAACAAGGACATATACATGGACATGCTTACCGACTCTGGCGTAAATGCCATGTCTGACCGCCAAACCGCCGCCATGCATGTTGCAGACGACGCCTATGCCGGCAGTGCCAGTTTCCTGCGTCTAAAGGATGCCATCAAGGAAGTCTTTGGTGTGGAAAACGTATTGCCAGCACATCAGGGACGTGCCTGCGAGAATATCTTGGCCGAGCGTTTTGTGAAGCCTGGCATGGTGGCCTTGATGAACTTCCACTTCACCACCACCAAGGCGCATGTTACGCGTTGCGGTGGAGATGTCATTGAACTTATCAGCCAAAAAGGCCTTGTTCCGCAAAGTGATGATCCATTCAAGGGAGATTTTGACCTGGAAGAACTCAGAAAGACCATTACGGAATATGGTCCGGACAAGGTGGCGTACGTCCGTGTGGAAGCCGGTACCAACCTTATTGGCGGTCAACCGGTTAGCTTGGCCAATATGCTGGCAGTGGCAGACATCTGTCATGAATATGGTGTTCCCAGCGTGTTGGACGCTTCGCTTTTGCAGGACAACATTTATTTCATAAAGACACGTGAAGCACAGTGCAAATATATGACTCCCAAGGAGATATTTCATCTTTTGGCCGACAAGATGGACATCATATATTTTTCTGCGCGTAAGTTGGGTTTTGCCCGTGGCGGTGCCATCCTCAGTCACAATACCGACCTTATCAAGAGCATGATGGAGTATATCCCATTGTACGAAGGCTTCCTTACATATGGTGGTATCGACGTTCGCTCCATTGAGGCTATGGCCGAAGGTCTATACGAATCCTTGGACATGGATTATTTAAGCCATGGCCCGGAGTTCATCGCTTATCTGGTGAAAGAGCTGGACGATTACGGTGTACCCGTAATCAAACCATCAGGTGGATTAGGCGCACACTTGGACTGTCAGGGATTTGTTCCCGACATGCCTCATGACCAATATCCTGCTGCAGCCGTAGCAGCTGCCCTATACATTGCCGGTGGCATACGTGGTATGGAACGCGGTACATTGTCCGAACAGCGCGAACCGGATGGCACCGAACGCTTTGCCGAACTGGAGCTGATGCGTTTGGCTGTTCCCCGTCGTGTCTACACTCTGTCACAAATCAAGTATGTGGCAGATCGTGTTAAATGGCTATGGGATAACAGACAGCTCATAGGTGGTCTGCAATGGGTGGAAGAGCCTAATGTCTTGCGTTTCTTTTTTGGACGTCTGAAAGAAATCGGACATTGGCAGGAGGAGCTTGTTGCCAAATTCAAGGCAGATTTCGGCGACAGCCTGTAGACAGGATGTCAACGAATATGCAGTAATAATGCCCGTTCCAACATATATAAACATGCCCTCCGGTGATGTCGATGGTGTATTGATGCCATAGACATCACCGGAGATTTTATTTGCATAGGCATCTGTATCCTAAGAACTCAGAGTTTTCAATCATTGAATTACATGTGGCAAGCATCTGAGTACTCAATCGTGTGGCTTTCTGCCACCGGTATGCATCAATGTAATAAAATGAAGTCATCCTTGAAAAAAAGCAACAACGCAGTAAAGTATAAACGAAAAAAGATGTAAATTTGTAATCGTTTTCGTTAAATTTGTAACGGGAGTTGCCATATGGAGGATTAAGTCCGACATTATATAATACAAAAACAAACCGATAATTGTTATGAAAGATTTTATCAAGTACACCTTTGCCACGGTAGTGGGCCTGTTCCTTACCATGGCATTCTTTACAATCATCAGTATCATCTCGCTTGCTGGTATGATTGCGACCGAGGGAATGACTTCTCCCATCAAGAAGAAGAGCATATTGAGTCTGAATATCAGCGGCTCCATTAACGAGCGTAACGAACCAAATCCATTGGCAATACTGATGGGTGAGAAAAACGAAGGTCTTTCTCTGGAGGATGCATTGACCGCCTTGAAGAAAGCCGCCACCAACAAGAACATTGAAGGCGTATATATGCGGGCAGGTGGTACGACCGCCTCTCCGGCCATGGCACAGGAATTGCGCCAAGCCTTGGTGGAATTCAAAAAGAGTGGCAAATGGATAATCGCCTATGGCGAGGGTTATGGCAAGACGGACTACTATTTGTCCTCTGTAGCCGATACCATTTTGTTGAATCCCGAGGGGTCGGTGGACTTTAGTGGCTTGTCCACACAAGTCATGTTCTTCAAGGACGTTTTGGACAAGGTAGGAGTGAAGATGCAGGTGTTCAAGGTAGGCACATACAAGAGTGCCGTGGAACCTTTCATAGCCACAGAGATGTCTCCGGCCAACCGCGAACAGGTTACATCTTATCTCTCCAGTATTTGGAACAATATGGTAGACGATGTGGCGCAAAGTCGAGGTTTGGAGGCAAGCGCATTAAACGCCATGGCCGACAGCCTTACCATGCTGACTCCTGCCGAGGACATAGTGAAGGCTGGTCTTGTGGACAAATTGTGCTATATTGACGAGGTGAAGGCATTGCTACGCGCCAAGTGCGGTTTGGATGATGACGATGATGATCTCATATTCGCCTCCGTATCAGATGTAGCCAAAAGCGAAGCTTTGGACGACAAGGTGGATGACGAAGTTGCCGTGTACTATGCCTATGGCGAAATTGTGCAAAGTGCTGCCTCCATGGGTATGAGTCAGACTCACCAGATTGTTGGCGACCAAATGGTGAAAGACTTACAAGGGCTGCGCGAGGATGATGATATCAAGGCCGTGGTAATACGTGTCAACAGTCCTGGCGGCAGTGCTTTTGCCAGCGAGCAGATTTGGCGCGAAGTGGAACTGTTGAAGGAAAAGAAGCCCGTTGTTGTCAGCATGGGTGGTATGGCAGCCAGTGGAGGATACTATATAAGTTGTGCCGCCAATCGTATCTTTGCCGAACCTACCACGTTGACAGGGTCAATAGGTATCTTTGGTCTTATTCCTGATGTCAGCGAACTGATGACTGAGAAAATCGGCCTGAAGTTTGATGTGGTCAAGACTAACGAGATGGCAGACATGGGTACCATGGCTCGCCCCTTTAATGATGCGGAAAGGGCACAATTGCAGAAAATGATAGAGCGTGGTTACGATACATTCACCAAACGTGTGGCCAATGGCAGAGGTATCTCCCAAGATAGCGTGAAAATGATAGCTGAGGGTCGTGTATGGACCGGTGAACAGGGATTGAAGATAGGCTTTGTGGACGAGTTGGGCAATTTGGACGCTGCAGTGTCCCATGCTGCCAAGCTGGCCAAAGCGGACAAATATCGCACCGTGGGTTATCCTGCACCGGCTAATCCCTTTGAGCAGATGTTGAACCAGAAGAAGAACGGTTATCTCGAAAGCCATCTGCATGATATGCTTGGCGAGAATTACACTGCTTATTCCATGCTACGCGATATCCGCAAACAGGATTACATGCAGGCACGTATGCCTTATGAATTGAATATACGCTAATCCATCATCACATGACTTATCGGCATGAACAGGCATACACTTGAATACTGGATGACTGTTCATGCCGATATTATACATATACCCTCACAATCGTAGACATAAGCGATGAACAAATACAGACTATACCGCCTGTTGGTAGAGCAGGAAGAACTGAAAGACAGGCGGCACCCAATGTTCGAAAAGAGCCGCTTCATAAAGATTCTAATGTGGTTCATGGTAATATATTATGCTGCCATCCTGCTACTTCTGGGTGCTATTCTTCCTTTGGCCATGAAAGGGGCTTATCCCGGTGTTGCGGCTTTTCACGTCTTGGACGGAAACATGATATGGATACTGATGGTAGACTTCTGGATACGTTTCATACTGCAGGAAACACCTGCACAACAGATACGCCAATACTCATTGTTGCCCATACGTAAACAGTTTCTCATGAATATGCATTTGTTGCGTAGGGGATTCAGTTACGGAAACTTGTTCTGGGGCTTCATGCTGGTGCCATTTGGTGCCATTTGTGTCCTGCCGCTTCTGGGGTGGTCAGGATTTCTGATGTGGCTGCTGGGATGGTGGCTAATGTGCATAGCCGACGGCTTCTGTTACTTGTTGTGCCGTGCTCTGTGCATGAAGAATATACTGTGGATATTGCTGCCTTCAGCCATACACGGTGGATTGGTGGCACTCATGCTGCTGCCGGACAAAAACATACTGGACATGCCATGTACCCAATTGCTTTATGGATATGCCTTAGGCGACATTTTACTTTTTCTTGTTACATTCTTGATAATAGCCCTGCTGTATCTTGCCAACTATAGGCTGCAGATGCGCATGGTGAACCTCGAGGTTGCCAAGAAAGAGGAAGTCGAACTGAAGTCCACTACTCAGATGAACTTTCTCAACCGTTGGGGTACCCTTGGTGAATATCTGAAGATGGAAGTCAAGCTGAGGTTGCGCAACAGCCAGGTGCGTATGCAGTTCCTTGTAGGTATAGTCCTCATAGTGGTGTTCTCTGTTGTCCAGTATTTCAGTGATGTCTACAGCGGTTCGTTCATGAAATCTTTTATCTGTCTCTACGACTACATCATCCTGGGCATGACTACACTCATTACGATTATGTGCTACGAGGGCAACTACATAGACGGACTGATGGCGCGCCGCGAGAGCATCTTCTCCCTGTTGCAGGCCAAGTATTACTTCAATACTGCTTTGCTGGTCTTTCCTTTGCTCATTGTCTTGCCACTGATAGTCATCGGCAGGATTTCACTATGGATGAACCTCGGATATATGTTCATGACGGCCGGAGTCTTGTATCCTCTAATCTTCCAGATGGCAGTGTACAACAACAACACCCTGCCTCTCAATCAGAAACTTCTTGGCAAACAAGGTAACACCATGCAGCAAATCATAAGCATGGTAATGCTGTTTATGCCCATTGCACTGGAAAAGGCATGCGTGCTGATGTTGGGCGATGTATGGGGCTATATGTTGCTGGTGGCCATAGGTGCAATAGGTATCTGCACACATAAACTGTGGTTGCGCAATATCTATACCAGGCTGATGGTCCGTCGCTATGTCAATATGGACGGATTTCGCTCCAGTCGCAATTCGTAGATATCATATATAATAATAAGGTGTAAGCACACATAAGCAAAACATAGGGAACAACACCCATAAACGATAAACATACATGAAGATAATAATCGAAAACCTAAAGAAGAGTTTTGGAGAGAAGACCGCAGTGGATATTTCTCATTACGAGATAGAGGACGGCCAGATGTTGGGACTGGTTGGAAACAACGGAGCTGGTAAGAGTACACTGTTTCGTCTGATACTGGATCTGGTAAAAGCCGATGGCGGACGTGTACTGATGCAGCCGTCCGCTTCCGAATTATCCGAAGGCTTGGCACAGGCCACAGTCGATGTGGCCACAACGGAAGAATGGAAAGACTGGACGGGTGCCTTTGTAGACGAATCTTTCTTAATCGACTACCTCACTCCCGATGAGTATTTCCAATTCATAGGCCGGATATCCGGACGTACACAGGAAGAAGTAGAGGTCTTCCTGGCAGAACACGAACAATTCATGGCTGGCGAAGTGGCCGGCCAAAAGAAATTGATACGCAATCTTTCTGCCGGTAACAAACAAAAAGTGGGTATCATTGGTGCCATGCTTCTGCAGCCAAAGATACTCATTTTGGACGAACCATTTAATTTCCTTGATCCATCCAGCCAAAGTGCCATCAAACGCCTACTGCGTGAATATAACACCAGGACCGGTGCCACCATACTTGTATCCAGTCACAACCTACAGCATACCGTGGATATATGTCCTCGCATAGCCTTGTTGGAACATGGAGTTATCATACGCGACATTGACAATTCCGACGGACAGGCTGCGGCCGAACTTGAAAATTATTTCGAGATATAGACATGGCGGACGCACAGATATATGAACATATTCTGTCCGAGGCCGGCATACGCGTCACTGCAGTGCGTATTCTGGTGCTGAGGATTATTCATGAACGCATGCATGGCGATGCGTTTTCGCTTCAGGACGTGATGAACGAAATGGTCACTGCCGACACATCGTCTGTCTTCCGCACGCTAACGCTTTTTGCAGAGAAACGTCTTCTCCACACTATAGATGATGGTTCCGGCATGCAGAAGTATTGCCTTTGTTCTTGTCCCAATCATGACCATCAACATGGGCATGTCCATTTCACGTGCACACGATGCCAACGGACCATGTGCTTGACAGATATGCCTATCCCGCAAATAACCATGCCCGAGGGTTTCGAGGTACAGGACATTGAATTTATAGTGAAAGGAGTCTGTTCCAAATGCAGTGGAAAATAGGGTGGTGGCAATGCGGATACAAATGCACATTGCCTTTCATTTGCAAGAATTCCTCCATACCTTTGCAGCGTTAAGTCAATCTAAAGGTATTGTATAATTATGAAAGAGATTTTTAACATCATCAACGGCATGTCACCGTATTTGCTGCTTGGCTTCATGCTGGCGGGTTTGATGCATGCTTTTGTTCCAGGCAAGTTCTACACCAAGTATCTGTCATGCCGTTCCTTTCGCAGCGTACTGAACGCTGCACTGCTGGGCATTCCCTTGCCTTTGTGCTCATGTGGCGTTATTCCGACGGCCATGTCCCTCCGAAAGGAGGGTGCGTCCAAGGGAGCCGTAGTATCGTTTCTCGTCGCCACACCCCAAACCGGCGTGGACTCGATTATGGCAACATTCTCGCTCATGGGCTTGCCGTTTACCATCCTGCGTCCGATTGCTGCATTGGTAACGGCCGTATTTGGAGGTTTCATCGTAGATAGGGTAGAGGCGCAAAACGAAGAAGGGTACAAGCAGACAAAAGACGGGCGCAAGGAAGATGGTTGCTGCTGCCATAACCATGCACACGTACAGGAACCATCCTGTCATTGCCATGAAACCAGAGTGCAAGAGCAGGAACATTCCTGCCACTGCCATGAAGGTCGTGTACAAGGGCAGGAGGAGAACACATGCCCCGGGAAGAAGACTTTCTTTGGCAAGATGAAGAAGGCCTTGACCTATGCCTATGTAGACATGATGGCAGATATAGGCAAGTGGTTGACCATAGGCCTGGTGATTGCAGGACTATTGACCGTGTATGTTCCAGCCGAATACTTCTCCATATTTCAGGGCAACACACTGGCCAGCATGGTTCTGGTGCTTATCGTAGCCATACCAATGTATCTGTGTGCCACTGGCAGTATTCCAATTGCCGTGGCATTGATGATGAAGGGTCTCACCCCAGGTGCGGCCTTGGTGATGCTTATGGCCGGTCCGGCATGCAACTTCGCATCCATACTGGTAATACAGAAAAACATGGGCACTCGCACCATGGTGGTTTACTTGCTGTCTATCATTACAGGTGCCATACTATTCGGTTGTCTAGTGGATTGGTTGCAGTTCTCCGGTCATGTGGATTTCCTGTATCGTCTGAGTACTTCCACATGCGCTATGACTCACACTACAGGTTGGTTTAAGTGGACATGTACTGGCGTGCTGGCCGTGATGCTGGTCAATGCACTGCTGTTGCCCAAGTTGGGCCTGGGGAAGAAACAGAAATGTTGCCACTGCCATTGAACGTCAAATAGAAGCGGGAATGAACCTGCTTATATATAAATAAGGTACAAGAAGCTACACGGGTACGGATTTGTCAGATTACGTTCCTGTGTAGTTTGCTTTCTATATCCATCAATACAGAAAACATGAATAGATTATTCCTATTTGCCATCACAGCCATATGCGCCATCTCATATACATTACTTAATGGAACGGCAAGCAGAACTATCGACACAGAGGCAACTGAAGCTCATATAGACACAACCATAGCCTATGAGATACCGCTTGCCACCAAGCAGAACGCCGAAGTGCTCATACGGCATTATGGCTATACCGTATCCTATAATCCGGAACTTTGTATCCCCAATTGGGTGGCATGGGAACTGAATGCGGATAAGTTGGTTGAACGCGAAAGCCGCAACAAACATTTCTCTCCAGACCCGGAACTGCCACAAGACATGGCTGTCACTACCGATGAATACAAAAACAGCGGATGGGACAGAGGACACATGTGCCCTGCCGGAGATAACAAATACCATTGGCGTGCCATGGATTCCAGTTTCTATATGACCAATATATGTCCGCAGAATGGTAACTTGAACCGAGGTGACTGGAAAGAACTGGAAGAAGCCTGCCGCGCATGGGCCGCCAAGGAACCGGTATACATCGTGTGCGGCCCTGTGCTTTATGCGCAACCCAGATATGGATTCATAGGCAAGACATTCCGGATACGTGTTCCAGACGCTTTTTTCAAAGTTGTACTTACAGGGGTACGTAGCGGTCGCCCACGTGCCATAGGCTTCTTGTACAAGAATGAGGCCGGAAATAACCCACGAGCCAAATATGTCAACTCAGTAGACGAGATAGAACGCATCACTTCCCTTGATTTCTTTTCTGCTTTGCCCGATGATGTAGAGGGGGAGATTGAGGCCTGCTATGACATGAATGATTGGCAATAAGCAACACGTGGCATGGCGAGACACTCCATTTCCAAAGTATCTATCATCGCACACTTGACAATAGTATAGACAGAAGCGTGACAATAGTATGATTGAGGTTGTGTCCATACTGTGGCTGATAGCTTGTGGAAAGAGATGTTTGTCGGAAATAATGCCTTATCCACATAAGACATGTCAAATATGCGCAAGTACGTGCTTTTTATGTTACAAAGCATAAAAATAGTAACTGGAATCTTGCTGTTTTCATAAAATAGCACTACCTTTGCAGCGTGGAAGTAATGATAGCATTGCTTTTACGTATAATTATTAACCATCAAAGAGGTAAAAGAAAGTAATGATTGAAAAAATTGGTCTCGCTGCAGGTGCCATTTGGAACACTCTCAACGAGAACGGTGCAATGAGCGCCAAGGAACTGAAAAAAGTTTGTAAAATTAAGACCGACAAGGATTTGTATCTTGCCATGGGTTGGTTGCTCCGTGAGGACAAGCTGACCGTTGTGGAGGATGGTAAGGAATTGACCCTTTCACTGAAGTAATCTCCTTGTTGGAACAATATCAATGGGATGTGACATAACAATGTGTGTGTCACATCTTTTTTTGCGTACGATGAGTATAAGTATAGATTATATTAGTCGGAAGTTTTGCGAATACAATCTGCAAATGTTTGCTGGAGAGTTGCCTCCGATAGAAATACGGATAAGCCCTGCCAGATCATTCGTTGGGAAGCTGCGTTATCAGAAAAGGCGTAAAATTATAGGTGGATGGTCGTACAGTAACTTCCAACTAATCATTAGCAATCGCTTTGAATTGTCGGAGAGGATAATAGAGGATACCATCATACATGATATGATACATTATCATATCATGTACCGCGGACTTAAAGACACATCATCACATGGCATTATTTTCAAGGAAATAATGACACGTATCAATAATAAGTTCAATCGTCACATATCAATAAGTGTTCGTTTACCGGAAGAAACTCTGAAAAAGGATATGAAGAGGCGCAATAATCTGCTGTGCGTATCGCGTTTCAGTGATGGTAGGGTAGGGATTACTGTTGCAGCACAAACACGATTCCTTTATCTATGGAAACACTTGCCTCTAATACCAAACGTGGTAAGTTGCACATGGTACATCAGTGAAAATCCGTTTTTCAACAAGTTTCCACGTTCCATTACTGTAAAAATATATCGTATAACACAATCTGAATTGGATGCAAACCTTACCGATGCCCAACCATTGGAAAGGTACGGTAATACGTTGACGATGTAAAAAAGATGACAACTGCCACATATCACTGCTGATTATTGTATAAAATAACAAGAACCTCAAGGAATGATGTTCTTGCCATTCTCCTTGAGGTTCTTGCTATAGGTGCCGCACTGATGATGTGATGAAACTCCGTAAGATAGGATTTGAGAGCCTGCCGACTTTTGTAATCCATTCCTCCGAGGGAGTATGGCCCGCCATCAGTCAGTAGAGCATTTCTCGGTTTCAGAATATAATTGATGAGTATCCCGATCAAACCAGTGCGGCTATTTTTCTTATCTTTCAATAGTTGCCGGATACAAATTATAGCATATGGAAAGCATTTTTGACTTAGACCGCTGTCTAAAATCCATGCAATACAGAATCAGGTTCATTGTTCTAATGCAAAGATAATGATTTTTATTCGATACGGCAACATCCTCACCGTCTTTTTTACATACAATATCGAATAAATTACTTGGACAAGCAGTTTTATAGCTTGCTGACATAGCTTCATTACTTCATTTGTTGGCCACTGCTGCAGCCTGCTACCAGTATCCTGACAATATATATAGTAAACATAATACGTATTACTCGTCAGATTGTAATGTCTGCATGGCAATCAGAGTGTCCATCTTGCCAACATCTGTTATTTGCAGTCCCTCTTGTTCGTATCCTTTGATATTTGCAGTGTTGCATATATTCAAATAAAAATCAATAATACTGAATTTGTCTGGATATGTCTCCATATCTTTCAGCAGACGTGTGTTTATACAGTGAATACCAGCAAATGCCCGAAGATGATATTTTCCGGCAATATCCAAGGAGTCCGATGTATTATTGGAAAGCACCTCATGTAAATCGGAATATGGGCTTCTGACTTCATGTGTTTGTATATTCGTCCATCCAACCAATTGCATATTATCATTAAAAACGAGATAACGTGCAGTATTGCGTTTCGATACCAAAAGAACTGCATCAGCTTGTTGGGCATGGTTCCATAGCAGTCCAAGGTTTGCATTAGACGCGATATCCACATTGTGTATCAATGCTCTGTTGTAAGGATTAGATGCCGTCAGCAATGGTTCCGCATGCGCAAGTCCGCCACCTGTGTCCAATAACTCCGCACGTTCGTCAGATATGGAAATGCGTATACCTTCATTTATATATTGGTGCCTCAGCGCCGAGGCTGCCCACTCGTCAATCATATCTGCAAAATGATGGACGTTGACGATTATGTCATTGAAACCAGCTGAAATCAATCTGTTGAAAACATGTTCAATCAGTGGTTTGCCATTCACAGGCACCAAGGCCTTGGGCATGCTATCGGTCAACGGTTTAAGGCGCGACCCCATGCCTGCCGCGAAAACCATGGCTTTCTTGCGTGCAGGAAAATGCGTTTGCATACCTTGTTCGCGATGAACAAGTTGGACCTCTACGCCAAATTTCTCATGGATATGTACAGCCAGATGCTGAGCACTATACACACTCCTGTGCCTGCCTCCGGTACAGCCAAAACAAAACATCAGTGAAGTAAAACCACGTTCGATATACCTCCGTACATGAGCATCTGCCAACTCATACACATGTGACATGAATGTGCATATCTCCCCGTCTTGTTCCAAAAAGTCTATCACAGGCTGATCAAGACCGGTAAGCTGTTTATAAGGCTCATAGCGTCCTGGATTGTGAGTACTGCGGCAATCAAAGACATAGCCTCCACCATTTCCGGAATTGTCCTCAGGAATACCTTTCTTATATGAGAAACTATATATACTTACCTTTAGGGTGCCTTGATTATCATACTTGGAAGCTGAAGGAAGCGACAGTATGGATGATGAGAACTCCGGCAGATGTACAAGTGCAGATAATACCTCATACAAATATGGATATGGACATGCATTACTATCTTTTAGGACCTCCTGTAGGTTTTTGATGGCAGCGGGTATACTATCCATGAAATACTTTTTACGCTCAAAACGACCTCTCAAGCCGTATGCCCCCAAGACCTGCAGGGTGCGAAACAGAACCCATTGAGGGATGGATGCCAAGAAAGCATCCTCGTCTATTGATACATGTTGCTTTAGAGAAGTAATATATTCATTGATAAGATGTTGTCTCAATTCTGCAGAAAAATGAGACGAAGCCTGCCACAAAAAAGAGACCAAATCATATTGCAACGGCCCTCTCCTACCACCTTGGAAGTCAATAAAGAAAGGATTACCATCGGTATCAAGCATGACGTTCCTGGCCTGAAAGTCACGATACATAAAATACGAAGGAACCGAGTCTCCCAAATTATGTGCCATATCACAGAAACATTTCTCCAACTCAATCTCGTTAAATTCAAGATTTGTTGTCTTCAAGAAGCAATACTTGAAGTAATTTAAATCAAACATCACGCATTGTGCGTCCATTACAGCCTGTGGATAGCATTTGTTGAAATCCAAACCATCCGCTCCTGTCACTTGGAGTTTAGGCAACATGCGTATTACACGCTCCAACAATATAACATCATCCGGAGAATATCCACAAACATATTCACGCCCATGCTTCAAGGCATCATACAACGAAGACGTACCCAAATCACTTTGTAGATACGACAAGCCGTCCGAACTGACAGACACTATGCGAGGAACCGGTAAATTATGTTTAGCCAAATGCTCTGCCAAATAAATAAATGCCCTGTTTTCTTCTATGGATGTCCCTATGGCACCTATAACACTATTGCCTTGCTCGTCCGTAAGCCGATAGTAGCGTCTGCGACTTCCGCCACCTGCTATTTTTATGCATGTGCATGGCACCTTGCCAATGCTTGAATGATATAGATTAATTAATGACTCCATGTTGGTTGCACTTGATTCGATGTGATATAATAATGGAATTGATAACAGTAATTGCACTTAATAATGAAACGGCAACTATCATTGTAATGGATAGTGTTGCTGGTGTTAAACTGGGAAATACATCCCACAACAATTTCATATATTCGCTTCTTGCCATCAGCATCAGTACAAATGACAAGACAAATATCATGAGATTTAACCCACCTGCCAGCAATTGGTAAGGTATTGCCACTATACTGGCACTATATCCCAACAACAGAAGATTTTGTATCTTGTAAGCATTCTTCGTCACCAACAAATAAATGCTTAAGGTCAAGACATAGAAACTGAGTGCGCTTATCAATACTCCCACGAACAGGATTGCACTAAAAATAATTCTCAGAATATATGTTGCTTTGGACTGATTTAACATATTGTTGTCAATCTCATAATCGTGCTCAGACATGAAGCGTACTATCTTCTCATCCGTAGGATTGGGAGTTTCTACTATGAGCCTTGTGGGTTCAAGCAATAAAGACGAAGCATAACGAGCATTACTCCAAACAAGAAAAGACTGTGGCACAAGTACGGTATTCAGGCGATTTGTAAATCCCACTACCCTACCTTTCATTCTCTCATTCAAACCATTACCTTTTAGTAGCAAAGTCAGCCCAATCTTTGATATTGTACGTTCATCCAATTTAGGCAGCGAACGTGTTTTGGCAAAACCGAAATTATATACAGCAAGATATGAACGAGGCAGCACTATGGGAAGTTCTTCATCGTCCTCAGACCATTTCCACAAACTTGGGTCTACATCCACATACTTATCTGGCACTGATTCAAAGAACATATCGGTACCCATCGAGGGTATCCCTTCGATGGAAATATAACATCCGACTTGATAGCTTGAGGTGATGAATGGAGCCACAGATTCCACAAAATCCTGTTTTTCCATTTCTTGTATTTCTTCCATGGTAAAAGCATCCTTGTCTGCTTGTCCCAAGAGAGAACGCGCTGTCGTAAAACGTTTAGACACTACCAGATATTCCTTATTGAAAGGATTGTCGTTAGCAGCGAAAATAGGGGCAATATCCTGATATAATTGAGTGGACAGCAAGATAATAAACATTCCTATAAGGTTGGCAATTGCAAATCCAGTCAATTGTGGGATGCTGATATGCTTGCTTAGCAGTTTCCAAAGTAATGGAGTCATAGCTTGTATGTTGTAGCATAATGAATATTTGGATGTCTTCCAATGCTGGTTATGATTAGAGCAGCCTCCTGTTTTCTTACCTCTTTCATAATCATTGAAGTCATCGCTTCTGCACTCCTATTATCCAAATGACTTATAGGTTCGTCTAACAACAGGAAGTCAAATGGTTGTGCCAAAGCTCTGATAGCAGCAACGCGTTGCTGCTGGCCAAAAGACATCTTTCCGCACACTGTGTGCATCTTGTCTGCCAATCCCATGTGCTCAAACATTTCCTCGATTTGGGAGATGGACAAATGGTTGGTCAGACTATTTTTTAATACGACATTCTGTAAAGCAGTCAATTCGGGAAACAATCTCAATTCTTGAAATAAATATGAAATATGTGTCTTGCGAATCTCAGTCCATTTGTCATCGTTCAATCGTTTGCAATCAGTATCGTCAAAGAGCAAAGTACCGGAATAGTCACTCCTATAACCTGTAAGATAATGACACAGTGAACTTTTACCCATGCCACTATTTGCCGATATCAAATACGTAACTCCCTTGCAGAAAGACAAGTCCCTCCTCCAGACATCACTATCTGGTCTTGGCATGTGCGAGAACACATCCGGAATGACATTACGCAATGTTATTCTATCCATTTGCTTACATAATCGTTAATTGTAGAATTGAGTATCCATTTGCATTCTACCATATCATGGGTGGCTCGTAAGTTCATCCTGTCTACATCCTGTGCCAAGAAAGCACAAATGCTGGTTATTTCCTCGGAAATAGATACAATTGGTTTAACTGCTTGCATAGCCTTATTGGCATTTACCGAAAGATAAAATACACATCCATCGTTATATCCGTCTGCCTTATCTGTTTGGAAACCGCCAGAAGACATATTTTGCTCCATAAGCGACGTATTAGTTAAATATACAGATTTATTGGACTTACTCTCATATTCTCCCACACGAATCTCCAGCAGGCCCAGGTTTTGCATCAACGTTGAAGTCAGAAATTTTGTATTATCAACCTGTGCAGCCATTCCCATCTCCATATTTCTTTGGATTACATCACCCAAAACGAGTAGTACATCACCATTGACAGATTCCAATATGGCACCTACGTTTATGAATTGCTCTATCATATTCATTTGAGAAGCCATTTCCTTGTCATTCATCAATGTACTATATACCACAGGACCGTCGATGTTCATACACATCCATAGTGTTGGATTTTGCGGTATATGCGCGTCCAGTTCATGACTAAGCGGCCTAAGACTGTTTTTGAGTTTCTGCAAAATATCATTGGTTTTCTTATCCCGGGATGTTAGCGAAGCTTTCAATGCAAAACTGTTGCTTGTTGCCTTGCCAACAATATCCACAGTAAGGGTTGCTACATCTACCTCGGCATCTGTTCCTGCATAGTCGGACAATCTTTTCTGCATCTCCTTTTTTACATCTTGCATGGCATCCTTAGCGAATAAAGATGCAACCTTTTCCAAAGATATTTTGGCTCTAAGTGCACCGTCTTGTTTCCTTAAATTCTCAAATAATATAGATGACGTAACCTGTTTGTTCATCAACCTCACCATCTCCTTCTGTGCCTTCTTGTCCTCCCAAGAAAGATTCGGACCAAACACCAGTACTCTGTTGTTATCATGACAAACCAATAAGCCGTCCATGGTGCCCCAAGTAAAGCCATCAATTCTGCGAACTTCATCAAAATTCTTCTCCAAAGCTTTGTAGTCACTTAATGCTGCAGCCACTCCGAAATATGCATTTTCTGTCAGATAAGCGTAAATAGGTTTTCTGAATTCTATACCCATATCCATTTTCTGCATTTTCTTGGGTTCTAACTTTATTCCCGATTCCTTGATCATTGCCTCGACATCTAAAATGGCAACAGCTGCTGTATTGTCCGGAATGAGATTTTCATGTGCAATCGTAGATGGCCTCAGAAAAATGTTAATGAAACAAAGACAGATGGAGGTTGCGGACACCAAAACCAACAGGACAATGATGATTTTCTTCATGATATATCTATGCTTAAATACAGTACAATTATGATTGTTCCAATTGCATCATGTGCACAGCAACCAATGCCGCTGTTTCTGTGCGCAAGCGGCTTTTCCCCAATGTCACGGGCCGGAAACCATGTTCCAACGCTATTGTCACTTCCTCCACGGAAAAGTCTCCTTCCGGTCCTATCATCACAATAGCATCCTTACCTTGGATCAGCACATCCTTCAGGTGTGTGCTATCTCCTTCATAACAATGACATATAAATCTCTGTATTCCATCATCTTCCATTCCTGGTTGCAATCCCCATTGCTTTATGAATGCATTAAAAGAGACCATTTCATCGACAACAGGTACCCATGCTTTGTGAGATTGTTTTACTGCTGATTGTATTATTTTCTCTATGCGTTCAGTTTTGATGTTGCGGCGTTCAGAAAACCTGCAATCCAAAAACGTCACTCTATCCCACCCTATTTCAGTAGCCTTTTCTACCAACCATTCCATGCGGTCATTCAATTTTGTCGGTGCCACCGCCAAATGAATGTTTCCATCCCAAGCTCTCTTCTGCTTTGCATGTTCTATAATTTTATATAGGCAGTGATGATTTCCCACAGTGGTGATTTCCGCCAGATAGAAGGTCCCGCGTCCATCCATCAAATGGATTTCATCCCCTGCTTTCATCCGCAAGACACGTACAACATGTTTTGCTTCCTCTTCTGGAAGCTCCCCGGATAGCTCCGGATCGTAAAAGTAGCGTATTTCTTTCATTTATATCTACAACGCTAATTATTACATATAGAGACTATTTGGCCAAGTAAAGTAACAAGTCTACTTGCTTGGATTGTGATTGTAACGAAACAAAACATAGAACAATATAGACACAACCAAAGAATAACCGGCAAATATCAACCATGCTTCACTCCATCCACCGGTTTCCGGCTTATCAAGCATCAGTCCACTCTCGTTTATTGTATAAGTATTCATCACCAATCCGGCCACAATCATGCCTAATGAAGCTCCGAATCCGTTGGTCATCATCATAAACAGACCTTGCGCAGAATTACGGATGTTAACTTCGGTTTCATGATCAACAAACAATGAGCCGCTGATATTGAAAAAGTCAAATGCTATACCGTAGACTATCATACTCAGAATTAGGAGCCAAACACCATTACCGGGGTTTCCTAACGCAAAAAATCCGAAACGCAATACCCAAGCTAACATAGCCATGAGCATTACACGTTTTATTCCAAATTTACTCAAGCAGAATGGAATCAGTAATATGCACAATGTTTCACTGATTTGCGACAGAGAGATAAGTATATTGGAGTGTTCCACTCCGAAAGTTCCTTTATATATATCTTGACTACCAAAAGACTGCAAGAACGGACCGGCATAACCATTTGTAATCTGCAAACAGCATCCCAACAACATCGAAAAGATAAAGAACAAGGCCATTCTGTAGTTACGGAACAGTCCAAATGCTTCCAATCCCAGTGCCTGCATCATATTTTGTGATTTCACATTGGCATTTGTGGCACACTTGGGCATGCTCAACGCATAGAACGCCATCGAGATAGAAATCACGCCGCTCCATAAGAACTGATAAGGGGTCACTTGCCAACCGGCCAAATCTACAATCCACATAGACACGATGAATCCGACGGTTCCAAAGACCCTAATTGGAGGAAATGCCTTAACTGCATCTAACTTAGCTTTATCCAAAGCATTATAGGACACTGAATTTGCCAATGCTATTGTTGGCATAAAGAAAGCAACGCTGGCAGTATAAAGTCCAAATAATGTGGCAAAGTGGATGTTTCCTGCTGAGCTTAAGCAATATACACTGGCAACAATCATAAAAGAACCAGCCAATAAATGGCACAAACTCAAGGCTTTCTGTGCCGGTATCCACCTATCAGCAACTATTCCCATCAGGGCTGGCATGACAAGCGAAACAAAACCTTGTACCGAATAGAAATAACCTATATTTGCACCAAGCCCAACGCTTGCCAGATAACCGCCCATACTGGTCAAATAAGCTCCCCATGCGGCAAGTTCTAAAAAGCTGAGGATAATAAGTTTAATCTTTATATTCATAGATTTTATACATGTAATATTATTGTACTATTATATCGTGTTAAAGTCTACCAAATGACAATTACCATGTGTGTTAGTCAATGTATAGAACCAATCCCTTCAAGTATTCACCTTCAGGATGATATATATTCACAGGATGATCGGCTGGCTGATGCAATTGATGCAAGATACGTACTTTGCGACCTGTCTGCATTGCGGCTGCAAAGACCGCAGTGCGAAATTGTTCCTTGTTAATAGCCTGAGAACAGGAGAATGTAAACAGGATGCTACCTTGTGGCATCTTTTCCATAGCCTTGGCATTCAGTTTGGTGTATCCGCGCATAGCCTGCTTGATGGCGTCCCTGTGTTTGGCAAAAGCAGGAGGATCCAGCACAACAAGATTGTAGTGTGATGCCATTTCATCAAGGAATTTGAATGCATCTGCAGCATATGCCTTATGCCGTCCATCTCCAGGAAAATTCAACTCCATATTTCTATTTACCAACTCAATAGCCTTTGTACTGCTATCTACGCTATGAACCAATTCGGCTCCGCCACGCATGCTATACACACTGAAACCTCCTGTATAGCAGAACATATTCAACACACGCCTTCCATGAGAGTATTGCTCTAACAGGCTTCTGTTATCTCTCTGGTCTATAAAGAATCCCGTCTTTTGTCCCTTTAGCCAGTCTATATAAAACTTCACTCCGTTTTCTATGGCTATGTTATTCGTGGATTGGCCTATGAGGAAACCATTCTCTTGCCCTAACTCCGCTTTGAATGGCAGCGTGGTTTCGCTTTTGTAGTATACAGCCTGCAACGTGTCCCCAAGTATCTTTTTCAAGGCGTTGGCAATCATCATGCGGTCTCGATGCATGCCCACACTATGCGCCTGTACTACAGCCGTACCAGAATATATATCTATAATTAAACCAGGAAGGCCATCTCCCTCACCATGTACCAGGCGATATGTCGTATTTACTGTGCTATTTTCACACTTCGTATTGCGTACCAACCCTATACGGATTCTTACATCCAAAGCGGTTGCTATACGATTTGCATAGAACGCCTCATCTATCTGCTCATCATCGAATGTCAGTACTCTCACTGCAATGCTGCCTATCTGCCAATGCCCCAATGCTATGAAATTGCCTTGAGTTGTGACAACTTTCACAACCTCCCCCTCATCCAGATTCTTGTCAACATAATATATGGCTCCGGAAAAAATCCATGGATGTTTTCTGTTCAGACTATCCTCTTTTCCTTTTTTCAGGATAATAGTTTTGTATTCTGGCATTATATGTTTATTTTAGAGTTATTCCTGTGACTGCATGTTCTTCAGTATCTCCTTGTCTCGTCTTCCGGCATTTCTACGCCTACAATCTTTTTCTTTTATTTTTCTACGTCTTCTCTTTTCCGTTTCCTTGTTTTTCCTACGTTCGTTTCGTTTTTCAACTTGTTCTGGCAATAGTATCGGTCGAATAGGCGACTCTGGCTCCGGAACAATTTCTAACATATATCCTGTTTCTGTCAAACGCAAGAATTCCTCATATAATTTTATGCAGGCCCAAGCGTCAGTTGCCGCATAACGTTTTTGTGCTTCAGTGAGAACATCTGCTTCCCAATTGGATAATTGTTGGGTTTTACTTATACGCTGTTCAAAGACATTTGCGTATAGCTTCTGCAAAGATTGGTCAACTATTCCCATCTCCTTAGCCAAGCTCTGCAAGTCCACGTGTTTCCCAGGAGTAAACGGCCTGCGGCGGTTTAATTGTGCAAAGTCGTCTTTGAGTGACAGTCCTACCTTCAAAACTTTGTCATCACTCAGCAAAGATACCAATGCCGGAGTGAATCCTATATGATTCAGGCGGAACAGGAAACAGGTGTCATGTGTTGATATCTGCAACAATGCCACCGGATTCATGCCGCCACCTTTCTTGAATATGGGTTTGGTCTCGGTATCCAGTCCTATTATTTCCTGTGCCAGCAGATATTTTACAGCCTTGCTCGCCTCCTCTTCGCCCTGTACGACTATTATTCGTCCTTGAAACAAAATTTTGGGTAATTGAGCTATTCGTTTTTTGTCGTATCTGGTAGCCAGCGTCTTCATTATTTATTATTATCGCTATTTGTATTTCATATTGGCGTAATCGTGTACAAAATTAAGAAAAAATAAAGTCAAATCCTCCCCTTTTACGTTTTTTTCCACTATTTTTGCAGAGAACTAATATATAGAGGGAATTGACATGGCAGATAAGAAAAATGACAAGTGCACTGTGAAGAAGCCGAAAGACAAACAGCAGACAGTACAATCAGACGGTTTTTTTTCTAAGTCACAACGATTCTGGAAAGATATGAACCAACAACCATCCACGAACACTTCGGATGGTATGACAAAGGCTGAAATCACACGTTTTTGCATAGGAGCGATCCTGTTTATTATCAGTTGCTTCATATTACTCAGTATAACATCTCATCTCTTTACTGCCATAGCAGACTCGTCATGGCGCGAAGGTGAACGTGCCCACAACTGGATGGGTACTTCAGGATTGGCCATAGCACGTTTTTTCATCGATGACTGTTGGGGAGTGGCCTCATTCTTCATACCAATGTTTATATTGGTTGCATCGCTAAGAATTATGCAAGTGTACAAGGTACGTTTGTGGAAATGGTTTCTCAATTGCTCCATTCTGATGATATGGTTCTCTGCCTTTGCACATTTCTTGATTCAGCCAACTCTTAACGAATACAACAGTCCAATCAGTTTAGGAGGAGGTATTGGTATGGCGCAAGTGAACTTCTTGGAAACGAAGACCGGTACTATAGGTACAGTACTAATACTCATGGTCATAGCCATAGGATATCTGATATATTTATCCGATGAAACCATACGTATTATACGTAAAATCCTGTATCCCCAAGGATATATTCCAAATGTCATGCGCAAATCCTCCGACATTCAAGACAAAGAAACCAAGCCAGAAGAAATCACCGTTAATGCCCCCTACCAAGGTTTGTCTCCTGAAGAAACTGCAACTGTTATTGATTTCAATAATTTTGCAGAATCCTCCATTGCTACAGAGAAGGCAACGGACAATGTTATCGTAGACGAAGGCTTTGTTGATACGTCATTCAACGAGAATTCTATTTCAACCAGCGATGAAAGCTTTGAAAACCATATCTCTGATAATGCAACCATGACTATACATCAAGGACAACAGGAAGAAGAGGCAATACTGGACGAAACAGGGCAATTGGAAAACTACGATCCAAAATTGGATTTGGAGAACTACAAATATCCGACACTGGATTTGCTTCACCATTATGACGTAGACACGTCAATCGATATGGAGGAACAACAGCAGAACAAAAACAAGATTATACAAGTACTGTCGGACTTTGGTGTGAAAATATCCAGCATCAAAGCCACCGTAGGTCCAACCATTACGCTATATGAGATAACGCCAGCTCCTGGTGTACGCATTTCCAAGATACGCAATCTTGAGGATGACATAGCCCTGTCCTTGTCTGCATTAAGCATACGTATCATTGCCCCCATCCCAGGCAAAGGAACCATAGGCATAGAAATGCCTAATGCCCGTCCACAGATTGTTTCCATGGAAAGCATCATAAACAGCCGCAAATTCCAAGAGACACAATTCGAGTTGCCCATGGCTTTGGGAAAAACCATTACCAACGAGATATTCATGGTAGATCTTGCCAAAATGCCTCATATGTTAGTAGCAGGTGCCACAGGCCAAGGTAAATCAGTGGGGCTGAATGCCATTATCACATCATTACTCTACAAAAAACATCCTGCAGAGCTTAAATTGGTGATGGTTGACCCCAAAAAGGTAGAGTTCAGTGTATACTCCCCTATCGTAAATCATTTTTTAGCTCAGGTTGAGGGCACAGAAGAGGACGAACCTATTATAACAGATGTACAGAAAGTGGTGCAGACGCTTAGGTCCCTCTGTGCAGAGATGGACAATCGTTATGACTTATTAAAGAAAGCCGGTGTCCGCAATCTGCGCGAATACAATGAGAAGTTCACCTCTCGTCGCCTCAATCCCAATAACGGACACCGTTTCATGCCATATATCGTTGTCATCATTGACGAGTTTGGCGATCTCATCATGACTGCCGGAAAGGAAATAGAGCAACCCATTTGCCGTATTGCACAGTTGGCTCGTGCTGTGGGAATGCATATGATCATAGCCACACAGCGTCCGACTACGAATATAATCACCGGTACTATTAAGGCCAACTTTCCTGCTCGTATGGCTTTCAAGGTCAGTGCCATGGTAGATAGCAGGACAATCTTGGACCGAGCTGGAGCACAACAGTTGGTAGGCAAAGGTGACATGTTGGTATTGGCAGGCGGAAGCGACCCAGTACGTGTACAATGTGCGTTTGTTGATACTCCAGAGGTGGATGCCATATCCAAATATATTGCATGCCAGCAGAGTTATCTTGGACCCGCTCCACTTCCACCGGTGGCCTTGGACGGTGAAGAAGGCAATGGCCCGGATGTGGATATTCACAATCTGGATCCCATGTTTGAAGAGGTGGCCCGTCTTGTCGTTCAAACGCAACAAGGTTCTACCAGTATGATACAGCGCAAATTTTCCATTGGTTACAACCGTGCAGGCCGCCTAATGGATCAATTGGAAGTTGCTGGAATCGTAGGCCCTGCACATGGAAGCAAGCCTCGCGAAGTTTTGTGCATAAGCGAGGAAGACTTGCAATTCCGCATGGATAATATGCGTTAGAAAAAAATAGACATCAATAATTGATTTTTAAGAGCATCCTTATACTTTAAGATTCCCAGACATGAACAAAATCATAGTACTATTTCTGACCTTCACATTTACCACAGTCATGGTGATAGCCCAGAATAAACTCTCACCCAAAGAAATACTTGACAATACAGCCGAACGTATGCAAGCCAAGGGTGGCATAAGGGCCAGCTTCACTACCACCACTTTCATTGGTACTACGCCACATGAAACCATCAATGGAACACTGGACATGCTTGGAAACAAATATGTCATGACAACTCCTTCCATGCAAACATGGTTCAATGGAAAAGACCAATGGACATTGATTCCGGAAAACAAAGAAGTAAATCTTGTTACTCCAACGGATGAAGAACTACAAGTTTCATCTCCTACCGCGTTTTTGACGCTATACAAGCATGGCTTCCACCTGTCTTCCAACAAAGGAATGTTGCGTGGGCACAAGATTTGGGACATCACACTACGACCTAAGAAAAGTGGCCAGGAACCCTCCCGGATAGTTATTAGCATCGACCAAGAAACATTTACCCCGATGTGTCTGCGTATCCGCAACGAAGGCAATTGGACACGCATAAGCATCACTGACCTTAATTTCAATGCAAATCTTTCCGATGCCCAGTTCCAATTCCAGCCTCAAAAGTATCCTGACTATGAAATCATAGACATGAGATAGCAGCAACCACACATAGCATCCAATCTATAAACGTTACATATCACATGAGTCTCTTCCGAGTATTATTATGCATTATCTTCCCTCCTTTGGCTGTATTGGACAAAGGCTGTGGCTCAATCCTCATCACTTTCCTGCTGACATTGTGTGGTTGGGTACCAGGTGTTATTGCAGCACTGGTCGTCAATAACAATAACAACCGTTAACACGCATGGCTCGGGATAAGAGAGAAGCATATCGTCTACAGAATGAACGTTTCTTGGAAAGCATATCCAAAGAAAAAGGCGTGTATTCCCTGCGTGCAGGAGTATTATATAAGGTATTGGAACTGGGCATGGAGATACCTCCGTTACTCCCAGAAGCATTGTTACGTGTCATTACAAGGGAACCCTCATATCCGGTAAAATATTCGACAATTCCTTTGTACGTCCGTGCCCAGAGGCATTCCGTGTAAATGAACTAATCAGCGGTTTCCAAATTGCCCTTCTCAGTATGCATGTTGGAGACCATTGGATAGTTTATATCCCATCATCCATGGGGTATGGTCCTAAGAGCATAGGCTCCATACCGGGTAACTCAACATTGATATTTGAAATCAAGCTCATTGCTATAGGATAATGCTAAGCAAAATACGTATAAAACAAATCCGTTCTCTGGAACAAAGGAAGTACCGTCGTGCCGAAGGTCTCTTTGTGGCAGAAGGACACAAGTTAGTAGGTGAACTGCTTTCTGCGGGACATACACCCGTCTATTTGTGCCATACATCTCAATGGAACAATGTTCAGGACAATGCCATTCAATCAGTCTGCCTGTCATGTCCTACGGATTTGGTAAGCGATGAGGAGTTGCGTAGAATCTCCCTTCTGCAACATCCCCAGCAAATACTTGCGCTTTTTCCGATTCCTAAATGGCAAATGCCTGTACCGCAGCAGTGTGCGGAAGAACTGATGCTTGCTTTAGACGGAATCCAAGATCCTGGCAATTTGGGGACTATCTGTAGGATAGCAGACTGGTTTGGCATAGAGAATATCATCTGTTCACCGGACACAGTGGACATATTCAATCCCAAAGCCATTCAGGCAACCATGGGTGCCATATCACGTGTGCATATGCATTATGTAGACCTACAAAAGTTTCTGCACGATGCCTCATGCGCACATATCCCTGTATACGGCACATTTCTGGATGGACAGAATATCTACGAACGTACAATCTCTCCACATGGTGTCATAGTAATGGGCAACGAGGGCAAAGGCATTTCCACAGACATAGCACACATTGTTACAGAGCGTCTTTTCATTCCAAGTTACCCAGCCGAACGCATCACTACGGAGTCCTTGAATGTGGCTGTGGCCACTGCCATTGCTTGTGCCGAATTTCGCAGAAGAACGTAGATTTACACCGTACAGCCAAGTAGTATATCCGGAACAGGAATACAACCCGTTCCAATGCTTCAGGGGAGTTTCTTCGCTTTAGTTTACGTTTATTAAAATAAGGATGAATAATTTTGGTAAATATCACACTTATTCGTACCTTTGCAACGTTTTCACAAGGTAACAGGAGTCATGAAGTTATTACTGCTCAGCAGTCCTTACTTTTTCGTTGAAGAAGACAAAATACTTGCCACTCTATTCGAGGAGGGCTTGGATATGCTTCACCTGCGTAAACCGGATTCCGAACCAGTATACTGCGAACGCCTCCTTACTCTTCTTCCTGACAAATATCATCAGCGTATCGTGACCAACGACCATTTTTACCTTAAGGAGGAGTTTGGATTGATGGGCATACACTTATCGCGTCGCAATCCTGGCATACCACAAAGCTACAACGGCCTCACCACTTGTACGTGCTATAGCCTGGAAGAATTAAGTGAATTAAAAAAGAAGAACCATTACGTCATCCTGAAGAATATATACAGTAGCACTTCCGGTAGTAACAATTTGTCCCAATACACTCACCAACAATTGCGCGATGCCAGTCGTCGGGGATTGATAGACAAACGTGTAATGGCCCAAACAGGTATCACATTGGAAAATATCGGGGAAATTCGTGACCTGGGCTTCGGTGGTGCCGTGGTGTGTAATGATATATGGAATCGCTTCAGCATACATGATGGTATTGATTTCAAGGATGTCATCAAGCACTTCCACAAACTGAGAAAGGCAACTGATTAGAAAGAATCCTTTACACAATTATATCCACACAACAATGACTGAGAATAGATCATTCAAAGTGTTCTCTGGCACGGCATCACGTTATCTGGCCGAGAAAATTTGCGCCAGCCTTGGTTGCGAGCTGGGCGACATGACTGTGACACGTTTCGCTGACGGTGAATTTGAGGTGTGCTTCGAGGAAAGCATACGTGGCAAGGACGTGTTCCTTGTTCAAAGCACGTTCCCCAATGCCGATAATCTGATGGAGCTGCTACTGATGATTGACGCTGCCAAGCGCGCATCGGCCAAGACTGTCAATGCGGTAGTTCCTTACTTCGGTTGGGCGAGACAGGATCGCAAGAGCAAACCTCGCGTGAGTATCGCTGCCAAACTGGTTGCGGACATGTTCACGGTAGCAGGTATTGACCGCATGATTACCATGGATCTGCATGCCGACCAGGAACAAGGTTTCTTCAATGTACCCGTAGATCACCTCTATGCCAGCAGCGTGCTACTCCCCTACATCAAATCCTTACAATTGAAGAACTTGGTAATAGCCAGCCCTGACGTAGGCGGTAGCAAACGCGCTTCATCATATGCAAAATACTTCAACTGTCCCATGGTAATGTGCAATAAAACCCGCAAAAAAGCTAACGAAGTTGCTCATATGGATGTTATTGGCGATGTAACCGGTGCAGACGTTGTCCTCATTGACGATATAGTGGATACCGCAGGAACCATCACCAAGGCTGCTGACCTTCTCAAGGAACAAGGTGCCAATAGCGTTCGTGCACTTGCCAGCCACTGCATCATGAGTGGTCCGGCAAATGAGCGTGTTGATGCCTGCTCTTTGGAAGAAATGATTTTCACCGACTCCATACCCTACCATGGCAACAGTGCCAAGGTAAAGCAACTGTCCATTGCCGACCTCATAGCCAATACAATCCGAAGCGTATTGAATAACGAGAGCATCAGCAACCAATATCTTATATAAACAACAGAAATGCATAGTTGCGTCAAACGGCTAATTTATCTTGGCATAGATGCCGGATGAAATTAGTTATTGCCACAGAAATCCCATTGTACCAAGGCTTGATACGAGCCATATAAAAAGGTACAATGGGATTTAATTATATGTTGACGACGGTGCCGCAATCCCCAATCGGGGATTAGAATACAAATTATCTGATTTATGCCAATCGACACTCTAATGACCGATTGGGGTATCTGATAATAGATAAAACAAGAGGTACGAGACCTCGGTGGACACGGAGCCTTATATTCACGAATTCACACCATTATATTCATGTATTTTCACACGCGAATTCGCGAATTCTCACTCTACTCCACGCAGCAAGAAAATAACAGCCTGAACAAACACAGGAAAACAGTTTAACCCCAATCGGTCATTAGAACGTCAATTTGTATAAATCATCTGCTTTATATTGCCTTTTCCTCCATTTTGCCCTTCTCTTCGCCGTCTTGCTTCCCGTTTGGTCTTGCCATAGCTCGCTATGCCTTCGACAAAACGGTTGCAATACGAACGAACATAAAGGCAAAACGGATTGGAAATCTAATGACCGATTCGGGTTTAAGTCAGTTGCAGCAGAATCCGCATGTGTGGTTGTTTTTATATGGCACTTCTTCTTGATGCGTTTCTTCATCGAATATGCGGGTGAAGAGAATATTTAATGCGTTTTCATCGCTAAGCAGGGCCTGAAATCTTTTCAAGTTGTCGGCATTGTCGCTCCATGGGAGCCAGATTTTCATGTATCCGTTTGGTGAGTACTTGTTTCTTAAGTGCTCCATGGCACGCATGTAATGCCCTTGACGGTCCAATTCGGGATAATGTGTCAGTCCGTACTGGATGGTACGTCGTATGATGCTTTGGGCATCTATGCAACGGTCTGCTTCGGCAACAATCAGTCCATAGTCGTTGCGCGGACGTTTGGTGCCTGAAGCGCGGTGGTCCTCTACGGCTTCACCCATCAGTATTATCTCTTCCGGTGTGAAATGCGACTGGATGAAGGTGTCGGCCTCCAAAATTCTGCGGGAATCATGGTGATGGTTATCACGACCGTTCACCAGGCCGAGGTCGTGAAAGGCGGCCACAAGGTACACCATGTCAATGTTGATGTTTGGAAAATGTGTGGCCAAGGTCATACTCCGGGATATTACCGTTCGTACATGTTCTTCGTGATGAGCTTTGTCAAAGGCTGTATAAAGCGGTATGACTTCATGTTCTACATACAGGGTTATTTCCGATGAAACAGCCGTTTCTTGTGCATTGTAGCATGGTTCTCTTGTGCTCATGTCGTAACGTTTGGGTGAGATTACATGGATTGTCTTGTCACATGGCGGTCTTCTCTGTCCATCCGGCGCAGAATGTTGCGTCTGGCCGATGTTATACCAGGAGAAACGGGACCGTATTCGGTCAGTTCCAATACTTGCCGGAACTCGGACAATAGCTCTGGGATATGGCAACATTGTGCATATGCCAATTTCATGCATAGCATCCTGTGGCCGCAAGGCATGGTGGAGTTGATGCTCTCAAAGCAAAAGTCAAGGAAATCCGTGCGCAGGCTCTTCTCCGGGTCATATGTCCGTTCCAGCACTGTAAGGAGCAGGCGTATATGTCCGTCGTGGTTGGAAACAAGCACGTGGTCAATCATTTCGTCGTGCTTCGTCCTGAGCCATCCTGTATGGTTGCGGGACAGGTGGGAAAGGCACCAGAGTGCATTGTATGCCACGCGATTGTCCTTGTCCCCGGTCAGGGCGAAGATGGCCTCGCGTAGTGTGCCGCTTTTGTCGGCATGTACGCTCGCTATTGTTTCGCTTATCTCGGCCATGTGCAGCCGGTTGCATAGCCTGTTTCTCAGTTTGTAAATCTCATCATCAATGTCCATGGCGATGCAAAGATACGATTTTATGGTGAAAGCATTTCAAAAGGACCAGGATAATGTGTACTTTAATAGCGAACGTTACATACTCGTTTTTCAGATCTTGCAATTTCTCTTTGTACCTAATTGCATTCAACTTTTGATATTTCTACCTGAATGTAATACCTTAGTTTTGTTGTAAACAAAAAAGATAGGCTGTCCAACAAGTCCTGTTTTAATGAAATTACCCTTGTCAGAATGCGCTCTGGCAAGGGTAATTTCTCATATTCGGAGACTTGTTAGACAGTCTCTTTGAATTCTTGACAATTATATTTAAGCTTCCGGCTCCATCGATCAATTGTCATCTAACTGAAATTTTAAATGTACTGCTATCAACATTCAAAATATATACTCCGGGATCGATTCCTTCGATTCTGTTTGACTTAGTGGAAGTGATGAGTCTCCCGTCTATGGAATAGACCTGTATGGTTTGACTGTTTTTCAGATTATGGACATATATGATACCATCTTTGATATGAATATCGAGATTTTCATTGTCAATAATCATAGAGCCGATGCCAGTTGATGAAGCATCAATCTGATAATGGGCAATCGAGCCATCGGGCTTAGTGGTAAGCGTAGGGGCATCTGTAGCTCCTCGAGAGACGATTGAGCCGATGGCTTTGACATAGACGTCATAAACAGCGTCGATGGCCATCTGAACGATTATTTCAATTTCTTTGGTTTCTCCAGCGTCAAGTGTGACGGCTTCCGAGAAGGCATTAAGAGTTTTACCGTTTGTCATGTTGAAGCCCTGTATGATAATCTGACCGTTGAATTGGCTTGGGGAGATGTTCTTTGCCTTCACTTTAATTGTTTTGTCGCTTGCAGTGAACGATTCAACCATAATCATCGGCAGCCCGGAGTTTATGTCAGCCTGTATGAAATGCGGAGTGGGGTCTGCTGGCAATCCCGTAGCCCTGTCTACATTTTCCCACCTTTCGGGCAATATGTTGCGTTCTCCGTCAGGGGTGAGATAACGGAGATAAAATATATACTTGCCTTCAAGAGGATAGAGGTTCCCCGGAAATTCTGTCGTATACGCAGAGAAGTGTGTTTGGGGATCGAAGTTGAATGCCGAAACCATTATTTCCTCTGCATCGGGATTTTCCGCTTCCATAGCATAGAGCATCATCACCACAGAGTCATAGTTGTTGTTTGAGGTAACTATTCCTTTGTAGTATTGATTGATACGGAATGCTATGTTGCTGTTCCATTTCTTGCTATAGTCGTTGCCGTAATGCCAGTTTTTCAACATTAGCGTGCCGTTGATATCATAACTGAGTATTGGGTAGTCAACAGCTTCCTTCACCGTAATGCGAATCGGATTCGGATAATTGATTCTATCATCATCAGTGTCGGTAGAATTTGATTGGAGGACAGTTACCAAATACTCTCCTGCAGGCATTGTAAAACCATTGTCTGGATTGGTGGGAGGCAGGATTTTGACAACACCCTCGTATTCCAAACCGGAATAATTCAGATCATATATCTTGACCCTCGACTGCGTGGTGTATTTCTTCCCCGTTTCTACATTGGTGAAGCACAAGTCGGCATCACCTTTTCCATTGCCAGACTGTGCCTGATTGAGAAACGATACTGTTTTTATGCGAGCGTAAAATGGAGCTTTGGCAATTACATCGGTGAGAGGAACGAGAGAAAGAAACGATAGGCTCTTGTCCACAGCTGTCGGTTCACTGGGATTTTCCAGATAATCTCCCTCAATAATCTTTCCGTTTTTCTTTATAAAATAAGGTCGCATTGGGATGCTTGATTCATTCGCCACCTCTGATGTATTCTCGTTGCAGGTCTGAAGTTTCACTTCCCATTTCCCATCAGGAAGATTGTCGTTGGATGCCAATGCTCCTCCCCACCTTAAATACTTCCAATTGGGAAAGACCGGCCTTTCAGAAGAGGCTTCATTGATATAAACCATCTCAGGATTGTCAATATTGCGATAAATTATGCGTGGTGAATAGTCCGAAGACTCATAGCAATTGTTTGTCACGCCGGTCACCTTGCCGTCTACGCCTCTTCCGTCATTGTATATGAGCACTGGAGTGGAGGATGTGGCCACGTATTTTTCCTTATATGATTCTCCTGCTGTTCGGGGTTCTATGTCGCATATCATCATTTGTTTCATGTAATAACCGTCATCGTTATCAGCGAAATTATCGGGATGGCAGAAGGTTATGTCGTAATATCCGTCGGAATTACCATCCCATCCCCAATTGACATGCACGTAGTTGTCGGAATCAATTCCGTCGAGTATGAAGATATGGGAGGAGTACGCTGAGTTGCTTACCCCTGTGCCAGTGTAGAGTATCGGTTTGCCTGCAGTCAGGTTTTCCTGTATCTTTTGCATCCAGAAATCAGTGGAGATTGCCTCGCGAAGGTAGAAGTTAGCCTTGAAATTGAAGTATTTGTCAAGGGCCACAAGCGGCCATTGGCCTGAGGACTTATAGGAACTCCATTGCATTTTGCATGCCGCCCCGGTAACATACATCATCTGAGCCACGGCATCTGCCTGTTCTGCTGTGTACTTGCCATCCTCGTACACCTCAAGCATCTTGTCATAGTCAAAACTACAGTCGCTGAATTTTACACTGACTTCTTCCAAGGAACTCTCGTCAGCGTATTCGATGGTGAAATTATTGAAATTGCCAGCCTTGTAGTAATGCAGTATTTGTCCCACTGCGGTCGCATCGCATCCGGTGACGGAGCGTATTCCATTGGATAGCGGACATTTACCGTTGAAAGGAGTATGCTGCCCCCATCTGGTTTTAATGAATGGCTCTACGGGAGTGACCGTTGGCAGGGGATATGTGGAAGAGGACCTGGAGATGGCCCTCGCCTTACTTGATTTTGGAGTTGATTCTTTCGATGCGCTGTAATGAGAAAGGAAGTCGGCCAGTGCAGGAGGGATTCTGTTGATGTCGATTGTGTCCGTCAATCCATATCCAAGAATTGGAGCATCGGTTGTGGTTCCTCCATATAACACAAATCCGCAATTGCCGGCAGAAGAGACATTGACCGTAATCAGCCCGTTGCATAGATTCCTTGTGCACACTGTTTGTCTTGAATCATAGGCTCTGGATGCAGAAACATTTTCTACTCCATCGTTCCACCTATTGGCCAGGAAACACATTGTGCGTGTTTCCAATGTGGACTCCGCAGAAGCTTGAAATGTTATGGCAGATGTGATCAATACGGTGAGGATAGTCGTTTTGATATTCATGATGATTGGTTGTGTTGAAGATAATTTGTTACAAGAATATATGTCGTGTTATTGCCGGCAGCTAAGGAAAAACGATGGTTGCTTCCGGATGTTGGTGTAAGATTTCGGAGGTAAGCGAGCGAGATTCCACATATCAGCATGATGAGGTATAAAGTGTCCGGTTTGCCTCGGTTACCTCTCGTCGGCTTTAAATGGCTGGCTCGTAAATGCGAAAAGCGTGGGTAATGTTCACTGAATATTCTTCACAGGCATCGCCAAACGCCCAAGATACGATATACAGTCCCACCCCACGCATACGGATATATCATTCCCCGCGTTAGGGGGTGGATATAACGCACGCATGGAGCGTTTTTGACTGCTTGACCCCGTATCTTAAAATTTGGCGATTTCGTGAAGAGGATAAAGCAAAAACGCTCTCTTTATGTCTTGGACCGGGCTGAAAGGCAATTGTCATCAGCTCAAGTCAAGTGCAAATATACGGTATTATTTCCTGATAATCTGATTTATGACGCAAAAAAATCCTCGTTTTTGAATGTAAAAGTGCCTAATCCAGACAGTGAGGAAGGCTTCGCTGTGTTAACGTACTTCATGAAACGAATTACTGTCCCGGTGGACATGTCGCGTCATATTCGTGAATTCACGTTCTCATATTCACGAATATGGGCTGGTGAATTCGTGAATACGAATCTGTGAATTCACGAATCTGTGATACCATGTGGTCTTCCTTATTTCTACTGTCATGAGTGCGCCACGGACATGGACTCCGAACGTGGCTTTCAAAGAGTGAGGACGGCTCTGTTGTGGATTGTTGAAAAAAAACGAGACGCTGTTGGGATACAACGTCTCGAGGAAATGTTTTTTATGGCCGACTGTGTGTTCCATCGGCATATCTTGATACAAGGCTATTCCTTTAATGCATTTGTCATAGTCTATTCATCAACGACACAGCGGATGAAGCAGGCATCGGAGCCATTTGTCTTAACCAGATTGTCTGCTCCCAGATTATTGAAATCAAACGTGAAATAATTGATGTCCCAACCCAAGTAGTCGGCACCACTTTTCTTTATCGTTTTATCATACCAATATACGGCTCCAGGACGTTTGTATAAGTCGTAAAACAACGGTAGATTTATCGGGGTTGGAAACAGTTTGGTTCGTCCGCTACAATATCTTAATACCCCGTTAATTGTTTCGGGATCGCCCCAACTCTGTGTATAGGTTTGCTTTCTGCGCCCATATCCGGAAGCCCCGATAGGGAAGAACAGGTTCTTGCCTGTTTGCCTGTTATACACAAAACATCCTCTCATCCCACGCCCATTGGTGTTGTTGGCATAGTCATAGCCGTAGGCTTCGCCGATACTGTCAGCCGTTTCTGTGGCGTCGTCCCCGTAGAGAACGCCATATCCCTCTTCGATGACCGTGTCGTTTTTCAATGCCATGAAATCGGCATCTTCAGCCACTCTGGTGCCACTTATACCAGTGTCTCCGAACGTGTCCGTTGTTTTTCCCGAACCGATGGTCTCCCATGACATCGGTTGGTCTTCTCCCACAATGGACAAATCCTCGGGTTTAACGAAAGAGTCCTTGGTGACGTTTATCCATGGACTGAACGGGGTTTTGTTGCTTAGTGCATCTATGGGTTCTTTCCAGTTTGCGAATTTGAACAAAGACCCTTCTTCCAATGGAGTAGAGGCTGGTTTGCCATAAGCCGTCATGTTATAGGCATACCATTTCGTGCCATTGTCTATCAGATTATCCGGCTTGTCGCCCTGTCGCACAAAAATCAAGTGCTGGCAGGTATAGTTGTGATACTCCACACGGATAATGGCATAACGGTTCTCGGTGGAGCTGCCGGAAAAATCGACATTGAAATCAATCACGCTGCCTGTTTTTCCATGAATGGCAGTTCCATACACGGAATCGGGCCTTTCCTCCGACCCCGACGTTTCCGAAAGCGTAATGCCCTCTCCGTTTGTCTGCCTTACGACATATGCCTTCCAAGGCCCTTCCGACTGGAATGGAATGAACTTGGTCGCATCCTCTCCCGGCAATCGTTTCAGCACTACATGAAAAGAAGTGTTTTTGCCAGAGGAACGATAGATGCCCTTGGGGTTCACCACACGGCGCACTTGGTATATCGGAACTTCGTTTATAAAAAGCTTCTCCACGTCTTTCAATTTTGTCGTAATCCTCACGACCGCTTTCCGCTGGTACGCCACATATGGATTATTCCCCGTGTATCCGGTTGTTTTGTACATCAGTTTGGCACGTGTGTACATAGGAATAAACACATTGTATGTATTAACCTCGGTGGGGTGTTTTTCTACGCGGTATTTGTCTGTTTCCCGTGATTCTCCTGCCTCATCCGAGGTTGTCGCATGCTCTCCCTCTGTGAAGTCGGTATATATACGCACGCCACGTTTAGGCTTTTCTTCGTATTTGCTCTTATTCACGTCCTCGCTGTCTGCCTTATCGTTGTCCGTACCAAGAATCGTCTCTGTCGTTTGGTGCAATGACAGGAATCCGTTCCATAGCTTCTCTGTTCCTTTAGCCGCAGGTGCATAATAATCGCCAGGTGCGGTATCGTCACCTTTACCAGGAGTGGCATTATGTGGAGCCCAGTTGTTTTCTATGATTTCTGCCCTTATGGATTCAATCTCGTGCCCGCCCGTATTCACCTTGATGGGATACATCATGGAATGGTTGTACAGATAGGTTATATAATAAGGTTCTGGAGTCATCACTCCGGGTTCCGGTTCCTCATATTCGATATGCCAGTCGGCTTCGTTGGCGAAGTTCTTGAATTTCAAAGTCAGCTTGTAGTGGCAATTGCGTTTGGCGTTATAGTCATTTGTCACATTCTGTCCCAACATGAAGCGATAGATGATGCGCCCGTTGCCCAGTCGTTCGGAATTATTGGAAATGTAGTGGGCTGTCACCTCGATGTAGGTTCCGTAGAGCACATCGTCTTTCAGCCTGTATGTTTCATCGTCCGGCAATCCGGGAAAATCCAGCTTTCCGTCCGGTTTTCCGTCCGGGCCGGTTGCATCCTGCCGCTTGTCAGGCATATCGTCTCCCGCACCCTGCATATTCTCGTAGAAATACAATGCATCGTCCGTTTCTCCATGGGAACCGAATTTCGGAGTACCTGCTGTGATACGATGTCCCATACAGTTCTCGGCGATGTCAAAATCAGCTGCTCCATGATTGTGCTTGGAATAGATAATGGTTTCCCCGTCTTCCATATCAGTTTCTTTGCCTTTTTGGGGTGCTTTCAACGTATATCCTTCCGCGCCTACGTTATTCTCCTTTCCCAGATAACATTGCGATGGAATATCTTTAATCTGCACCGATTCGAGATAGACAAACACTCCTTCCTTCAAATCACTGCCGTCGTAGGCGATGGTCACTTTGGATGCCGCACGTCGCAGCCACGCATGTAGCTTCACGCTTTTTTCCTTCACGACAAGCAACTCGCCACCGGTGGAATTGCCGGAAACATTCGTGAAACAGCCCATCATCTGACCGTTGGCGGCAATGTCTTGGGGATTCCATGTAAGCGGGATACTTTTGAGCCCGTCCACGGTTGCAATGTTGTTCTCGTACGTAGTCAGCAAGTCGGGAATGTTTGCCACTGCATACATGTAATACCGGCCGAATTCGATTTCTTCCGGCAGTTTGAATGTGGCGCGTTTTGTCTGATTTTCTGCTTTTATCCCATTTTCCGCATCCGCATTTGTTCGTTTTTCATCGGACACGTCATATTCTTCTATCTGCCACTTTTCTTTTATGTTCCCTTTGTCATCATACAACAGCACATGAAGGCTTTCAATCTCTTTCAATGCATCTCCGGATGTCCGTGTCAGTGCCGAGGACATGGGCTTGAAGTCCAGGGTAACGTATACTGTCGACTGACCTTTGCCAATGATTTCCTGCTCCGCAAAATCATCTTGGCATCCGGTAGCAGCGACTATCGTCAGAAGAAGAATGGCATATCGTACAAAATGTTTCATAATGCTTCTGTTTGTTGTTTTACAATCCGAATTCCGGTTCAAGTTTTACCTCGCTATATGGCCTTACATCCACTATGATTTCATTGCTAAGTAATGTGATGTTTACTATCACGTGGGTGTTGCGAAACAGTGCTTTTAGGTTCGGTAACGTTTGTACGAAAGGCTCACTCTTTCCCTTTATGTGTATGGTCAGGGTGTATTCCTGTTCGCCGTCTGTCGCATTTGCTTTGAGGTTCTTGCTTTCTGGCAGGTAGAAGATACTGCTTGCTATACCAGGTTTTGAATTGTTAGGGTTGTCTGTATTGATTGCAGGTTTTCCTACAGTAACCATTCCGTGGGTATAGGTCTTTGACGCATCGGCCTTTTCAGGCAGTTCGTAGTCTTTCAGCCACCCTGCGGCTTCTGTGGTCTCGTAACTGTCATTCTCCGATGAGGCATCGGAAACTTCCTTCAACCATTCTATCCAAGTTTTCCCGTTGAAGAGTTTCTGGTTTTGCTCGGTGTCCTCCTTGACATGTGCCATCAAGAAGTTCTTGTCGGCATGTTTGGCCAAAGTCAAAAAATCCACAGTCACCTCCTCGTCGCGCCAGTTCCTGAAGTTCACGGTGAACTTGGTGGCTGCACGCACCACATAGAAGGTTCCTTCGAAATTTTCTTCGGTTATGTCTATATCATACATGGAGGACATCGGGATAGGCTTTCCTTCCGAGTAGTCAGGAGCGAAGTAGAGGTTGCTTGCCGCGGTTTTAAAGCCGTTCGAGTCCTCTGTATAATTGTTGAGGAAAGTGGTCAGCGTTTGGCTTTCGCCCGTCACTCCCTCCACGTTGTGCACACTTTCTTCATTGGCGAAGATAAAAATCTTTTTCTTTTCGTTGGGCTTTACTTTGAGGATGATGAACTTCTCTTCTTTTGCGCCATCCAACGAATAGAACCGGTTGTGTTCTACTTTGCCATCCCCATGCAGCACAACTACGCGCAGAGTGTGCATCTTCTCGTTGTCGGGCAATGTCGCCCCTTCATACTGTGCCTGTTCCAGTATGGCGATGTTCATATACAGGGTGGCTGCTTCGGTGTTCGTGAAAGGTTCCTCCTGACTGCTGCACGCTATCATAAAAGGCAGTGTGAATGCAGCTAAACAAACCACAATGCAATGTATAATGTTCCGTTTCATCAGTTCAGTCCTTCCTTGTGCTTATTCGATTTCAATGTTGCTCAATACCACACGCCAAGAGTGAATCAGTATCTGGCTGCTGATCCATCTGTTGTTCTCGTCGAGGAATAATGTCATTACATAGTCGTCCTCGCGGTCCAAAAACTCCTGGTCTGTCATCGGACGGTTGTACTCCTCCTCGTAATAGTCCTTTGCCAACAGCGCATAGTCTATCACCGGTATGTGAGCCACAGTCTCGTCTTTAGTGTTGGATATGGTGAGGAACATCTTCTTCCGGTGTGTTTCCATCATGCGACCCACGGTCATGTCGGCAATGGCTCCCTTCACGTTTATGACGGCACGGGTATCTTCTTTTCCCACTCCTGCTTCGCCGTTTTGTGTTTTCCAAGGACGATACGTGATGTTCTCGTCTTCCAGCAATTCGTTGTCATGTGCCATCAAGCCGTTTTCGTCCTCTATGCGGAAAGTAAATTGCTCCACATTCACATCCTCTCCCGAGAGGTGTTGCAGAATGACGCGTATATGGTTGGTGTTCTTTGTCAGGTACATGGTATAGTCATAACTGCCTCCATTGTTGTTGGATGGTAGCGATACATCCATGGTGCCGTGGAAAAGGCGGTAAAGCCTTTCGTCGCTGTAGGCATTGCCGTCGTCGCGCTTGCGGTTCAGAACGCACTGTAACTGTTCGATGCGGGTTTCACCGATACGGGCTTCGGGCACGGAGAAAGATTCTTCGTGCTCTCCGTCGTTCCGGAGGCCACACCATGCCAGCAGCCGGTAGTCACCGGCAGGCATGTCGAGCAGCATCGAGTAGTCCTCTGCCATCAACGGCTCTATCTGTTCTTCCTCTTGCCATACCAGCACGCCCGACCGGTCGAAGGCATACAGATGGACCGACGAAACCTCGTTGGCAAAAGCATCCGCCCATTTTAGGTTCCTGTCATAGCGGAAGTTTAGGCGGTAGTATACCGAACAGTCGCCTTCTTCTTCGTAGAGCCAGTTGTTGCATGACACAAAAACTCCCGACGGCAACACCGTCATAGCGGCCATCAGTATGTGCAACACCTTTCTTCGTATAAGAGTATTCGTCTTCATGCCATTTATCTTCTTTGCCATGTATATATGTTGTTTGCGATTCTTGCAGCGCAAAGTATTTTCTCATCAAGTCGGAGTGCTTTCACGAAGTCCTCCATGGTTACGCACCTCTTTTTGCACCGGTACGTGAGTGCTTTTTGTGGGGGCTAAGTGGTGTTTTGGGGCGGGGAGATGTCCCACTATGACATCTCCCCGCCATTTTATGTTTCTTATCTTTGCTGAATTACCATACCAAATCAATGTTTTGATTTACGATACGCCATGAGAGAATTCTAATCTGTGCGGCGATATAGGTATCATCGTCCTGTGTCTTCTCCGGATAAATGGTTTCATCTGGGTTATATACTGGAGTACCCAAACCTACCAAAGAGGTAACGTTGGCTGCATAAATGTGGTTACGTACCACACCGTATTGGCCATTGCCATTTTGAGTATCGTTCAAGTGGCGGATGTCAAAGTAGTAATAAGTATAACCATCGGCCCAAACCTTTGCGCCACCAAGACCTTTCAGAATTTCGTTGGCATTTACAGTTGATGCATCTTCTGCATCGGAACCATACCAATGCTTTTGGGCGGCTTCCGCGGTCAACTGGGCATATACCTTGTAGCGGCCTGGTGTGTTCTGATTTGCCACACCTGCCTCGGTAGCAGTCTTCAGTTCGATGTCATCTATTGTAATAGTTCTCTTTCCGTTTTCATCGTCAATGTCTGTCCATAAACCGGAAGCTGCGGCATATTTCTTTTTCAAACCCTCAACTGTTGTTCTTTCGCCTGCGTATTCAGCGAATTCTATCGGGGTGGTACCATCTTCTTTAACAAGTTGTGCTGCGATGATTACCTGCGTAGGAGTAGTTGGGTTGCTTCCTTCGTTGTAATTATCTGATGCATTTTCCTGCAAGTAGGTGTAGTTTACTTTCTTCTCTTCGCCAGTTCCTGCATCGAAATGCTTGATAGACTGTGCATGATCTGCAAAATTTCCCCATTCGTAACTCATAGTCGCAGGATTGACTGCCCAGAATGAACGGTGATAGTCTGCCGTGTTCCAAAGGATTGTGGAGGAAAACAGATTGCTGCTCCATGTCGGATTTATCTCTTTCATCAGGCGTGATTTTTCAGCTGTGGCAGTTACGTTCCATCCTAAGAATTTCACGTATATTTCCTCGTCATCGAACTTCTGTGAAGCATCAGAAGAGGTTTTGTAAACGCCATTGTCGTTAGGCGTGAGTTCGACAGTCAAACGCGCCTTTGCCAGCACGCGCTCCACATGGATGATAACGGGGTCTTGTTTTGCTGCCTCGGCATTGGAATACAAGTGTCCGGCTACATCCACAGTCTCCATCTTCTTTTCTCCATTGGCATAGACGGAATTGCTCATGATAAAGCCATCTTCTGTCTTGTTGTAATTGCTGATGATTTCATTCAGCTTGTCCAGACTTGTTACATCTTGTGGATCCTCTTGCGGATTGACCACTGCTACGACAGAAGTGGGTATCTTATCCCCTTGCGGAGTTTGAATTATCAAGGTGGATTCAAGGATTTTCTCCACATTATTCATATCCTTTCCAGCTTCCTCAACGTCTGTGACATCAAGGTAAGAATCTCCTTTGTCGCCTTTTACCTTTGCTGCATTTCCGTTCTGGTCAAAGAAGTAGAAGCGTACTTTTTGTACTTCGTTCTCGTTCTGTTCTCCCTCTTCGTAAGTCCCGTCTAAAGCACGTGTCAAAGAACCTCCGGTTGCGCTGATACTTACAGTCAGGAACTTGGGCTCTCCATTGTTTTCATTACCTTTGTCGGGAGTGAGACCGTCTTCGTTTGAACAGCCGGCAAACAACAAGGCTGCAAACATAGAAGCTAATAAATGTTTTGCTTTCATACAATTGGATTTATAAATGTTAATAATAAAATGGTTAGTCGGTATTTCCGCGTTTTTTCAATTCTTCCAGAATATCACTTGCCTTTTCAAGGCCCATCTCTTTAGCCTTCTCCAGATATTGGCGTGCCACTTCGTAGTCTCCCTCCCGTACGGCAAGTGCTCCGCGTGCATAGGCCGCTTCAGCAGAATCGCCTGCCTTGTCGAGATACTTGCGGGCTGTCTGGAAATCATCCCGGCGGATTGCCGCATTGGCAGCGTTCAGGTTGGCAGTCATATCGTTGGGGAACATGCGCACAGCTGTTTGGAAAACTTCCGTGAACTCGTCAGTGCCCGGCTCATGTTTTCCGGCAACGAGGTAAAACTCGTTCAGGCTCAATTTCTGCGGCTGCTCCGCCATGATGCGACTTATTTCCTCCACATCGTTGAACGTGCGGATGTTGTAGTCTATGCGATAGTCCGTATGGCGCAAGGCGGGATAGAAATTCTGTAGCATGAAACGATATTCATCGGGATACGTGCGCTTGATCTTTGCCTCCTTGGCATCCGGTTCCATGTCGCTGTCTATCAAGGCCAATATCTCTGTACGGTGGTCGATGTTCGACTGATTCACGTAGCGGCGCAATCCGATCCAGTCCTCCGGTTCGTAATCGGTCTGTATAATACTATCCGCAAAATGGTATAGCTGCCCTATGTGCTTCTTTAGGGCGGCAGTACGCCCGATGGCGAGTTCCGTGTTGTGCTTGTAGGGGCTTTCAGGCGAGGCATATCCTTTCAGCCACACGGAAGTGATGGTGACATCCTTGTCATTACGCACGGAGTCGATGCTTGCCTGTATCTTACCCAGTTCAACCGTGTTGCGACGGTAATCGGGATAAATCACCGTTTGGTCAACAGGAAAGTCGATGTATGCCGATCCGGATAATGAACGGCTTTTCGTAATTTCCGCCTTAGGCTGTACGAATACCAATTCGGGGAAAAACGCCTCGTGATGTCTTCCCAGTTCGCCCTCGTATTCCGCCAAAATCTCCTGGCAACATCCCCAGTCGCTACGATGTAACTTGAGCGTGGCTCCGTCCATCCATTCTTTGTAGAGGACAAGATTGTCATATTCCAGTTGTTCCGGTTTTTCCGATGCCCGGAAAGATTTCTCGGATTCGTCCGAAATGGTGCTTATTCCGTTTCGCATATAATAATAATATCGGCGTCGTCCGTAAATGCCTATTGAGGGCAGGTCCACCGAATCAGTTCCGTTGACCAGTCTGGGTGTAAGCAGCACGGCACGGTTGGCATTCACGTCAAGGGCTGTCAAATTGACCTCCATCTCCACAGTGAGGTATTTGCCGTTACGGTTCATGTCGATTTTCTCTATGGAAACATCTGGTATGATGTGTTTTTGTGCCACCGCTTCCGGCATATATCCCATAATCAGCATGGTTGCCAGTATAAATATCATTCTTTTCATGTTTGTTGCTATTTAAAATAGATAAACCAGATTTATGGCCATTTTCGTGGGTCCAACGTAGTGATGCGGCTTGTCGATTTCGATTTTCTTGCCGCAACCGGCGCATCGGAAGCGGTCGTAACGTGTATAAGAATAACCGATGCCTATTTCAGCCTCCAGATTCCAATGGAGACCGAGAATCCAGGCATAGCCGTACGCCACACCGGCACCTACGAACCAACCTTGGTAACGAGTATCCTTTAGTTTGCGTGCGTCTGTTCCCAACATGTTGATTCGCCCATCGAAGCCACCGATGTTGTATTGCCCGCCATGTGCATGTACGCCAAAGAAATGCGCACCGAAACGGTCACACAGCCAATAGCGTGCTTCGGGTTGTATGGCCCAATGTTTCCAACGACGGTCGTGAGAGAGAGACCATGCATTGAATTGTCCCGTAAGATCCAGTGTCCATTTCGGAGCCAGACCTACTTCAACGCCGATGTTCGGGTTGAGAAAGCCGTCAGCGAGCAGGTTGGTTTTGACCGCAACATTCTGCCCCCGAACGGTCTGAAACATGCCGCTAATGACAATTGTCAGAAGTAAAATAATCTGTTTCATTGTTCTTCATTATCTTGTTATTTTCTCTCTTTTTACTACTTCTCTTACCAAGAGAGGTATGCCATTTCGAACTTGGTGATAATGAACGTCATTTAGCTTTACTAAAGATAACTTTGCAAAACATCTGCTTTTCGCAAAAACAGAAACATACATGATGATAAGTAAATTCTTGGCGTTTTGTGTCCCAAAAACCGTATAAAGTTCGTAACTTTGCACAAAAATATCCCTCTCTTGGTAAGAGAAACGGTGGCATACCTCTCTTGGTAAGAGAGGGAATGGTTTTCAAAGAACACTTGCTGCTTCTCTGTAAATTCAGTATCTTTTTATTTGTTATGTTTACTTCGGACGTATCGAGTGATACGAGATAAATGTGCATCGTGTTTTTCTGATTATGCCACATACTTTCGCTTTTGATTGACGTTTTCTGTGTTAGGGCACATGTGTCTTCAGGGTAATATAAGGAGAGTCAAGTACAACAAGGTCAAGAGAGTGTCTACATTTCTACAATTGTGTTGGATGGAATCTTGTTTTTGATAAAAATGTGTAACTTTGTGCTATGTATGCCGGCAAAGTGCGAGTGCTGGCATATGTGTATATGAAAATAGTTCTAACCGATTGACAATGAAATACAGTGACTGCATGAATGGGATGAGGCTTGTTGCCATTCTTTTCCTCGTATTTGTTACTATGGCGGTAGAGGCACAGAATGTCATTTATGTATCGCCACGTGGCTCTGACCATGCACGTGGCAGTGTGAACAGACCGTTCCGCAGCATAGAACGCGCTGTGGCCGAGGCACGGCATCTGGAAGGCCATACCACTATATATCTCCGCGAGGGCGTGTATCGGCCGGATGCGCCGATAGTCTTCACTCCGGAGGACGGAGGAGATGGACGTACGTTGTGCCTGCGCTCCATGCCCGGAGAAAGGGCGGTGCTGAGCGGTGGCATGGAGGTGGCAACGCACTGGCAGACTCATGAAGGTAACATACTGCGCACAGCGGTGCCCCCTTCCTTGGAGCGCATGGACGTGTTGCTGGTGGAGGGAGAGAGCCGTCCCATGGCACGCTATCCCGACTATGATTCCACGGCGGTACGTTTCAACGGAACATCTCCCGATGCCACATCGCCGGAGCGTGTCAGGAGCTGGGCGCATCCTGAGGGGGCTTTCCTTCATGCCATGCATGCGAGCGACTGGGGTGACTTCCATTATCGCATCACGGGCAAGGATGACGACGGCAATCTGCTCATGCAGGGCGGATGGCAGAATAACCGTCCTGCCCCATTGCACAGGGAGAACCGCATGGTGGAGGGCATACGTGAGGAACTGGATGCTCCTGGCGAGTGGTATCATGATACAGTGGAACATATTCTCTACTCCTATCCCTTGCCAGGTGAGGATATGAATCAGGTTTCTGTGGAGACAGCGCGTCTGAAGCATCTGATAGAGTTCCGCGGTAGCCATGAACAGCCCGTGAGTGGTATCAGCATAGAAGGTATCACACTGACGCAGACGGCACGTACCTTCATGGAGCATTACGAGCCATTGTTGCGTTCCGATTGGAAGGTATATCGCGGTGGTGCCGTGTTGATGGAGGGAACGGAAGACTGTGCCATACGTGGATGCGATTTGGTGGAATTGGGTGGCAATGCCATCTTCATCTCAGGCTATAACCGACGTGTCACTGTGGAGGGTTGCCACTTCAGGCAGATAGGGGCCAGTGCTGTGTGCCTCGTTGGTCGGCCGGAGGCTGTACGCTCCCCATCGTTCGGATATGGTGAGTGGGTGGAGGCTGACAGTATGGACCGTACTCCCGGACCACGGACCGGGGACTATCCGTCCCTGTGCACGATTAGCGATAACCTGATACATGACATAGGCCGCCACGAGAAGCAGACCACGGGCGTGGAACTGTCCATGTGCAGTCATATATTGGTCAGTCACAATACCATATACGACACACCGCGCGCGGGTATCAATGTCAGCGAGGGAACGTGGGGAGGACATGTCATAGAGCATAACGATGTCTTTGATACGGTGAAAGAGACTGGTGACCATGGGGCATTCAATTCCTGGGGACGCGACCGATGGTGGCATCCCGACCGTCGTGTGATGGATTCGCTGGTGACGGCCGAACCGTCGCTGGTGCTGTTGGATGTACAGTCGCCCATAGTGCTGAGACATAACCGCTTCCGCTGTGATCGCGGTTGGGATATAGACTTGGACGATGGTTCTTCCAATTATCAGATATATGACAACCTGTGTCTCAATGGAGGCATAAAGTTGCGCGAGGGCTTCTTCCGCAGGGTGGAGAACAACATCATGGTGAACAATACGTTTCACCCACATGTGTGGTTCGCTGCCGGCAGTGATGTATTTGTGCACAATGTGGTGATGGCAGCCTATCGTCCCATACAGGTGAACCATTGGGGACATGAGGTGGACTATAATGTCTTTGCCGACAGTGTGGCTTATGTGGCGGCACGCAGCATGGGTACGGACGCACATTCTGCCGTGATGCCCGTACGTTTTGTCAATGCCGTGGAAGGTGATTTCCGTTTGGCGGATGCTGTGGCAGCCGCACGTATGGGCTTTCACAATTTCGACATGGACAACTTTGGCGTGTTGTCTCCGCGTCTGCTGTCTATGGCACGCCGGCCGCATTTCCCTGTCCCTGCAGAGACGGAGAAGGAGGAATCCCATGTCGGAATCCTGTGGCAGGGAGTGCGTGTCAAGAACCTCAGCACACTTGGTGAACGCTCTGCCACAGGCATGGATTCAGAGCGTGGAGTCTACGTTCTTTCCGTTCAGAGCGGTGAGGGCATGCTTGCCGACTACCTGCATCCAAATGATGTTATCCTCCGTCTTGGCGGTCATACTGTGGATACAGTGGACGGACTCACTGCAGTTGCGGAATGTCTGGACAAGGAAAGCGCACAGAGTATCACCCTGTTCCGCTTTCAGAAGGAGATCACGCTGACGCTTCCTGCCGGTGTACTCAAAACACAACATGCAGAGGCTGCCAGACTTTGAGTGTCAGGCAGCCTCTTGTTCTTGTAAACGGTCAATTGGAAAGTACCGATATTCTTGTGTATTGGTGGCAACGGATTTATGCTGTCACCATGAATGTGCTTGGGGAAATTATTCCTCGGAGATGGGATTCTCCTGTTCCAGGGAATAGAAGCTGCTGCCATCGAAGCAATGGGTGCAGATGCGTTCCTTTGGCAGTCCGATGGCACGGACAAGAGACTCGAGGGTGGCGAACTTCAGGGAATCCAAGTGCAGGCGTTCGGCTATCTCGTTTACCATGCGAGTGTATTCGGGAGAACCTGTGCGAGTATAGGCATCCACGTTCTTGTTCATGTCGCCTTCGAAGTCCGCTATGATACGACGTGTAATCAGTTCCAGCTCGTTCTTGCTCGCACTGAAGTTCACGAACGGGCATCCGAAAATCAGTGGCGGGCAGGCTATGCGCATGTGTACCTCCTTTGCACCCAGACCGTGCAGAGCACGGGTGTGGTCGCGCAACTGCGTGCCACGTACGATGGAGTCGTCACAGAAGAGGACACGCTTGTCCAACAGGATGTCCTTGTTGGCAATCAGTTTCATCTTGGCCACGAGGTTACGCATGTCCTGATTCGCCGGAGTGAAGCTGCGTGGCCATGTGGGGGTGTATTTGGAGATGGCGCGAGCGTATGGAACCTTGTGTCCCTCGGCATAACCTACGGCCATTCCTATGCCGGAGTCGGGGATGCCGCATGCGCAATCCACTTCCACTGTGTCCTCTCTACCCATGTCACGGCCGCAGGCCACACGCATGGCCTCGGCATTGCGACCTTCGTAACAACTTGTAGGGAAACCGTAGTAGACCCAAAGGAACGAGCATATCTGCATGCCCTTGTTGGGGCGGCGTAGCTGCTGCATGCCATCGGCCTGGATGCGGATGATTTCGCCCGGGCCAAGGAAGTGCAGGGTCTCGAAACCGAGGTTAGGGAAAGCCGTACTCTCGGACGCTACCGCCATGGCTCCGTCCTTTTTGCCCACGATAATGGGAGTGCGGCCCCATGAATCGCGGGCGGCGATCACGCCATCCTCCGTAAGCAGGAGCAGGGAGCACGATCCCTTGACCATGCGGAATACGTTCTCTATGCCCTCCACAAAAGTCTTGCCTCGTACGATGAGCAGGCCTATAAGTTCGGTGGGATTTATCTTTCCGCTGGAGAATTCGCTCAGGTGCATACCTTCCTCCAGCATCTGCTGTGCCAGTTCCTCTATATTGTTGATTCTTGCCACGGTAACGATGGCAAAGCGGCCAAGATGGCAGTTGATCAGCATCGGTTGCGCATCGGTGTCCGAGATGACACCTATGCCGCTGTTGCCAACAAAGCGATCCAGTTCAGGTTCAAAACGTGTGCGGAAGTATGTGCTCTCCAGATTGTGTATGCTTCTGTAGAAACCGTTGGTGCGACAGAAAGTGACCATGCCGCCACGTTGTGTGCCAAGATGTGATTGGTAGTCAGTGCCATAAAAAAGATCTGCAACACATGGTTGTTGCGATACAGTGCCGAAAAAGCCACCCATAAATCAATACTATTTAGAGTATGTTCTTATTGAAAGATATGCGCAAATTTACGGCAAATCGTGCAAACCACCAAGAAAATAGGCTCATGAGTATGCTAAAAAGCATTCTTTTGTTTATTCCTTGGACAGTTTTGTCAGCCCCATGCGCTCTGCTTCCTGTAGCATGAATGTGAAGGCCGATTCATGGTCGGACGGTATGCGCGACTCCCATATGGCATCCTTTACCGCCTGTTTCAGTATGCCAACTTCACGACATGGAGGGAGAGCGAATGCCTGCATGATTTCCTCACCGCTGATGGGGTTGGTCCATGTGCGATAGTTGTCGCGTGCCTGCAGGTCGGCTATTTTCTCGCGTACGAGGCGGAAGTTGTTCAGAAATTGTTGTTTGCGTGCCAGATTCTTGGATGTTATGTCGGCTTCGCACAGGGTCATGAGATCGTCTATGTCTTCTCCGGCCTCGAACAGCAGTCGCCTTACGGCAGAGTCTGTCACCTCCTCGTCGGCTATGACCTGCGGACGCATGTGCATGCCGACAAGTTTCTCCACGTAGTGCATGCGTTCGTCCAAGGGAAGCTTCATACGGCGGAACAGAGGAAGAATCATCTTCTGTCCCACATAGTTGTGGTTGTGGAATGTCCATCCCTGTGGATCTTCCCAGCGTTTTGTACGCGGTTTGCCTATGTCGTGCAGCAGAGCGGCCCAACGTAGGAAGAGCACATCTCTGTGGCGTGGCATGGCCTCCTCATCCGCTGTCTCGTTTTCTGTGCCGGACGAGGCACCTTGCTCTTGCAGGTCTTTTGCCGTGGCACGAGCCATGTTGTCAAGAACTTCCAATGTGTGGTAGAAGTTGTCCTTGTGTGCGCGGCCGTTTCGGCTTTCTGTGCCGCGCAGTGCTGCAATTTCCGGCAGGATAAGTTCCAGAAGGCCGCACCTCTCCATTTCTATGAAACCTATGCTTGGCACAGGAGACAACATTATCTTGTTCAGTTCGTCGATGATGCGTTCCTGCGAGATTATCTTGATGCGTTCGGCATTTCGGCAGAGAGCCTTCTGCGTTTCATCCTCTATGCGGAAGTTTAATTGTGTGGCAAAACGCACACAGCGCATCATTCTCAACGGGTCGTCGCTGAAGGTGATGTCCGGGTCAAGCGGCGTGGCTATGATGCCGTCTTCCATGTCCAACAGACCGTCAAAGCGGTCTATGAGCATGCCGAAACGGTCGCTGTTCAGTTGTATGGCCAGGGCATTTATGGTGAAGTCCCTTCTGTCCAGGTCGTCTTCCAAGGTGCCATCTTCCACTATGGGCTTGCGACTGTTGCGGGAATAGCTCTCACGCCTTGCCCCTACGAATTCCACTTCCTCTCCGTGCCATTTGACCTGTGCCGTGCCGAAGTTCTTGAATACGGACACGTTGGCTCTGTGCCCCAGACGTTTGCCCAAGGCCTTGGCCAGGCGTATGCCGGGACCAAGGACGGCGGGATTGTCCACTAAGGCAGTCTCCACCACCACACAGTCAATGTCCTTGGACGGGCGTCCAAGAAACAAGTCCCTCACATACCCGCCGACAACATAACACTCCAGCCCGAGTTCGTCCGCGGTTTCGGAGATGCGGTGGAACATGGGCTTGTCCAATAGCTTGCGTAAGTCCTCGTCTGTATGGTGTTGCATTGATGTGGGGATTCTTGAGTTTTTTATAAACTGAGCTTCTTCTTGTCTTCCTGCAGCTTGCGTTCAAAGAACTGTTTCTTCACGGACAGGCGTTTCCATTCTTCGCCGGTGGCATTGGCCATACTGTCGCGAGCAGCCATCATTTCCACGCTGTCCAGCAACAGCAGGGCCTTGGCGCGTGTCTGTATGGCGGCAGGATATCTTTGGCGTAGGTGCATTATGCTGTCGCGTGCAGCATCGTATTGTCCTTCCTCCAAGTGTTGTCTGGACTTCTGCAGTATCGTGCCCGCTTCCTCGTCGGGTGATTTCCTGTCGCAGGATGCAAGACATGCCAATGTAGCCAGCAGGCATATGGTGTATAGGATTTTCATGTCAAGTACGGTTTGTGTTGTTTGTCGTGTATGGCCGGACGATATGCACATGTGCGCAATATATTATATAAGGTATGGTGGTTTGCTGTCCCTTATCGTCTGCGTCCTAAAAGATCCTTCATGCCATCAAGGTCGAAGCCCAGAGTGAATCTCATTGTCTGGTCCAAAGGGTTGGCCTGTGCGGTGGCTATGCAGTAGGCGGCATCCACGGAGAATACGCTCATTCGGAGGCCAGCGCCCACTGTGAAGTATTGGCGGTTACCCTTGTGAGGGTTCTCGTAGTGGTATCCTGCACGCAGCATAAAGCGGTCGTTATAGGTGTATTCCGCACCGAAACTCCACCGCAATTCCTGCATCTCTTCCTTGAACCCTCCTGGCGCATCGCCAAAGCTCTTGAATATACCGCCGATGGAACTGACGGAGTAGTAATCCTCCTGCAAACGACGTTCATAGTCCTCCGGTGACTCGTCTTCGCCCTGTACGGGACGGGTGGGGATGCAGAGTTTGTATACCTCGGCACCGAAAGACAGCCTGTTGTACTCGTTCAGCGGCACATTCATGTTGATACCCAGTCGCAAGGTTGCGGGCAGGAAGTCCGCATTGTTGTCGTTGCGCATGTTTATCTTGCTGCCTATGTTGCTCAGAGCTATGCCCCAGGATAAACTGCACTCCCTGTTGCCCATGAAGAAGTATCCTTGCCTGTACATGGTTATGTCCGCGGCAAATGCCTTGCCCACGGCAGCCTCCTGTCGTTCGTCATAGTTCATGTTTGAGAGAATGAATCTCATTGCCACGCCCATGGAGAAGGTTCGCGTAAGCATACGGCTGTAGGCCACGTCAATGGACATTTCGTATGGGCTGACACTGTATCCCATGTCCTGCACGCCGACTTCGCCCATGCCGAAGTATCTGAGCGAGGCACTGATTGCCGAGTAGTCTCCTATACGGTAGAAACCAGATACGTTTGCCAGGTTGATGCCTGTGACAATCTTGCGCAGCCACGGAGTGTATGAGGCGCTTACTCCGGCACGGGCTATGTTCCACGGGTACTTGGCGCAATTCCAATACTGGCTGTTGACATCGGCCTCTGTTGCCACGCCCATGTCACCCATTGCACCTGCACGTGCATCTGGGGCTATGGCCAATGATGTGACACCATATATTTCCGGATTGAAACGTTCCGACAATGTCGAACTCTGTGCCATTGCTGCCACAGTGCCCAGCAGCAAGGCTGTGAAGTAGGCAAATAATCTTCTCATACGTGTTATAATAACTCTCCGTGACATCTGTTTATTGCCTTCGGAGGACGAATTTCTTTTCCTTGTAACTCTTTTTGCCGTCTTCGTGCGATGCCGTCACACGGCAGATATATATGCCGTTGTCCATTGAGGCACCGCTGCCGTTACGGCCGTCCCACGGTATGGTCACTATGCCGTTGTCGCCGGCGGCATTCACCTCGCGGCTCCACAGCATGGCTCCCGTGGGCGAGTATATGTCCAGGCGGAAGCGGCATTCCAGACCTGGATAGTTGTAGGCGATGTGGAAGTTGGTACTGCCTGCCACCACATCATTTTCCAGCATCAGCGAAAGCACTTCGGCCTTCAGTCCCTGGCCCACCACGAATCTCAGGCTCTGCACCGACGTGTTGTTGAGCATGTCCCATGCACGGAAGCTCAGAACGTGGGCACCCTCCTCCAGTTCCGGCATGTCATTGAACACCACTTTTCCCTGCGAATAGTCGCTGTCATGGCCGATGTAATAACGGTTCAGATTGTAGGTCTTGCCCGGGTCGCCGTCTATGCACAATTGCAGGTCGTGTCCTATTCCGTTGCCGTTGTACTGTATGCCGGACTCGTCTTGAAGCTCGGCCATGAAGATTGGTCTGGAAGGCACGGCATCCCCGTCCATGAAGTCCTTGTCGTTGAGGTATATGAACATTTCCGGCCCCTCGGTGTCGTTTACAGGCTCATTGTTGTAACCTCCCACCAGGAAATTCTCGCTGCTGCCGTTGGCCTCTATGCTCTTGTCGTTGTTCACGGCATAGAAGACAATTCGTCCGTTTTCATCGCTGTAACTTATATCCTTGGGAATGATGACCGTGGTGGAGAAACGCCCATTGCGGACACTGTCCGTTCCGTGGTTGATTTCTTTGCTTCTGTAAGTATACTTGAACGGACCTGCGTATACGGTCGGGACGTTTTCTCGAGTGGTAATGGTCTCCACGGCATCGTATAGGCGGTAGCTCACGGTGCCATTGAAAGTCTCGTCTGCTACTCCCCGTGCCTGTTCCACATGCCCGCTGATGCGCACCCGGCTGCCTCCACGCAATGTCTGCTCCCCGGTCAATGGCTCGCCATCTATGCTGTCGAGCACTACCTTGGCCCCGGAGATGCCGAAGAACAAGGCCGGGTCGCCCAGCAGCGCGAACTGCAGTTTGTTCTGCGGTTGTCCGCCTTCCCCGCCAGTAGCAACCATGCTGCCTTTGGCCATGCGCAAGGCTTCGCCTGCGGAATTGCGGCGTCCTTGGGCATCCTTGCCGAAGAGGTATTGCGAGAAGTATCGGTTCAAGTACATGTTTGGCGTGCTGTATACCGTGCGCGCAGTACCTATGAACGCAACGGCTCCATTGGGATTCAGTACGGCGGCTTCGCCGATGTTGCCCTCCTGGCTGTCAAATGGAGCCACCACGCAGGCGGCCACGAACCACAATGAAGGCCGTGAGGTGTTCCATGCCTTCACGTCGTCCAGCGTCACCACGCGTTCGTGGCTCAGCAGATAGGTTGCCCCATGGCCTGTATAGTTGAACATCATGGCTCCCTCCTGCAGCTGTTTTTCCACGTAGGCATGTATTTCAGGATAGGCATTGTACAGTCCCTGGTTCACCATCGTGTAATTGTCCCACATCACCTTGCGTACATCCACGTCGGGTACCTCTTCCTCTATGCGTGTTGCCACGTTGTTGGCATCCGTCATGTGCAGATTCTCGTCACCGTCGTCGCCCATGATGATTATGCGATTGCACCATTCTCCTGTGTTGTCGCGTCGCATGTGTGCTATGGACTTGTCCACCATTATGCGTGCCTGTTCCTCTGTGGTGACGGGGAAACGCCCTATGGCCAAGTCCGAGAGGTCGTTGTAAGGTGCGATTCCCTCGCCGTCGTCCAAGAGGCCGAAATAGTCCTCCCAGCAGTAGGACTTCGTATCGCTGAAACTGTTCTCGCTCTGATAGCAGAGCAGGTAATTGTCAGGAGAATAAGTGCGCCATGTGGTGGACTTCATCCTGTTGTCCCAAGCACAATCGCCCATCAGCAGAAGGTATCTGGGTGCCGTGCCTGCGGAAAGGCCGCGGTCGTAGAGCATCTTCAGGAAGCGGCGGTATGCAGTGGCATCCGGCGTGCCTGACGAGAATTCGTTATAGATATGGTCGGCCCTGACCACTATGCATCGCAGACCGTCGTATTGCTCGTGTGCCTCGGCCAATCTGACGGCCTGTGCATGCAGCTTTCCGCTGGCAGGTATTATGATTACCATGTCCGCCCCTTCAGTGGCGTGCAGGTCCTGATTTTCTATCGCCTGTCCCGCAGAGGGCGTGGGAAAGGCATAAGACGGGTCGAAGGCCACAAAAGCTTCTGTGCCATCCTCCACGGAACATTCCAGCCCTTCGTCACCATATGTTGCGGGCAGCAGGGATGCCGGTCGTCCGCGATGTCCTATGCGCATGACCCGTATGTCCCGTGTGCCGTCTCCCCCTATGCCGAAGAAACGTGTGGGACCGGAGAATCTGCGGGTCACGCTGGACAGGAATCCGGTTCCCTGGCCTGTTCCCATGTAGCCGTCCCCGAAGCGAACAAAACCCTTCTTCAGTTCCAGTGGTGCGGTGTAGTTGAGGGCGATATAGTCCAGCCGTCCCTGTATGCGGTTGCTGACCGAACCAGTACTCTTGGCCGTGAGTGTTATGCGCCAGGTCTCTCCTTCGGTCTTGTACGGAGAGATGTTGAGGTTGGGGAACTTGCTCTCGGAATAGTATGTGTGCAAATTCTTGTCGGGTGCCGGTATGGTACCTGTTGTCACCGTCTCGCCATTGGCGGCTATGGTTAGCGGAGTGGCTACTTCACCGCCGGTGAATACCACGGTAAGACGCTCGTTTCCAAGGCTGTTCACGTCCTGGAACGAATATGTACGCGACTGTCCGCCCGTGAAGAGGGTACTCTCCACCAGATTGCGTCCTCCACGGAACCAGGCGTAATCGTCCACCTCGTGCAATGCATGTCCGAGTGTGGAGTTCACGCTTTGGCGTACGGTTCCCGTATACGGGGCCTCGGTGGTGATATCCGGCCTGGTGTCACCTTCTGTCAGGAAATATGTTGCCCGTGTGGCATAGGCGTTGAATATGCGGTCGGTCCCTTCCCACCTCACCAGTCCGTTGCCCCAAAAGAGCAAGTCGCCGTTGGGGGCTGTGAATAGCGGAACCTCTTCAAGGTCATCGAAATCGTTGTCGGCATCCAAGGCTTCGGGCTGCTGGTGCCCTCCGTATCCATAGAGGCGTACCTTTTCGGGATGACGGAACCCCATGCCGGAGAGAAAGGCCGCTGTGAGCCTGTAGATGCCGTCCTCTGTGATGTGTATCTTGCGCCATGTGCCGGTAGCCAGGACGGAATGCGTGGCATATCGTCCGGCGGCAGTTCCTGCGGCCGCCCTTGCCGCCCGTGGGCGTGGGGTGGGTACGATACTGATTTTTGCCGAAACCAGTTTGCGATATGAATTGCCATGTCGTATGACGGGCACGAAGCTGTAGTTCAGTAACCCCTGTCCGCGTCCCACGCTCAGATATTGGTCTATCTTGATGGAGTCCGCTATCATGTGGTCGTAACGCCGGGCCAACTCTGTTTCGCGTGAGGTCAACGGTGCCCAAGAGGGATATTCCAGACTGACACTATAGGTGTTGTGCCGGTAGTCGGTCTGCAACGGAACTACTTCGGCATATACGGGACACAGCGTATCCCTGGCCATGGCACCCCAGTCCAGGAATGTCATCCTCTCCTGGGCCTGGCAAGCCATGGCCGCCATGTATAATAGAATAAATGCGTATAGTGTCCTTCCCTTCATGCTTTTGTGTTGTGTGTATGGTAAAGCGGCTGGCTGTTTGCGCGTTTTTGTTCTGCAAGCTTATTTCACATTGAAGTCCAGTACCTTTTCCCCGTCCATCCATCCCTCGACGTGGTCGTCGATATGTACCGGGCCTACCCCTACGGGAGTACCTGTGAATATCAAGTCGCCCGTCTTCAGCGTGAAGAAACGGCTTATGTAGCTTACCAGATAATCCACTGAGTGTATCATGTCCGTGCTGATGCCCTGCTGCACCGTCTGTCCGTTGATGTCAAGGCGGAAACTTATTCCGCGGGACAGCATTTCGGCTACCGGGTGTCCCTCGTATCTGCTGGTGGAACCGCACAGTAACGGAGCCTCGTGTCCGCAGAAATCCCTGAAGTCGCCTATTACCGCGCTGCCGTCAAATCCCTTGGCTATGTCCCAAGGCAGCCCTTCGGCGCGGAGCCTGCGTTGCAGGTCGCGCGCGGTGAAGTCCACACCTACGGTCACGGCATCGTAGTATCTGTGGGCGAAGCGTTCGCTTATGCTGCGTCCCATGCGGCAGATGCGTACGACCAGTTCGGCTTCGTACTCGCATTCCCTGGTATAGTCGGGGATGAAGAATGGACGTCCTCTGGTGACCAAGGCACTGTCGCACTTGGTAAACACCACCGGGTCGGGATATGTCTCCTTGGGACTTATGCGTCTGCCCGGAGCCTTCTCTTCCATTTCCGCCACATGCAGGCGGTAGTTCATTCCTATGCCGAATATCTTCATAATTAACGTACAAAGATATGAAGAAATTGTGTCTTATCCAAATTTACTTGCCTTTTCCATTGGGCATCAAGCATATTGCCGGATCGCATTGCCGGCAAGTTCCCTATGGGGACATGTGTCCGCCTTGATTCGGGAATTACGCCAGTCGCAGACCGTCCTCGGAAATGACTATCAGCCTTTTGCGGTACAGGTCGCCAACAGCCTTCTTGAATACTTTCTTGCTGACGTGGAAGGTCTTGGCTATGTCCTCGGCTGGGCTTTTGTCTCCCAACGGGCAGTAGCCGTCATGGTCGCTGATATAGTCCAGGAGGACATTGCTGAAATCGTGGACTCCATCCTGCCCGTGGCGGGACAGGACGACATCTATCTTGCCATCCTCTCTCACCTTATCTATATATGCGCGTACACGGTCGCCGGTGTGAAGTTCGCGGAATACTTGCGAGTTATATAGCAGGCCGGTCCATCGGTTGTCTATTATCACCTTGAAACCAAGGTCGGTCTTTTGCCATACCAGTATTTCCACTTCGTCGTCGTGGCAATATGGCGGGAAGCCGAAGTCCAGATAGTGCTCCACCTTGGCACTTGCCATGATACGGTCGCTGTCTTCGTCGAGGTGGATGTGGACTATATAGCTCTGTCCCTTGAGCATCTTCATCTTCTGTTCGCGGAATGGGACGAACAGGTCCTTGAGCAAGCCCCAGTCGAGGAAGGCTCCGAAGTTGTTGACCCAGGCCACGCGCAGGAAGGCAAAGTCGCCGACTTGCGCCAATGGGGTACGCATGGTGGCGACGAGGCGTTCCTCCTGATCCAGATACATGAATACGTCCAAGTCCTGCTCCAATTCCACATCGCCCTGTACCTCGTTCCGGGGCAACAGAATCTCCCCATGTACGGGTCCGCCGTCCAGATAGTACCCAAATGGTACCTGTTTTACCACGCGCAGGCGGTTCATCTCTCCTAATTTTATTTCCATATTTCTTTTGTCTGTTGATTATATTATCAGACCGTCCTGCATGCGTATGGTGCGGTCGGTCATGGAGGCGAGGCCCTCGTCGTGGGTGACGATGACGAAAGTCTGCCCGAAGCGGTCGCGCAGGTCGAAGAAAAGCCTGTGCAGTTCCTCCTTGTTGCGGGTGTCCAGGCTGCCCGAAGGCTCGTCGGCCAGCACCAGTTCCGGATTGTTAGTCAGTGCGCGTGCCACCGCCACACGTTGCTTTTCTCCTCCTGAGAGTTCGGCAGGTTTATGCGAAGCCCTCTCCGTCAGTCCCATGAAATCCAGCAGTTCCATGGCACGCGTCCTGGATTCCTTGGCAGAAGTGCCTGCAATGTAGGCAGGCATCATCACGTTTTCAAGGGCGGTGAACTCGGGCAACAGCTGGTGGAACTGGAAGACGAAACCTATATGCCGGTTGCGGAAACGTGCCAGGGCGTCCGACCCCAATCCGGTTACATCCTGCCCGGCCAAAGTCACCGTTCCCGTGTCCGGGCGGTCCAGTGTTCCGATGATTTGCAACAGGGTTGTCTTGCCGGCACCGCTGGCACCCACGATGCTTACCACCTCGTTCTGCCTGATGTCCAGGCTTATGCCTTTCAGTACCTGCAGGTTGCCGAAACTCTTTGTGATGTTTTCTATTCTGATCATGACCATTGGTCGGGATAAAGCAGCATTACGCTGGTGTGACTGAAATAACGATGTATCTGCAACGGCAGTCCGGCAAAAGCCCCCTTGTAGGATATGAAGCCTGGACGTGCCGTGACGAATACGACCATGTCATCGGCCCCTACATTCTGGGACAATGACAACACCTTGGTCCACAGGGCCATTTCCACATAGTTGACACGCAGGGACGCATGATGCTTCTCCATGTATTTGCGCAGGTAGGGCACGGTGTCGGGGTGGGCATGGAACTCCACGCGGCATTCCAGTTGCTCGGCCATACGGCAGATATGCTCGACCCACTTGTAGAAACCGGCTTCGTATTCCGCCTTGTGCGGGCAGGCCACCACCAGGCGGCGCAACGTGCCGGGAGGAACTATCAGACGCACTGCCATCACCTCGCGGCTGGAAGCCTCTATGACATGGTCTATGACCGGGCCCAAGCTGGATTTTGGCATGCCCGTGGTGCGGTCGGTCAGGCATACCATCACCTCGCCGCAGTCATATTCTCGTATGGTGTGCAGGATGCCGCCAGCCACATTGGTGCTTAGGCGGGAGAGGGTTTTCATGTCCACCTGCGCCGCCGATGCCACGGCTGCGGCTTCTTCCAGCATGCGCCGGGCATCGCGGTAGCCTTCGGCCTCGCCGTCGTTGTCGTTGAAAGTGACGGTCAGTCCCATCAGACTGTCCGGGATGCTGGCATTGCGTATGGCCAGGGCCAGCTGGGTCAGCAGTGCCACGCTGTCGGGCTGGCTGTAGGTTACCAGGCATTTGCCGTGCCATGCACCTTGGTTTTCCTCGGTGTCCATGTCCGTGAGAGCCAGACGCCTTGCGCCCTCGTTCGTCGCAAAGCTGCTGATGATGCATGAAAAGAGTATGAGTATGACCGTGCCGTTGAGCACTGAAGTGTCCATGAGATTGACATTGGGGTCGGTGCCTATCATCACTATGGCCAATGCTCCGGCCGCATGGGCGTTTGTCAGACCGAACATCAGAAGCGAACCTCCTTTCAGCTCCGGCGAGATGCGGCACATGAGCCGTGCGGCTGCCCATTTGGACACGGTTCCCGCCATTATCATCACCGCCACTATCCAGATTGTGTGCAGGTCGCTCAGCAGTACCCTCATGTTTATGAGCATGCCTACGCCTATCAGGAAGTACGGGATAAATAGGGCGTTGCCCACGAATTGTATATAGGACATCAGCGGGGAGGTGCGTGGAATGAGCCTGTTGACCGTGAGACCTGCCAGGAATGCTCCCAGCAATCCCTCCAGGCCGGCCAGTTCCGCCAAAGCGGCACTCATGAAGACCATGGCCAGAATGAAGATGAACTGCATGTTGGTGTCGCCGAGCCGACGCAGGAACCATCTGCCCATCCTGGGGTAGGTGTAAATGACGAAGGCTCCGTATACCGTGCACTTGAAGGCGAAAGCGGCCCAGTACATCCAGGTGGTCTCCTGCAAGGTGCTCACTGTTATGGCCAGGAGCAGCAGCGCCACGAACAGCGCCACGGCCGTGGCCACCACGGAGATTATCACCACGGGATGCTTGGTCAGTCCGAAACGTCCCACGATGGGATACGTGATGAGCGTGTGGGAGGACAGAATGCAGCTGAACAACAGCGATGTGGCCATGCCGTATCCCAACAGGTATCTTGCGGACGCAAAACCGATCACAAACGGCACCGCATACGTGATGAGGCCGAACAGCACTCCTTTGCGTCCATACTGTTGCACGCTGCCCATGTTCATTTCCAAGGCAGCCAGGAACATGATGAAGTATATGCCCACCTGTCCGAATATCTCGAAGCTGCGGTCACGCTCTATGATATTGAAACCGTATTGCCCTATGAACACGCCAGCCAGGATGAGGCCTATGATATGCGGCGTGCGCAATCTTCGCAAGAGGATGGGCGACATGAGTATGATGACCAGCACTACAAAAAATATCCAGGTAGGGTCTGTAATCAAGGCCATTGGCACGTGAACTGCGGTCAATATATGATACATCTCTGCTTGAATTTTCGTGCAAAGGTACGGCAATTTGTGCTATTTCTCTTGCATGATACACCTTATTTATAATAATTTCCGTAATTTTGCATCCGATTACACCAATTAACAGTATTCAAAAGCCCGGTGTCGCGTCCGTTGCCCATATCCATGTGGCATGGACGCGAGGGCAAGTAACCCTTTTAGATTAAGACAAAACGATGAGAGTAGCTATTGTAGGTGCCAGTGGTGCTGTAGGCCAGGAGTTTTTGCGTGTGTTGGCCGAGAGAAACTTTCCCATGGATGAACTGATGCTGTTCGGCAGCCAGCGTAGTGCCGGCACCAAGTACACATTCCGCGGCAAGGAGATAGAAGTGAAACTCTTGCAGCACAACGACGACTTCCGTGGTGTGGACATTGCCTTTGTAAGTGCCGGAGGGGGTACCAGCAAGGAATATGCCGGAACCATCACCAAGCATGGTGCCGTGATGATAGACAACTCCAGCGCTTTCCGCATGGACGAGGACGTGCCCCTGGTGGTGCCCGAGTGCAATGCACAGGACGCCTTGAACCGCCCCCGTGGCATCATCGCCAACCCGAATTGTACCACCATCATGATGGTAGTGGCCTTGCAGGCACTGGAGAACCTCAGTCATATACGCCGCATACACGTTGCCAGCTACCAGGCTGCCAGCGGTGCCGGTGCCGCAGCCATGGCAGAACTGTACGAGCAGTACCGCCAGGTATTGGCCGGCGAGAAGCCTACCGTGGAGAAGTTCGCATACCAGCTCGCTTACAACGTCATCCCTCATATCGACGTATTCATGGACAACGGATACACCAAGGAGGAGATGAAGATGTACAACGAGACCAAGAAAATCATGCATACCGATGCCGACTGTTCCGCCATGTGCGTCCGAGTGCCTTCGCTGCGCTGCCACTCCGAAGCCATCTGGGCCGAGACGGAGCGTCCGGTAAGCGTGGAGGAGTTCAAGGAAGCCGTAAGAAACGGCAACGGCTTGCAGCTTCAGGACGATCCCGAGGCCAAGTCCTATCCCATGCCCCTCTTCCTTGAAGGTTGCGATGATGTCTATGTCGGCCGCATCCGCAAGGACCTTTGCAATCCCAACGGAATAGCCTTCTGGATTGTGAGCGACCAAATAAAGAAGGGTGCAGCCCTCAATGCCGTGCAGATAGCGGAATGGCTCGTCAAGAACGACCCTCGTTTCATGGCATAGGCAACACGAAGCCAGGGGTGTTTAGCTGACATCCGGCTGTTAGGAATCGACCATCAGGCCAGATAGTGCCGGCAATTGTTTTTGAGGGCACGTCAGGGAACCTGATGGTCGATTTCGTATTATGGCATGTTGGGATGCGGAGGCGCAAGGGTCTTCTCCCCGGTGATGCCATGTCGTTCCCGTATTGTCAGTACCCGGGCCATACTATGGACGCGCCTCCAACCATACTATTGTCACACTCACAACAATATTATTATCACACTCACGACCATACTATTGTCACACCCCCGACAATACTATGGTCGGGGGCCGGGCTCCGCTGGTGTCATGCGTATGTGGTAATTGACAAACCTTGCCGGTCCCGATGCCCTTTTGGGGGAAATGCCGGTTTGTACATAAAAAATGTAAAGAATTGCGAGAGACAGGGAACAGTTGGGGGCGGACTTGGGTTATCGGGATTATTTTTGTAAATTTGCACTTGCCTTTTATTGCAATCCACCAAGACTATGGACACAAAACGAATGATAAACCTGACCGTAGTGTGCTTTGCCGTCTGCTGCTCCGTACGGGCTGTGGCGGCCGCCGCTACTTTGAAACCGATGTTGCCATCCGCTGATTCGCTGCAGAGGCAACGTCCGGACCATGTCAACAATGCCGAGAGCCGCTGCTTTCCGGCCGTATTCAACCAAGACGGAGGTTCGTGCGGTTCTGCTTCACGCATAGGCTACATGTTCACCCACGAGATCAATGCCTTCCGTGGCGCGGATGCTTCATTGCCGGAGAATGTCTATCCTACCCACTTCACCTGGTTGCTCACCAACAGCAATTCCGGCAAGGAGGGAATGGCCATGGCTAACGGTGTGCCCAATTCCGTGGTCTATGGAGGTACGACCTATTCCAAGGTGTTTGGAAACCAGGACTGCGCGCAGGCCGACTTCGGGTGGATGCAGGGATATGACAAGTGGTACTCCGCCATGTTCAACCGCATCTCGCACAACTCTTTCTCTCCCTACGGCGTGGACACAGAAAAGGGACGCGAGTATGTGAAGAACTGGCTCTGGAACCATGGTGGGGACACTGACTTCCATGTCGGCGGCATCGTCGGCATAGGCGTGGCCAGTGCCTGTCGCCAGGCTCCCATAGGTGCCGACCCCCAGGGACGCAACGAGGCTGCCGGAGTGGTGGGGATGAAATACGTCACACGTTGGGGCGACGGTGTGGACCATGCCCTGACCATCGTGGGATATGACGACCGTATAGTCTTCGACCTGGACAGCAACAATGTTTACGGCGAGAAGGACAAGGACGAATGCGGTGCATGGATTATTGTCAACTCATGGGGAAACGGCTGGGCCAACAAGGGTTTCATCTACTGTCCATACAAGTACGGATTTCCCGTCAGGCAGCATGAAGGCGGAGCATGGCATCCCGAGTTCTACCACGTCCGTAAGGACTATCGTCCGTTGCGTACGCTCAGGTTGCGCATGGACTACGGAAGCCGCAGCGAACTGAAACTGATAGTGGGCATTTCGGCCGACCTAAGTGCCAGTGAGCCGGATGTAACCGTGGAAATGGAGCACTTCAAGTATGCCGGCGACGGACGCTCCGGGAAGGCCAAGGCCGGCATGGAGGCCTACACTCCGATGCTTGGCAAATGGGCCGACGGAAACATGCACACGGAACCCATGGAGTTCGGCTACGACCTGACGGACATCTCTTCGGGATTTGACACGCGCCGTCCGCTTAAGTACTTCTTCATCATCGAGAGCAAGCCGACGGCTTTTGCTTCGGGCACGCTGTATGATTGCACCGTGATTGACTATGAGTTCGATCGCCTGGGAATAGAGACCCCGTTGCTCACCGGGACGGCACGCGCCGTCAAGAGCGGCGGGGCACGCACCGTGGTTTCGGCCGTGGTGCAGGGCGAACCTTTCTTTGCTCCTGTAAACATGCGTTCCACGGGCGGCAATACACTGGCGTGGGACGCTCCCCAGGCCACACACTACAAGCTTGTATCTTATATATTATATAAGGACGGTACACCTGCGGACACCCTGCCAGCCTCTGCAAGGAGCTATACCTGTGCGGATGGCTTGAACGCATACTCGGTGGCTGCCATGTACTCCTATCCCGTGGGGGGCGACTCCATTGCCACGGCACTGTCTGCCCGCACGGCCGAAAGTAGGCCTGCATGTATGGAAAGCCCGGAGTTCCAAGCTCTTGAGCTGGACAGAAGCGGTCTGGTTGTGCCCGACGTGTTCCGCACACGCCACGAAACTGCTACAATCGAATACTGGCTGAAGCCACGTACATGGACCAGTTGGAACCAGGCGGCCGGTGCCGGATGGGGGAACTTCCTCATCCATGCCAACGACAACGGTGCGCTGACTGCAGGCTGGGACGGTGACAACCGTATTGACACCCGGGCCGGTCTCGTCACTCCGGGGCAATGGTATCATTTTGCCTTCGTTGTTGCTCGGGACACCCTCACCGTGTATGTCAACGGACGTGAGATAAGTTCTCTTGTCAGCAAGACGCGCAAGGGCATAGGCGGATTTGGCAACTTTGCATTCTCCACGGACCAGGGTGGGGCTTTTGACGGTGAACTGGCCGAACTGCGTATATGGAAAGAGGCGCGCACCGGGCAGCAGATAAACGATATGATGAATGTCCGTTTCGAGAAGGCCGGGATTCCATCGTCTATGCTGGCATACTACAAGGGGCAGGTCTTCACCAAGGACAGCACGGATTACTGGCGCGATTTTGCCGGTGAACATCATGCGAGGCTGCATGCCTATGGTGCTCATCGCGAGATTGCGTGCGGCCGGACCTTCGGGACTCCGAGTGAAGCCAGTCTTGATTTCATGTGTTCCGATTCCGCATTCTATGCAGGCAGACAGTTTGAACTGCAGGCCATAGCCTCTCCTGCCATAGCCTCCCTAAGGTGGGATGCGCCGGATGCCGGCATACATGACATTGCGCTCAACAAGGTGTCGTTGCGGTTTGCCGCACCTGGGAGGCATACTGTCAGATTGCAGGGACTGACTGCTGACAACCGGAGTATTGTGGTGGAGAAGCAGTTTGACATCATGCCTGTACATGGAGACGCTTCTTTCCTCCCTGTCGGCAAGATTGCCAGGGCCGGAGAGCGCATCAGCTTCAGTCCTGTTTCGCCCATGCCGGGCTGGCGTTACAGCTGGAGCATGCCCGGGGCAGACAGGACCATTGCCGCCACGCAAAACGCCGCCGCCACCTATGAGGTGGCAGGTGACTATAAGGTGAAGCTGAAAGTTACCAATCCGCAGAACGGCAAGAGCTTCCGCAGCAGCTACAATCTGACTGTCAGGAACGTTGCCCCGGAGGTGCATTTCGATCTTTCCGCGCGTGTCGTGCAGAAAGGCACCAAGGTGACGTTGACCGACCGTAGCCGCTTTGCTCCCACGAAGTGGCAGTGGCAGATTGACTCTCGTGGGCAGAGTGTGAAACTTGAGGGCAAGAGACACGAAATGGTGATGGACGCGCCTGGCGTATACGACATAACGCTGACAGCCTCCAATGCCGAGGGGGCCACGACACGAACCGAGAAGCAGATGCTCGTCGTGTGCAATGCAGACAGCGAGAACGGGCTTAACTTCAGTCGGGACGAGGCTTCGCTTACAACAATGCAGCCTCTATGGGAAGGTACTTCTGAACAGATGACAGTAGACTGGTGGATGAATGCTTCCACGCAGGACCGCACAACAGGCATGGGACACTCCAGGGGCACATGGCAGATGTCGGCCGACAAGCATGGGCGTCTCACCTTCTCGGTCGACAGCGCAAGTGTCAATTCCGGCAAAGGCTTTATACTGGCAGGCAGCTGGCATCACTATGCCGTTACATTTGATGGCGGACGGGTATGTTTCCTGCGTGACGGTGAACTTTGCCACTCCGACACATTGGTGCGCGACAAACAGGTTGTCGCTTCCCTGCCTGACACTCCATCGTTGCGTGTAGGTGGACAGGATAGTCCCATGAACGCGGTTATCGACGAGTTGCGTGTATGGAAAACCGCATTGGACGATACTGCACTGCAAACTTGCTGCAATGCTCCGGTCTCCGACATATCCGCTGCTGAAAGGGACGGCATGCTGGTGCTCTATTACTCCTTCAACCAGAACGGTGGCGACGTGCGCGACCTGACCTCAAAGGCAAACAACGGAAAGCGTGAGTCTTTCGGTCCCGACGGTGATGCCTGGGGACTTTCCACAGGCGTGTTTAATCTTAACTTTGACAGTAAACCGAAAGGTGAATGACGATAAAGCTTCAAGGGAACATTCTCGAAGTGGCTGCAAGCCATCGGGAACAAGATAACAGGTCCGGCCAAAGTGATGTTGCCGTCCTATAACAATGAATCTCGCAGAGTTATCTGCGAGATTCATTGTTATAGGACAAAAGATACTCTTGGTTACATTCCCTCAAGGATTTGAATGTGCGCACTGCCGAAAAGTGAGTTGTAGTCGTAAGAGTAACTTATCTGGTATAGCTTCCCGTTACGTACATCGCTATAGACGGCAGGTGTGGCAGAGAACGTCTGCCCGTCGGAGTTGGTGGCGGTGAGGGAGTAGGAGAAAGCTCCGTCGGTCTCGTTGAAATATGCCGTTTCCCCATCGCGCAGGTCCAGTTCGCGATTTCCGGCACTAAGTGTGAAGGTATAGTCGGGAAAGAGTTCGGCAAACAGCTCGGGCAGTTGCAGCCTCACGGCATAATTGACCATTGGTACGGACATCTTCAGGCGGGTCGTGGCATCGGCTTGCATTTCCACTGTCGTTTCGGCATAGTAACATGCCTCTCCGCGTCCGTCATTGGCCGAGATCCACGTCTGGGTATTTGGGGTATAAGCCTGAACGGTAAAGGTGCCTGGCTCCAAGAGTATCTTGGACGGCATGGTTCCGGGAGCATAGTATTCTCGCGTCTGTCCGTCGGCATCCAGCACGCTCACGGCCAAGTCCGGGTCTATGGAAGCTGTCATGACCGGTGCTCGGTTGGTACGTACATTGTCAAACTCCAGTACGCACTCCTCCGTAGGAGTCTGGGGCAATTCGCTTTGCTGGCATGACATCAGCATGACGAGGACTAATGCAGGGTATATCGTTTTCTTCATTGCTTGGCGTATTTGAGGTCAAGGGAATAGATGTAGGAAGCATTCTGGCCTGCGCCATTATCGCAATTACACTTCAATTGCGATGCATTGGCACTGATGACTTGCACCTTGGTGTCAGAATATGGGGTGTTCTTTCCGGCAAAGGATTTTTCCTGCTTCTCAAAGAATGTGTCATTGCCCAGTGATAGGGTCAGCTTTGTACCACGAATCAAATCGCCACCGCGTACTACCACGTCATAGAAGAATGCCACTACCGTGCCCTGGGGTACGGCAAAACCGTCGTTTGTGATATAGTAGTTGGTTATGGCGGCATTCATGCCCAACTTCACCTCTGTACTGCTGAATTTCACTGCGCTGCCGTGGCCTTGCCATCCCGTTTCTTCTGTTGGCGGAGTATAGTTCACCGGCAGGCCTGTGATGTAGAAGTCCTGGCTGTTCTGCACTGTCACACCGTCGAACGAGGCTGTGGCGCTGAGTGTGTATGGGGTGAAGCTTGCTGCCGCATCGGTCTTGTCTCCGGGTGCATAGGTGTTGCTTCCTGCCGCTATCTGTGCTTCCGTGCCTGCAAAAGTGCCGGTGAAAGTGTAGGCGTATTTTGCAAGCAAGTCATTGCTAACATTGAGAACCACGGATGGGGCATATATCGTGTTGGCATTGCAGGCATTGGCAGCATCGATGTCTCCCTCCTGGTATTTGGTATAGGAGGTGTATCCGCCAACTGTCAATGTAAGCTCTGGGCTGGGGACGGAAAAGTTGCGTGTGCCCATTTTCTTTTCCATGTCATCCTGCATTATGTAATATGTTGCCGTGTATTCTCCTGCACGCAAATACGGCCATTCTATCGAGGAGTCGTAGGTGGAGGATAGTGCTCCGGTGCCGGAAACGGTGCGTACCACGGTGGCATCGGCATTGGTGATGACGGTCTTCCATGTAGCACCCGGATAGGTGTTGGAGAAGCCCACGTCGGTACCCACCAGCAGCCCGTTGGCATCGTAAACGTGCTTTGCTTCGGCTTGTGGCATAGGTAACCACGATGCAGGAATGCTCTGCTCCATGGTGACGGTTTCCACCTCGGCCTTGCCTATTTCCACTATGAGAGCACTTTCGGGGTCGGGTAGGGTCAGTGTCACTATGCCGTGTTCCGCAGCCTGGTATACGGAAGGAAGAGCATCGGACTGGAGAACGAATGCGACTTGGCGTCCGGCATCTGATTTCAAAGTGCCGTAGAATGTAAGTTCCGGACTGCTGCCTGCCGGGAAATAGATGCTGCTTGTCTCCCATCCGGGGGTGATTGCCATGAAGTGGTCTCCAAGTCTGACTCTCACTCCATAGTCGGTGAAGTGATTGTCGAATCGTGCCTTTTCTTCGGCATCGCGACCGAAATGCACGGATACCAATGCATTTGCCACGCGACATGGGATGACCACCGATGATGCCTTGTCTTTTTCGATTGTGGCCTGTGCAGTGCCTATATAATAAGGTGCATCGCGCCCGATAGGCACATCTTCTCCGCAACGGGCAGTGATGTCGTAGGAGCCTATGGCCAAGTCCATGCTTTCTACAAATCGGTCGTTGTAGACGGGTTGCGAGCTGCCGTTGCGCTGTATCGTCAATGTGAATCTGTCGGCCAAAGGTTTGCCCAACTCCGCTGGTGTGGCGCGCGTTTTGGTCGTGCCACCTGTATCTGCCGCCTGACCTATGGCAAACCTTATGGTACCGTTGGGCAGGGTTGTCTGTTCATCGCTTGTGCATGCCATAGCGAGAAACAGGGTGGTCAGTAGTATTGTCGTGTTGAAGATATTTCGCATACTGCTATTCTATTATTCGTATATCAGTTTGATGTTGTCCAGTGTCAGGGTGCTTCCTACGCCACCTGTAAAGTAGTCTCCATACTTGCTGGACGAGGCCACGACCAATATGTGCGTGGGAGCCACATCGGTTCTCTTGTAGTTCAGGGTTATTGTTTCCGATGTCCATGCAGGTACGTTGTCGCCTTGTGTCAACTGTCCGTAAGCTATGACACGGGAATCGTCTGGTGAGAACAGGTGCTGCTCGGCTCCGGGCTTGGTGCGTATCACTATCGGATAGCTCTCTCCTTGGTATACCTCTTCCTGGCCGTCATCCACGTGCCACAGGGCGATGTAGATGTTGCACGAATCGGGACGTCCCATCAAGTGGCGGAAGTTCTCGTCACCGACCCTGCTGATCTCGGAAGTGGCATATTTGTAGTCGAAGCTCATCTTGGTCGGGAAAGCGGTGAAAGGACGGCCAAAGCCCAAGATACCGTTGGTGCCGTCGGTTTTCAGGTACTTGCCGGTGAAGATGTTGCCTGCTGCGAACTTGATTACTATCCATTTGGATTCCAGGTATGCCGCCTTTCCGCGCCCAGTGCTTGTGTCATCTGTTGGGACGGAATTGCTGTTGCCTACGGTGGTGGCACCGCGATTGCCTGTGTCCCAGTAGGATGTCTCGCCTGTGGCCCATGGGCAGAGAAGCTTGGGGGTATTTGCGTCTGTGGACCAGTCGTCGAAGCTGGTATTGGGTAACTGTTGGAGGGCTATGGTCGTGATTTCCTGTTCACTGACTGAACTGCTTCCGGCTTTTACCTTGTATATATATTTGGTGGCCGGTTTGAGGTCGTTGATCGTGACGGAATATGTTGTGGCCGTAAGGTTTGTGTTCTCCACTGGTGCCGTGTGCCATGTGCTTTCGTTGGCACTGCGGTACTCTATCTCCGGAGTGATGCCGTTGGGCTTGTTGCCCGAAATGGTCATGCTGGTATTGCGTGGAAAAGCCTTGGCCGTGGTCTCCACTACGGCATCTGTCTGGTAGACAAGCACGCTCCATGTCTGTATTTCTCCCCATCCGGTCTGTACCACAAACTGGCGCAAATTATAGAAATCGTAGGTTTCCTCGTCCGTGGGGTCTGGAAGGACAATTCCGTGTTCACCGCCAATGGTGAATTTTTTCACCTTTATCTTTCTCAAATCCTGCGCCCGGCTGACATACACAATGATATTGCGTTGGAAGTCGTCTATCACGGCATTGCCTATCTGGTTTTCCAGCTCTATTTCTCGCTTCACTACCTGCTTTACAGTCACTGTCCATTCATAGTTCTGATATGTATGCACGGTGAATCTCACAGGCTTACGGAAATCCACGCTGGTATTCTGCCCTTTGGCAGGCTCCTTGAAGCCGTTCTTGGGGAAACGGCTAAAGTCATCGCAGACAGTGGAGTCGGGCAAAACGACCGGGGCATCGGTATAGTCGACATCAGGATTGTACGTTGTTCCTGACGCGCCCAACCTGGTAATGCGCAGGTTTGCCAAGTTAACGGTATCGCAGACGTAGAGGGTCACTTCGCGTGTGTCCCTGTTTATTGATGTGGAATAGTCCGCGCCGCCATCGGCATTGCACTGGCCTTCCACTTCGAATTCCGTAATCTGTCCATACACTATGGGGTATGGAATGTCGTCACTTACCTCGCAGGCACCCAGCAACACCAGTGCCGCCATCCATGCTATGTTCTTGAGTATCTTCATAGATAATAGGTTACACCGAATTTAATACTGAACAGGTTGATTCTGAAGTTGGCACCGGAGTTGTTCAACTTGCCATGCTCTATGTTGTTGGTGTTCTGGTCGCCCCATTTGAAACGATAGCCACCCACATTCAACATGACCTCGGCAGCCATATAGTCTGTAAGGAACACTGTCATGCCGCCGCCAAGGCCTATCTCCAGGCTGTGCGCTTTCTCGTACACGGCAGTAAATGTGTCGCCTGTTCCTGTGGTATTGCGCCCCTCGGAGAAAGTGTAGTTTAGCTGCAACTCACCAAACAGGCCGAAAATCTTGCTCTTGCCTATGGGCAGGTATGAGCGTAGGAAGGCCGTAGTCTCGTAATTGTGCTGAAGATAATACAGGTCTTTCAGACTGATGTTCAGATCATCACCGAGGTTCAAGTCCAATTCTCCCATATTGAGATAGTAACGCTTGTATGAGAAGCGTCCACCGACTGCAAGGTTGTTGGTGAAGAAATAACCGAGATACGGACCGGCAGAGAACGTATACCCCTCGAAGTTTATGTCTTTTAGTATCAGGTAGTTCAAGTTGTCGTTGTTCCATTGATTCCAAGCTATCTGGCCGCCCACCATCCATTGTCCCTTGGGGATGAACACGCTCTTCATGGCATCGCGTGTGATCATGCCTCTCTCTTCGGCATAGGACTTGCGCTTGCCTCTCTTGATACGCTTGCCGCCATATTGTGCATCGGTCTGTGCGGTATCCGTCGGAATACTGTCCGGCTGATGTTCCAATGTGGCGCTGTCTGTTGTGTGTTGTGCCCTCACCATGCCTGCCATCAATATCATGATGACACCAAGTAGTGTGCGGCTGTACCTGTTAGTCATTGTTTGGACCATATTCCTTATATAATGGTGTTTGGAGCTGTATACTTTGTGTACTGCCCAAGGCGTTTTTCGTTGTCTTGTTTATATTGCGACCGCATCTGTCCGCACACGAGATGTACGGACAGATGCAGTAGGATGTTTGTGTGTTTTATTATTTGACTGCCGGTGTGTCGCCATATTCCAAGGAGAAGTCGTCCAGATACAACTTGCTGCCTGTGCCGCCATGGAAGTAGTCTCCGTACTTGCTTGAAGAGAACACAACCAACAGATATGCGGGTTTCTTTGTCAGGTCGTGGTATACTAGCGGTATGTTCACTTCTTTCCATTCTCCATTGCTGTGTACGTTCTGCTCTGTCGGCAAGGCGCCGTAGGCTATGACACGCGGGTCGTTCTGCCAGTCGGGGAAAGTGCTCATGTCGGTGTTGTCGACATGCAGAACTTCGGTGAGCAGGGCACAGTACATGCCGCACTGGTCTGCTTCGCCCTTGGCTGGAGCATCTGCCGGCATGTTGCTGCCCACGCGGTCGATATTGGCCGGAGCATACTGCATGAAGCCTCGCAGTGCCGTGGGACGTGAGGTGAATGGTACTCCCCAATCAAGCGCAGCACCCTTAGTGCCGTTCAATTTGATGAACTGGCCTGTGTACAGGCTGGCTGCGGCAAACTTGATTACAATATATTTGGATTCCAGTTCTGCAGCCTTGGCACCACCGTGTACAATGCTTGTTGTCTCGATTGTGTTGCTGCCTGCAAATGAAGCCGCACCCTTGTTGCTGGTATCCCAGAACGAAACGCCCTCTTCGGTGGCGTAGGCAACCTTGCCGTCCATCCACCAGTTCTCGAAGCCGCCGTTGTAAAGGGCAACCTGCTCTTCAGTAGTGAAGGTCGATGGGTCGGAAGCCACGTCCGTTTCACCATCGGCATAGTACAGACGGTATTCGTATGTGGTGTTAGGTGTCAAGCCCTTGATGGTGGTCGTGACATTGTCATCGGCATCCACGGTCAGTTCGTTGGCGGTCAGTTCATTCCATGCCTCTGTTCCGCTTTGTCTCCACTGGATAGCGAGGTTGTTCCGGTCAAAGGTAACGGTCTTTGCGGTAACAGCGGCGTTGAGTATGGCAAAGCTGCTCCATGCGTTGGCCTGTCGTGCTACCAAGGCTATGGCACTCTTTCTTGGTACCTCGAAAGTATAGGTGTAGGTATTGGTGCTTTCGTCCACGTCCACGGTGATGCCGGGCTTGTCGCCACCGCCCAAAATGCCTTCGTCGGCCAGCTTGAAGTTGAGGATATAGTGGTCGCGAGGCTGTACGTCGGTAAATGCACGGGTCAGTGAGTGTTCTACATTGCTGTGGTTCACCACATCCAGCTTGGCCTCGAAGTTACCGGCGGGGATATAGCCAGATTTGGATGTCTCGTTCATCACGAAAGACAAGGGGGCTACGTCGCTGAGGGAGGAAGTTATGGTGGTGGAGGCACTCTTGAAGTTCTTCACGAAACTCTGGTCGTAGGTGACGGTCAGCTTGACATTGGCCTGGGTACAGGTGATGCTGGCAGTCTGAAGGCTGCGAGGCTGCACGTTAACAGTGGTGGAACCATAGTAATAGGGGGAGTCGAAACCGCTGTCGCTACCGTCCCAGTTGGCAGAGTGTGCCTCTATGGTGTATGTGCCGGCTGTTAAAGCTATCTTGCCCTGAAAGGCTGCATCGTTGTCGAAGTCTTCGGTGCTCATCACCACATTGCCGCTTTGGTTCTTGATTTCCACGCTCAGTTGCTTGGCGTCGTAGTCTTCGGGTACGGCTGAGCGGGTACCGGCATCCGGAGTGTTGGTGGATACGAAGGACTGTATCCTCAAGGCTACATAGCCCTGGTTGCCCTCGACATCAAGGTCCTGGCTGCATGAAACCATAGCTGTGGCCATGATCATGATGGAGAATATATGCTGAATCTTTTTCATAGTGTTTACTGTGTATCTGCGTTATTCATTGTTATCAAACAAACCATGGACTGCTTATTCCACAGTCAATACCACACGTCCGCTCTTTGTGTTGCCATCCATGTCGGTGACTACCAGGTCGAAGGTATGGTCGCCAGGCAGTACAGACAGCAGTATGAAGAAGTTGCCGATGGGGAAAACGTATTCCTTGTCGCCTTCCGCCGGAACTGACAGTGTCTGTCCGAGGTCGGAGAAGAGTCTTACCAAAACATCATTGTCTACCACTTCGGTACCTTCGACGAAGTCTACGCCGTAGTTCGTTTTCAGGTCAGCCAAAGAGCTGATCATGTCCTCGCTGGTGGAGGCCATCTTCACCTGTATGCTCTTTAGGCCGTTCTCCGAAGCAATGTAGGTATCTCCCAATGACGGGTCGGTGAACATGTCCACTGTCATGTTGGCAGGCAGGTTCAGCGTGATGGCATTCGGATTGTCTGGATTATCTGGATTATCTGGATTGTCGGGGGTGGTACCGCCATTGTCGGCATCTTCCACTTCCATGTCGAAGTTCTCCTCAGTCTCCTCGAAGCTGATATTGGCTTTCAGCGTGATGCCTGTGATGTCTCCCTCTGTGCTCTCCACGGGACTGAAGTGGATGACTATGGCATCGCCTCCGGAGAAGAACTCGTTGTCGCTGTCATATATCTCGCTGGCATTCTTCTTGGTGAGTATGTTGTTGGTGACTATGCGGTTGCCTGTGACTGTGGTGCCCACGAAGTTGACCTTCAGCGATGCCACGTTCTCTTCGAAGCGCATGTACTTTGTCGCGGGATTGAGGCCATCCAAGTCGGATGTGTAGATGATGGCCAATGCGGATCCGTCGTCAATGGATACGGTCCAGCTGCTGAACACTTGTGCGAAGTCTGAGCTGAAGCGGACGGTGAAGCTGCCGTTGGCCATGCGGCAGGTGACGGTGGCCTCGGTGTTGACCGCCTTCATTATCTCGAACTCCTCGCGTCCGAAATAGTAAGGAGCAGCCATTATCTTCTCCAGGTTACCAGGCGTGTGGGCCGTGGCATAATACTGGCCCACTGGCATTGTCAGCCTGTTGGGCATGAGTGTGGCCTTGTCGTAGGAGACGAACTCCTTGTTGTCGGTCAGGCTGTATATGGTCACGGGGAAGTCCTCTGTCTCCACGGCACGTGTCTCCGTGGCGGCATTCTTGGGTTTGGGCATCAGTTTTTCCACTCCCAGTGACATGGTGCCACGGTCGGTGCCTTTGAGGTAATCGTTCTCATTCGTGCATGATGCCAGGCTCATGCCGATGAAGGCTCCTGTCAATAATATCTTGGAAATATTCATAACGGTTGTCTGTCTTGTAATATATATTATAATGTATTGTCCTTAGTCTGCCATGACATTAAATCCAATCCACGGGTACCTCTATGTCCACGGGCTTGTCGTTGGTGCTCTCGTCAATGGTGATGGTGATGTCCACGCTACCTTTGTCGGTGGGGGTGTAGGAGGGATTGATGTTCATCTTGTAACCCTTGTTGCGCTCCAGTCTGAAGGTGCCGGTTTTGGTGGCCGTCTGCTCCTTGTTGCTGCCGTTGACATATTCTTCCTTGGTGATTGTGGTGATGGTGAAACTGATGGTTTCTCCGTCTTCGCTCAGTTGCACGTACCAAGGTTCCACATCGTCCTTCAACCATGCCAGCCTCTCGGCACCGAGTGCCTCGGTACCTGAAAAACTCACGTTGTAATCGCTGAAATATGTTGCCATCTCGGTATTGAAGTTCACCATGATGCGTCCGCACGTGGGGGTACATGTCACCTCTATGCTTTCCTTCTGGTCTGCCTTGATTGTGCCTGTCTTGCTTCCCTCCACATAGAAATCGTTGCGCGATGCTGCTGATTCCTTGCCATAGAATGCCTTAACGGAGTAGCCGCCAAGACTCATTGTCAAAGGCATCTTGTAGGGAAGTTCGCTGCCTTTGCAATTCAACTGTTCGCGACCGTCCTTGTCGGTCACCACCACAGTGTAGTTGTCCACATTGTTGTAGTCGGATTCGTTCAGCGCACGTGTCTGCACGAAGTTTGTCTTTCCGTTCAGGTTCAGCATCAGCACGCCATGCTTGCCGTCCACTCCGGGACCCTCTGCGGAATCCTGGCTACATGAAGCGAAGGTCAATCCCATAATTGCCATAGCTCCCAACATCCATGTTGTTTTCTTCATAATATATATAATGATGTAATCTGTTTTCGTTGGTAAGGTCGCACTTATGCCATATGCCGGATCTTTTTCATATATACAATGGTATAAGCCGAGAGGCGATTTGCCCATTAAACTGGTTGCAAAATTATGGCTTTTACTGTTAATAATATCAAAATTTTGGTATAAACTGCCTTTTTTACCAAAAAAGACGAGATTTGTGCCCATTCCATCGTGTTTTCTTTTGGTTTTCGACGAAGAATCAAATGATGGAATTTCGGTACAAACACTCCGTGTCTGCCGATATTGCCTGGCAAATAACCACCCTTTAGGATGCATGTGTCGCATGCAGCAGCATGCCGGCAAACGGATATGGACAGGGGACGCGACGAGGATGCCGTTGCACTTCGTGTATGTCTCTCTTCCGGTAGGAGCAATGGGTCGTCCTGGAGCTTGCTCCTTGCGATGTTTGGAGATTTCATTGTCCCTTCCCGTTGCATCGGGGTGAGGAGCTGTTCGGGATGAACATGCTTTTGTAGCTGTTTTATTAGGGTTTCCCGCATATTTTCTGTACCTTTGCCTCCTGTCTCCGATGAATGTAACTTAAACCTAATTTATATACAGCTATGGGATACGACAAAATGGAAAAGAACAATTCCTATGCTCCGAGCAGCGTAGCGAGTGAAACGAGTGTGTTTGCCGTGCTTATGCGCAACGTCTACACGTGGATGACCTGTGGTCTCATGATGACCGCTCTGACGGCCATGATAGTAGGTCGTAACGAAAACTGGCTTTATGCCCTTGCCACCAGTGGCATGTATTGGGGATTGCTTATTGCCGAGGTGGTGCTGGTGATATTCCTTTCTGCCCGCATACACAAGATGTCCTTTGCCACGGCGGGCATAATGTTTGCGGCCTATGCAATACTGAACGGTGCCACGTTGTCTTTTATCATGGCCATATATACTGCCGAAAGCATAGCGCAGGCATTCTTCGTCACGGCCGGGACCTTCGGTGCCATGTCACTGGTGGGCTTCTTTGTCAAGAAGGACCTTTCCGCTATTGGCAGGGTAATGATTATGGCACTCATAGGACTGATTATCGCCACCGTGGTGAACATCTTCTGGCAGAACAGCCTTTTTGCATCTGTTCTCAACTATCTTGGCGTTATTGTTTTCGTGGCTCTCACTGCCTACGATACTCAGAAGATAAAGCAGATGCTCGCACAGGCACAGCAGTTCGGAGTCAATGACGACACCAACAAACTTGCTCTCATGGGCAGCCTTACCCTCTATCTTGACTTCGTCAATCTTTTCTTGTACATCCTGCGCCTGTTCGGAAACAGAAAGTAGGAATGCGGAAACATATCGAAATAAGACAGCCGGGCACCTGTAGATAGATGCCCGGCCGTCTTTTTATATGGCCAACCTTGATGTCGGCCGTTGTGGTTACTTCTTGTTGATGAAGACAAGACCTGCTGTGTCGTTGCCGCCATCACCGCATGCTTCGACCTGAATGAAGAACGGTGTGCCTGCCTCAAAGGCATCCACCTGGAAACGATAGGTGGCTATGGGAGAGGCTGAGCTTAATGTGGCCGACTGCTTCACTTCGGTCAGCAGCTCGTCGCGCTTAAATAATTTGAGGGTGCCGGTGCGGAACGCGTTCTGGCCCTTGGTGTGGACGAATGTGATTTCGTATTGTCCGTTGCCGGAAATTTTGCCTGTGCACTCGAAGCGCCAAGGCTCCATGCGAGGCTGTACGGTCAGCGGCTTCCATTCGGATGTGAAGGTTCCGTATTGCTTGTAGGCCGAATAATCGGGAGCAAAGTATATTGGCAGCGAGTAGTGGCGGGGATTGACTACGGTTATGGCATGGAAGTCACTCTTCCTGTCCACGGTTACCGGACCCGTGTACTTGGGTGAATGAATGGTGGGGTATGAGCCGTTGGTCGTGTAAAGTATGTCTGCACCTGCCACGGCTGGAGCCAGGGTGAATTTCAGCTTTCCGTCGGCAGTCTCTTCCATGGATTCGATACGTGGCTCGGGAACACGGTAGTTGCATCCTTTGTGGTCCAGGCGTGAGTAGTGGCGTATGAGGCGTTGGTTGAAGTCGTTGTAATCACGTTTTGCGCGTGGAGACCATGCCACCTCTGATACGGCCAGCAGGCGCGGGAAAGTAAGATATTCGACATAGTTCTCGGAACGGTTCTCGTTGAGGTAGGGTATCTCCTGCAATACGGTACCGTGTATGAACTGGTCGCTCCACAGGCACCCCTGCACTCCGATTACGGTTGACTTGTCGGAATAGTCGTTGACTTCCATGGTGTAGCACTTCTCCATGGAGATTGGAGGGCACCATGTGGCGGCCTTCACCTCGCCCGGAGTGTTGCCCTCGGGGAAGTCCAGATACATTTGCACGGCCGGTGTGAGGATGGCCTTGTGCCCTGTTTGTGTGGCATGGATGCTATCGTTGACGTTGTGCCAAATGAGGCTGACTACAGGCGTGTTCACCTTGCCACGCATTATGATTTCCTCCCATCCGATGACGGTGCGGTCTTTCTTCTTCAGGAACTCGGCCACATAGTTGGTCAGGTATCCCTGCAGTTCCGATGCCTTGGACAATCCTTCGCGTTTCATCAGAGCCTGGCAGTCGGGACATTGTTCCCAACGGGTGTACACGGCCTCGTCGCCACCTATGTTGATATAGCGCGATGGGAACAGTTCTACTGTCTCCTCCAGCACGTCGCGCAGGAATTGCAAGGAGGATTCCTTGCCTACGCACAGCAAGTCTCGGCTGATGAAGTGCTGCACGGGCATCTCGTGTTGCAGTCCTGTGCAGCAGAGCCACGGGTAGGCCACCACGGCCGAAAGGATATGTGCCGGGAACTCTATCTCGGGGATTATCTCCACGTTGCGCACTTGTCCGTAGGCTATAATCTCGCGTATGTCGTCCTGAGTATAGTAACCTCCGAGTCGGTTGTGGTCCGGGCCTGCCCATGCGCCCACTTCGGTCAGGCGCGGATACTTCTTTATTTCCAGACGCCATCCCGAGTCGTCGATGAAATGGAACTGCAATTTGTTGAGCTTGTACATGGCCATCATGTCTATGTACTTCTTCACGAACTCCTTGTCGTGGAAGTATCGGGCCACGTCCAGCATCATGCCGCGCCAAGGGCGTTCAGGTGCATCGTAGACAGAGACGGCCTTGGCTGTCCATTCCACCCCGCGTTGGGGACGGTCGCTATATATTTGTGACGGGAACAATTGCAGCAGACTTTGTATGCCATAGAACACGCCACCTTGGTCGGCGCCGCAGATGGTGACCTTGCCCGGGGCCACTTCCAGCCTGTATCCCTCGGCCTTGCCTATGGAGGCGGAGTCCGTGGCAAGTAGGATGGTGGCCTTGCGGGCGTTCTCCTTCAGTTGCAGGTCCCAACCGGTGGATTGGTAGATGACATCACGCAGGTATTCGGCCTGGGCCTTGCATGAGGCATCATGACCGATGGTGGCCTTGGAGGTAAGCGTAAAGGTGCCGAATGCCTGTTCCACATGCAATGGACGCGGAATCAAGTCGATGTCCTCGGCCGAGGCGACGCACACGTTGCATGCCAGCAGGCCGGAAATAATCAGCCTTTTCAGTAAAGAACGACTTTTGTTCATGGGTAATATGGTTGTTAAGGCGGCCGCCAGTGCCTGAGGGAATGGACGGCCGGGTAAATAATATATGTATATTATATTGTGTATGCGTGTTTGCTCCAGTGGCATCCTTCGCGTGCAAGGGAGCTTAGAACGCCCTATAGGCCGAGTTCCTGTCCTCGCGTATGGCTATGCATTCCATTTCTATAAGCCATGTCGGGCGACATACAGGTGCAAGGGTGATGACGGTGGGGATGGATGGAAAACGCTCGGCGAACATCTTTTTCACGACAGCACGGTCCGCAGTGTCGCGCAGATATACGATGATGTGTGCGCAGTGTTCCATGGTCATGTCCGCCTCGGTAAGGAGCTGTTCCACGTTCTCCCACATTCGCAGAGTCTGGCGGCGTATGTCGCCAACATGCATCACCTCGCCGCGGTTGTCAATGCTGGCCGTGCCAGAAATGTAGGCATGTCTGCGATCTCCGTATATCATAAGGGTGCCGCGCTCGAAAGTTACTCCGTAGTCGCTTGTGCGGTTAAGGTGCGTGGGAGCATAGAGGTATTGCTGCTGCTCTGCCTGGAACCCTGTCACGGCGTATGCGTCCAATTGTACCAGAGCCTTGGTTTCGGCAGGATTGCCGCCTATGCCGGTGGAGGAAATGTAATGTGTGGATGCGGTGAGACCTATGCTGTCGAAGTACTCTCGTCTTGCCTCCACCATCCCAATGTACTGGGTATCCACATCGCGGACGAAGAACCATGTACGCAGGCAATGCTCTGCCATTGTGGCCCTATGGCCGGTCAGCAGGCCGTCGTATTGTTTCAGCAGGCTGCCGGTCTGTCCGTAACTGTTGCCGTCTGCCTCTGTCATGCCCATGGTCCAGATATGGCGGTAACCATTGTGGCGTACTATGGTGGAGTCTTTGGCATCGGCCTCGTATTCTATGTCGGTGCCTTCTTGCAGGTACAGCCACAACGCCACTTTGCTGCCGTCCAATGGCGGTTGCTGTATGTAACAGGTGGCACAATGTGGCGAGGTTGCGGATTGCATGAAGGGACGCTGGTTGGTGCTGTCGGACAGAAAATATCGTTTCAGGACAGTCTTTGCCCCCTTCAGCTCGGGCATGGCCATCAGTGCGGCTTCTGCCTGGCACAGGCGTGCGTATTGGTCCGTGAAGGTGTCCTCGCGTGGTTCTATGTGCAGGATGGCGTGCCATTCGCGTGTACCTTCTGCGGGAGAGAAAGCTGAGATTTGCACTTGGGCTGCCAGTTCCCGAATGTCTAATCGTGTGTATTTCATGTCACAAAGATATGAAAAAAAGTGAACATACCGTGTGTTTGACGGCTCTTCGTCATCGGAAATACCTGCCTATGACTGGAAGTGAGCGCAGTGGCAGGTCGTGATACAGGATATGTCCCACAAAGGCAATGACGAGTACTGTGTTTATTCCCATGCGCAGGACTGGCGGCCATTCCTGCGGAAGGCTTTGCATGACAAAGAAGAACAGCAGTGTGATGCCGACGTACACGGCCATGCTTTTCAAGGGATAGTCTACGGGATTCTTCTTTTGGCCAACTACATAACTCAGTATCATGGCGGTGCCGTAGCCGGCAAAGCCGCCCCAGGCACAGGCCGTGTAGCCGTATTGCGGAATGAAGATGATATCCACGGCAAACAGCACGGCGCATCCCGCTAACGAGAACCAAGCACCGTAGATGGTACGGTCGATGAGCTTGTACCAGAAGGAGAGATTGAAGTATATCCCCATCATTATCTCGGCCGCCATGACTATGGGCACCACGCCAAGCCCCTCGCGATAGTCGCTGCCAACCAGGTATTGCAGCAGGGGCATGTAGGCTATGACGCAGAGGAAAGCCAGCAGCGTGAATATGAGGAAATACTTCATTCCCATGGCATAGGTATGGTTCTTGTCCTTGTCGCGGCTTTGCGAGAAGACGAACGGTTCGTAGGCATAACGGAAGGCCTGTGTTATCATGGCCATGATCATGGCCACCTTCACGCAAGCACCATATATGCCCAGTTCCACAACTCCCTGTTCGTAGTCGGGATAGATGAGAGGGAATATCATCTTGTCCGCGGCCTGATTGAGTATTCCGGCTATGCCAAGTATGAGTACAGGCCAGGAGTAGGCGAGCATGCTGCGGAGCAGGTGGAGGTTGGTGTGCCAGTGTATCCGCACCAGTTCCGGCAGGAAGAATAGTGTTATTACTCCCGTGCAGACGAGATTGAGCAGGAAGACGTACAGGACATCAGTCTGTCCCAGGTAGACGTAATAGAAGAGGTTCAGCCCTATGTTCATTACGATGAACAGCAATTTGAGCGAGACGAACTTCACGGCCTGCGACCTGTATCGCAGATAGCTGAACGGTATGGCCTGCATGGCGTCCAGTGCCACCACTGATGCCATGATGAGGATGTATTCGGGATGTCGTTCGTAGCCCAGGAGATTGCTGATTGGCGTGATGAAGCCGAATATGCCGCAGAGAAATAGTGCCACGAGCGTGCCCACGACCATCATGGAAGCAGTGAAAACCGCATCGGGGTCTTCACCCTCCTTGTTGGCAAACCGGAAGAAGGATGTTTCCATGCCGAAAGTGAGAAGAACCATCAGCAGGGCCACATAGGCATAGAGATTGGTGACTATGCCGTAACCACCGTTGGTCGCGCTGATTACATGGGTGTATAAGGGCACCAGCAGGTAGTTGAGAAACCTGCCCACGATGCTGGACAGGCCGTAGAGTGCGGTGTCCTTTGCAAGAGACTTGAGGCTGGCCATAAGGTAGGAGAGAGGTTAGAACAGTCCGAATAACCTTTGGTCAATTTCCTCGGTAACGGAGCGGAAATCATCGGGATTGTCTCCGAACTTGCATGTATCTCCGTCTATGATCAGCAATTGGCCTGTATAGTTCTTGATCCACTCCTCGTATCGGTCGCTCAATCCTTTGAGGTAGTCTATGCGGATGCTCTGCTCGTAGTCGCGACCGCGCTTGCTGATCTGGGCAATGAGATTGGGTATGGAACTGCGTATGTATATCATGAGGTCCGGCAGCCCGACGAGGGACATCATCAGGTCGAAGAGGTCGGTGTAGTTGGCAAAGTCGCGGTCCGACATATATCCCTGCTCGTGCAGGTTGGGGGCAAAGATGCGTGCATCCTCGAATATGGTACGGTCTTGAATGACGGTGTGGTCCTGTATGCGGCTTATCTCCACCACGTCCTTGAATCGCTTGTTGAGGAAGTAGATCTGTAGGTTGAAGCTCCATCGGGACATGTCCTTGTAGAAGTCTTCCAGATATGGATTGATGTCCACGGGTTCGAAACGCGGTTCCCAGCCGTATCTTTTGGCCAGCATGTTGGTCAGTGTGGTCTTGCCACTGCCTATGTTGCCTGCTATTGCTATATGCATATCTTTGGTTTAGTGAGTATGTTTGTCTGTTGTTTTGGATGATTATTCGTTGGTGTCTTCTGGGAAGAGACTGTAGAAGATACGGTCTATCTTGTCGGTGATGAGGCGGAAGTCATCGTTGCTGTGCAGAAAGTCAAGGTTGTCCACGTCTATGGCCAGTACCCGGCCCGGATACTTGTTCCGGATGAAGTCCTCGTAACGGTCGTTGAGGTTTTGCAGATACTCTATGGGGATGGCCTGTTCGTATTCCCGTCCGCGTTTCTGTATGTTGGCCACGAGGTGCGGTATGGAGGCACGCAGGTATATCATGAGGTCCGGCATGCGTGCCACGCTGGTCATCTGGTGGAAAAGTTCAATGAAAGTGTCGTAGTCGCGTTGCTCCATGTTGCCCATTGCCTGATTGTTGGCGGCAAAGACATGCACGCCCTCGAAGATGCTTCGGTCCTGGATGACATCCCTGTCTGTTTCCGAGATACTCAGGAGGTCGCGGAAACGCTCCTTCAGGAAAAACACCTCGAAGCAGAAGCTCCAACGGTGCAAGTCCTTGTAGTAATCGTCCATGTATGGGTTTCGTGCTACGGCCTCCAGTTTGGGCTCCCAGCCATAATGTTTGGCCAGAAGTTCTGTCAGTGTGGTCTTGCCTGCTCCTATGTTTCCTGCTACTACTATGAACACGGTGTATTGATGTTAGTGCTGTTTTTGTTTTTATGCGAAGAATGCGTATGCTATGCAGATGGACGCCGCTACGCCTATCAGGTCGGTGATGAGGCCTGCCGTCACGGCATGTCGTGTATGTCGCACTCCCACGCTGCCGAAGTATACGGCCAATATATAAAAGGTGGTGTCGGTGGCTCCTTGGAAAATGCTGCTCAGTCGTCCCACGAAACTGTCTGCTCCGTAGGTGCTCATGGCATCCACCATCATGCCCCGGGCACCCGAACCGCTGAGGGGTTTCATGATGGCTGTTGGCAGCGCTGCCACAAATTCGGCATCCATTCCCATGCCGCGTACGGTCCATTCCACGGTGGAGATAATCACGTCCATCGCTCCGGAGGCACGGAACACGCCTATGGCCACCAGCATGGCCACCAGATAGGGGATGATGCGTATGGCCGTGTCGAAACCTCCCTTCGCACCGGTGATAAAGGCCTCGTAGACGTTGATGCGGGCACGTATGCCGGAGACGATGAAACCGATGATTATGGAGAACAGCAGCACGTTGGATACCGCTGTGCTCCATAGGTTCATGGTTTCGCGGTCGATTTTCGTGCTTGTCCACACTATGCCGCTGACCAGGAGGCACATTCCCAGCAGCGTGCCCATGACGGTGCGATTGAACAGGTTGATTCTCTGATACAGCGAAGTGACGATGATGCCCCCCAGTGTGGCTATGGTGGTGGAGAGAAGTAGGGGGATGAAGATGTCGGTGGGTTGGGCCGCTCCCATTTGTGCGCGGTAGACCATGATGCTGACCGGAATGAGGGTGAGGCCCGAAGTGTTAAGGACCAGAAACATGATCATGGGATTGGAGGCGGTGGCATTGAGGCGGTCGGTCTCTTCCTGTGTCAGTCCCAGTTCCTTTTGCCTGCGCTCGTTGGCCCGTACGTTTTCTTCCTGCATGGATTCCATGGCCTTCAGCCCCAATGGGGTGGCGGCGTTGTCCAGATTGAGCATGTTGGCACTGATGTTCATGAAGATGTGCCCGTATGCAGGATGGTTCCTGGGTAAATCAGGGAACAGACGGCAAAACAATGGCGACAGTATACGACTGAGCGCGTTTACCAATCCGCCTTTTTCCGCTATCTGCATTATGCCCATCCATAGGGACAATACGCCGGTCAGACCGAGGGAAATCTCGAAGGCCGTCTTGGCCGAAGCGAACGTACTGTCCATTATGGCCGGGAACACCGTTGTGTCGCCCATGAACAGGAGGCGGAACAGCGCTATGCAGAATGCCGTGAGGAAGAATGCTATCCAGATGTAATTTAGAACCACGCTAAAGATATGTCTTATATGTGTTTAGAAATCAAATAGGCCTTGCTGGCCGCCATTGCCGCACGCCGGGGTGCGTCCCAGATGCTCGTAGGCCAGTTCCGTCACTTCTCGTCCGCGCGGCGTGCGTTTGATGAAGCCTTCCTTGATGAGGAACGGTTCATAGACTTCTTCCACCGTGCCTCCGTCCTCGCCTATGGCGGTGGCAATGGTGTTGATGCCCACGGGGCCTCCCTTGAACTTGTCTATGATGGTGAGCAGAATCTTGTTGTCTATCTCGTCCAGGCCATATCGGTCTATGTTCAAGGCCTCCAGGGCGTATCGCGCTATGGAAAGGTCTATGGAACCGTTGCCTTTGACCTGTGCGAAGTCGCGAACACGGCGCAACAGGGCGTTGGCTATACGTGGGGTGCCACGGCTGCGGCCTGCAATTTCGCCGGCGGCCTTGGTCTCGATTGGCACGCCCATGATGCCGGCGCTGCGCATGATGATCTTTTGCAGCGTGAGGTTGTCGTAGTATTCCAGATGGAGGTTGATGCCGAAACGCGCACGCAGAGGAGCCGTCAGCAGACCCGAGCGCGTCGTTGCACCGACAAGGGTGAACGGGTTCAGGTCTATCTGTATGCTTCGTGCCGAAGGGCCCTTGTCTATCATGATGTCTATGCGGTAGTCCTCCATGGCGGAGTAGAGGTATTCCTCCACCACAGGGCTGAGGCGGTGTATCTCGTCGATGAACAGCACGTCGTTCTGCTCCAGTGATGTCAGTATGCCGGCCAAGTCGCCCGGCTTGTCGAGTACCGGACCGGAAGTGATCTTGAATCCCACGCCCAGTTCATTGGCTATGATGTTGTGAGAGTGGTCTTTCCCAGTCCCGGAGGCCCGTGGAGCAAAGTGTGGTCGAGGGGTTCGCCCCTGTACTTGGCTGCTTCCACGAAGACGCTGAGGTTCTCCACCACTTTCATCTGTCCGCTGAAGTCGCAGAACTTCAACGGACGTAGTGCATTCTCATAGTCCTTCTCTCGCAGCTGTCCCTCTTGCCTTATGTCAAAATCTTCCATAATAGATTGCAAATATAGTGATTTAATAACACTTTCGTGGTACGGCTTCGGTAAAAAGCGTGCACGAGGACGCTTTTTGACTGATATTGCCTGTACGGGAACCTGTGGTCGGGTGTTTATGCGTATATTTGTGTTGTCGGAAGTCGCTGTCGGGCATGTCATGCATGGGCTTCGGTGAGGATGGCCTTGCATATTCGCGTATGTGCTTGTGAGAATTCACGAATATACAGGCGCGAATTCACGAAAGTTTGACAGAGCTTTCGCTGAGGCCTCGGCCAGCCATCGCGGAAGGCTGGCACCTTGGCCGGGCCTGTGACAGGCTGGGCGTTTCCGCTATCTCCACAGTGAATGACAACGAAAGGTGTTTTTGTATATTATGACCAATGAGGAATTTATACGCTTGCATCTGCGCGATGATGTGCGTACCTTGGCCTTGCGCGGTGCTGGTGCCGGGGTGGATGCCAAATGGTGCCTGCAACAGATAGAGGGGTGGCAGAAGGCCGTGGACAAGCTTCCGGCATGGGCGCAGACCGAAGGGCTGTGGTATCCTCCCTCGTTGTCCATGGAACAGTGTTCAAGTGAACTGGCTGCTTCCTACAAGAGGGCCGTTGTGGAGAGATTGCTTCCTGAGAGCTCGCGCGCTGCCTTTGCCGACCTCACGGGCGGATACGGGATAGACTTCGGTTACATTGCTCCCTTGTTCTCCGCGTCTGATTACATAGAGAGAAATGCCGAGCTGTGTCGGATAGCAGAGCACAATTTCTCTGCTCTCGGATTACGTGGTATAAACATCGTTTGCTCCGATTCCATCGGCTTTTTGCATGCGAGGCCAAAGGCTTATGACCTTGTCTATCTTGATCCGGCCCGCCGCGATACGGCAGGACGTAAAACGGTTGCCATGGAGGATTGCACGCCGGACGTGTGCATGCTGCAGGGCGATTTGCTGGCTGCGAGCGAGTATGTCGTCACGAAGCTGTCGCCCATGCTGGACATCAGTGCCGCCATGGCCAGGTTGCGGAACGTGTGCGAAGTGCATGTCGTTTGTGTGAAAGGCGAGTGCAAGGAACTGCTGTTGGTGCAAAAGTCCGTTTATGAAGGCATGCCGGTGTATCACGTTGCGAACCTGACGGGAACGGAAATCCTTGAATATACGTGTACGTATGAGGAAAAGTTGGCTGCGCGTCCTGTTCTTTCGGGAAATTGTGGGAACGATGTCGTTGGCAAGTTTCTCTATGAACCGCATGCGGGGATATTGAAAGCCGGATTGCAGGATACTTTGTGCCAAAGATACGGAGTGGCCAAGTTGCATCCCATGAGCAATCTTTTTACCTCCGCGGTGGCTGTGGACGGTTTCCCGGGACGTGGCTTTGTCGTGACGGGTTGTTGCGGCTTTGCTAAAAAAGAACTGCGTGCCATGCTCGGTGATGTTTCGTGCGCCAATCTTACGGTTCGCAATTTTCCTGCCACTGTGGCCGAACTGAGAAAGAAATTGCACCTGCGCGAGGGTGGTGACGTTTATCTGTTTGCCACCACAATGGAGGACGGTTCACGCGTCCTTGTCCGTTGCGGCAAACATGCTTAGGGCCGTGTCGATGTCCATGCGGATGTGGTTTTTCAGTTCTTCCAGTGAACCGAACCTTTTTTCTTCGCGGATGTGCCCTATGAACTGCAGTTGGACTGTCTGTCCGTACAGGTCTCCAGCATAGTTCAGGATGTGCACTTCGATGGAAAGGTCGGTTCCGTTGTCCAATGTGGGGCGACGGCCTATGTTCATTATCCCTCGTCCAAGGGTGGTTTCCACGGCATACACCCCGTTGGCTGGAATCAGTTTCTCTTCTGAAATATGCAGGTTGGCCGTAGGAAATCCCAGCGTGCGTCCGACTTTGCGTCCGTTCTCCACTGTGCCTGTAAGAATGTACGGATGTCCCAACAACAGTGCGGCGTCGCCTACTTTTCCGTCCTGTAGCATCTTGCGTATGGCGCTGCTGCTGGCATACGTGCCTGTGAACTGCGGAGCCGTCACCACCTTTATCCCGCACTCCAGTCCCCACCGGACATAGTCCTCTTTTTTGCCGCCTCCATGTCCGAACCTGTGGTCATATCCCATTACCAGGGTGGAAACATGATAGCGGTCTCTAAGAACCTTCCGCATAAAGTCCCGTGCGCTCATCATGGACATCTGCCTGTCGAAGTGCATTACCTCCACCCGGTCCACGTCCGTTTCGCGCAGCAGTGCGATTCTTTCCTCGGTGGTGGTTAGCAGTTGTGGTATATAATCAGTATTCACCACTTTCTTGGGATGGCAGTCCATGGTAACGACCATAGAGCATAGTCCGGCTTTGCCAGCCTCTGCTATGACTTGTGAAATCAGGTACCTGTGTCCGCAGTGTACTCCGTCAAAGAAACCTATAGTTGCTACAAACATAATGCGAAGGTACAAAAAAATCCCTAATAATGCTTGCGGTATCGAAAAAATGTTATACCTTTGCACTCGCAAGAGCGTCAAGGTGGTCACCTGATTGACATCTTGGTCTATCTCTTCATCGGACTTGTAGCTCAGTTGGTTAGAGCAACAGACTCATAATCTGGAGGTCCCTGGTTCAAGCCCAGGCTGGTCCACAATCAAAATCAAGGAATTACGAATTTCGTAACTCCTTTTTTCTTACCCTTGCGTAAACAATGCGTAAACAAACTGTTTGAGTTGGCCGTGTTTAACACATAGAATTTCTATGATGCTCCATGTTATCCTGTAATACCTTTACTCGAAGTTTTGTTAGTGTGACGACACTTTACGATTAAATAAACTCAAATATACTCCATTTGTATATTGATTTACAGAATAATGTTGTAACTTTGCAAATGCAATGCATTTATGGCGAGCCATGACCAAGAGGTGCTCTTCCCTAATAAGGAAAAGTGGGTTTGTCTAACCTTCGTGGGAGGGTCATCCCATTCCGATGAATCGAAGCGTAGAGGGAGTATTAGTCGGAGAATACTCTATTTCAAACAATACGTGAGAGTTGCTTCAGGGGTTGAGACCGATTAGCAGAAGCCCGGTTACCAGTCAGCGACAGAAGACAACGAGATTGCACCGCTGCATATAACGACAATGTTTTTATCTGTCAAAGGATAGGGACTCAGTGGTTATATGCAGCGTTTTGTATATGTACGCCTCACATTGCAAAGCGGCTGTATTCAGAGGTTATGTTGAACATAAACAATGAATGCAATGGAAAAATTAACCAAGTCATTGTCACTTTTCAAAGAGCGTAACTGTTCTGTCTCTATCGTGTTGGATTCACGTACCCGCAGAAAGAATGCGTATGAGTTCCCTTTATCCCTACGCTTCACGATTGACCGCAAGTTCTTCTACTTTACAGTTGGAAGTTCTTTTACTGAGAAAAAGTTCTCGGACATCTGCAATGCGACGAAATGTAAAAGCGAGAACTACAGGTTACAAAAAGAGTGGAAAGATACTATTGCCCCCAAGTACAAAGAAATCTTGATGAACCTGAACAAAGGCGGCATCCTGACATTTGAGATGGTACGCCAATGTATCATGGGTGAAGAAGTGGGGCTATCCAAAGAGGACACAACCCAATCACAATCCTTTATTAGTATATGGGAGCAAGTCATTCACGAGTTGCGTACAGAAGACGGAGGAGTACGTTTCACCACCGCAGAAAGTTATGAGTGTGCGCTCAAATCATTCAGGAAGATTCTTGGAACCAATGTGGTTAGAGGCTTTTGCATTAGTGCAGCAGAAATCCAGAAATGGAAAGATGGTATGCACAATGGAGTAAAAGATGAAAATGGTGCAATCGTTGGTAAAATCAGTGATACCACAGCCGGCATCTACTTGCGCTGTTGTCGTGCCGTATGGAACAGGTGTGTGCATGAGGGCTACCTCAAAAATGTTCCCTATCCTTTTTCCAACAAAAAAGAGAAAGGGCTTGTGAGCATTCCCAAGAGTGCAAAACGCAAGCAGAGCTTCTTGAACGTAAGTCAGATGACAGAACTCTACAATCTTTTTGTTTCAAAGAAATATCCTGAACATTGGTCGGAAGAATATGTGCAACGTGCGCATTATTCATTGGGATTATTTCTTGCCCAATATCTTTGCAACGGTTTCAATATGGCTGATGCTGGTCGCTTGACCTATAATAGTTATTATTATCAGACAAATGGCAAAGCTTTCCGCTTCAATCGAAAGAAAACATCCCGACGGAGTGCTGACGGTTCAGAGGTGATAGTCCCTATAATCCCTCCCTTACGATATATCTTGGACGAGATAGCTGCACCTCCGACTCGGAACGGTTTTGTGTTCCCCGATATATTAAAAGGAGCGGAAACGGAAGAGTTACGCCGCAAATACACCATGCAAGAGAACTCAAACGTGAAAGACCGCATCATTAAGATTTGCCATGAGGCATTGAATTGGGATAAGTCCATCTGTCCGTCCGGCACATGGTGCCGACACTCGTTTGCTACTAATCTGCATAATGCCGAAGTGGATATGGATTATATCTCTGAAAGCATGGGGCATTCAACTTCTGATCATGCCATTACTCAAATCTACATTGAGCATTATCCTCTTGATATACAGATGCAGAACAATTCAAAACTGCTAAACTTGGATAACACTTCTGAAAGGGATGCTCTGTTGGCGAAGCTGGCAAGCATGTCCACAGAAGAACTGCTCAAATTATTCAGACAACCTTAATCCGTAATGCTGATGATAAATTTCATAGAAAGGATAAAATCCTATTCCAAAAGGAAGGATGCGGCTGATATGGCTATCCGTGCATGGAAATCAGCTAACGAAGAAGTGTATGCTGACTTTTGTAAGCGCATCGATGCTGTGGCTAAAGGCGATATATCTGTTCTGATAGATATGTATCAGATGATGCGTGACTGTACACCACCAGAAGCTTTGATTATGTACAATTGGCTTTCTGATTTTGCGAACAGCAAAGATGTAACAGCCATCACGAACCAACAGTGGGCTGGCCAATATACCGAGACCATCGCCAGATGTATCACCAACAAGCGTTTGTGGATAGGCATCAATGTAAAAACGGGTACTGTAGAACTGATTACTTCTCCGAAATCAGGGCTGCTGATGATTCATTCTGAAACACCTATTGAAATATGGAATCGTCTGCCGCAGGAGTTAAGGTCCTACTTGACTGGGCAATTAGATATGTTCATGAGAAACAGCAAAGGTTGTTATCTGTTGAGCAAACTGGAAAGAAAAATGGTTTATCAGTTCCTGACCTATATCTCTCAAATTGTTTTCCTCTCTCATGCGGTATTCATTGGCGGGTTCATGGCTAACCTGTATGACCGTATAATGGAAAAGAAAGAGAATTTGGCTTATTGCATGTATTATTTTGTAGTGTTTGACCATGGTCTGTCCCGTATGGCAAAGTTATTAACCGCCTGTTGAACAGTGAAGAGGTTGATCATGGCGATATGCTTTTGATAAAGTCATGTGTTACACTTCTTGTCAATAGAAGTGTAGAGATAGGTACAGAAACCAAAGCGGATTGGGAAAACACCGTTGAGAGGTGTAACCCAGAAATCTGGAAAGAAGTGATGTTCGCCTTACGAAAAGTAAAAGGCAGCCGTGGAAACAAGAAAGTGATACAGTCATTGGATGATATTCTTTTGGGCGACAAGGAACGTATCAAGCAGGGTATTCATTTGTTCCTTAAAGAGAATATCAGAGAATATAAGCCTTGCCTATTTATTGAAATCATTGGTAAAGTCCGGCAAGATAAAAGCATCCACAAGGTACATGACATTTCACCGTGCCATCGAACAATTCTCCCAACGACATTATGGGCACGATATACCGCAGAAGCGATACGGAGAAATCAAGGAACTCATTTTGAATTCGCCCCAAAGAGGAAACAGTTATACCAAGGCTAAACGAATAATAGACCGATGGACGGACTATTTTATCAATAACGGGTAGTTGGGAAATTCAGCTATCCGTATTTCTCTGCAAACATCTGTTGTAATTCGGTCGGTAAATTAAGGTATAAATAAACCGACCAACCCACAGAGTTTCACACACTACCTTTGCTTGCGAAATCGGTTTCACAGAGTTGAACCGAGGCTTAAAGTATTTAATCACCAAACAAGTAAAGGTATGGAAGAAAAACTCAATCTCAACCAACTACTCCAAAAGCCCATCGCCATGATGACAGGCGAGGAGCTATGTTTTCTCATCACCAAAAGCGTGGAGAGCACAGAAGTAGCCACTCCCCAGATGGCATCCAAAGGCAACTACTATGGCATCGAAGGAATCGCCCGTGTATTCGGTTGTAGCGTACCCACCGCAAACCGCATCAAGAAAAGCGGAATCACAGACAAGGCCATTACGCAGATAGGACGCAAGATAGTGGTGGATGCAGACCTTGCGCTGTCTTTGGCAAAAGAAGCAGGTGGCATTCATATAAAGGAGTAGTGGTATGGAAGACGATTGGAAGCAGAAACTGGCGACTGACAGTTACGGGAATCTTGCACGTTCCATCAGCAATCTCCGACTCATTTTCACAATGGACGAGAATCTCGGTCAGATAAGGTACGATACCTTTTGTCAGGACGATGTGTGTTTCAGCCCTTTGTTCCGTAATGTCAACGGTAACAAGATTGATGAGGAATCTGCCGGAAAGATACAGGACTATCTGGAAAGGACATACAGAATACGTCTGACGCAAAATAAGGTATTTGAGATACTGAAGACCACTTCTTCTGAACGGAGTTTCAATCCCGTGCAGGATTTCATCACCCAAGAGGCATGGGACGGACAACCTCGGATAGCTACGACCATCATTGATTATTTGGAGCGGAGGACATACCGCTTGTCAGAGAACAGACAAAACTTTGGTTTGTGGCTGCGGTAGCACGGGTATTCAATCCCGGTTGCAAGTTCGATAACGTACTGACCTTACCCGGGCCACAAGGTATTGGGAAAAGCACCTTTTTCAAAGCCATCAGTGGAAGATGGTTCAACGACTCGTTCTCTTTTGCCAGTGGTGATAAGGAGAAAGTTGAAACCATAACCAATGGTTGGATTATAGAAATCAGTGAGTTGAACGGTTTAAAACGAGCGAATGATGCGGAAGCAGCCAAAGCCTTTCTGAGCCGATGTAGCGACTATATGCGTCCGGCTTATGGGCATAAGGTGGTGGAGTTCATGCGGCACAATGTCTTTGCGGCTACTACCAATGAGACAAACTTTCTGCAAGGAGACAATGGAAACCGCCGATGGTGGATTATCCCGGTCAAAGGCAACGGTCATGTGTCAGATTGGTTGGAAAGATTTGCAGCGTTCCGTTCCTCAACTATGGGCAGAGGCATATACCTAATTATAAGCAAGGAATGAAACTCTATTTGTCGCCGGACATGGAGAATGAGGCCAACGAAGTGCAGATGCAACATTCCAACATTCTTGTTGACCCCATTATGGAAGATATTGAAATGTATCTGGAACGTGAGGTTCCAATCCAATATGCAAGCTGGATGATTCCGACACGACTGGCTTATCAGAAAGGAGCATACTCAGAGCCTAATTCCACAATGACCTCACTCAATATGGTTTGTGCCCGGCAAATTATAGAGGAACTGCCCAATGATTTGGTCAGACGAAATTCGTCCAAATACACTTCGCAATACATCAACCGCCTGATGTCCATGATTCCGAACTGGAAACGGAGTGAACAGGAGAAGGTCAAGGGGCTGCATCCAGCCTACTGCGATAAGACGGGACGGACGAAATACCCATGGGTGAGGGTGGACGCTCCAAGTGAAGAGTCCTGCACGACATTGCCAAGTGAACTGGAATTACCATTCTAATTTCAAAATAAGGGAAAAGAAAAACTAATGTCCCCTTGTCCCCTTTTGCCCTCGAAAAAGAATAAAAACAGGAAGTAAGCAAAATAGAAAGTTATAAAAAAGCTTGGGACACGGGACAATATAAATCACAATATGAGAAAAGAAGAACTTATCAAACAACTACAAGAACGTGCCCCGTTGTTGGCAAATGCGGTCAGCCACATGGTTACGTATGTTCAAGACCGTTATCCCTCCACCTTTCCAAGCAAGGAACAGACCGAGGCGGTGAACAATTACCAGCGAAGTGTCCATGCCGATGGAGACTGAAGTACATCAGAACGGAATTGTGAACACCGCCGTATCGCTTCACAGAACATTACCATTGCCGCCATCCGTATATTAGACAGCCGTCAACTTGACAGGCTTCAAGATGTGCTTGACTACATTGCATACGACAAGGAGTATTATATGCCGGAGAGAGGATGCGGAATGCACCGATGACTTTCTCTTTTGGTTGCACCATTTATAAACCATCTTCAAAATTGACAGACGATGAAAACAAACTTGAATTATTGTATAGTGCTTTCGTCAGAGCAACTTGCATATCTGGCAGGGAGCAAATATGGCATTGACCGCATGAAGATATTGCACCGACTTATTGAAGCGGCTGTGTTGAAAGAAAACGATTATGCCATAAAAGGATTTTCCACCACCTTACAAGTGGGGCAAGCCATCCTTTCGGAAGTGGATTTATCCTGCAAGTTAGGCTATGACAAGAAGACCATATCCCGTGTACTTGACAAGATGAACCAGTTGGGAATTGTCGCATCCACGCAGAGCAACCGAACAAGCGTTCACACCATGAAATGTATATCGGCATGGATGTTGGATGGCAACCGAATAGACAATCCTTTCTATGTTCGAATAAAAGACCGACAAGAAAAAGGAGAGAATACAGGCGCACTATCCGATGATGTGAAGCCTCTTTTACCAACACCCCCCCCCGCTGGAGGAAAACGTTTCCAACTCGAATGAGTGTAGGCAAACAGAAGTAATGAATGAAACCTGTGTTTCTGATGCATTTTTTTCCTTTGTAGGCAAAATGCCTGTTATATCAAACGAAGGAGAACAACATTCACCCTCTTCTTTCCCTCTTGTTTCGGTTTCTCCACAGCCTGTGGCAGAGGAAGAATCCGGTGAGGATATTTCGGCAGACAGTCAGACATAGTCATATTGGATATGGCAGTGGAGCCTATGTTTTTGTGTGGGGTCTTGCAAGAAGTTCCTATGTCGCACAAATTCACTACGCTCATCCGTACTACATAGGCGTATTCCGGCAGTCGCAAGCTCCCACCGTGCTATCCCTTTTTAGATTGATGTCTCACCCATAACATAACAAAACATGAAGAAGAAAAATAATACCGACAACGAAGCTGATGAAGAAAACGACAAGAAAGTTATCAGACGCACCCTGCGGCTTGAAGCCAGAGTTACGGAACAGGAATATGCAAAGGCGGCAGAACTTGCCAAAACCTGCGGTTTGTCCATGAGCAACTATGTGCGGCGTACAGCTTTGAGGCAACATCCCCGGCAACGGCTGTCTGAGCGTGAGGTAGAAGCCTTATGCAGTCTGACGGATGCAAGGGGCGACCTTATCCGTATTGCGGCAGCCGTGAAATCCATTCAAGCGGACAGACGGGCAATGTATTTCAGCGATACTCGGTTTGTGGAACAATGGATGAGAGCTGCCACGCAACTAATCAACCGCTGGAACCAGATAGAGAATTACCTTACCGAATAAAAGCCCTCACCTGTTATGATAGCAAAAGCCAGTACCATACCGCATGGCGCAAATGCCATAAGATATTCCGTCAATAAAGACAGAGCGGATATAGTCAAAGCCAACTTGTTGCCCGATGATATTTCACCGGAAGCAATGTACGGTCGGATAATGCTCGTGCAGAAAATGTTTGCCGAGAAAATCAACAAGGGCAGGCCTCTTGGCAGGAACGTGATAAGAATTGAGATTTCCCCGCCGAGGAAGAAAGCCGGAACTGGACAATGGATGATTGGGCACGTTTGGCAAATGAGTTCATCCATGTGTTTGATTCCATAGACCTTTCCGAGAAGACCAAACGGGCTTCCTCAAAGCAGACCAATCTCAAAGGTTCGCAATACATAGCCGCCCTGCATCGTGATTCTAAAAGTGGCATTCTTCACCTGCACATTGATGCCAACCGTGTGGATATGAACGGAAAAATCAACGATAGCCATAAGATTGGTGAGAGGGCAGTCATGGCTGCGAATATCATCAACGAAAAACGAGGATGGGTACAGCCCAAAGAAATCGGCATACGGCACAGGCAGGAAATCTCAAACTGTTGTATGGAAATACTTCGCACAATGGACAAATTCAGTTGGCAGAAGTATGAAACAGAACTGATAAAGCGAGGCTATAAGGTACATCTGCAAAGAAAAGAAGGACGGCGGAGTATACGGCTATTCCATTAAACGTGGCAACTCCACTTATAAGTCATCCGTGTTGGGTATCGGGACGAAACCTTACTCCATCAAAGATCGAGGCTACTTGGGCAAAACTGCATCAGCAGGAAAGGAAGTCTGAGCCGACAAATTCTATTCTCCAACAAACACGGACAGCCAACGCTGATTCTGTTATACAATCCAAGATGGCTCCACAGCCAGTTATAAAGCACTACGATATAGCAACAGACGAATATCACAGCTACCATGTGGAGATACCCGAAGCCGCTGACAATATCATCAGGCAGGAGTGTTCGTTGGATGAAGTTCATCCGTTGGCTAAGATTGAAGAGATACAACATACGGCTCTTTTACTCTTTGCAGGGTATTTAGATGCAGCTACAAGTATGGCGGTATCAAGTGGCGGTGGCGGTTCTGACACAGGAGGCTGGGGACGAGACAAGGATGAGGATGAACTTGAATGGGCACGCCGATGTGCAAGAATGGCAAACAGCATGTGCAAACGCAGGAGAGGACTTCACAGATAATTCACTTTTATAAATATAAGAATATGGGTATAGGAAAATCAAGGGGTACTTCCCCTCTAAATGTCAATGACATGCTGGAGAACGTTGAAATCAACCAGCAAATTGAGGCTGAAAAATCAGAAGTAGATAAACTTCTCGTAGAAATCAGAGAGGCAAAAGAAACGCTGATAAAGTTCAATGAGGATTTGGAGAAAGCTATCGCTGCCGAATGTCACATTGAGGGTGCGCTCAAAGCGGCAGCTGGCAGTTGTGACAATATTGTCAACGGCATCTGCAATGCCATTGTGAAAGCAGAACGAGACACGAAATTTAAAACAACTATTACCCCTGACCAACTTGCAAAGCTTAAGCAACTTATAGACCATTCTGTAGAAAGTTGGATTTCGGTATTGGCAAATCACCGTGCCGAACAATCAAAACTTATCACCGAACATGAATCCAATATGCGCAAAATCCTCAAACGGAATGAGGGCGTTTGGTACTCGGACTTCTGGATGAAAGTCTTGGTGATATCCCTGCTTGTTTATACAATGGCGTTGGGATTGGTTGTGTATTGTATCACATAAAACTAACAGGGACAGCCTTCCGCCCCTGTTACAGTCTGTCTATGGCGGTTATTCTGCTTACCAGCAAGTTACCAGCAAATTAAGCTGTATCTGATTTACATCGAGTTACTTTCGCTTTATAACTTTCCAGCAAATTACCAGCAAATTAAATTATGCTCTTGTATTTCTGTATAAGCAAAATGAAAGGCAGAATTATGTACGTTGATAAATCAGAATTTAGAGGCGATGGC
>JAAGKN010000832.1_pt1 | contig 122302 bp, 118 predicted proteins | sample 6206371 | NCBI WGS metagenome assembly JAAGKN01 (sample SAMN11533720, study PRJNA540317) | gut metagenome | isolation source: fecal pellets from male and female animal of same cohort | host: Peromyscus leucopus | place: USA:CA | collected 2017
ATTAAATCTTCGACATTTATCCCCGCATTTTCAAATTTCTTGGCGATGTATACCACCAGACGCAGATTCCTCTCGATGAGCACCGCTCTGGCTTCCTGACTTCCCTTGGCGTACTCCTCCAGCATTTTCTGTTCCTCGTCTCTGGAAAGAGGCGGCGGCAGCACATCGCTTCCCCCTATGTAAAAGCACCCGCCTCCTGCACGACGAAACATCTTCCGCAAAATTTTCCTGATTGTCCTTAACATCTGCATAAATACCCCTTTCCAGCATACTTTCCGGCAAAAGTATCTGACTGTTCTCATTTCCCCCTGATAAAAATTCTTCGCCCTCGCAAACTGCCAGCACCGGCTTTTTTACAGTCTGCGAAAGCACCGTCAAAGCGTCGATTCGGTAGCCGTCCAGCACTCCTTTTTCCGTGCCTACGGTGTGGTAGGGCACTGCAACATATCTGGTCTGCGGCGATTCCATGACCGAAAGAAGCTGCTCCATGACCTCCCGCCGCACCACCGCTACCGGTTTTCCCGTAAAAGGCTCGCAAAGAAAATTTCCCGAATCGACAAAACCTGTAAGCTGCCAATTTGCACCGCCCATCTCCAAAGCCACGGAAACTTCCGTCCGCAGCTGCCGTCTTCGCTCCTTGACAAGACTCATGACCAGCCTTACGAAAACGCCGCCGCTGCAGGCCGCAAAGGTAATGGTCAGATAGGTTGCCGCCGGCATGTAAAGGCCGCCTTGCGAAACAGCTCCCTCCCAGGAAAACATGGCGAGAAAGGCGATTGCCACCCCGCCATAAAGCACCGTTACGGCGAAAAAAAGCACCCCCAAAGTAAGCACCCGTCTCAGAGATTTTTTCCCAAAAGCTGCCCTTGCAATCAGCAGCACAAAGCCTGCTTTTTCAACAAGGCCAAGAAATGGCGGCACCGTCATAAACATGGTAAAGGCATAGGCCCCGCAGCAGATACTGCAAAAGAGAATCCGCAGAATTTTAAGCTGCTCCCCAGCTGCCTTTGCCGTAAAATATAAGATGATTCCACCTGTTATAAAATTTTCCAAAAATAGGTATTCCCCATAAACGACCAATAAAAAACGCCCCCTTCGCCGGTACTTATCAAGTATAGCGAAAAAGGCGTATAAAATTTGTCAAAACCCGTCGCCGAAGAAAAAATTTCTTAAAGCTCTTGCAAGGCCAATGCCAAAAGAAGACACACACCGAGTGCAAAAAGCGCCATAATCAGCTTGCCTTTGGTCTTTTCCCAGCGTTCATCATCCTGGATTTCCTCTTTGGAACGTGGATCGTGTTTGCGGCGTTCCACATAAGCAGCAACGTCTCTATTTGAAGACTCCTTTGCTGCTGTGAACTTGGTTTTTTCCGTGTACTTCGCAAAGATTTCCTGCTTTTCGCTGGATCGGCTTGTTTCTTTAGGCTTCATAGCTCTTCCCTTTCTCCTTCATAAACGATAACCGCCGGGCCGCTTAGATAAAGGTCCTTTACCCTGCCGCCCTCTCTGACTACATCTACATAAAGGGTGCCTCCGGCCATTTCCACCGCAGTGTGCACACCGGAAACCAGTCCCTTTTCCGATAAAACGGTCACCACTGAGCCGGTTCCCGTTCCACAGGCATAAGTAAAATCTTCTACACCTCGTTCAAAGGTACGTTCAAAAAGAGTTCCATTTTCTGTAATATCATAAAAGTTTACGTTAGCCCCTTTGGGCAGTTTCTCATGACCCCGCAGGGCTTTGCCAAGCTGCCAAATCGCCGCAGGCTCTGTCTTTGCAAGGCCGGGATATTCCACCACCAGATGAGGAAGCCCCGGATTTCCAAGCTCCACATAAGAAGCATTCCAAACCTTTCCCAGCGCCGCAAGCTCAACATCGAGAACCAGCTTCGTAACGTCGTTTAAACGAACCTGATAATCCATGTCTGAAAGCCTCTTGCCGTATACTGGTCCTGCTGTGGTTTCCACCGTCATCGTCTCACCTGCAAGGCCTTTTTCGTAGCCGTATTTGCAGATACATCTTGCACCGTTTCCGCACATCTCGCCGATAGAACCGTCCGCATTGATAAAAATCATGCCGTAGTCGCCGCCTGCTTTTGGCTCAACGACCGCCATCAATCCGTCTGCGCCTACCGCCATTCTTCGAGGGCAGAGGGTTCTTGCTATATCACAAAGGGTATCTGCAGACAAATTCAATTCTCTGTTATCGATGACGATAAAGTCGTTGCCTGCACCCTGCATTTTCGTAAATTTCATTCCGCTTCCTCCTCATTTTTCGCCAGTTCTTTAAGCTCGCTCAGAGAAAGCTCTGTTCCTTCAAGGCTGCTGTTTTTCTCATTTCGTACAGAAAGCCCGACTTTTTCAACCACAACATAAACGGTGCGGTTATCCTTTCCTTTAGAGCTCTTAAGCTGACCTGCCATCGTCGCCTTCGTAAAGGCAAGGCCTGTCACATCGGACTGCGCCACCTTCATAATGCTGCCGCAAGCCGGACATTTAAAGTAGTAGTCTCTGTCTAACAGCTTCCACTCATCACGTACCAGCCACTCCGGTTCATTCTCTTTGCAAAAAGGACACTGCTTAAAAGTCGTATCCGCAAAACGCTGCGGAACACTGTACATACTTTTCGTATCACGTTTAAAATTACCCATCTTTTCTCCTTAATTACAGTATAACATAGCTTTCTAGTATATGCAAGAAAAACTCTCCTGCAAACTCTCTCCCAGCCAAAGCCCTTTGCCCACCGCCAAAGAACAGACCCATATATAAGGAAAGGCAACCGCAAAGAAAGGATGTCTCATTACGGTTGCCTTGTGAGTTTGCATTTACATTAAAGCTGTTCGTTCATCAGCATATCATCATAAGACTGACGTTTCACTACTACGCGGGACTGTCCGTCACGGACAAATACCACAGCAGGAATCGGGTTCTTATTGTAATTGCTTGCCATGGAATATCCATATGCGCCTGTGGAATAAATGGCAAAGATGTCGCCTGCCTGCGGAGTCGGCACCTTCAGGTCGTGAATCAGAATGTCACCGGATTCACAGCATTTGCCGCAAACCGTTACAGTTTCAGTCTTTTCAGCGTCTGCTTTATTTGCAATTACGCCGGTATATTCTGCCTGATAAAGAGCCGGTCTGATATTATCTGTCATACCGCCGTCAACAGAAACATACTTTCTGATATCTCTGATATCCTTAATGCTTCCGATGGTGTAAAGGCTGATGCCTGCTTCTGCAACAATGCTTCTGCCCGGTTCAATTACAACCAGCGGTTTTGGCAGATTCTTTTCTGTAAACCACTTTTCGATTTTTTCCATCATCGGATCCAGGAAATAGCTGTACGGCGGACGTTTCTCATCTACATAAGTAACGCCGAATCCACCGCCCAGATTTAATTCCTTAACAGTTTCTCCGTAAGTATTCTGGATTTTTTCAGCCAATCCCAGGATGATTTCCAGCGCCTGCAGATGGGAATCATTATCCAACAGCTGGGAACCAACATGGAAGTGCAGTCCGTAAAATTCCACATACTGAGAATCAATCGCAGCTTTTACCTGCGGCATAATCACATCGTCATCGAGAGGGATTCCAAATTTGGAATCCTTTTTCCCGGTGACAATATAGTCATGGCTGCTGCTTTTCACGCCAGGTGTTACACGGAAGAGAATCTTGATTGTCTTACCCTTCTCCTTGCAGATTTCTTCAATCATTGCAAGTTCCTGCAGTCCGTCTACGATAATTCTTCCGATACCATATTCGACAGCAAGCTCAAGCTCGCTGCGCAGCTTATTATTACCATTGAACTCAATGCGTTCAGCAGGAAAACCTGCTTTGATTGCAGTATACAGTTCGCCGCCGGATACTACGTCTACACACATATCCTCATTTTTTACCAGATTGGCCATTGCCAGCGGGAAGAAAGCCTTTGCCGCATAAGCAACTCTTGTTCCCGGGTATTTCTCCACGAAATCTTTGCGCAGTTCGCCAAATCTGTTTACAATATCTTGCTCAGAGTAGACATACAATGGTGTGCCATACTTCTGCGCAAGTTCTACAGTGTTGCATCCACCGAAATACAGTGTATGCTCTTTTATTTCTTTCACCATTATCTTGCCTCTCATTTCTGCTATCTTTCTACCACAAAAGAAATGCTGCCTTTTTCTGTGTCCATAGTGCAAAGAGCACCCATCGGAAGAGTCATCATAGGCTTTCCGTGTCCGGACTCAACATTGTACATAACCGGAATATCCAGTCCTTCAAAAATTTCTTCCAAACATTTGTAGACATCATAGTCCGGGCATTCTTCGTTGACAATCTTTGTAAACTGTCCCAGAATAATTCCCGCGCAGTCTGCCAGCTTGCCGGCATTCTTTAAATGGTATGTCCACTTCTCAATCTTCGTTACAGGTTCACAAACCTCTTCGATGAACAAAATTTTACCCTTTGTATCCGGATCGTAAGGCGTTCCAACGGCGGCAGAAAGGAGGGATAAATTCCCTCCAATTAGCCTACCGGATGCCTTACCTTTTTTCATTACGCCGATTTCTACGCCCTTCGGATTTTTGAACTCGTAAGTCTCATCCGCATTAAGAGCTTCAAAGAACGACGCCTTGGTTTCTTCATCAAAGCTGTCAACCATGTTAGATGATACCATAGGGCCGTGGAATGTAACCAAATCGCACTGCTGATTCAGCGCAAGATGTAAACTGGTTACATCACTGTAGCCTACAAATACTTTCGGATTGGCAGCGATTAAATCAAAATCGATGTACTCCATGCTGCGGCTTCCTCCGTCGCCTCCGCGAATGCAGAAAATGCCGGCTACCTCAGGATCTGCGAACATTTTGTTGACCCACTCACCGCGAGTCTTGCCGCTTCCTGCCATATATCCACCGTAATCCTGGTCTAAATTATCAGCCAGTTTTACCTGAAAGCCAAGGTCTTCTACAGCTTTTTTGCACTCTGCAATTCTTTCGGTTTTAATTGCAGAACTGTTACAAATCAAGCCGATTGTATCACCTTTTTTTAATTTTTTAGGGTAACGCATTTTTATATCACCCTCTATTAGAACCACATGATATTAACAATCAGAGTTGCTGCAATCAGGGATGCCAGGTCACCTAACAGACCAGCTGCGATGGAGTGTCTGGTGTTGCTGATTCCAACAGAACCGAAGTATACAGCTACTACATAGAAAGTAGTTTCAGTGGAACCCAGTGCAACAGAGGCAATTCTACCGATCTGAGACTGTGTACCATATGTAGCTAACAGGTCAGCCATCATACCTTCTGCACCGCCGCCGGAGAAGGATCTCATGATACCCATTGGCAGAACTTCAGATGGTAAACCGATTAAGTTAGTTACAGGAGCAAGCAGGTCGCAAAGGTAATCCATTGCACCGGATGCTCTGAACATACCGATAGCACAAAGCATTGCTACCAGGTAAGGGATAATCATAATGGCTGTTGAAAAGCCTTCTTTTGCTCCTTCTGTAAATACAGAATATACAGGAACTTTTTTACAAATTGCATATAATGAAACCAGTGCAATGACAACTGGAATCGCCCATACGGATATTGCTTCTAATACTGCTGTCATATTCTTACCTCCTTAGAATGATACTCTTCCGCCGTCTTTAGCACTAGCTGGAACATAACCTTCCGGCAGAACAATCGGGCTGTCGCCGATGTACTCTTCGTTGATTTCCAGAGTACCTGCTGCCATTTCTTTTTCGATTACATTTTCCCACTTCCATCTCTTCATTCTCTGGAATAACAGAGTGAAAGTAACACCAGTGATAGTGGAAATAGCGGTTGCAATGATAACCGGTGCGATAATTTCAGCTGCGCCTTCAGTCTGTACAGATGCACGAAGACCCATAGCAGTTACCGGAATCAGAGTAATAGAGGTTGTGGAGATTGCCATCAGCATACACTGTGCGTTAGTAGCAATGCCCTTGGTAGGGTTTAAAGTCTGCAGTTCAGCCATAGCTTTCAGACCGAACGGAGTTGCAGCGTTACCGATACCTAAGATGTTCGCAGCAAAGTACAGAGCCATTGCAGAGTTTGCAGGGTGATCTGCCGGTACATCCGGGAACAGAAGACGCATAACCGGTGCGATTACTTTACCAAGCTTTTCGCAAAGGCCAGCTCTTTCCATAACCTTCATCAAACCGCAGAAGAAAGCCATGATACCAATCAGGCCTAATGCGATATCAACAGCAGTCTGTGCAAAATCGAATACATTGTTCAGTACTGCTTCAATGTTACCAGTTACGCCGCCGGCGATAACTGCGATGACAACAAATGCCACCCAAATGTAATTCATCATAATTAAATATCCTCCTTCAAAAATGCGTATAGGAACTACACGATTCTTAATAATTGCTGATTAAGCTTTATTTCAAAATCTGTCATACGGTCTGCAGCCCTCGGCAAATCCTAAAAAAACCTTAAATCATTTGGCAAAAACCTATAGAGCAATATTCATGCCAAAACTTTAACACACATGGTTTACCCTTGATTCAGGCATGATTTTTGCGTGTATATAATACTAAGGAAGCACACTTCCCATTAAAATGAAACTAACAAAGGAGATCATTTCATGCAAGGACATTTTTCAGTCATTAACAAGCGAGGTCTCATCACCTCCTGTATATTAATTTTTCTCAGTATTTTAGGCTTTGCCTTCAGCCTTTTCCGGCTGGTTAACGGCGGTACAAAGCTATGGATCGCACTGCTTGCCCTTGCTGCATGCTGCGCCCTGATCAGTCTTTTGATTCTTCGAGGCGTCGCTACGGCAGGTGTCGACGTGCTGAACGGACAGGTGGTATTTGCAGATGCCGGCGGAAACGGTCTCAGAGCGCCGCAGTTTTCTCTGGCTGACCTAAAGGATATTTCCCTCTGCAATGCTGATGGACCTATTTCAAGTCCCGAAACAGCTTCCCTTTCCGGTGCAAAGGTAGTTTTCACTACCGAGGAAGACCGTCAGTTTGTATACTATCCAGTCACAATCACCTATAAGCAGTTTGCCAATTTAAAGCAGGGACTTTTTCAGCTCAAATCCCTCCTATAAATTTATTTTTAAATTTTTATTTGACCCGTCTTCGGCGGGTCTTTTTTCTTACAATTTTTTACATAATCTGTCACAATCGTCCGTATTTTAGAACAAATAATCCTGAATTTCGGATAACCTTGTAATTTTGCCACCTGCGTCAGTTCTTTTCCGAAAGTTTTTTAGGCATGATTCTTGCGTCTATTATCATACGTATAGAACTATATGCTGTTTCACCGGGAAACAGCGTCCGGCTTTTTATATAGAAAAAGCCCAAAAGAAAGGAACACCCACTATGTACAAAATTCAGTATCATTACACCAACATTGCAAAGCAGGCTTTATTCGCCGTATGCTTTTTATATGCCCTGCTTCGCTTTTTGATTATGGCAGAAATCGTCATCTTCAAAATTGACGGTTATTATGAGGCAACCAACATTCCGCTGACCCTCATCATGTATCTGGCAATTTTCGCCTTTATCATCATTTTGTTCCGTGGCCACAAGTACTGCTACAGCACTTACGATGAAACAAAACTGACCTATCACAACAGTCTGCTGAGAAGAAGCCGCAGCCTGAATCTTTCCGATGCTAAGGTGGCAGTATTCGACACTAAGGGCGTCAGCTTTTACGCAGAAGACGGAGACAACTTTGAGAGCGCCGCACCGATTTTCTTCCTGCCTTTTTTCAGAGACGGAATCATCGAAGCTGTGCAGATTAACAAGTTTTTCAAGATGTTAAAGGAAATGCCAAGCATGCGTGTTATCAAGCGATTCCATGTTTTGCCGGGCTATGGCAAGAAATGGAATTTCGTAACAATCGCCTACGGATTCCTTGCGGTAATTGTATTTATGAACTGCGCAACACCGCTGACCGTATGTATCGTATTATTCCAGAATCACTAATTTAAGGAGACTATCATGGCAATCAAACAGTATGGCAATTTAGTAAGACTTTTGGACGTAGATCCTGATTTTATCATCGATTTAGTCTACGCAACCGCAGACAATTTTACAGGCAGCGTCGTCTACGACTCCCCTGAGTGCTACATCGATGTGGATACGGCGCAGCGGCTTATCGCCGCCAAGAATATGGCAAAAAAAGACGGCTACCGCATGAAGGTATGGGACGCATTCCGCCCTACAAGCGCACAGCAGCGGTTCTGGGACTTGCTTCCGGACAACAACTTTGTCGCTTATCCGCCGGACATGGAGACCATCACAGAGTTTAAAAACTCCCACATGAACGGACAGAGCGTCGACGTAACCTTAACCGATATGGACGGAAACGACATTCCTATGCCCAGCAAGTTTGACGACTTTACAGAAAAAGCCCGCCTGGATTGTCCGACGACTTCCGGCGAGGCTCTAAAAAACGGTACCTATTTGCGTGACATCATGGTTCGTGCAGGCTTTTCCCCTTACAGCGGCGAATGGTGGCATTTCTACGACAGAAATCCGGTGCCCGTAAGATACACAGAGGCTATCCCAGGATAGCCTCTGTTTTTTTACCTATTGATTGTCATTTCCTTCGTTTGCCTGCATCTCTTCCTGCTCCATGCAGGATTTTGCCTTGGCACTTTTCTTTTCTAACAGATTCTGCATCATGCTCTTATCGTGATTCTTCATGATATATACAAAAGAAAGCAAAATGATGCCAAGACCGATGAGGATTTTAATCATTGAAATTACCTCCCGATTACGTCTTTCAACACACGCAGGGCATTGCCGCTTGCAATTAAATCGATTTCGTCACAGGTAAATTCTTTTTCCATTGCGCCGATCAGTTTATCAAAGCCGGCAAAGTTTACAAGCTCGCCATTGTCCTCGATTCCGTCAAAGTCAGAACCAAAGCCGATTGCTTCGATACCTGCCTTATCTCTCATGTACTTGAGATGTTCTACAACCCAGTCGATTTTCGGTGCTTCTTCATCGTCCTTTAAGAACGGTCCGTTAAAGTTTACGCCTACAACGCCGCCGGCATTTCCCAAAGTTTTCAGCTGATTGTCAGTTAAGTTACGTCTGTGGCTGCAAAGGGCTCTTGCGCAGGAGTGGGAAGCTACAAACGGCTTCTTGCTGTATTTTGCAACATCATAGAATCCGCCTTCGGACAGGTGGGATACGTCGATTACCATGCCCAGACGATTCATTTCTTCTACAACTTCGATACCGAAAGGCTTCAGGCCACGCAGGTGTTCTTCCTGATTGTCGCTGCTAGGAAAACCTACGGAGTTTTCAAAGTTCCAAAGAACGGTTAAAAGTCTGACGCCCATGTCGTAAACTTCGTGGAGTCTTTCCATCTTTCCGTCAAGGAATACGCCGTCTTCGATGGTGAGCAGTGAAGAAAGCACGCCCTCTTCCTTGTTCTTCATGATGTCTTCTACTGAGTATACCGGTCTGATATACGCCTTGTTTGCCTCCATCACCTTCTGATAGTGAGCGTACATGGATTTGATGATATCATAGGAATCCATTTTCTCCATTTCGCTTCTGGATATGTACATCGCAAAGAACTGCGCTAAACTGCCGTGTTTTTTTAACAATTCCAGGTTAATGGAAAGGTCGGCATTATAGAAATCCATTTCCGGTTTTCTCCATGCCTCAAGAAGTGTGTCACAATGCATATCTACTATTTTCATTTTTCTTCCTCCATATTCTTATACATCTATCTTACACTAAAAGCAAAAATTGTGCCACCTTTTTTTAAAGTAGTAATTGTATCGGCACAAGTCTTGCATTACAATAGTACCAGAACGAAAATTGATAACGGAGGTTTCCATGAAATACACGAACGAAGAAATCAAAAACAAAGTTGACGCAGTCTTTGAGGAAACGGTGGCCCTGCGCCGTCATCTCCACATGCACCCGGAGCTCAGCGAGCAGGAATACGAGACAAGCCGCTTCATCTGCGACCAGCTGGACAAAATGGGCATTCCTTACGAAAAGGATATTGCCGGCTGCGGCATTTCCGCTGTCATCTATGGCAAGGACAAAACAAAGGCCGTCGGTCTTCGTGCTGACATCGACGCCCTGCCTATTACAGAAAAGGTTGAAATCCCATTTAAATCGAAAAATCCCAATATTATGCATGCCTGCGGGCACGATATTCACACCGCAATCCTCCTCGGCGCAGCAAAAGTTTTGAACGATATGAAGGAAGATTTACCTGCTTCTGTCAGACTTCTCTTTCAGCCTTCTGAAGAAACCATCGGCGGCGCACGTCAGATGATTGAGGCCGGCTGCCTGAAAGACCCTGCTGTTTCCGCAGTTTTGGGACTTCACGTAGATTCCGCTACTGACGCCGGCAGCGTAGAATTTATTCCGGGTTCTATGAACGCCGCATGCAGCGAATTTGTGGTTACAGTAAAGGGAAAATCCTGCCACGGCGCACACCCTAACGACGGCATCGACGCTCTGCTTCCTGCCTGCACCATGGTATCCAGCCTCCAGTCTATCATCACAAGACGAATTGACCCGGCTGAATCGGTTCTGATTACTGTCGGAAAATTCAACAGCGGTACGAAAGAAAATATCGTTTCCGGCGAAGCCGTTTTTTCCGGTACGATGCGTGCGCTGGACATGAAAAATATGGATAAACTGAGAACTTATCTCAAAGAGCTTTGCGAAGGAATCGCTGTTTCCTACGGTGCAACCTGCGAAATCAGTTTTTCCGGCAGCTATCCGACGCTGGAAAACGACCCGCAGCTTTTCGACAGTGTCATGGCTACGGCCAAGGATATTCTGGGGGAAGATAAGGTAAAGCTGACTGTAAAGCCAAGCCTTGGCGCTGACGACTTTGCTTTCTTCTGTCACGAAAGCCGTGGACTTTACTATAATATCGGCGTTCGCAAGGCGGGCGAAGCCTTTGCACATCCGATTCACAGCGAACTATTCGATCCAGACGAGGAATGTATCCGCACCGGTATGCTGGTTCAAATCGCAGGCGCACTGAAAATTTTGGAGGAGGAAGCGTAAACCATGACAAATACAGAAATTCTTCGCGACACGCAGATTGTTGTCGACTTAAATAAACTGGCAGGCAATATGGAAAAAATCAAGGAAATGGTCGGCCCCGAAGTCGATATCATGCCGGTGATTAAAGCCAACGGCTACGGCCACGGCGCCTGTGCAATCGCAGAAACTTTGATGGAAAGCGGCGCCAGCGCACTGGCAGTTGCAACTCTGACCGAGGCTCTTGAGTTAAAAGAAGCCTATCCTGATTATCCTGTGCTGATTATGGGCTACACTCCTGACCGTCTGCTCCACTGGATTGTAGAAAAAGATATCACCCAGACCATCTGGTCTATCGACCAGGCAGAAAAGCTGGGCGCTCTGGCTGCTTCCCTTCACAAAACCGCCCGTGTCCATATCAAGGTAGACACCGGTTTCCACCGTCTCGGAAAAAGTCCGTCTGATGAATTTGCGGCGGAAATTGCCGATATTTTCAAGGTAGAACATCTGGAAGTTGAAGGGATTTTCAGTCATCTGGCCCTTGCAGGCCTTTCCGAAGACGAGGAGCAGTATCAGCTGTTTACCGGCTTTATCGAAAAGCTGGAAGCCATGGGCTGCGAGTTCCGCTACAAACACATTGCAGACAGTATCGCCTGCGTGGACTATCCGCAGTACCGCATGAATCTGGTACGCCCCGGCGCACTGCTTTACGGCATGAAAGGTGCGCAGTATGCCGATATCGACGTATCTCAGATTCTGACTTTTAAGACGGCAGTATCCCAGCTTCATAATGTTCCTGCCGGAGAAGGACTCAGCTACGACTATCTCTGGAAAGCTGAGAGGGACAGCATTATCGCAACCCTGCCATTTGGCTACGCTGACGGCTATCCGAGAAATCTCAGAGACAAAGGCTATGTCGTGATGAACGGAGTCCGTGTTCCAATCGTTGGCGTAATCTGTATGGACCAGTGCATGGCAGATGTCACCGATGTACCCGATGTCTGCTGCGGCATGGAAGCGGTCATCTACGGCGATGGCACAGATGGCTCTATGACTATTGCAGAAGCCGCCTCCTTTGCCGGTACCAATAAAAATGATATCATTGCAAGACTGACGGCAAGACCGCCGAGAGTTTATGTGAAATAAGAAAAAAGGGGCTTAATCATGCCCCTTTTGTTATTATTTAGAAATGTTGTTTCAGCCCTAGAACAGCGAATTATAGAAGTCTCCGCCTGCGCCGAAGACAATCTGACGCAGCGCCATCAGTTCGTCCATATTTTCAGCGCCGATTCCAACTGTCATGGAGTCAATTCTCTTCGTGCCCGGAACACGCATTGCGCCGTCTGCCAGGTTCACCTGCTGGAAAGTCACTTCCATCTGCGGTTTTTCAGGTACAGCTACCGGTTTTCTGTTCTTCGCTTCTCTTACAGCTTTTTCAGCAGTATCTCTCAGCATTTTCTGAGTCTTTGCTCTCGGCAAGCATCTTGCACAGAATCTTCCCTCTGCATATTTTACAATTACAGTTTCTACGTCGGGATCGAAAGCCTTTGCTTCCTCAGAAAGGGCCTGGTCGCCGGTTGCCATCAATAGCGGCACGCCTTTTTCCGCAGCGAAGTAAGAGTTCATTCCAAGCTCGCCGACGCTGACGCCGCAAACATTTAAATTTCTGATGGTTGCAGGGTTAAAAGTATGATCCAAAATCGCATTCTGGGTACCGAATTTTGCATGATATCCTACCAAAATCAATCCGTCAAAGGATTCGTCAAGGCCGTGCACCATGGAATTTCTGCGGGTGTCGCCTCTTGTAATCTGGGCTCTTTCGTCCAGCATTTCCACTCTGATATTCTGAGAAATATTGTGGGAATCGCATACTACAACCTCTGTCGCACCACCGGCAAAAGCACCGTCAATGACAGCGTTCACTTCTTCCGTCATAAAAATTCTCGCCTGCTGATAACCTGCGCCTACTTCTTCCACGTCTTCCGGCGCAACGATTCCGTTAATGCCCTCCAGGTCCGCTGAAATAAAAATTTTCATACTTAATTTCCTCCGTTAATACTTTATATTATACTTCTTTAGCTTGTCATAAAAAACCGTTCTGGACATGTCCAGCTCTTCCATGGCCGCCTGCTTGTCGCCATTGTACTTGATTAAAGTCATTTCCAAAATACGAGCTTCTTCCTTTGCAAGCATTTCTTTCATGGTTACCGGAATATTTCCTTTTCCGATCTGCAGGTGCTCCGAATAAATGATGTTGGACTCGCACAAGGTGATTGCCCGCTCGATGGCATTTTCCAGCTCACGGACATTGCCCGGCCAGTTATAGGAAATCAGCTTCTGCAAAGCCTCCCCGGAAAACTGCTTCTGCTCAAGTCCGTAAGTACTGCAAACCTTTTCCAGAATCTGGTTAATCAACAGGTAAAGGTCAGCCTTCCGCTCCCTCAGCGGCGGAATTTCAATCGGAAATACATTGATACGATAAAACAAATCCTGCCGGAATCTGCCCAGTGCCACTTCTTCTTCCAGATTTCTGTTGGTCGCCGCAATCACACGGACATCGACCTTGATCGGCTTTGAAGAACCCACCCTGTAAATAGTCTTGTTCTGCAGCACATGGAGAAGTTTTACCTGAATATCCAGCGGAATCTCACCGATTTCGTCAAGGAAAATAGTGCCGCCGTTGGCAGCCTCAAAGAAACCTGTTTTGCCCTCATTTTTTGCACCGGTAAAAGCGCCTCCCACGTAACCGAAAAGTTCACTTTCAAAAAGGGTCGGCGCAATGGCGTTACAGTTTACCTCCACAAAAGGCGCACCTTCCATGCCGATGGAATGAATTTCCCGTGCCAGTTTGGATTTACCGGTTCCACTTTCTCCGGTTATAATCACATTAAATCGGCTTTTCGCCGCTTTCCACGCCATGTATTTGACTTCTCTGGCCTTGTTGCTTTTTCCTGCAAAACCGGAAAATGCGCCCTCCGGATAATCCCTGTTGGCGCTTTCCACCGTGGTGTTCTGCTCCTCAATCTTTTGGATAATCTGATCTCGCTCGCTCAAAAGTCGTTCCAGATAAGAAGCGTCCTGCAGCAGTAAAAAAGCGCCGCTGCCGCTTTCTTCTGCGTCTGTCCACTTGATAATACTGCAGTTAAAAGGCCGTTTATTGATTTCGTAAAGCTGATTGTAAATTTTTTCTTCTGTACCGTCAAGCACCAGCCGCAGCTTTTCAGTCAGCGGGGATTCCTGAAACAAGTCGAGAAGCCGCTGCCCCGTCACGTCGACGTCGGTATTTTCCGCAGTCTTTGCCTGATAGGAAGCACCACGAAGCAGGTAGCCCAAATCCTCCTGTCTGACACTGTAGCCTTTTGCCTGGAAAAACTTTATATCGCCGGTCGTACCGTCGATGACAACTACATTTCCTACAGAATGAGAAAAGCGCAGTCTGTGAACCATATCGTTGACTGAAATCACCGTCTGTTTTTTTCCGGTGTCAATAATTGCCTGAATATGGAAACCCCAGTAATTCACATCCAGTTTTACAGGGATATTCAGAGAATGTTCCCTGATATACTTGTACTGCGGCTCGATTTTCTTGTTTTTGTAAACTCCCACTGCTACCAGCATGTCCCCTTTATGAATGCCGGGATCGTTGATATTGAGCAGTGCCAGTTCTTCTTTGCTCATCAGACCATCATCTTCGCCCAGTTTGTTGTCAGCAATAATGACGATATCACCCTCGCAAATCTGTCCCGCATCATGTCCCGTCTTTGCATTAATGATAATCCCTGTTGTCTCCTTCGCTTTGCGGTTGCAAAGCTGAATTCTTCCTTCGCTGTCAACAAAAATAATGCCCTGGTTCATGCTGTTCATCAGAAGTTCAACAACTTCTTTCACATTACTTCTGTGCATGTATTCTTTCCTTCTTTCTTTGCACCTGATTTTATACTATGCAAGAATTAAGCCAAAATCTACTACTAAAAAAGCAGGGGAATCCATTACAGATTCACTCGCTTCCCCTACTGATTCCTAACCGTTTCTTTGATTTTTGCAATGGCATCTTCTACCAGCTCGCTAACAGGCTGCTGGCTTACGCCTGCCACTAAATTGTCGCACTTATTCATCGGCACCAGCACTTTGGCTGCGGCGCTTTGTCCTACGGCGACTGCCATATTTGGCGTCACTTCACCAAGGAGAGAATCTGCGATAACAATTCCGATAGGCCCTGCAATAATATCCGCTCTGCGGCTTGCTACAATGACCGGATTTTCACCTGTCGCAGCCTCATCAGCACCGGCTTTCAGCATTGTAGCCGTTGCAACAGCATTGGTTCCCACCGCCATAATCTCAACCTGCGAAAAGTCCTTCTTGATCCCTTCTATGAGCAGCTTTCCCAGTCTGCCCCCTTGTCCGTCTATTACTAAAAAGCGCATAGTTCCTCCCTCAGTTCAAATGTCAGTATTATTCTACCACATCTTTGCAGAAAAGCAAGGAGCGCCACAGCCTTTGCGAAAAAATCAGTTGAATTTGTGTTCGGTTGCTCGGCCGGCAGGCTGATTGGATGCTCGGCCAATATGCTAACTGCTTGCTCGGCCTGCGCGCCAACTTCAATGGATTTTTTTCACATTCTTGCGTCCGCCTCCTCAAATCCGCCAACTTCAATCGTTTTTTCATTAAATCTTGCGCACTCCCTGTGCCATACGCCAACACCGAAGGTTTTTCAAATAGATATTGCGCCGCTGCCGGTGATTCAACCGGTTTGCGCAATAATCTTCTAAAATCACTTTGATGTTGGCACTTTTTCAGGGTGCAACGCAATATCTTTAAAAAAACTTCCCGAAGTTGGCGCGGAGACCCTAACCGTAAATTAACACGAACCCTAGCCAAAAGCTGCACGGGCCCTAACCACAAGCCGGTACGAATACTCTCCACAATCCGCTTCATCTTTTCCGCTATAGACGAATCACCCTGTCGCTGATATGCTCCACCATAGGGCGGTCGTGGGCGATTATCAACATGGTCATATTCCGTTTGTCGCACAAATCTTTCAGAAGATGAACGACCTGTGCCTGCAGAGACACGTCCAGCGAAGTAACCGGCTCATCGGCAATCAGAAAGTCCGGATCTGTAATCAGTGCCCTTGCAATAGCGGCCCGCTGCCTCTGCCCTCCGGAAACATCATAAGGATGTCTTTCTGCAAGCTCCGCCGAAAGGCCTGCCTGCTCCATCACCTCCAAAACCCGCTGCCGCTCTTCCTCCCTGCTCAGACGAACCTTTGCCTTTCTTCTCTGAAGGCGCAAAGGCTCTGCAATAATCTGATAAAGAGTCATTCTAGGATTGAAAGCTGACACGCTGTCCTGAAAAATCATCTGTTTTCTGCAGCCCGGCGCAAAGGTAATACCTCCCGCCGACGGCTTTTGAATCCCCATGATACACCTTGCAAGGGTTGATTTTCCGCACCCTGACGACCCGACAATACCGACGATTTCTCCCTTTCCGATTCTGAGAGAAAAGTCCGAAAGAACTTTGTTCACCTGCCCTTTCCCAAGAGAAAAGTACTGGGAAAGTCCGGAAATTTCTACCATTGGTTCAAAAGATGACACCGCCTCGCAAGCCTCCCCAGCCTCACCGGACTCCGCACCGTCAAGAAATTCCTTCATTTTTCCGTGATAGTGGCTGCCGCTTTTTCCGTAGCCGGCGTAGCGCAAAAGCTGCTTCGTATAATCATGGCTTGGATTTGCAAAAATCTCCGCCGCTTTTCCGCTTTCCACAATGACGCCGTCTTTCATGACAAAAATCCGGTCAGCCATTTTCCTCGCCAGCTGCAAATCGTGGGTCACAAAGAGAACGCCCCGTTCTCCCTCACTTTTCACTTCCCGCAAAAGTACCACAATCTGCCTTTGGTTTTCCTCGTCCAACGCCGTCGTCGGTTCATCGCAGATGAGCAGCTTCGGATTGCAGGCAAGGGCAATAGCTATAGCAACCCGCTGGCACATACCGCCGGAAAAATGATGGGGATACTGGAAAAATCGCTCCTCGGCATTTTCAATTCCCACCCTCTTTAGAAGGGCAATGGCCCGCTCTTTGGCCCCCTTTTTGCTGACTTTCTCGTGGCGCAAAATCGGCTCCATAATCTGCTTTCCCACAGAAAAGACCGGATCCAGAGAGGACATGGGATCTTGAAACACCATAGCCGCAAAACTGCCCCGCACCTTGGAAAGCTCCGCCTCCGTCATGGCCGTCACATCTTTTCCGCAGAGATAAATATGTCCGCTGTCAACCTTGGCATGGCGGCTGTGAAGCATCATAATCGCCCGGCAGGTAGCGGTTTTTCCACTGCCGGACTCACCTACCAGAGCCACCGTCTCACCGGAATGAATTTCCAGATCGATTCCTTTCACCGCAGGAACTTCCCCCGCAGGTCCGTGAAAAGACAATTTGAAGTTTTCTATTTTTAAAATACTTTCCATCATCGTTTTACTGAATTTCCCATTCTGCAATATTCCAGAACACCCCGACGCCGTGATGCCCCAGCACTGTATCTTCTGTAATGCCTGTTACATTTTCCCTCACTGCGTAGGAAGCGTCCACGTAGGCGATGAAGCTATACGGCATCGCCTTTGTCAACTCTACCTGAAACTCCTGATAAAGAGCCTTTCTTGTGCCGTCAATTTCCGTATGTCTTGCCTTTTCCAAAAGGGAATCCACCGCTTCATTGCTGTAGGCCGTGTAGTTATCTCCCGCTCCTGTGGAAAACACTTTGTAGGTGTGGTCGTCGGGGTCAAATGGACTTCCCCAGCCGATGATACAGCAGTCCTGCCCTGCCCAGTCCAGGGAAGCCTTTCCTTCGGCGGAAGCATTGACGCCGATTTCCTGCAGCTGCGCCGCACACATCTTCGCCATATCCACCCGAACCGAATCGTCAGCCATAGCCGAAATCACAAAGGCAAGTTCCTTGCCCTTTTTCTCGTAGTAGCCGTTTTTATTCTTCTTCCAGCCTGCTTCCTGCAAAAGGGCTTCCGCTTTTTCCGGGTCATAGGCAAAATGCTCCATTTCCTCATTGTTGTAAGGACTTTTTTGCAAAGGTGAGTAGGCCGCTTCGCCCTCGCCCAAAAGAACGCTTTCGATGATTGCCTCTCTGTCGATGGCGTAGCTTAAAATTCCTGCAAGGTCCGGATTTTCTGCAAATAAAGGCTTTGCAAAGTTATATGCGATGGCCCTGTAATCAGCTGTTTTCATTTGATAAAGCGCAAAGCCGCCTTCGGCTTTTACGCTGCCTGCGGTTTTCGCCGTAATCATCGCCATGTCGATTTCTCCTGCACGAAGCTGCATGGCTCTGGCATCGATTTCCGGCACGATTTTAAAAATCACCTGTTCAATCTTTGGCGTGCCGCCGTAATAGCCATCGAACCGCTCCATGGTGATGGACTGACCCTGATCCCAGGAAACCAGCTTGTATGGCCCTGCCCCCACCGGATTCTGATTGAAAGAATCGGTCTGCGGGTCTTTTCCCTCAAGGAGGTGTTTCGGCAGAATCCCGATGGTCATGTAATCCGGAAATGCCACATTGCTCCGGCGCAGTTTGATTTCCACCGTCAAATCGTCGGGACATGTAATTTTTTCAATATCCGTGTAATTGGAAATAATTTCCGACTGATTTTTTTCATCGAGAATCATCTCTAAGGTGAACTTTACGTCAGCCGAAGTCAGCGGCTGTCCATCGTGAAAAGTCAGCCCTTTGCGAAGACGGAAGGTGTAGGTTCGTCCATTCTCGTCAAAGCTCCAATCCTCCGCAAGGCCCGGCACCACGTTGTTGTCCGCATCGTGAGCAGTGAGTCCTGCAAAGAGCAGCATATTGATTTCCCCATGCTCAAAAAGCGCCGGGTTGATAGCAGTATAATCCTGACTGCCGTAAATCAACGTATTTTCACCGGCAGCCATCGTGCTGCTGCCTGAACCACTGCCGCTGCTACCGTCACCGCTGCCTGCGCCGCCTTTGCAGCCGGTAATGGCACTTGCCATGGTAATTACCAATATCATACATAAGACAAAAAGAAAGTTTCGTTTCATATTCCATTTTCCCTTCTTACTCAATTATAAATTGCTGTGAAGCCTGTTGTTCTGCTTTCTCACAGATTCCCCCAAAGCCGTCACGCAGACCAGGGTGACAATCAGCACCAGCCCCGGAAAAATCACCAGCCACCAGCTGCCGGAAAGCATGGCCTCCTGAGACATGGACAAGAGGCTGCCCCAGGACACCATCGTCAGCGGAAGTCCCAACCCTAAAAAACTGAGAGTGGACTCCGTTATCATGGCCTGTCCAATATTTGTCACCACCATAAACATGATGGAGGATACAAAGTTCGGCAGCAGATGCCGCCACAAAATATACCAGAATCCGCCTTCCATGGTTTTCACTGCCAGCACATAGTCACTGCCCCGAAGCTGCCGTACTTCGCTACGCACCACTTTCGCAATCTGCATCCAGCCGGTCAGCCCAATGATGACAGCCAGAGAAACCACCGTCGTTTTTCCCCAAAGGCCCTGCAGAAACAAAATCAGCAGAATCTGCGGCAGGCTCATCATAATCTCAGAAATCCGCATAAGCAAATCGCTGATCCTCTTTCCCGCCAGCCCGCTGACCGTCCCGTAGATCACGGCAATGCCTGTTGAAATCAGTCCGCTGAGCAGTCCAATCAAAAGGGAGGCTCTGCCTCCATATAAAATCATCGCCAGCAAATCCCTGCCCATAGGATCCGTCCCAAAAGGGTGCGCCCCGCAAGGTGCTAAATTCGCCGCACTGCTGTCCAGAAATTCCGGGGAATAAGACGTCAACATACCAGCTAAACCGCAGGAGACAATAATTGCCAAAAGTACTGCAAAAGCTGCCTTTGGAAGTTTTTTTACGCTAGTCATACTGCCACCTCCCCACAGGTTTTTCGTATTCCATCCTGGGGTCAATCCACTCTCCCAAAAGCTGCGCCGCCATGTTAAAAACAAGCACCGCTGCGCCGGTCAAAAGGGTCAGCGCCATCAGCATGTTGTAGTCCTGATACATGGCAGCTTCAAAGCTGAGCGTGCCAAGGCCGGGATAGCCGAAAATCATTTCCACCACATAAGTACCGCCCAAAATATGGGGCAGGGAAATCGCCATGATAACAAGCATGGAGGGCATAATGTTGCGCAAGCAGTGCTTTCTCATAATCACATTTGCGGAAATGCCCTCGGCTTTGCAAAGAAGCACGTAGTCCTTGCGGGTTTCCTCCAGCAGCTTGTTTCGCACCATGTAGGCATAGTACCACAGATGCTCCGCCACCAGAACCGTCACCGGCAGAATCAGATGGACAAGACGATCCGCCAAATCCCCCTTGCCGCCGAGGGAGTACGCCCCTCCGGCCGGCAAAATCTTCAGATTCACCGCAAAAATTAAAATCAACATAAGTGCCAGAAAAAAGGAAGGCACGTTAGACGAAATCACACCGATTTTGCAGATCAGCCTATCTGCAAAGCTACCCTCTCTCTTTGCGCAAAACATGCCCAAAAGCAGAGCAAGTCCAAAGGTCAACACATAGGCTGCGCCGCCTAAAATCAGCGTGTTTGCCCATACATTTCCAATTACCGCAGCAACCGGCTGCTTGTATTTATAGGAAATCCCCAAATCTCCGGCGGCAAAATTTTCCGCCCAGCGCATATACTGGGTCACCACAGAATCGTTAAGCCCAAGCCGCTCCCTCGCCGCTTCCTGCCTGGCTGCGCTCATATGCTCTATGCCGTCACCGTAGTAGGCACGCAGGGGATCGCCCGGACAAAATCTTGCAATCACAAAAATTACCATAGAAAGAATGAGTAGTATAAAAAGCAGTTGTGCCAATTTTTTACATAACCCGATTACTTTGTTCATTTGATTTTCTCTTTCACCTGCGCAATGGAAAGGCCTTGTTCTTTGGCAATTTCTGCCACTTGGTCAAATTCAGCCTTTTCTTTAGTCATGCCATAGCCGCTGCAAACCTTTACGTCCACATCGCCCCAAGGTGTTTTTCTCCTTTCCATGCGTCTGTCCAAAGTGAACCGCTCCAAAGGGTAAGCCCGCACGCCGATGGTCGTCGTATGCTTTAAAATCAATTTCGCAAATTTTTCTTTTTCTGAAGGCGGGCACAGACAGCAAAGCTTTACCGCCGGACGGGATTTTTTCATGATAATCTGTTCAAAATACACGTCCAAAGCCCCTTCTTTCAGAAGCATTTCCATGGCGAAGCCCAGCTCTTCCCCCGTCATATCGTCAAGGTTTGCCGCAAGCTCTACCACGTCCTGTTCCTTCTTTGAAGATGCGCCGTCGTCTCCCAAAAGCACTCTGACGCAGTTCGGTCTCTGTTCAAAATCTTTATTTCCCATGCCGTAACCGATTTTCTCAACGGTCATCGCCGGCATCGTTTCAAAAGATGTTCCAAAATATTTGAGCAAAGCCGCTCCCGTCGGCGTGCAGAGCTCGCCTCTGATTTCGCCGCCGTAAATAGGCAGTCCCGCAAGGAGCAGTGCCGTTGCAGGAGCCGGTACAGGCAGCACCCCGTGGGCACATTTTACACTGCCGCAGCCCACATGAATCGGCGAAACCACGATGCGCTCCGCACCGATTTCCTCCATCAACAGGCAGTTTCCAACCACGTCGGCTACCGCATCTAACGTTCCCACCTCATGAAAATGAATCTCCTCCATGTCTTTTCCGTGAACCGTGGACTCCGCCTCTGCAATCAGCTTGTAAACCGTCTTTGCGTCAGCTTTTACTTTGTCAGAAACTTCCATATTGTCGATGAGCTGGTAAACCTCCGCAATGCCGCTGTGGTGATGATGATGCTCATGGTCGTGGTGGTGTTCGTGTGTATGGGTATGGTGATGATGGTGATGCTCGTGGGCATGGTCGTGGTGTTCGTGACCGTGATGGTGCTCATGGGCATGGTGATGATGGTGGTGCTCGTGGGCATGGTCGTGATGTTCGTGACCGTGATGCTCATGGTCGTGATGCTCGCAGCCCTCCTCTATGCCGTCCACCGTAACACGGACATAGCTGCCCGTGACACCGCATTTTTCCGATGATTCCAAGGCGACCGCCACCTTTTTCGGCAAAAGCCCATTGAGCCGGCGCAAGGTTTTCTCTTTATCCGCTGAAAGCTCCAGAAGCGCCGCCATCAGCATATCCCCCGCAGCGCCCATATTGCATTCGATATATAAAGTCTTCATTTATTTTCCGTCCTCCATATTGTTAATCAAGCTGGCCTGATAGCCTGCGCCAAATCCGTTATCGATGTTGACAACGCTGACCCCGCTGGCACAGGAATTCAGCATAGACAAAAGCGCCGTCACACCACCAAGGGCCGTTCCGTATCCCACGCTGGTCGGCACTGCGATAACAGGACAGTCGGCAAGGCCTCCAATCACAGAGGCAAGTGCCCCCTCCATGCCTGCAATGGCGATAATTACCCTCGCTCCCATGATTTTATCCACATGAGCAAGAAGCCTGTGAATCCCTGCAACACCTACATCGTAAAGCCGTTCCACGTGATTTCCCATGATTTCCGCAGTCAGCGCCGCCTCCTCCGCTACGGGAATATCGCTGGTACCGCCTGTTGCTATGAGAATGTAGCCTCCATGCCTTGGCGCAAGCTTTTCGCCCACCAGTCCGATCCGTGCTTCCTCAAAATAAGTAAAAGGAATATCCTTTGTAAAAAAGTCTGCCGCCTCCCTGCTCATACGGGTGATCAATATGGTTTTCTGCCCGCCGTTCCAAAGGGTATGGGCGATTTTATCAATCTGCTGCGGGCTCTTTCCCGCACCGTAAATAATCTCCGATGCGCCTTGTCGAAGGCCTCTGTGATGATCCAGCGATGCGATGTCGATTTCCTCAAAAGGCGCTATTTTCAATGCCAGCAGCGCCTCATCCACTGTTTGTTCTCCTTCTGCCACTTTCTGCAAAAGTTTTTTAACTTCATGCTGTTCCATATTTATGTTCCTGATCCTTTCTACACTTCTCTGGGTTCTCTGGCCTGCATGTCCAGCAGCACAATGTCAAAATATGGTTTTAACGCTTCTGTGATATGCTGCCGCTCTGCGAGAAACTGCGCCATCTGTTCTGCTTTTAGCTGTACTTTTGCACTGCCATGAAAAACTCTGACCCGAAAATCAGAAAATCCCAATTCCGCCAGTACCGTCTCTGCGCCTTCCACCTTGCGAAGCTTTTCCGCCGTAATTGTTTCGCCTGTGGGCACTCTGGTTGCAAGACACGCATAGGACGGTTTGCTGCAGGTGAAAAGCCCTGCTTTTTCTGACCGCTCCCTGATCTGCCCTTTCGTGATACCGCAAAGCCTGAGGGGCGACAGCACTTGCATCTCTGAAAGCGCTTTCATTCCCGGCCTGTCTCCTGCTTCATCGGAAGCATTGGTGCCGTCGATAATGACATCGTATCCGTCTTCCCTTGCAGCTGCAAGGAGCATACTGAAAATTCGTTTCTTGCAGTAGTAGCAGCGATTCTGCGGATTCCCAGAAACGGTTTCGTCTTCCAGAATATCACATTCCAAAATTCGCAGCTTTGCAGAAAGTTCATCCGTAAGTTTCTTTGTGTCCGCTAGCTCAAAGGCCGGCTGAAACTGGCTCTTTACAAAGTAGGCAGTCACATCGGCGCCGCATTTCTTTGCCGCATAAAGCAGATATGCCGAGTCCACCCCGCCGGAAAAAGCCAGCGCAATCTTTGGGTTTGCCTTAAAAAAATCTTCTAAATCTTTATATGCCACATTGCACCTCTCTATAAAATAAAACAAAAACGCCACGAACTAAGCCGGACTTCTGCGAAGCCCTATCTGCCTTCGTGGCGTAATCTTTCTAACATATGTTTTAAATTGGTATTTCGATTTTGTTTTTAATTATTTTTATTTTCTTTTTTCGGAAGGCTTTCCGCCCGCCTTCTGATTTCTTCATGAAATCTGTTCTCTTGATATTTTAACCCAGCCCGGCTCAAAAATCAAGTTCTTTTGAGCCGGAACTTACAATCCCCATGTGTTAAAATAGCCCTTTGATACAATACACCGAAAAAAACGGGTTTGATTGCAGGAGCTGGGGAAGTTTTTATGAGTTTTTTACGAAAAAGGACAGCCACAATGGGCTGTCCTTTCATTTAGATGAAACTATTTAACTGTTCTCCAAGCTTTTGTGGACCACTGAGTGTAAACTTTCTGTTCGCCTACCATCTTGTAGCCTCTTACTTTGTAGTAATATCTAGTTCCTTTTTTCAACTCTTTATTGTTGATGTAGTTTTTCTTAGTTGTCTTGAAGTACGGTGTTTTTCCAAAACCAGAATATCTCTTAGTGGATTTGTATACTTCGTATCCATCTAATTCTAACTCTTCAACAGCCTTTGGCACTTTCCACATTACTTTAACAGCTTTCTTTCCATGCAGTTTAGTTAACTTGGAAGTTGCAGTAATCTTTGCACTTTCTACTGCTGCGATGATTTCTTCATCAGGAAGAGGTCCCAGCGGAGTATCAGGGTCTACGATTTCTGTAGGCGGCTGAATTGGAATGCTCGGATTTGTACCACCGGTCGAAGATCCTCCTGTAGTAGATCCTCCTGTAGTAGATCCTCCTGTAGTAGTTCCACCTGTGGTAGTTCCTCCTGTGGTAGTTCCGCCTGTAGTAGTTGAATCACCTGTAGTAGTAGATTCACCTGTGGTAGTTTTACCAGTAGTGGTTTCACCTGTGCTGTCACTTGCAAAAATCATTGTTGGCATAAAACATACAACTGTAGTCACTACAAGTAATGCACAAAACATTTTTTTGATGTTTTTCATTTTTTCCTGCCTTTCTTCTTTTGGGTATTGCTTTAATTTATTATATCACAGCTTTCGCTATAATACCACCTTTTTCCGTTAAATAACCCTCGCTATTTAACTGTTCTCCAAGCTCTCGTTGACCATTTAGTATAAACTTTTTTACCATTTACAACTTTATATGCTCTAACTTTATAATAATAAGTTTTTCCTTTTTTCAAAGACTTATTATTATTATAACTTGTCTTTTTGGAAGTGTACCATGGCTTTGTTCCATATCCCGAATTCTTCTTTGTAGAACGGAACACTTCATAACCATCAAAGGTAATATTTCCAGGCTTATTCCAAGAAACCTTAATTGAGGTTTTACCGTTTAATGTCGAACGCTTTGATTTTGCACGGAACGTATCTGAATTAATATTCTCAATGGAACGAATTAATTTCTTTTCATCCGCAGTATCAAGTGCATTGATTTCTTTCTTGGCTTTCGCAACGATTTTTTCCACATCTTCCTCTGACTCTGCCGCTTCAATTTTCTTTTTAGCTTCCGAAAGAATTCTTTCTAACTCTTCCGTTTCTTTGGATTCATAGGAATTATCCTTTGCAATAGCATCAATCTTTTCAATAGCGTCTTCTTTTATTTCTTTTAAATTATCCGGCTTATCATCTTTTGGTACATCTGGATCCGGTAAATCTATAGTACCACCGCCACTAGGTGGAGTCAGTTTCGGAATCGCTTCTGTATATGTATCCCCACAAACAGTACAAGTATAGGTTTTCACACCTTCCTCTGTATAGGTGGCCTCTTTTGTCACCTTACTTGTATATGTGTGCTCAGTATGCAGAGTTCCGTCTCCGTATAAAGTGTTCAGCTTTTTAAGACGTCTTCCAATCCAGTGCTGCATATCAGCTACTACATCATCATAAGTTGTACCTTCTTCCCAGTAATGCCCATTTACATTTGGAGAGCCAATTTTCACATATGGCCACATTACATAGTTCATAGAAGTACTTGCTTTAATTTTATTCTGATATTCTGCTACAACACCAGTATCACCAACCAACTCTTGCGTTAAATCTTTGAAAGTTTCCTCATAATATGACTCAACTGCTGCCTTAAAACCAGGAATCTTAATCAACGCTTCAGCTAAATAGTGATAGTTTGTTATATCCGAATTGATTCTAATAGTAAACCCTGTACCAAATGCCATCTCCTGATCCCAAACAGGACCTGCGTACATTTTGCCGTTTACATCCTTATAGAAGTAGCATGAGGATAAGAATCCATCAGGATTTAATGCCAAATCCTGAAGCAGGAATGTTTTTACTAAAGAATCTATATCACAGTAGTCATAGTAATATTTTCCTGTCTTTTCATTATATCCAGTATAATTACCATCTTCATCCTTTGCATATACAGCATCCTCGAATTCCTGATAATATTCGCTGATATACTTCATGGCCTCATTTCCAGCATATTCAGGACTTTTAACATTAAATCCGCCACCTTGACGCGTATAGAATCCACTCGCTTCATCTATAGTGTTAAGATTTCTTTCGATTAAATAACCTCCCGTAATATTTTCCGGTTCAACTAAATCCTTTGTATACTGATATTTTTGACCATACGCATTGGATCCAGTAGCAATCTGCGGATTATTGCCATAGTCTGCATTAACTGACTCGTAGGATTTTTCCATATCAGTAATGTCTACTCCGGTTTTGTTTACTGAGTTCTTCTCACTCAGAAGATAAATTCCCCTATATTCTCCGTCATAATATAAGTCAACCCAGTCGCAGCTTGCAACATACGGCATGCCCATTTTCTTTGCTAAGTCTTTAATTAGCTTGTCATGCATTTGCGTAGCATCACCATATCCGGCTAAAAGAACCCAGGTCTTAACCTGCTCTCCTGTTCCGAGTAAATCAGATTTATTTCCTAACTTAATCTGATAAGACTTCTTATCATAATAAGTAAATGTAGAATTTCCTCTAGCCTTTAACTGTGTCAAGTTTCCATTGTACACGGTACCACCATTTGCATTAACCATCGTCATTGTTGCTGTCGCTATATTGCTCTTTGACGCATCTACAAAATCACGGCCTTGTCCATCTGGATTGTCACTAGTCAAATAGATCGAAGGCAGATTTTCTGACTTCATAATATGAAGAGTCATTGGATCGCAACCTTCTAAGGAAATCATTATATCCTGAGAAGTTGCAGCTGCTTTTCCTGTTAATGCCGGAACATTAAGTTCTACATTATTTCCCTTTGTTTCCAAATAACCTTCACTTCCCATGAATGTCACAGTCTGCGTATCGTCACTCATAGCAAGATTCAGTTGCAAAGCAGATAAATCTACATTGGATGGAAGCATCAAATAGTATTTTCCTTCAACTGTCGTCATTGGTAATTGGGTAGATTTTCCATTTACCTGAATGTTACCGCTCAGGTTAGAAAGAAATTCCTCTGTCTGCTTTGCGTTTTTCGCTTTTGTGTTAACAACTAACTCATTCGACCAGTGCAGACAATTAAATGCTTTTCCATTTACATCAGTGCTGCTTGCAACCTTAAATGTATACTCTGTTTCAGGTTTCAAGTCCTGAATATTGATGCTAGTATCAGTTGTTGTTCCAATCTTCTTCCATCCGGACGAAGTCTTCTGGTAAACTCTATAATACTCTGCTCCTGCCGCTGCATCCCATTTAATAAATGCAGAAGTGGAGAAGATTTTTGAAGCACTAATCTTGGTCACACTCTTTGGAACAATTGGGAAGTCAATTGATTTGCTTCCGTAGAAGTCTCCACGTCCCTCAAAAGTAACCGTTCCCATTCCAACATTCTTATTGTTGCTGTAGGATTTATATGCATCTTTACCATTTCTATCACTGGTTGCAACTAATTTATAATCACCATATACTGCATTCGCGGATGCTCTAATATTTGAACCAGTATATTCCCAATACTTTCCGTTCAAAGAAAGAGTAACATCTTCCATGTTAATTCCCTGTGTTCCACATACGGTACATACATGATTTTCATCCCACGTATGGCCTTTACTGTAAGTATAGGATCCCGTGTATGTCGCACCGCATTCACACTTTCCAACTATGTGTCCGTCATCTTTACATGTAGCACTATCATAAGTGGTAGTTTTGTGAAGCAATCCGTTCGGACCGGCATGGAGAATTTCTTCGCCCAGTGTAAACCAACCAATCTTCACAGTTCCTGCCGCTAATACGACTTCGCCTTCTTCGCCAGTTGTATTCAATCTGCCAGTGTAACCACTGTCTTTCGCAGATCCTTCTGCTCCGCAAAGTGTACATGTCAAAGTTTTATTTTCTAAATTATACAATGACGTCTCATCAAAGGTATGATTACCCATTTCACAATCTGTACGATATTCAGTATAGCTGTCAAGGAGATTTCCATTATAATCGTATGCATTAATAGTAACCTTACTACTTTCAGCTTCCACAGTCATATACATACCCTGATATTCTTGATGTGAAATCGCTGCTGCATGATACTCTCTTTTGTTATAAGCGTTATCTTTTCCGCTCAAATCGCCACACACATAATATACAACGCCGTCTCTAGAATCTTCATCCTGCGCTTTATCTCCAATCATTGGATAAGTGCGTGCATAAGCATGGTCATCTCCATTAAAGACAAAGTCAAAGCCTGAATCTTCGATAAGCTTAGTAACTTTTAACCGCTTTTCTGCATTCATTTCTTCATTTGTACCATAGATTGGTTCGTGAATGGTAAGTACCTTCCAAGCACATTCGCTCTTCGCAGCATCAGCCTTTACTTCATTTAATGCCTGAAGAAGATCTCCGCCATTGTTAATTTCTGCAATATAAACACTTCCATATTCTGCAGAATTAAAGCTTCCCTGCACACTATTTTCTAGTCCGAAAATAGTTCCGGAAATTTTCCCTTCTGAATCGCCATAGTATTCATGATTACCTAAAGTATGGAAAATATCTATTCCATTCATTGTCTGGCCATTTATTGTAGTTAAATAACCACGCCAGTTAGCAAATTTTGTTACATTATCTATTGCATCACCAGTCTGAATACCAAACACATATGACTTATCCCCAGTTGTAATATTTCTAATAGCAGCTGTAAGTCGATCTGTACTATCAGTTTGAATATCACCAAAGATAAAGAAGTTAGTCTTACCATTTTTATCGTCAGGGGCAGTTGTGAATGTCATAATATCTGACCACTTTTCACCATCACCAACCTGATAATAATACTTCGTATTTGCTTTCAATCCATTTAACGAAACACTGTTCATACGGAATGCATTGCCATTTGTAGATTCAGCAAAAGTAATCAACTCACTTGTACCTTTTACATTTTCTGATGCCAATACGGAAGTTTTCTCTTCTGCAAGTTTCACATAAGCGTTAGCTTTGCTATTTCCAATTGCACTGAGCCAAGTAATATTTTTCTCATTGGCTCCATTCTTTGATATATTTGTCTGAACACCGTAAGGCATTCCATTTCCATCATTCGCCTGCCCACAAACGACAAAATCAAAATTCCAAGATCTTTTCCCGTCTGACGTCTTTGCATAAATACTTCTACGACCGGCTGTATTGAATGTGGTACTTTCCAGCATAGCGCCACTCTCATCATAAAAGGCCGCGTCGGTCACAGGATTCCCCTCTGCATCAGTCACATTAAATTCTACAGGAATTCCAACAATCGCATATTCTGCATTTAAATCATAATCTGCAGTAAGCGGTACGCTCTGTTCCTCTACAGAAAATGTTTCCGTACTAATTGCATTAGTGTAACTACCTTCAGGTACTGAAAAATCAAAAGTGTCACCTTTTCTTGCATTTTCAGGAATTGTAAAAGTCAAAGTTGCTATTTTAGCATTATCTGCATCAGCATCAATTTTCTTCTTACAGAAAACAGTGATTTTACCTTCACTAACAACTGGCGCTTTTTCTTCTTCATAACCATCTCCATAAACCAGAGAAGTCTCTAACTGTTCTGCAAATTTTTTCGCATAAGCTTCACTTACTTCAATTGTTGCTTCCACTGCAGATACAGCACCCTCTCCACTGTTAGTTAAATCAATGGAAATTGTTCCACCCGGAACAGGGTTTTCCGCTTGCGCTGTCACCGCAATTTCAGAATTTTTTCCTGCTTCATCATCAATGATAAATCTATAGGATTCTACGGTCTCATTTCCGTAATAATCTTTTACCCTAATCTTCAAAGTGTGCTGACCATTAATCAACTCAGGTGTTGTAAACAGTACATTACAACCAAAAGCAGTTTCTGAAATCATGTCAGCTTTAGTGTAATCACGACCATCGATATATACTTTCACGCTATTTGTATCCACTCCTGTGGCATATTTATCAGACAGTTTATTATCTGAAAGCGGAATATCAAATGACACTGATTTGTTTGTTATAATCGGCTTGCTTTCTGTGGTTTTTAAATTTATACCAGAACTTTTTTCATTAACGCTTTCTATAACAGGATTATTGGTATCGTTAGTATTAGTACCATAAATCAACTGTAAATTATCCAAATATATGTATTTATCTTCATTAGTTTTTTTACAGTTCTGAGGAGATACTATGCGGAATGGATAACCCCTCTGCACACCTACTGGCATCTGCAGTGAGGAAATATCCGCCTCAATCCAAGTCCAGCCTTTTCCCGCCCAATCACTTAATTTTGATCCGCTAACTGTACCGTCTGCGTTATAGCTATAATACTGAAAATAGGTGGTAGTTCCTAGAACATTCTTACCTTCCTGAAGTTCCATGGTTCCTTTATCATCCATTCTCCAATATGCCAATGTATTATCGTCACCAATACTACCATTTCCAACCAAAATTGACTTTATCAAGCTGTCATCATTCGAAAGATCCTTTGGTACATTAATCCATGCTCCAATTTTAGTTGGTTTCGCCCCATCAACGTAGACAGCAGCTGAAAATCCAAAATCGGCGGCAACAGCCTGATCATCAGCTATCTTTCCAAAATTCCATCCCAATTTACATGCGTGATCCCCAAAACGTACACTACTATCTGATTGTGAACTTACTACACCATTCAAGCTACTAGGGAGCGCAACACCCTTTCCATTAGTATCTCGAATCCATATTCTATTAGCTTTTATTTCATCAATAGTAAGCTGTCCGTTACTAGCCGTGGAGGATGCTCCGATGTGCATTGTCCAATAATCCTCTGCACTGATAATATTTCCAGCTTCATCCAGTTTGTCCTCAAAATCCATTAACATATACGGATCCATTCCAACGACAACATCAACTTCTCCTGTTATACTTGAGTCTTTTGAAAGAGATACTTTCACAGTTCCTCTTAATGAACTTTCTTTATCTGCCGTAAAGATATTGTCTTTTAGTTTTCCAACGGGAAAACTATAGGACGCCTCCGCTTTAATTCCGTTTACACTATTTGCAATATCATCAGTGATATTATCTGTTACTATATTACCACTTGCATCGTAAATCGTTGCACTTTCATGTTTGACCAATTCAGTTACTTCAATAGTTCCATCCTCTAAATATGAAACATCTCTTGCCGCTTCCTTATATCTAGTCTCATATCTTATACATGCATCTGTTCTAAATTGCCCTGTTTTTAATTCCCCAATATTTCCTGTCAACATAAGACGAATTTGCTTCCATCCCGCTGGCCAATTTGGCATATAATATGACTCAACTTCTGTACTGAACTTATAGCTTTGTGGATTTAGACTCCATACAAAATCACCACTTTTATAGTGAACTTCTCGTCCTTGATAAGTTGGTGTGAATGTCAAGTCACTGCTTTCTCCATAGTCAAGAGAAACACTGCTATTAGTAAATCCCAATTTATCCGGCCACTGGATTTCAACCACTGTTGTACCAACAGTCTCTCCATTATATTTTAGTGCGATAGTGACTTTACCAGTTTTATTTTCAGTCGCAGTAAATACACCTGTTGCAGCATCAACTACACCCAAATCTGTTCCTTCTGCAACCTCCCAGGATAATCCATTTTCCGGTAAAGCGGCTGAGCCACCTGCGCTATCAGCACCGATTGCAGTAAACTTTACTTTACTTCCCGGCGTATATACCTCCTGATTTGGAGACAAAACTGCATGATCAAACTCCCCTGTCGGTTTTGCTTTAGAAACTACCAATAAAGAAGAAGAAACGGTACGTTCATATCCATCAGACGGGCTACAGCGCATAGTCAGACCTGCTGCTCGATTATCATTTTCTTCTCCTGCACGCTGCGTTGCAAAAGTAGAAGAACCACCACCATCTAAGTTCAGTGCAGTAACACAGCCTAAGTCCACCATTGTCTGCCCTAATTCATCAGCGGTCATTCCGACAGACAACGGAGCCTGACGACCGTCTACCATATAAATTACTACTGTATTATCAGCTTTGATACCGACAGCAGTTCTAGGATTTGTGGTTGTATCATTAAAGGTTATTGCCTTTCCATTCTCAACTAAAACCTGTGAACCTCCAATAGCCTCCTTGACATCATCCGGCATCGTGCTGGAATTTGATGTGATATGCGGCATACCCTTTGCATCAATATAAAAGCACGGACGATTTGATTTCTGAATCATAGTGCCATTCATAACCAATGCACCACTTGGACGACCATTTGACATATCAAAGAAGTCACCATTAACAGCACCGACTACATTAACATCTGTTCTAGTTTCTGCAGCCTGCGCTTGTTCTGTTGCTTTTCTCATACCCCAGTTATTGCCTGACTTAATTGCTTCAATATTATAGTCATTATACCCGGCAATAATTTGAGTATCTTCTCCAAGTTTGATTTCCATTACATGACCCCTCTGTTGTGAAGAAAGGTTTTCATTATTAGTAATGTACTCTCTTTCAATAATGTTAGGTGCAATTTCATAAGACTTATCCGAAATGATAAGTTTGCCTGAAGATGTTACACTGCTGGCAGCAAATAATTGTGCCGGCATAAGCATCATTATCAAACAAAATGAAAGAACGCCTGAAATAGCTTTCTTTATCATATTCGTTTCTCCTTTCTTAATTTTAATCGAATTTGACATATACTATTTTACGTATTATTTTTGTTTTTTCTTAATGTGAAACTATCTCATTTTCTATCCTACCATACTAGTCCCATCAAAATATTTGTATAACTGCTTCAACATAGTAAATTCAGCTGTACTTACTTCTTTGTTGTTTTTATCTGAAAAAGGTCTTTAAATTTTTCCTAATATAGTACGATACCCCCCCCATCAATTTTTCATTGCTAGGAAGAGAAGGCTATTTTGATAATTACAAAAGCTTCTATCTTATTTAGTTTATGTTACTATACTACGCTACTTCGTACTCTTTGTCAAGTTAAGTACCCAGCACACCAGTCCCTGTATAAGCAGTAGAGAAATTCCTCACCTCCTTTTTATATTCGTTGAAAATTCAACATTTTATTGTAAATCTTCCACAATATCGTCATATTTTACACTTTCATTATACCGCACACCAGTTAGAAATCTGTTATATTTTTGACAACGCTCCGATTTTCTAAAAAAGCCTCCACTTCCCCTTGACTTATCTGTTTTCAATCTTTTTTCTCCCCGTAAATTTATCCGCAACAACTCCCTTACCCCTGCACGCAAAAAAAGTTTTTCTAAAAGCCCTTACGTTCTAACCTTAAAAAATTTTTTTATATTTTTTCTTCTGAACAAAACATTGACAGGGGAAAAGTCAAGTGGTAAAATCATTATAGGCATAAATAGGTTTTTAAGGGAATTTCTAGCAATATACTCGACATATTCCAGCAGCTGACAGTTTTGCAGCTGCTTTTTTCATTGCCTTTTATCCATAAACACTTTTTGAATTTACGGAGGAAACCATGACTAAGAAAAAGAAAAAACATCGCCGCAAAGGCAACCCCAAGTACCAGGACTCCCTGTTCCGATGGCTTTTTTCCAGCCCGGAAAAGGCCATAGAGCTTTACAATGCCATTGAAAACACCAATTACGGCCCCGATACCGACGTAGACCTCACCACATTGCGTGAGGTCTTTTTTAATGATAGAAATAACGACTTATCCTTCATCATCGCTTGCCGTTCCGTGATTTTGCTGGAACATCAGTCAACGATTTGCAGAAATATTCCCCTCAGGCTTTTGGGATACTCTGCACGAACCTTTGAGGAACTGGTGTCCGGTTCTGAGATTTACAGCACCGCCCTGAAAAAAATCCCCGTTCCCCAGTTTTACGTCCTTTATACCGGTGACGAGCCCTGGCCTGAAGAAGTGCTCCACTTATCCGACGCCTTTCTCCTGCCCGAAGGCCAGGAAAAAATTCCTGAAAATTCGCTGGAACTTGTGGTAAAAGTCATCGACTTGCGGTATACTGAGGATAATCCGATTCTAAAGCGCAGCGAGACCCTGGCAGGTTACAGCCGGTTGATTCATTACATCAAAACCGGCAGGAAATCAGGGCTCACTTTGGAAGCATCCATCGATGCAGCTATCGACCGCTGCCTGAAAGAAAATGTTTTGACGGACTTTCTGAAGAATAAAAGGGAGGTATCCAATATGATATTAGGCGAAGGTGTAACACTGGAAGAAATCATCGCAGTTCGTGAACGTGATGCCCGTAACTATGGACTTAATGAGGGGATTAGTCAAGGCATTACGCAAGGCATTACGCAAGGACTCTCCATGGGTCTGCAAAAAGGCGGAATCAAAACCCTCATCGAAGATAATATGGAAGAAGGTATTGCCAAAGACCGAATCATTGCAAAGCTGATCCGCAGGTTTGATTTAAGCGAAGAAGAAGCCCAGAAACACTATGAAGAAACTGTGCAGGAAAACTAACTAAAGACAAAAAACTGTATACATACTCTGACAAAAACAACCGGCCAGGAAGCCGTTTCCTGCCGGTTGTTTTATCGCAACATTAGTTTTATTATCACACCTCAAAAGGATTCTCTTCGCCGGTAATATACTTTTTTGCACCCAAAATAGAGTTTTCCGCCATATTTGCCACTGCTTCATCTGTGTAAAACGCCATATGTGACGTCACTATGACATTTGCATAGGAGCGCAAAATCGCAAGGCGCGGATTTCCAAGAGGCTCACCCATTCGGTCGAAATAGTAAAGTCCGCTTTCATGCTCCACTACATCAAGGCAAGCAAAACCTACCTTGCTCGACTCTATGGCTTCAATCAGAGCGTCGCTGTCGATGAGAGACCCTCTGGCACAGTTGACGATTCCTACACCTTTTTTCATCATCTCCAGCGCCTTGCCATCAATCAGATGATAATTTTCCTCCGTAGCAGGTGCGTGCAACGTAATAATATCCGCTTCACGAAACAATTTATCAAGGTCTATATATTCACCGAAAGCTTTGACCGACTCTTTCGGAAATGGGTCATATGCCAAAATCCTGCATCCGAAACCTGACAGATTCCGAATTACGGTTTCACCGATTCTTCCCGTTCCGATCACCCCGACAGCGCAGCTGGGCAGTTCACGGGCCAGCTTTCCACGAAGGGTAAAATCCTGCACGTCACCTCGCATCATGATATGCTTCATCTTGCGAAGTCCCATGAGCATCAACATCACCGTAAAGTCTGCAACACTGGCCGGCGAATAGGTTACATTGGTCACACCCATACCGAGGCTTTTGGCATATTTCCAATCAATATGATCGTATCCTATCGTTCTGGTCGAAATGCACTTAACTCCCAGCTGGTGAAGCCTGTCAATCATAGGCCTGTCAATGACCGTCGTAATGATATCGACTGCGTCATAGCCTGCTGCCAGTTCCATATTTTCAAGGCACGGTGTCTGGCTGGTATACCCGTACTCCACGCCGTACTTTTCGCAAAACTTGTCAAAGAAAGGCTTTTCGTCAAAGTCTCTCATGCTGTATACAAATAGTTTCATGTTTACACCTCTCAGTTTTCTTGCATTTATCATAGCACAAGAAAATACAGGGAGCAACCAAACTTCCGTTATTGCTGCATATATGGAAAATTTTCCTATTGCATGCATACTTTTCCAAGCTTGTCCAAGCTTATCTCTGGCACTTCTCTTTCAGCTTTTCCCACTGTTCGTCCACATAGTTCTGTGCATCTTCAATCATCCACTCATTTCCCTTGGCGAACATGTGCTTAAATCTGCCTTGTTTCTCAAGGAAACGCTCTACCGGCAGTTTTTTCGCAGGCTCGTAGGTCAACTTCCACACGCCCTGTTCAATCTCGTAAAGCGGCCAAACGCAGGTATCTACAGCCAGTTTGCATATTTCGGCAAGGTCTTCCATCTCGTATCTCCATCCTCTCGGGCAAGGGGAAAGAATGTTGAGAAAGCACGGACCTTCTGTGTAAATAGCCTTGTGGGCTTTGTTGTGCAAATCTCTGAAATCGCCGAGGAATGTAGTCTGGGCTGCATAAGGTACGTTGTGAGCAGCGATAATTTCTGTCAAATTCTTCTTGTTCTGCACCTTTCCGTAGGACTGACTTCCCACCGGTGTTGTTGTAGCATCGGCAAAACGAGGGGTTGCAGAAGAACGCTGAATACCGGTATTCATATAGGCTTCGTTGTCATAGCATACATAAACCATGTCGTGGCCACGCTCCATAGCGCCGGAAAGGGACTGAAAACCGATATCATAAGTACCGCCGTCACCACCGAAACAGATAAATTTGTAATTATCCTTAATCTTGCCGCGCTTTTTCAGCACGTGATAAGCCGTTTCCACACCGCCTGTCATAGCTGCGGCATTTTCAAAAGCACTGTGAATATAGCTATCCTCGTAAGCGGTGTATGGATACATGAATGTCGAAACTTCCAGACAGCTGGTAGCATTGGAAACAACCGCCTTGTCCCCCTCGTCAAGGGCACGCAGCACGCCGTTTACAGCAACGCCCGCACCGCAGCCGGCACAAAGTCTGTGACCCGGCGCAAATCTATTCTTCTTTTCTAATTCCGTCTTTAAATTATAAGCCATGTCTATTTATCCTCCAAATCTCTAACGCCGATGTGTCTGTAAACCTGACCGACCTGACCGGTTTTGATCATCTCAAAGAGACTGCCGTAAATTTCCTCGTAAGTGCCGATGGTAACATCTCTGCCGCCAAGGCCGTACACGTAGTTTACCGCCAAAGGTCTTTCAGGAAGATCGTACAAAGCGCTGCGCGTCTCAGCAAAAATCGGACCGCCGCAAGCGGAAAAGCCTTCGCTCTTGTCCATGACCGCTACGGCTTTCACTTTGGAAAGGGCCTCAGCCAGTTCTTCCATCGGGAACGGTCTGAACACTCTCAGTTTGATGAGACCGACTTTTTTGCCCTCTGCACGAAGCTTGTCCACTGCCGCTTTTCCGGTTCCTGCGGAGGAGCCGATTACTACCACTGCAGCTTCTGCATCTTCCATGAAATATTCCTCAAAGAATCCGTATTTTCTGCCGGAAACTTTTTCGTATTCCTTTGCAACTTCCAGAATTCTTTCCTTCGCTTCTTTCATGGCCTCAGCCTGGGCTTTCTTGATTTCCATGTAGTACGGAGAAACGCCGTAAGGCCCTACTGCCAGCGGATTTTCAGCCTTCAGCAGGTAGTTTTCCGGCTGGTATTCTCCAACAAAATTCTTTACGTCAGCGTCGTCTAAAAGCTCGATATTTTCAACGGCGTGGCTTGTAATAAAGCCGTCCTGACAAATCATAATCGGCAGGCGGCAGCTTTCTGCAATAGGCATCGCCTGAATGTAGTTATCGTAAACTTCCTGATTGTTTTCTGCATAAATCTGAATCCAGCCTGCATCTCTGCAGCCCATGGAGTCGGAATGGTCGTTGTTGATGTTGATCGGGCCTGTCAGCGCACGGTTTACCACCGCCATAGTAATCGGAAGTCTTGAGGAAGCAGCTACATAAAGAAGCTCCCACATGAGCGCAAGTCCTGCAGAAGATGTTGCAGTAATTGCTCTTGCTCCTGCTGCACTGGCGCCGATACAGGTTGACATTGCGGAATGCTCGGATTCCACCGCTACAAACTCCGTATCCACAAGACCGTCTGCGATATATTTGGAAAAATACTGAGGAATTTCAGTAGATGGCGTAATCGGAAAAGCGCCCATCACATCGGGATTGATCTGTCTCATTGCCACAGCAACCGCTTCGTTGCCGCTCATTCTGTCTTTTACAGCCATTTATTTTTCCTCCTTTCCCATGGTGATTGCCCCAAATGGACAAACTTTTGCACAGATACCGCAGCCTTTGCAGTGATACAAATCCGTATTCTGGCGTCTGCCATCTTTTACCGGAATCGACACGTCCGGACAAAACGGCACGCAAAGCATGCAGTGCTTACATTTTTCTGCGTCGAAGGAAGGCGTTAGCACACGCCACTCTCCTGTATTGACTAATCGTGAAGTGCCCGGCTCGTAAATCTCTGCCCCTGTGGTCAGCTCCTGCCACGCACTGTGCTCGTTGATATTCTTTGCTGATTTCATCTGATTCTACCCTACCTTTACTTCATTCATCGCCATTTTCAGCGCTTCCATATTGCCTGCAATTACGCCCGGCTTGGTCGCAAATTTATGTTTAAAAGAAACTTCCATATCCTGCAGGAATTTTTCCTCTTCAACGACGCCGCTGATTTTTACTACCGCTGCAAGCATCGGGCTGTTTGGAAAGTTTTTCCCCAGCGTCGCAATGGAAATCTTTTCCGCATCGACTGCGCAGACCTTGCCTTTGTAGCCGCGAAGAAGAGGCCTCAGCTCGGAAGGCTCTTTGCTGCTGTTGATAATGATAGCGCCCTCTTCTGAAAGCCCTGCCGTCACGTCTACTGTGTGAAGCAGCGTCTCGTCGACTACAACAACATAATCCGGGTTATAAATGTTTGAGTGTACTTTATTCTCATGGTCGGAAATTCTGTTGTACGCAGTAATCGGTGCGCCCATTCTCTCTGGGCCGTATTCAGGAAATCCCTGTACCTGTTTGCCGGAACTGAACGCCACGTCAGCCAGCAGCAGACATGCCGTCTTCGCACCTTGTCCGCCTCTGCCATGCCATCTGATTTCTACCGTATTGTTACTTTTTTCCATTAGTTTCCTCCTAACAAAAAACTCCGTCCTGTATCAGGACGGAGATATAAAATCTTCGCTTAACCACCTGCTACAACATACCATCATATGTTCTTCCGATTACGGGGAAGGCCCGTCAGCACTTACTCAAACCGCCGCATGTCACCATGCCGCTTCGCCTTTCAGCCCTGCAACTCAGGAGTGATATTCAACCTATGCCTACATTCAGTACCGGGCTTTCACCATCCCCGGCTCGCTCTTACCTTTTTGGCGTAAATCTACTGTCTCCGTCAAAGTCTTTGGTTCTTATGAAATTTAATCCACAACTATTTTACCTTTTTGTCATGGGATTGTCAACAGTTTTTTGTTTATACTTGACAAATATTTTTCGTTTTCTTTGTTGACGTTTCCCAACACGTCCGGTTTATCTAAATTTACTGCGGATTTCTTCTATGGCATTTTCCACAATGGCCTGTGCATCATTTCCTGCAATATCAAGGGCCTCTGCCATGATACACTCCGTTTCAGGAATTCCCAGCATGTCCGCCACGCCACACATGTAATCGTAGCCAAAGTTTTTATCTCCAATCAGCCCGCCAGAAGTAGTAATGTAGGTCAGCTTTTTTCCCTGACACAAACCAATAAATCCGGTATCTGTAGCCTCAAAGGTCAAATCTGCTACCATAATATTTTCGATATATACTTTGAGAATGGCAGAAAAAGACAAATCCCAGTAAGGGCTGCCGATGACAACGTAATCCGCTTCTTTAAACTGCTTCGCAAGGGCAAACATCGGGTGGCTGAAATCCTTTTGACGAATCAGTCCGTCACGGATATCCAGCTTTTCCATGGTGTGCGTTTCCACGCTGCCATTTCTGAGAACCACTCGTTCCACCTCGATAGCAGGATTATTTTTCAGAAATTCTTCCAGATACACCTCGCATAAAACCTTGGTTCTGGATCTTTCATCTCTGACACAGGCATCTATGAATAATAGCTTTTCCACGACTTTTTCCCCCTATTCTATCTCGCTCAAAAGGGCCGCCAGCTCTTTTGCCTCAGCCTTTGTCAAAGTAACGCCTTTTCCCATCTTTTCATGGCCCGGCGCCCAGTCACGCAGGTCATACTTTGGCGCAGCGCCGTTCCAGCTGACCAGATTCAGCTCTTTTCGCCAACCTCTTGCTCCTTCGGACAAAACGCCCAGTTCCTCTACGATTTCATATTTAATATCTGCCATAAAAGCCTCCTTCTCATTTCTGCTTTTTGTAATTTTCGATTTCCTCTGCCAGCTCGGTAAGATACTCCCACCTTTCCATCTTTTCAAGAAGCTGCATTTCCAGTTCCTCTTTTTCCTCCTGCAAAGCCGCCAGTTTTGAAAAATCCGTTGCGTAGCGGCTCATCTCTGCCTCCGCCTCTGCAAGACGCTGTTCCAGCGTTTCAATATCTGCATCTATGGTTTCAAATTCTTTCTGCTCTTTATAGGTAAATCTCGGCCTTTGGGGCTTTGCTTCCCTTTTCCTAGATGGCTGTTCTTTCCCCGTTTTCTGTGCCGCCTGTTCCTCCAAAAGTTCTAAGCTGCGCTTTTCCTCATAATCAGAAAATCCGCCGTTATACTGGCGAAGTTCACCGCCGGGCAAAAAGGCAAAGGTCTTTCGGGTCACTCTGTCCAGAAAATATCGGTCATGGGATACGGCAATAACCGCACCGTTGAAATCGTCCAAATAATCCTCCAGCACAGTCAGCGTTTCGATGTCCAGATCGTTGGTCGGTTCGTCCAAAATCAACACATTAGGCGCTGTCATCAAAATGCTGAGCAGGTACAGCCGTCGCTTCTCCCCGCCGGAAAGGTGTCCGATTTTCACCGAGTGCATATGAGGCGGAAAGAGAAATCGTTCCAGCATTTGAGATGCCGAAAAACTACCCTCTGCCGTCTGCACGTTAGCTGCAATATCGGAAATATATCGAATGAGCCTTGCTTCTTCATCGAGAGCCTTGTTTTCCTGTGAAAAATAGCCGATTTTTACGGTATCGCCCTTTTCTACGGTGCCGCTGTCAGAAGGAACATGACCCATAATCATGCCAAGAAGCGTTGACTTTCCGCAGCCGTTAGGCCCGATAATGCCGACTCTGTCATTTCGCAGTAAGATATAGCTGAAATCTTCAATGAGTTTCAGATCGCCGTAGGCTTTGCTGAGGCTGTTCATCTCTATGATTTTCTTGCCCAGCCTGCTGGTAGCCGTGCTGATTTCCAGCACATCATCGTCTATTATCAGTTTGCTCTCTTCCAGCTGATGGAATCTCTGAATCCTGCCCTTGGCCTTTGTGGTGCGGGCCTGAGCTCCTCTGCGAATCCAGGCAAGCTCCTTGCGGTAGATTGCCTGCCGCTTTCTTTCCGAAGCCAGCTCCATCTCTTTTCTGGCCGCCTTGGTTTCCAGATAGTAATCGTAATTGCCGTCGTAGCTATAAAGCTTTCCGCCGTCGATTTCCACAATTCGATTGGTTACCCGGTCCAGGAAATATCTGTCGTGGGTAATCATAAAAATAGCGCCTTTGTAGCGAAGCAGGTACTCCTCCAGCCAAATGATAACGTCGGCATCCATGTGGTTGGTCGGCTCGTCTAAAATCAAAAGATTGCTGTCAGCTGTCAGCACCGCCGCCATGGCAACCCGTTTTCTCTGACCGCCGGAAAGCTGCTCCATCTTCTGGTCAAAATCAGTGATGCCCAGCTTTGTCAGCATAGCCTGACACTGATAAAGCTCGTACTGCCCACCGATTTCAGAAAGATAGCAGGTCGCCTGCTCCAAAACAGAAAGCTGCGGGTCAAAAGGCGGATTCTGCGCCAGATAGGCACTGCGAAGCTCTCTGGATTTTATGATGGTGCCTCCTTCTTCTGAAACCACACCGGCAATAATTTTAAGCAAGGTGGACTTGCCGCTTCCGTTGACGCCAATCAGCCCGATTTTGTCCGCCTGATCGATGGATAAATCCACGCTGACCAGCAGGGGTTTTTCTGTATAACTCTTTTTAATGTTTTCTGCGTTAAGTAAAATCATGGTTCTATTATATACGCTCTCCTGCCTGAAAATCAACTGTTGTTACAACAAAATGCGGACATCTTTTACGATATCCGCATTTTGATTTGTATTACCTGCATTTACATTATCCAGGAAGCTATTTATCCAATCAGCATGTATAAAAGATGTGCACTGACGCCGGCAACAAGTCCGCCGATGGTGTGGCACATGATTGCTTTACCTGTCAGTTCTCTGAAACGGAGAGAATCCATCATCGCAACGTGAGTGCTCAGATATCCGCTCCAGCACATGCACATTGCAGTAAATACTGCGATGTCATTGCCCCCTGCAAGTCCGCCGGATACTAAGCCCGGTACCAGACCGATGGCTGCTCCTGCTGCACCCAGTGCAGTAATAGGAACGGAAATCGCCTCTGCTGCAGTAAATCCAAAGAGCGGTGTCAGAATAAAGTCTACTTTTTCAGCAAGCCAAGGAAGAAGACCTACTCCTTCGTAAGCTGCTCCGGTGAAAGTGCCGTCTGCGGAAGCTCCGTTTGTCAACATCATCACGACAGTGCAGATGATAAGCACGCCCGGAATAATGGCAAATCCCATGGAAACGCCATTTTTTCCGCCTTCCAGCATTGCACCCATAAAACGCTCGCCTAAGCTGCCGTCACGAATGATTCTTTCATCGAGAGAAATCTGGCCGCAGCCCGATTTTACATCGACTTCCGCTTCTGTTCCGTAAATTTTCTTCGTGTGGCGAAGCATCAGCCTTGCACTGACGATACTGCCGATGACTGCGCCCAGATTGCCGATTAAAGCAGCGCTTACAAAATTTTCCCCAACAGGAGATTTTATACCAATCATAAAGGTGGTAATAATCATACCCATGCCGAAAGCTGTGCCGATGTTGGTCAGCGCCGGCAGCTGATATTTTTTAAAGTATCTTCTGAAGTTGTCGTCCTCAGCCAGAGACAAAATCGCCGGGTTGTCGGACAGGTAAGTGGTTACAACCCCTACTACGCTGGCACCGGGAAGTCCGTAAAGTGGCTTCATCAAAGGCGACAAAATTTTGTTGACGGCAGCAACTACGCCAAATTCCGTCAAAAGACCTGCGGCTGCTCCTGCCAGTACGGCGATAGCCATAATATAGAACACGGTGTTCATCAAAAGGTCGAAGGCCGTATTCATCAGGGTGTTCATCATATTAACAGCACCCATGGTAGTTCCAAGATAGCCGAATATGACGCCAAATATTCCAAGAAATACCAGTGTTTCCAAGCTGAACGCCTTTTTTACTTTCGGCTTTCTGTTCTCTACAATTTTCATCTGCGGCTTTGAAAGCTGCGGATCCTTCTGTACAGACAAATTCTCCTGCATTGTAAATTCCTTCTTTCTTTCATTATATAATTGCATTTTTCTCCCTCATACTGTATCATAGAAGCATAAAGCACAAAAGCGAATTTTCATCATAGTTTACATTACAAAATCAGATAGATAGGAGAGCTTTTCATGGAATTTAATCTGCAAAAATACCAGGCATTTTTGAAAACGGTAGAATATGGAAGTTTCACCAAGGCGGCTGAGTTTTTGAACTATTCCCAGTCGGGCATCAGCCGTATGATTTCTGACATTGAAAGAGAATGGAATCTGACCCTTCTCGAACGGGGTAAAGCCGGCGTCTGGCTGACTTCCGAGGGCGAAAAACTGCTGCCTTTTATCCAGTCTCTATGCAGAGAATGTGACGCCCTGAAAGAGCAGGTTGACGAGCTTTCCGGACTGCACACCGGGCTGATTCGTATCGCTACCTTTTCCAGTATCGCCACTCACTGGATTCCCAATATCATCAAGCACTTTCAGGCAGATTACCCCGGTATCGACTATGAACTGCTGATGGGGAACTACGAAGAAATCGAAGAATGGGTCGCCAGCGGTAAAGCGGACTGCGGCTTTCTTCCCCTGCCCATCAGCACACCTCTGGAAACCATTCATCTGGAAATGGACGAGCTTTTAGTCGCCCTGCCCAAAGATCACCCTTTGGCAGACTGTGAAAAATTCCCTTTGCAGGCACTTACCAGCGATCCTTTTATCCTTGCAAAAACCGGAAAACGGGTGGATTCCGAGCAGATTTTCAAAAATCACCGGCTCATGCCCAACATCAGATGTTCCACCTTTGACGATTACGCAATCATGGCCATGGTGGAAAGCGGTCTTGGCATCAGCATTCTGCCCAGCCTGATTCTAAAGCGTTCGCCCTACGACATCGTCACCAAGTCGCTGGAAGTGCCCTCTTACCGCAATCTGGCTCTGATTTTGCGCAGTCAAAAAAACGCTTCCCTTGCGGTAAAGCGTTTTCTGGAATATCTGGATTATCGAAAATAGCCTTTCAGCTTATTCCCAGCCGGATTTTTTCATAATTCTTTTGAGTCTGCTGCTAAGCACAAGGGCAAGGACCATTTTGATGATGTCGGGCACTACAAAAGGGACTACGCACCAGCCCAGCACTGCGCCCAGGCCAACAGCTCCGGTTGTTCTGGTGTAGACAACCATGAACCAGATTGTACCGAAGATATAATAGATGACCATTCCCAAAGTCATAGATAGCGCAGATACCCAAAGTTTATCGCCGAGGGTCTTTTCCAAAAGCCAGTACAAAAGCCCGCTCAAGAAAAAGCCCAGCACATAGCCGCCGGTCGTGCCCAGCAGTGCGCCAAGTCCGCTGGAAAATCCTGCAAGGACCGGTACGCCTACTGCAGCAAGCAGCACATAGATGACTACGACCAAAGTGCCTCGTTTGCCGCCCAGCACGCCAAAACTCAAAAAGAGTGCAAAGGTCTGCATGGTAAAAGGCACTAAAGTTGGAATAGAAATCCAGGAGCAGACCGTCATAATCACCGCAAACATTGCGATACAAATCATATCATAGGTTTTATTTTTTGTTGCAAGCATGATACAATACCTCTTTCTTCTTTGAACTAGTGTGAGTATAACACTTTCGTTCATTTATGTCAACCTTTATATTTATAAAAAGGTGACGATGTGCAGGCATTTTTTACCCAGGAGTGCCGCATAAAATCCGCTGCTGCTGTAAAGGCTATGCAAACAAAAGTTACCGATATTATGACCGCAGTTGCCTTTCAGCAGCAAATTACCCGTAGCAACGATGCATACAACAGAAGTCTCGGCGTGCTGTATTCTCCGTACAGACAGCTGAAACTTCGCAAATTGCCCTTGCACCGCAAAAGATAATTTGATAGAATATAGGTAACAGTCATGTTTGAGCCGAACCTCTCAAAGGTCCGGCTTTTTTCTCAGGATTTTATTATCAATTTTACACAAAGGAGACAAAGAAATGAACGAATCAAAACCAAAGGCAAACGGCTGGGCCCTTTTGCCAATTCTAGTATTTCTGGTCCTGTTTCTGGGAACCGGAATCCTGCTCAATGACTTTTACACGATGCCCGCTGTTGTAGGCTTTCTGATCGCCCTTATCGTGGCATTCGTCCAGACAAAAGGAAAATCCTTCACCGAAAAGCTCCACATTGCGGCGGTGGGAATCGGAGAGGACAATATTATTACAATGTGCCTGATTTATCTGGCCGCAGGCGCTTTTTCAGGCGCTGTATCCGCAGCCGGCGGGGTTGACAGTACCGTCAATCTGGGACTTTCTCTGATGCCGCCAAGCGTTGCTGTCATCGGCCTCTTTGTCATCGGCTGCTTTATTTCAATTTCCATGGGGACTTCTATGGGCACGATTGCAGCCCTTGCGCCAATCGCTGTAGGTATCGCAGACAAAACCGGATTCGCCCTGCCGATTTGTATCGGTGCTGTTGTGTCAGGCGCTATGTTCGGCGATAATCTTTCCATGATTTCTGACACCACCATCGCAGCCGTAAGAACCCAAGGCTGCGAAATGAAAGATAAATTCAGAAAGAACTTTTTAATCGTACTTCCGGCAGCTATTATCACTGTTGTCGTACTGTTCTTTTTAACCCGCGGCGCTTCTTTTACACTGGATGCTGAGCTTTCTTACAATCTCTGGCAGGTTATGCCATATATCTTTGTGCTGGTAACCGCCGTAATCGGAATCAACGTCTTTGTCGTTTTAATCAGCGGCACCGTGCTTTCCGTCATCGTAGGCCTTGCAACCGGTTCTATCGCTATTTCTGAAGTCTTTACTTCTATCGGCGCAGGTGTTACCGGCATGTACGACATTACGGTTATCTCTATGCTGGTTGCAGCTATCAGTGCCCTGGTGAAAGAAAATGGCGGCTTTGCCTTTATCCTGGAAAAAATTCACAGCCGCATTCATACATACAAAGGTGCCGAAGTCGGCATTGCCGCTCTGATTTCTGTTGTTGATGCAGCAACTGCCAACAACACAGTTGCTATCGTTATCGCAGGTCCTATCGCAAAAGAAATCAGTGATGACTACGGCATTTCTCCGGAGCGAAGCGCTTCACTTCTGGATATGTTTGCTTCCGTATTTCAGGGAATCATTCCTTACGGCGCTCAGCTTCTGTCCGCCGCAACCCTGACGGGCCTGACTTCCTTTGATATCATTCCGTACCTGTTCTATCCTTATCTGATGGCAGTATGCGGTCTGATCAGCATTGCTGTTTCAAAGAAAAAATAAAAAGGTTTCCCTTGCATAAGGGGAGAAAACATGGTATAGTTGTGTTATGGGTGAAATAGGAACATAACCCATTATATTCCAAAAGGACGGCTGCTGCCGTCCTTTTTTGTTGCCAAAATTTTAATGATACCCAAAAAGTGCGCCTGGACGGTAAATCCGACCGGCGCTTTTTTCGTGTCTTTTTTCATGAAAAAGAAGGAGGAAAAATATGGATACCAAACAATATCCTAACAGAAATTACCAGGACACCGTGTTCCACAAGCTGTTTTCCACCAAGGAGGCTGCACTGGAACTCTTTAACGCTTTGGAGGGGACCCACTATACGGAGGAAACAGAAATTGAAATTACAACGCTGGATAACGTGTTTTATCTGGAAAAGAAAAACGATCTGGGCGTTGCGATTGCAGGCAGTTTTATCCTGCTTGGCGAGCAGCAATCCACCGTCAATCCCAATATGCCACTGCGCTTTCTCGGTTACATCACCTACAGCTACGAAAAACTCATCGAACAGCGAGCGCTGTACAGCAAGAAAAAGCTGCCGCTTCCAACGCCGATTTTCTATGTTTTCTATACCGGTAATGAGCCTTGGCAGACCAAAACCCTCAGACTCTCCGATTGTTATGTGGAAAATCCGCCGGAAAATTCGCTGGAACTGGTGGTAAAAATCATCAATTTGCGTTACAATAAAAACAGCGAAATCCTTAAACGCAGCAAGACGCTGGCAGGTTACAGCATGCTCATTACCAGAATCAAAGACGGGCTTTGCGAAGGCATGCCCCTTGAAACTGCCATTGAGGAAGCAATACAAAGCTGCATCAGGGACGGATATCTTGCAGCTTTCCTGAAACAATATGGTGAGGAGATTGGAAAAATGAAGTTTTATGAGTTCACACAGAAGGAATACGAGGAGCTTTTGGCAGAAGAATCCTTTGAGGCCGGCGTAGAGAAAGGCATTGCGACAGGTCTGGAGAAAGGAATAAAAACAGGTATTCAGGCTCTTATCTTCGACAACCTGGAGGAAGGAATCCCTGAAAGCCGCATTCTCGATAAGCTGATGCGCAGATTTTCTCTGAGCCGAGAACAGGCGCAGAATTATTTAACAGAATCAAAAGCCGGCCTGTAGGGCCGGAAAAGCTAAAGGGCTGCAGCGGCGCAATATCTCTTTAAAAAGACCTTAGAGTTGGCGTACGGCACAAGGAGCGTGCAAGATTTGATGAAAACCCGATTGAAGTTGGCGGATTTGAGAAGGCGGGCGCAAGAATTTGAAAAAAATCTATTGAAGTTGGCATGATGCCAGAGCAATCAGGCAACATGCCGGCCGGATTTTATAAATCATCAATCATCATTTTCTCTACCCCTTGGGCCATACTGCTTTTGCGAACTTTCTTTCTTGCAACGACATAAATCACAAGAGAGAGAATAAAAGGAATATAGCCTGCCATCGGCCCAACCATTTTTGCAATCGTTTCGCCCTTATGTGCTTTTCTGTACAGAGACTTCATCTCGGAGCGGGAAATTGATGTTCCTACAAGTTTATCCTTACCAAGACCATCAGTAATCGTTTCTATTTCCTTGCGATATTGCAGTGCGTCCTTGCTTCCAATCAGTTCTCCACTTTCACTAAACTCCAGTTCGTAATCACTCTTTTCACCGGTTTTCCTGTCTGTTATCCTTAAATCGCTGAAAAACTGTAAATGATCGTCTTCATCGACATATAGATTAATTCTTGCCGATATATCATCTGCGTCGTAACCATAGCTGCTGTTTCCAACCGGTGTTGCTGGAAGTAATGCCACTACGCTGACCACAATTATCGTTCCCAAAAGAAAGGCCAAAACCGGTAAAATCAATCCCAGCCACTTATTCTTTCTGCTTGCCAAGAAAATCTGCAGCACTGTAAACAAAAAAAGCGGAATCAATAAAAAAACCAATAAAATGATACTTTGCATTCCTATGATATTAGCCATTCTCTCTAATCCTCCTGTTATATTCCTTTATCAAAATCTTTGCTGTCGCAAAATCTATCTGGTTGTTAATTGCCAGCTGTTTAATCAGACTGACATAAGAATCTTCCTTCTTATCTTCAGACATCTCAATTTTCTGAATCAGCCGGTCAAGACGAAGCCGTACTGTCGGATAAGTCACACCGTAAGCTGCCGCCATATCCTTAAGTGAGCCTGAGGCTAACACAAACTTTTTAATAAAGGTAATATCTTCATCCTCTAAATCTCTCATCCATTCCGGTACATACTCAACACTCATTTTTAAATCTCCTTTAATAAACTCATTATACTCTTTAATTTTATTAAAGTCAACTTTATTTTTATTAAATTCGCAAAGATTACCTGAAGATTCGTTCCTACCAGATTCAAATTACTGTTTGTCATTGCCGTTTCATCCTGGAAAAGCACAAAAAAGCAAGAGGGCGAAGTCCGTGTGACTTCGCCCTCTCAGTTGTTATTTTATAGTTATTTTACAGCATCTGCTCCAACTTTGAATGCTTTTAAGTTCAGGTCAATGAACTTTTCTTTTACATTCTTTCTGATGATGTCTTCCCAGTCGATATCGTCAAGACCCATCAGTTTTACTAAAGCGCCGAGAAGAATTACGTTAGCAGCTTTTACGTTGCCAAGGTCAGCAGCCATTTTGGAAGCGTCCATCGTATGTACGCGTTCTGCAGCCTTTTCGATTTCTTCAATTACGTCATTTGCATATTCTTCTACGCCGGTTAAAACAGTCATAGAAGGAATTCTTTCTGTATTTACAACTACAGCGCCGTCCGGTTTGAGGTAATCCAGTGTTCTCAGTGCTTCCATTTCTTCAAAGGAAACGATGATGTCTGCAGTACCCTTTTCGATAACCGGAGAAAATACCTTTTCTTTGCTGTATCTTACCTGAGAAACAACGTCGCCGCCTCTCTGGCTCATGCCGTGAATCTCACTCATTTTTACGTCATAGCCTGCTTCCATCAGACCGAAGGTCAGCATCTTAGCAGCAGTGATGGTGCCCTGTCCGCCGACACCTGATAATAAAATATTCTTTGTCATTTTATTTCTCCTCCTTTACGATGGCATCTACCGGGCAAACCTGTGCACAAACGTCGCAGCCTACGCAGTCAGCTCTGTTGATGGTTACTTTCTTTGTGTCCTTATCAAAGATCAATGCAGGGCAGCCTGTCTTCTGGCAAGCTTTGCAGCCGATACATTTGTCAGCGTCAACAACGTCCTTAGTCTGGAACAGGCCAGGGAATTCTTCAAGGTCAGCCTGGGAGAATTTCTTCAGTACGCACGGCCATCTTGTGATGATAACAGATGGTTCATCTAAATCCCAGAATTCATCAAATGCAGCGTCTACTGCCTTCAGATCGTTCGGGTCGATTACCTTTACGTGCTTGATACCGATTGCCTTAACCAGCTCTTCGATATTTACCATGTTTGCTTCTTCACCTTTTACAGTAAAGCCGGTTCCCGGATTCTGCTGATGACCTGTCATACCTGTAATTCTGTTGTCCAGGATTACGTTGATGGTGTTACTGTTGTTGTAAACAGTGTTCATCAGGGAGTTGATACCGGTATGGAAGAAAGTGGAGTCACCTAAAACAGTAACAACTTTCTTGTTGATGCCTTCTCTGTTGAAGGTCTTCTGTGCGCCGTGACCCATGGAGATGGAAGCGCCCATGCAGATAGCAGCGTCCATTGCGTTATAAGGAGCACCGTATGCCAATGTGTAGCATCCGATATCGCCTGTAATCATAACGTCTTTTCTCTTGCCCAGTCTAAAGAACAGACCTCTGTGCGGACATCCTGCGCAAAGTGTAGGCGGACGCTTGATTACTTTTTCTTTGTCGTAAGAAATCTGCGGCAGTTCTTCTCCATAGAGAGATTTTCTCAGAACGTCGGAAGTCATTTCGCCATATGGAGGGAAAGTGTCTTTTCCGTGGCATTCGATGCCCAGTCTCTGTACAAATTCTTCGATATACGGATCGTCTTCTTCAACGATATAAACTGTTTCAACTTTGCTGCAGAAATCTTTGATCATTTCTTTTGGCAGCGGATATGTAAATCCTAATTTCAGATAAGAAGCGTCTTCTCCGAATACTTCCTTTGCGTAATAGTAGGAAGGTCCGGAAGCGATAACACCAATTTTGCCGCCAGCCATTTCAGCAAAATTGAATCTGCTCTGTTCTGTGTATTCTTCTAATTTTCTGGTTCTCTCCTCAACATTGACTCTGTTTACTCTTGCGTTGGCAGGAACACATACAAATCTTGCTAAATCCTTTTCCCAAGGTCTGTTAGCAACTTCTACTCTTTCGCCTACTTCTACTAAGGACTTGGAGTGACATACACGGGTTACCATTCTCATCAGAACCAGTGCGCCGAAAGTTTCGGAAACTTCATAAGCTTCCTTCATCATGTCCAGACATTCCTGAGAATCAGCAGGTTCAAACATTGGCATCTTTGCCATCTTTGCAAAGTTTCTGTTGTCCTGTTCATTCTGAGAGGAGAACATGCCCGGTTCATCAGCAGTTACCAGTACGGAACCGCCGTTTACTCTCATTGTGGCAAAGGTCATCATAGGGTCTGCTGCTACGTTTACACCTACGTGCTTCATGGAAGCCATGCTTCTTGCCCCAGCCATTGATGCCCCTGCTGCGGATTCCATAGCCACCTTTTCGTTCGGTGCCCATTCAGCATAAATCTCCTTATATTTAGCAACATTTTCCAGAATTTCTGTACTAGGCGTTCCAGGATATGCAGCTGCGTGTGTCACGCCGGCCTCATAAGCCCCTCTTGCAATAGCTTCATCGCCTGTTAATAATTTTTTCATAAGGGTGAATCCTCCTTCTTCTATCTACCAAGTTATCACCTGTCATGGTTAACTTCTTAGGCTCATTTTAAGTTTACAAAATCTCTTTGTCAATTATTTTCACCAAATCACCTTATATTTTTTTCAATTTTTTCAGTTTTATGTTTTACCAAATAATTTTTTAATATATTTTTTGTATCTATTGCACTATTACATGCAATAAACCTTAAAAACTCGTTTTTGGTTAGAAATCCGATATTTTCAACGATAAATCATCGCAAACCGACTGTTTTTCCATGTTTTTCGTCTAATTACCACTATAAAATAAGGCATTATCAATTATTCATTATTTTTCGTTAAACTCTTTTCAAAGAAATCAGAAAACTATTGACATCGGGAAGAAAATCCCGTAAAATAGGCCTATCGAATTGAAACGAAGACCAGACAAAGGAATATCAAATTATGAACAAGCCGATTAAGAAAGCCCCGATACGGGATCAGATTTACGACATTATCAAGAAGAACATCATGGAAGGAAAATATGAGCCCGGCAGCCGGTTAAGCATTACAGGACTTTCCAGGGAGCTGAATGTCAGCAACTCTCCGGTCAGAGAAGCCCTCTCTATGCTGAATCGGGACGGTATTATCGACATTTACCCTAATTCCGGCCCTAGCGTTATTAAATTTTCCGAGAAAAGACTGGCCCAAATCGCCCAGGCGATTTTGAGCATGCTCCTTGGAGCATTTGAAATTTGCCAGCAGACCGGCAAGATGGATCAGCTGGTAGAACTTTTACAGAAAACCCTAAAGGCACAGATTGACCATTTAGAAGTGGAGAACATGCAGGAATACGTTCGCTATTCCATCAGCTTTGAGTCCGCTTTTATCACCTGCTGCGACAACCCTTATATCACGCGGCAGTACGGTCAGATCGAAGACCTGTTTTATATGATTGTACTCTATAACCACTGGCACATTGACAAGAGCAGAAATCACACCGTCATGGAGCACCAGCAGATTCTGAGCGCAATCATCAGCGGCGATTATACCACTGCAAAGGACTTACTGTCCAACCACTATAATCGCTTCCAACTTAGCGAAACTCACTAAATTCTTCCAAACCTTCTGCATACTCCCCTCCTGTTCTTTCACAACTAGAAGTGTGCAGAAGGAAAAGCTCTTGCCCTCGCCCTTTCCGGCAAGAGCTTTTTTCATGTCCTTTTTCACTTTTCCGCTCTATGTTTCACCTGCCACCTGAAAACGCACAGAAGCAGCAGAATCCCCAGATATCCCGTAAACGGATAGATAAACGCCACCAGCTTGTCGAAAGGCAGCTGTCCCAAAATAAAGCTGTCGCAGCTGATTAAAAGGGCAATCACAATCGCCCCTTTGCTGCCCGGTCTTGCAAGACTGCTGCAGATCGACCAAAGAACCGGTGCCGCCGTAGAAAAAATCCCGCAAATCATAATACACACAAAGATAACCCCCGCCGCAGAGGATACGTTTTCTGCCAGCTTTAAAGACGGGACAATGCTGTTCTTTGCAAGATCCAGCCGCAAGGTCAGGGCAAGATTCATAAAAATTACAGTCACCATGAGAAGCACCCCGCCGGTAATGCCGCCGGCCGCAGCTTCCCGCCCGGACCGAGCGTCTCTGCCCAAGGCCATGAGAAAGGCCACCGAACTGACCGTATTATACGCCACGTACAAAATGCCGCTGAACCACCAGTTCTGCGCCGGCCTTGCGCTTTTTAAATATTCCACATCTACGTTGCCCGCCATCAAATCCCCAAAGTTGGCTGTAATGGTGCAGATGGCAATAAAGATTGAAAATCCAATAATCAAAGGCCCCATCAGGCCGACGATATCGATGAGCTTTTCAAGGCCAAAAGCAAAGGCGGCAAATACCAGAAGGCTCATGACAAGGCCTCCCACATAATAGCTGACCCCGCAGTATTCCTGCAAAGTGGCACCGGCGCCGGAAATCATCACTGCAAGCACCGCAAAGAGGTAAAATACCACAAAATACTCATAAAAAGTGCCCAGCACTTTTCCGCAAAAGAGCTGATAAGGCTTCTCCGCCGCCGCTTCTCCTACCTGATGCCCAATCTTCATCAGGCTGCCGCCGACCCACGCAAAGAGAATCATGCTGACAACTGCTGCACCCATACCCATCACGCCGTAAGATGTATAAAACTGTAAAATTTCCTGCCCTGTCGCAAAACCCGACCCGATTTCAAAGGCGATATATGCGCCCGCATATTTCATCACCCGAATCACGCTGATTTTCTCTTTCACCGCAAATTCCCCCTTTGTCCTTCTTATCAGAATATGCAGCAATTAAAAAAATAGACCGAAAGTCTGTGCTTCCAGTCTATTTCATTTGCTGCTTTTATTTGTCCTTTTCAGCGGTTTCCATCATGACTCTGGCGAAATCTTCCCATTTGTAGCCGCCTCGGTCCGCTGTTTTGTCCGGGTCCTGCTTGTTGAAAATGCAGCTTGGAATCTCCCGTTCCTTCAGATTCTTGGCGATGCACGGCGTGCAGCCCTCGTCATGGTTGACAGGATTAAAAGGACACTCATAATCATCGCAGGTACAAAAACTTACTTTTCCCATAAATGCCACGCTCCTTTTTCTTTTATCATAACTGATTTTCCGCCCCATTTCAAGGGGTGTGCCTTGGATTTCCTGAAGCCTGTCCGGCTACCACCGGATGTCTGATTACGGTTTTGCACCGCTCCGCCGCTGTTCTTCTCGGATCGGACAGATAAATCTCGTGGTGCAGTCTCTCCTTTGAAAAATCGTTGACATAGCCCTGCTCCAAAATAAATGCGTCCATCAAGGCTATGGTCTCAGGCTCTGCATCGTAATCGCCGATGTGCATACACTGCACGCAAAGTCCCTCTTCTATGGTCAAAAATTCCACTTTAGAAAAATTCTTTTTCTTCTTGGCACTGGCTTCGGAAATCGCCCACGCAAAATCCTTCTCCGTCACAAAATCCGGCAGTCTGATGACAGAAATCCAGTGAAAATCTTCTTTTCTGCTGTAGTCAATAACGCCAGCACCCTCCTGCCACCAAAAGCCTTCCAGGGGCGGTACCACATAGTCAAAATATCCCTCGATATGGTGGTCGCCTTTTTTACTCATTTTAATGGTAAATGCGATAGCATAAAGCAGTCCGATGGCCTCTTTGTAATCGCCGTCCTCCTCATTGGGATTGCCCTCTCCCCTGACAGCGATATACTGCATTTTAGGAATTTCAACCAGTGACGGCGTTTTCTTCGGCATGTAAAATTCCTTGTATTCCTTCTTGTAGTCAAAAGCCATCGTTATTTCACCTTCTTTTTCTTCGGCTTCGGCATAGGCAGCTCCTGCCAGGTTTTCTTAACAAAATCCACCAGAAATTCCCTGTTGTCGATATCTTCAAAGAGAAAATAATCCTTTGCACTTTCATAAGGCGGAGCAAGGGTCAGCTGCGGCGCAATTTTTCTGCCCGCCTCGGTCACTTTAATGTAAAGCTGATTGTCGCAGATTACCGCAAAAATTTTACCATCCAGATACATGCCGTATTCACCGAACATCTTTCGATAGGCGATTTCTCCGGCCTCAGAAAGCTGCCCTGCCACATATTCCACAAATTCCAAATTAGATGCCATAATACTTCTCCTTTCTGTCAGCCCGCCGGCTGCAGCAATGTCTCACAGAGAGACTCAAATTTCTTCTCGGAAAGAATCTCGTGGGTGATAAACTTTCCGTCATAAAACAGTCCGTAATTGGTCCACGCTATAGGTGCGTTCTGCGCCTGCTCCAAAGTCTCAATTTTTCTTTTCTCAAAGGCTATACCCTTTGCCTCCGCCAGTTTTTCGATAACCGGCACGTATTTTGCGGTAAACGGACAGCCGCTGCTGTAATACAGGGTGAAACCCTTTGCGCTGATGGCAGGCTCCTTTGCACAAGAACGAAACTTCGGCGTCTTAGCGTCTTCAAAAAAGGGCAGATAGAGCAGTGTAAAATACGGTTCCGCCGTATCCGCAAGGCGAAATCCCTTATACTGCAGATATTTTGGATCCGAAAGAAACCCCTTCTTTTTTTCAGAGGAGATGATTGAAAGCCCCGACTTTCCCTGTGCCTTTGCGTCCTCTATACAGGCTTTCAGAAGGTCATTTGCATATCCGTGGCCCTTGTTTGCTCCGGACACCCAGAAACAGTTGATGTGCATGTAATTGGGAGCGCAGACAGGCACCCACGCCTTTTCCGCCGGGATATACTCGATAAAACACTTCCCTCTGGCGTCCGCCCGCAGAAACACAAGGCCGTCCGAAAAACGCTCTGCCAGCCAGCCTTTCTTGCTGACCACCTGCGGGTCTTTATTAGAGGATATGGCGCAGCAAATGTGCTCCCTATCCAGATTTTCTTCTGTCACTTTCATGTACTTCACTTGTAAATTTCCTCCATTTTTCTGATGATGCCGTATAGCTCCTCCCGCAGCGCTCTAGGCTCCAAAAGCTCCGCCTGCGGCCCGAAAGTAAGCAGCCAGGTCAGCAGATTTTCTTTGTCGGTATAGTCAGCGCAAAACAGCAGCCTGCCGTCTTCCTGCTCCGTAAAAGAATCCGCTCCGAATTCCTCTATTAACCGCCACTTTGCACCGGCCTCAAAGAGGGCTTTCACCTTGATTTCTCCCGGAAAGATTTTTTCGTTGGAAAGGTCCGGAAAAGGTACGCTGCGCCCGGTAAACTGCGATTTACTTTTTTGCAGACATGTCATGCGATTCAGCTTAAACAGCCGAAAGTCCCGTCTTTTTTCGCACCATGCCCAAAGATACCAGCTGGACCAGTGAAAGACCAGATAGTAAGGCTCTACCCTCCGATCTTCTTCTCCTTTCGGGGAATAATAGCGGAAAGACAGCAGCCTTTTTTCCGGAATCGCCTCCTGAATCAGCTGAATTTTCGGTGCTAAAGTTTCTTTGTACCACGACGATAAATCAATCAGCATGAAATCGCTGCCATAGGTAAAACCGGATGCGCCGGGTCTTAGCTTTTCCATCAGCTGTTCATAGTAGCTGCTTCCGCTGACGCTGTCCAGACTCCGAAGCCCCGCCAGAATCATCTGCATGTCCTTCGCCGAAAGCAGGGTGTTATCTACCTTGTAGCCCTCCATAATGGAAATTCCGCCGCCGCTTCCCTGACTTGTCGCAATGGGAATGCCCGCTTTGCACAGGCTTTCAATATCCCTGCTGATCGTTCTTCTCGACACCTCAAAGCGTTCCGCAAGCTGTGGTGCGGTGACCTGCTCGCAGCGCAGCAGTACCGATAAAATTCCTATTAAACGGTCGATTTTCATAACTGATTCTCCTCTGTTTCAAGAGTATTTACATCATAACAAATCAAACACGACAGCAGTGTGTCATGTTTGATTTGCAGTTTCGCTAATTTTTCTTTTTTCTCATTCCTGATAATAGATAATTTCTTTTCCCAGCTCCTGCGCATACTGAATTTCTTTCTGCACAGATTCCCCGATATAACCGTCTATATTCAAAACATATATCCCGTCACTCATTGCAATTTTGCGATAATGCGCCGCCTCAAGTCTGCGCAGCGCTTCCGGGCTCAATACCACATTTTCATCATTATAAATACACTGCAAAATATTATAGCCCTGCTCTGTTTCAAGCCGCAATGCAATCTCCTTCATTTCTTTTTCATATCGCATACTTCCACAAATCGTATAAGTTTTCATTTTCGCTCCTGTCCAAGGACTCGCCTGAATTCATACTTCGGATACCAGCCGGAAGCGTCCCTCGACTCCAGGGTAAATCCGTACCGGTCGCCCATATCCATATCTTCGTCTATCAGATAAATCTCCTCGTAGCCCTGTTCTTTCAGGTAACAGAAAAAGCTTTCCGCAAAAGCCGTCAGCTCCAGCATTTCTTTGCCGTCATCAGTCAGCCAGAAATTGCAAAGCTCCGTTCCTCTGCCTCCGTAATCGGCAACACGGGTATATCCCACCGTTTTCCCGCAAAGCTTGCCCTCGTAAATCGTAAGACGGCCCTCCTGCTCCGACTCCTCAAACTGAATCAGCCGCTTTTCAGCTCTGGCCTCATAATCTTTTCTGAGAATGGAATAGTAGCGGCAGTCGGCAATTCCGGCATTTCCCCTTGCTGCTTCACGCAAAGTTCCCTCAAAGCGCATGCCGCACTTTTTCATCACCATGCCGGAATGTGGATTTCTCACATCATGGCGGGATTCAATTCGATTGTAGCTTGTCTTTTGAAAAATAAAATCTATAACAGCCTGCAAAGCCTCCGTTGCAATGCCCTGTCTCCAGTATTTTTTTCCGACGCAGTAGCCAATCGCTATCATGCGAGTGTCAGAATCCGACGCAGCCATGCCGATACTGCCGACCGGCTCTCCCACTTCATCAGGCACAATGGCCCAGTTGTAAAAATTTTCATCATCATACTGCTGTTCCCAAAGTTTCAAAAGGTCCTCAGTCTCTTTCTGACTCTCGTGAGTAGGCCATGTCAAAAATCGGGTCACTTCCCTGCTGGAAGCCCAGTTGCGATACATGGCCGCTGCGTCCTCTATGTAAAATCTTCTCAAGGTCAGTCTTTCCGTCTTAATTGTCTCTGTTCCCATCAGGACTCCTTTCTCTGCGCAAAGCGCTTTCAGCTGCTAAATTTGTGATTATTATACACCATTTCTTCCCACTGCTCAAGGATGAGGTCTATTTTGGCATGCCGCATATCGAAAAGGATTTAAAATTTTTTCAATTAGGTGTATACTACTGGTATAGCAACATCAAAGGAGGTCTACTATGACAGCCCTTACACAAAATACCAATACAAGCGATGCCGGTCCGAAGCTTGTTTTTCTTCGCAGCGACCAGTGGGAAAAGTCCTATGCGGATTTGCCCCATCATGGCGCATTTACCCGCAAGCTTCATTCCATCCGCTACTGTCACGCCGAGGTTTTCCACAGCTGCATTTTCGGCACGCTTCGTATCCCGCAGAAAAGCGACCAGCGTCAGCCCCTGCATTCCTTCGGCTTTTACATGACCGAAAACACCCTGTTTCTCATCGGCGATACCGACGAATTAAAAAAACAGATTCGCAAAAATTCCGATCTGTTTCAAAGCTGCACAGCGCCTAACCAACTGCTTCTTCTGCTCATTGAGGAATTTATTGAAGAAGATATTCCTTATCTGCTTCACTTTGAAACGGAAATCGAGGACATGGAAACCGCTCTCGTCAGCGGGTCTTCCGAAAATTTCTTTGCAAAACTGACAAAATATCGACAAAAGTTCACCGAACTGAACGCTTATTATGAGCAGCTCACCGCCCTCGGCGATTTGATTCAGGCTTGCGGCACTTCCCCGCTGATTGAGGACATTGCGCCCTGGAGTCGTTTTACCCAGCGAGCTGTGCGCCTGCAGAATCACGTACAGCTTTTAAAGGAAAATACCCTGCAGCTGCGTGAGCTATATCAGTCCATTCAGGACGCATGGCAAAACAAGGTTATGTGTATTCTCACCGTGGTTACCACTCTGCTGCTGCCGCTGACCCTTTTAACAGGCTGGTATGGCATGAATTTCGTCAATATGCCCGAACTCCACTGGAAATACGGCTATTTGGCAGTTGCCATCGCCGCCGGATTGATTATCCTTTTGGAAATCATTTACTTTAAGAAGAAAAAGTTTTTCTAGGATTCCCAGTTTGTCTGCCGGATTCCAGTTTTTAACATTCATTGCATTTAAAATCGTATTTCAAAAAGACCTTACCCATTGTTTCTTTGGGTAAGGTCTTTATCTTTGTTTTATTATTGTTTCTATCGCCTGCTCCTGCGCTCAAAATGCTGCGCCATGTCAGATTGGAGAAACTCCCTCGGCGTTCCTCTTAGCGAAAAGCCCGCAACCTTGCAGATTTCTTCATTAACCCAGTTGCTGTGATTTTTCTGAAACCAAGACTCTTCGATCAAAGGCTCTCCCATCCAAAAGAGCCTTTCCACCGCCCTGTTCAGCGCCGCAACGGGCCTGCGCCCGTGGGTCTTTGAAATCCAAGGCTCACCTGCTGCAATAAAATATTGCCGAACCGTTTCTTCGTCAAAACCCTCGGCCAGCAATCCTGCCTCAATCCCTTTTTTGGCAGTTTCCTCCAAATTCTCCCAGTCATCCCGCCTCAAGTTCGCCATGACACAAGTAAACCGATTTGAAGCATTGACCACCAGAAGCACGTCCTGCCCCTGATATGTAATATTATGTAAATCCCAACAGAAAAGCAAATCGACCATGCCTCCATAATCAGGTTTCTTCCGCTTCAAAAACCGCTGCAGCGGAATGGTAATTCCCAGTTCCATCTTTCCTCCGTTCTAGTCTTTCTTATTGTCTCCTTTTGCGCCAAAGGCTTTCTCTTTGCAAAATCTCTCGTGTTTTCTCAGTTTTGAAATTGCCACATCGTTAGAGTAGGTTGACTTGACCCACACCATTTCTCTCGTCTTGGAATAATTTTCCATTTCATGGCTGTCAACTGACTGATTTCCCAACGCCTTTACCGTCTCAAGGGCAGCCTCCAAAACCTCGCACAAAGAATGTGTCTCCATCATTTTGTCCGAATTTCCCATGACGCTGATGTATTCCATCGTTCCATCGGATAACTTCACCGCAAAAATCGGCACGCCCTCCAATGTTTTCCATAAAGTCGTATTTTGAAATTCAAATACAAAGTCTAGCTGTTTCTCCTGCGCCATAGCTGCTCCTTTTCTGCATGTATTAGGGTGTTTTTAATTATATTTTATCACACCGCAGAAGAGCATTGTGTATCGGAAACGTAACAAAATGTAGGAATTTTGCGCTCAAGGACACTTATCTTGCATTTTTTATCACTAAATCATTTAACTCATCAACAATCTTTTGATTTCCAAGTTTCCGAGCCAGGGGCATAAAAACCTCCAATGTCTCCAGCGCTCTCTCGCTAATTTGACTCTGTGGCAAAAATGCAATAGTCCGCATATTGTGAAGTCGCTCTGCCAGCTTTATCAATAATACATCACAGTCAAGTTCGCTTGCTATATCCTCACAATAATTTACTTTCTTCACTAAAGTCCATATAGCTTTGGGAAGTTCCTTTTCCAAAACAAAGTCCTTATCCGTCGTCTTTTTCAATACGTCGCAAAACATGCCCCCATAAATCAATGTTGCTTCCGCTTCTAAATCAGCCAATAAAATCGCAACATGTAATGGATGTGTAACATATTCTTCTCCCGAATATCGACGGATTCCATCATAGGCTTGACAGCTTAGCTTAAACATTTTCTCGAGTTCCTCTGTATTATAGTCAATCTTTTTTTCATTCAGTGTTCTTATTAAAACTTCTATTAAAGCCTCTTTTGTCATTCCTTCGCCTATATATTTACATTTCATTCTATCCATTTCACACCTTTCTCTCTCAATCGTTAACGCAAAGTTTATTACCTTTAATAGCGATGGGGCAAATCCGTATTCCTTTCTAAATGCCCGCGCAAAGCTATTTGGTGATTCCCAACCATACTCATAAGCTACATCGATAATCTTCTTTCCCATGAAAACTTCCTCTGCTGCCCTATATAATCGCCTTTTCCGAACGTACTCCATAACAGTGCATTGCATTTTCTCGTGAAACAACCGTGAAAAGTGATATGCTGAATAGCCCTCATGCTCCGCAATTATCGTCAAGCTTAACGGTTCTTTCAAATTTTCTTCGATATATTGCAAACAGCGGTTTATCATCATGCAATCCATTTTCTATAACCATCTCCTTTCGCTTAGGTTGCTTTAAGAATATCAGAAATCCACACTAAAAGCCTGACATTTCTTGCGGTTTTTTCGTCTTATAAAAAACATAGGGACAGTCACCTGCCTCTATGTTTTTCTTTCTTTTTTTGCTGTTTCAATGCGAACTGCCGCTTTTTCTCAGCTTCCTTCTGAGCCCGACTTTGCTGCCTGCGCTCTGCCTTCATCTGCTCGTGCTGCAGTTTCAAAGCCTGCTGAGATTTTGTTCCGACACCCCGACTCTGCACCTGTTTGTGTGCTTCCCTTTGCAGTCTCTTTGGATTGCGGCTGGTCTTTTTTGTCGCAGTCTCCACAGCCGGACTGAATCGCAGCTGATCGTAATTCTTCAGCACAAACTCGTATACTTCGCAGCTTTTCGGCTCCGCACCGAAGGTCACTTTGCACACTGACAGCCTGGTCCTTTCTATGCGTTCAAAGACGCCCACCCAAAAGGGTTCCTCAAAGAATATGGTCAGTTTTCCCGATATCTTGTCCATAAAAGTTCCTCCTTAAAATGTTTTATGCACAAAGAACGGACGACCCAAGGAGGGAGGGTTACTTACACTCTGCACGAGTGCGGCCGGACTACCTACCGGCTCTGCAGGAATCCCGCAATGAATTTCTGCGTTTGTGTTTTTATCTTTGCTTTTCTATGTTAACACATCTTGCTAACGATTTCCATATTTTCACGGCCAGTCTTACTGCACCTTTTCGCATAAACACTCATTTGTTTCTTATTCAAAATGCAGCTGCATTGTAGCCAGACTCTTTGCTGTCTTTTCAGAGAGTTCACTGTAATCATCTGTAAATTCCGTAATATTTTTCCCCGCTGGACTTATTGCCGTAGTAGTAAACTCCAAGTAAAGTTCATACAGTTCTCTTAAATCTCTATATGCGTCTTCGTATTTCTCCGGCGGATCATTTAATTTTTTCATCAAAGACAACACTTCAATTTGATTACTTGTAATTGATTCCATCTTTTCTATGAATTTTTTATCTTCATACAAGTTACCTAAGGCCTCATTAAAGTCAGAAGTGCCTTTTACATACTTATACGTCTCTTTATTATTCTGATCCCAAATGGCATTATACCACACGTCATGAATTAGTCCGCCTGCTTCCTCTGTCTCAACTAAACCATCCAGCATCGTATTTGACGCTTCAATCATCGTCGAATAATACTCATCCAGCATACGGCTATGGTTTACAGCAATTCCAACTGCTGCAATCACCGCTATAATTATGAGAGCAATTAAAAGCCCCTTGCCTTTCTTCTTCGGTTTAGGATCATAGGACAAGTTCCCTTCAATCTGCATAGAAGGCATTTCCACCCCTTCTTTATCTTGCTCTACCGGCTTTCCGCACATTGGACAAAACAACGCCTCATCACTAAATTCAGCATTACAATTTTTACAATGAATCTGTGCCATATTGGTTCCTCCGATTCTTTCTTAAATTAAAATCCTTACTATATCGCTTATTTCCAAGCAGCTTCCGTCTCATTTCCACATACGTCACTGCGCCCATTTTTATATCGCAATCTGCGCTTTACTTAGAGAATTGCCGTACTATTGCTTCAACATCGTCAGCATCTGCTTTTGTCCATTCAAAATAAATTCCCGTACATAATTCTGATTGATTTCGCACGCTCCCGCCTCAGGCAGTTGCATGTCTGTTTCCGCAAGAACCCGCAAAATCATCTCTTCTGTCACAATTGGAATTTCACCACTGCGAACCATTTCACACATCAGCTTCTTTGCGCCCGTATTTTCATCTACAAATTCACGTAAGAACCGAATCAGTCCATCAGCGCTGCGTGTAACATCCTTACTATATCCTCTGGAAACAAGTGCAATATTATTATCATAGTTCGGCGCCATTTTTAAAATTTTACCGGTAACCTGTTCTCGCAGAAGACCAAAATTCTTTGTATGTCGATCCATGTTAAAGCAAAGGGTGTCCAGCCAAAGAATCTTCAGATAGTCCGCTCTCAAATCAGAACCCATCTCGCACAACCGGTCATAACATCTGCCGTAATCGTCATCATCACCCATAAAACCGTCAGCCGTTTCAAAGTTCACTTTTGCACCCTCTGTAAAGTCTTTGGTTCTGATATAATCTCCGTCCATCTCATAATATGCCATAGAAAATCCCATCGCCATACCCAATCTGCAAATAAACAGTTCCGAAAAATATTCCTGAATTGTGCCTGCTTTGTAAAGCCACCAACCGCCATCCTTTTGACGCCAGCACTTTTCGTAACTACCTATATTCGTAAGTTCCGGCGTTCTGGAAGGTCTCTGTGAAAATCCATCGGGATCGCCGCAGAGGGCAAGTCCATCGAAATAGTTTTCCTTAAAGCAAATATCCGCGTAATTCAAAGGCTGACCCGCAGGACAAATCCAATAGGTATCCGTGATCGTTGCACCGTTGACTGACAGCGCCGTCTCCGCATCATCAGCTGTGCGCAGGCGAAGCACTTTTTTCAGAAGGCGTGAATTTGCCCTATGCGTGTCGATTGCACGGCTTGCCAGCCAGCCCTCTACATCCTTCGTCCTTTTTAAATAAAGCGGTAACAAAGTCTCCTCAGCACTGGTAATCTCTCCATTTTCAATTGTGGCGATTCTTCTGTCCTCTGACATCAGGTAACCTGATAATGATTTCACGCAGTTCGCCTCCCTTCCAATTGATTTGATATTATTATACTTCACAAAATGCCGCTGTGCAATGTGTAAAACTCCTCTTTTATAGCAACCTTTTTATCTGACGAAGTGTACTTTTTCGATGTTACCCTCCAATCATTTCCATAGCAGCAATCATCCTCAACTTTTCAGGCTCAATCAAATCCCTGCCATAACCATCTATAAAACGCTCCGTGTACCGGGTTGTCCCAAGATTATAGTTCAGAGTCCAAATCCCCCAAAGTACATCAATGTGCCGGTCTCCAATACCACCGCAGTCAAGGTCAATATACCCTGAAAATTCCCAGTTGTTCAGGATAATATTGGGCAGGCAATAATCCCCGTGAATCAGAACTTCTTTCTTCAAAAGAGGCATACCCTCCTCGGCAGTGCGTCTCGTCTCTTCAAAGGAGTCGAACTGCCAAATTTCCTTGAACAAATCCGGCTCAAAATTTTTTCCGTCAAATCCGCGTTTTACAGCCTCCGTGTATGTCCTGATTCTATCCTGCACCGGGCAACCTTTCCCGTCCATTTCGTGCAGCTTCCGAAGCTGCAGCGCCATAGTATCACAAAGCCTTTCCGGCTCTGACAAATAATCCTGATGGGTGCAGTCCTCGCCCTGCACCCGCCGGCTCAAAAGGTAATCCTTTCCATAAAACGTATCATAATACAGCACCTCTTCAGACAGCTTCAAAGTGTGCATATACGCTGTCATCTGTGCCTCCGTCTTCAGCGTCTCTGCCGCAGACTCTTTCAGAAAATAGCCGCCGTCCCTATCGATAAAAATCACCTTCGCCTGAGGCGAACAGCTGCTGTCGTAAAGCTCAGCGTCTTTCATGTAATTTATTACTACTTCAGGATATCCTTCGATATCCGGTTTGATTGGTTTTCGTTCCATATATGCCTCCGGTTGAGTTATCTATTCAATACGCCAAAGTTCTGTCTTGCTTACCATTCCGTTAGACTTTGATTGTCTGAAAAGGAAAAATCCATTAGTTCCGCTATTCCCCAATTTCCAAGCAGCTATTAGTATCAAAATTCAATCACATATTTCTCTTTCAGCTTTGCATATCTGGTCTGAGGAATAATCCCTTCATGCTGTAATCGCCCTGCAACTATGCCTGGATGAATACCTATGGAATACGCGAATTCAATAATTTCCTGATCCGAAGTATACTTCGTCGGTGCAAACCGTCTTAACTCCGCTGGTGGAATCAAATAATTGCTTGCAAAGCTATCCGCATCCCTTTCCAAAGACTTATTCACTTCCATAAGTTCTTCCATATTACCGCTACCGCTAATAAATACCGTCTTCACCTTCTGCTGAAGGACGTGCCTGATTTCATGGAATAAAGAAAACCAGAACTTATCAGCACTAAGACCCCGATTATTCATAGCAAGCACAACCCGATTATCACTTAACCACTTCACAGCGCCATTTACGCCTGAATTTTTCAAGTACGGTAATAACACAAACGCTACTCCGCACTCTGCAAAAATTTCCCGCATACGCGGTAAAAATACTTCTGGATTCTGCACAGTCATACTACGCAGTTCCGGCAGAAAACCTTTCAGTTTATCTGCCTCAAATTTCTTTGTTTCAATGCATTTTGAAAAATATATCGCCGTTTGAATCCATGCTCTTGCATTAATAACATTCTTTTCATATACAGCGGATACACCGTTCCTGAAATTAACTAAAAAATCCGGCTGTTCCATAACATGCAAGTTCGAGACTGTGAAAAATCTGCACAGATTTTCAACTTTTTCTTTTGCGTTTCTTGTTTTCGGCAATCCCGCCACTTTAACAAAATATGGATACTCTATCTGATTGACAATTTCAATCTGCTCGTCAAAGTCTTTTTCTATTTGTATTTCTATCAGTTTCTGATCGTATCGATTCTGTAAATTCTGCCATAAGTCGATGCTGGTTCCCGTCATGACCGAAAGTTTCTTTGCTAAATCATTGGTAATATTCGCTTGCCCATTTACAAGCTTGCTAACAGTTTTCGCCGTTGTTCCCATTCTTGCTGCAAACTCCAGCTGACTAATTTCCATCTCCTCAATCAAGTCCAAAATATAGTATCCCGGGTGGAAAGCCACGATATCTTTATACTCTTTTATATTACTCATAATGGTTCGACACCTCCGTTACTTTTATAATCTTAATCATCTTACACTTCGCCAGAATGTCGCCTTCGGTAAGTTCCCTTTCTGTATCGTCGCAAGGAATCATCGTAACTCGATACCCTGTGTTTCCCAACCTACTCCGGATATCTCCACTTTTTCTTGTATTCAGAACTAAACTGCTTCTTAACAGTTTCATTCTTATAGCGTATCCGTATATCACATTTTATCCTCTTTGTAATTTTTCATTACTTTTTAGGTAATAAAAATTCTAATACACTTTACAGGACATGTAAAGCAATTTTAGCACTTATTTTTATTCCGATGCTAAATAATTTGTCTTTTTATCAAAATCCAATTACTTATTGGTTTATCATTATATATGTATTAAAATAGATATTGACATTTAGAATTAACTTTATAGTTGTACTAGGGGAGGATCTCAATATGATAATAGAACTACTAAACAAAACAGAAATTCAAGTAGCTCTCATCGCAGCAGTGACAACAATTTGTACAGTTATCGGCTCTATCTATGCTGTCAATTCAACAAACAGCAGCCAATTGGAATTGAAAAGAATTGACTCAATACGGGATATGAAACGTACTTACTACAACGCTCTGGCAAAATCATTTGCATTAAAACTAATGTATAATGATGTGCCTGATTCTATAGAAAAAGTTGAAGCTGAAATGAACTTTCTAAAAGAGGCCAATCGTCTTCCATTATACGCTTCACAGGAAATGATCGAGTTCATTGAAAAGATGAAGGATCCAAAATTGGCAGCAAACACGAAGATATCAGATTTTTATATAATTATGCGAAACGATCTATACTCAACAGATTTCAAACCTTTCGATAGTCAATTTGAGTTAAGTATTACTATGCCTCATGCAGTAATAATTACTGATCCGCAAGGTAATAAACAAATTTGGTGTAGAAAAAAATAGTTACAAATTATTATATATACCAATTCATCTATCACATAATTGAGCCATCAACATTTCAAGTCACATTACCACTTTTTTAAGATACCATTTTGCGCATCAGCGCAAAATGGTATCTTAAAAAACTACAAATCGCTTTCCATAAGAACTCTCAAAGTCATTTATCGATCAGATCTTCTATTGTACATTCAAGTAATTTTAAGTTTATACATCTTATCCATACTTGCCTTATTAATGGTTTTATTCCTCTTCTACTAACTACGGCTACCACCACGAGTCCTCATCTTCCATCTCTTCAATCATCACCAAAGCGTTATATAAATGTTCCTGAAGCTCCGCTTTAGACAGACTTTCTACATAGTTCCTCAAATCATCATAATGTTGCTGCTGTTCTGCTTCTTCCTCTTCCTCCCATTCTTCAACCTGCTTTAAGAAATTCTCCGCTGCTTCTGGCTCAGCCGTAAAATACAACGCAATCATATGTTTACAAACAACTTTCCGTCCTTCCGCAAAGGCACAGTTACAAGTTGATTTTCTAGGATGCTTTTTATCAATATAAACTGTATATTTTTCTCCGTTACTACCGGACACAATTCCACTATAGGTAGTTTCTCCTGTGCTTGCCCAAGAAAGCACTTTTTTCTTCTCATAATAGTCCATACCCCTCCAAACAGAATTGCTGCTTGCAGTTTCAATCAGGCCCATCCTTCTCCTCCTAACTTTACCGATTACATCACAATATACCGATACACATCATCCCGCACCGGGACTTCCAGCTCATAGTGAATCCGCACAATATCCAACCCATTACTCTTCATTACCATGCCTTCCGGCTCATCGACCGCATGAATCGACCCCAAGTAATAAAATTCTTTTGAAATGGCATCATTTTTATCGCGGCGCACAAAGAGCTCAATATTCACGCCAAGCTCCTTTGCCTGATAAATTGTCACAACATCACCGGAGGTGACTTTGCGCTTGGATTTTGAATAGGCAAGCAGGCGCGACGGGCTAATAAACTCGTCCTCATAAGCAATGGTATCTCTGATGGTGTCATCTTTATGGTAGTTGATGAACACAGGAAAGCTCTTGGTTTTCTCGTGATACTTATAGCCGCCGATGTTTAGCGCAACCTCACCTTTGTCCCACTGAAAACATCTCTTCAAAAGCCTCATCGCTCAAGGCTTCCGCAAAATCCTCTAAACGTTCAATTTTTGTCAACTACTTCTACCAAAAATGCTTTCGTAATAAGCATCAAGCTCACAAAGTACTCAAATCATCACTATAATCCTTTTAACTTGTAGCTACTAATCCTATTTCCTGATCAGGGAATGATAAAACATTCTATCCTTTAATATCTCAGTTATAGATGCCGGTACACGCTTACAATCCTCTAAAGCTCTGAAAACAGTTTGCCTTATGCTCAATCTTTTTCGAAAAACTTTTTTCATAACGTCTAATGCCATAATCTCCTCTTGAGAACTACGCACTAATGCTTCCATAAGCCTTGAAAAAGAACTGATATATCCTTTTTGCAATCCATAGTTTATATCCACAACACCATAGTTTTGAAAATTCAATATTTGCTTTCCAGCCGGGTTGCTTTGTAGAACCAACAACTCCGCTTCCCCGGAATAACTCCAGTTAATTCGCTCTTCCAAGGATCTTTTAAATTTAACAAATTCCAGATTACTAAAAAACCATGCATTCTCACCAACTTTGGTAACCTTTTTGTAATCACTTCTGTTATTTGAAATTCCAAAATCATTTGAATAGCCAATAGCATAAATAGAACAACTCTCCCCAGAATTATAATGAATATAATCAAACTCATCAATCATTTCTGCTGCACCACTGACTGTTGGTCGCATAAATAACAGTATAATTATTTGTTCTTTATTTATCTCGCGTTGTTTCTTCTCAATTTCTTCAAAAGTATTTACTGCAAACATTTATTCCTCAATTCGCTGACTATAATCTCTGAACATTTTCAAATTCAATTGCACATTTTTTCTTTGTCTATTCAAGATATGATTATTCGCAGCTATTTTTCTTCATACCATACAATATACACTTGACTCTTAATAGTTTTCTATCTTTTATCATTAACTATAACATCCAAGGTTTTACCAACCCGAACCCACATTTTAGCAGCTACTAACAAAATTCATCCTCGCCTATAAGTGCTGATTAGCATCCATCAAATTAATAAAATCCATTGTAACCACTAAATCCTAGCATATATATCGCCATAGCAACGGACAAGTCTTCTGTTCCCTCATCTAACTGTTCTGCCCATTCTTTTAAATCACGATAAACCGTATCATTAGGCACACCCGACGCACCCATGGAATCAACAACTTCTTGAATAATTTCAGGTAATACCATACACATTTTAAAAAACGCTTCAGAATCACCAGTTACGATCTCATAGAACTGATCCATGCTAACACGTCTAATTAACTTATGCCCCACTTTATTCTTATCTACTGTTGTTTCCCATTTTATATTTTGAGAACGTTGTGCAATTGCCTCTACCAAAAAACACGCACAATCATCATCGCTTAGTAGCTGATTTTGCATTTTAATAAAAGTCTTTCCAGCAGAGGCAGAATTCATTGTGTTATGCTTATTTTTCATTTCAACATAAACAGTGTGCACTATATCTGTATCTGAAATCGGAATACCATCTGAATTTTTATATATAACATCCCAACCACCCTTTTCCCCATTTGGAGGAACTTCACAGTTAGCAATATATTGAAAAATCCTTTGATGAAAATAACCTATATCATTATTATTTGACTTGTCCCGCTGTCTAAAGATCTCATTTCCAATTATTTCCTCCCATGATGCACGATATACAGTCTTATCAAATATCAGTTTAATTGGATCTATTAAATTCTTATTGAATCTCTTCAGATCGAACGATTCCAATTTTTCTCCGTACTTTTCTATCGTGGCTTTCACATGTTCTGTAAACTCTTCTCTTGTAATAAAATCTAATTCCCACATATCATTTCCAATCCTTCCTTAATCTTTAAAGCTATCTCATATGCAAGATTTACCGGAACGGCATTTCCCACTTGCTTATACTGCTGTCCCACACTCCCACAAAATTGCCATGAATCAGGAAACGTCTGGCACCTTGCATTTTCCCGCACTGTAAAAGGCCTCGGTTCAAGCGGATGACAACGATCAGTTTGTTTTTGACTTGGCGAAGTCAGAACAGTCAAAGATGGTTCATCTAAGCTTAGTCTCCGCAAAATGCCAGTTCTCCCCCCTTCCATCTCCCAACAACTTTTCATATACTCTTTTGCAATATCCTCCGGTATATCTCTCCAATATCCGCCAGGAGGGACTAGCTTAAAAATTTCCTCTTTTTTCCTTGAATACAAAGTTCCTGCACTTTTAGGACAGTCTAACAAAACATCTCTTAGAACTGGCTTATATTCATGCGGCTTGGGAAACTCGAAATTAATTTTTTGAGATAAATCATTCCTTATTCCTACTGTAATCAAGCGCTCTCTTTTCTGGGGTACACCATAATCCCATGCGTTTAGCACTTTAATTTGCGATTCGGTAATTGAATAACCTTCTTGCTCAAAAATATCTAAAATTGTCTTATATGTCTTCCCACTGTCATGAGATTTTAGTCCTCTCACATTTTCAAACAAAAACATTTTAGGCTGCAATTTCCTCAAAAATGTCGCATAATGATAAAACAAAGTACCCCTGGCATCTTCTAAACCTAATCTCTTTCCAGCATAAGAAAAGGATTGGCATGGTGCCCCTCCAGACAATAAATCTAGTTCACCTTTTTTAATATTAAACAACGCCTCTAAATCAAGCTTTGATATATTAGCAATATCATCATGAATCACATTCCAGTCAGGTCGGTTAACCTTCAATGTATTCGCTGCATCCTTGTCAAATTCAACCAAACCAATTGTATCAAATCCAGCCCTATCTATTCCTAACGCTAGCCCACCAGCACCTGCAAACAATTCTATTGTTGTTGGCTTTTTTCTGGATGGAACCACATCCATAATTTCACCTATATTGCAATCCAAAGCATGACATATTTTCTCAATGCTTTCCATAGAGACAGTTTCCTTTTTGCTCAAACGTGCAAGTACATTAAAGCTAATCCCTGAAGCTTCCTTTAAATCCGTCCTATTCATATTCTTTTCATCCAGCTTAATCCACAGCTTATCATAATTCACTGACAAATTAGTCACCTCTAACAACTCGCAATTTTTCTAACGATATCGTGAGTTAATATGGTTAGTATAACACAAAATGAACGTACGTTCAAACAATTTTTTCTATCATTTATCAACATAAATTTGACATTAAAATTTTTTGATGTTATTATAAATTAAATTGTTAAAATTTATTGGAATGGAAAGGTTGTGGAGTAATGCCAATTGCTATTGAATTATTTTCTGGTTGCGGCGGCTTATCAACAGGATTAGTAGAAGCTGGTTTTACTGTGTTATCTGCCATTGAGATTAACCCTATAGCTGCAAACACGTATCAACTAAATCACCCAAATGTCGACTTAATAGTTGATGATGTACGTAATATTACAGCAAGCGCCCTCCTATCACGGCACAATTTAAAAAAGGGGCAGTTAGATCTACTTGCAGGTTGCAGTCCATGTCAAGGCTTTTCACGTTTAAGAAAAGGCACAAGTGGCAGTGCCGATCCTCGTAATGAATTAGTTCTTGAATTTTTAAGATTAGTTCGTGGTCTACGTCCTAAAACAATTTTTATGGAAAATGTTCCCGGATTAGTTACTACAAAATATGGTAAAATATTATTTAAAGAGATTTTATCAGAATTAACTAGACTTGGATATACTGTAGACTACGACATTATTAACACAGCTGATTATGGAGTCCCTCAATTCAGAAAACGTTTTGTCCTATTGGGCTCTAGATATAAACGGTCTCCTATTAAATTGCCTGATACTACCCACGCATCTCCAAGTATTAATATTAGCCAAAATAAACCGGCATGGAATACAGTTCGTACAGCATTTAATAATATACCTATGCTTGAAAATGGTGCAACCGATCCCCACCTTCCACTTCATACATGTAGTAAAATAGGTGAACTAAATATGAGCCGAATACGTGCTGTTCCCCATGATGGTGGGAGTCGCTCATCTTTTCCACCCGAATTAGTTTTACAATGTCATCTAAATTATCCTAATGGATTTCGGGATGTTTATGGCAGAATGCGTTGGGATCAACCGTCTCCAACTCTAACAGGCGGATGTACTAATATCACTAAGGGGCGTTTTGTACATCCTGAACAAGATCGTGGTATTAGTCTCTATGAAGCTGCAAAATTGCAAACATTTCCAGAAAACTATCGCTTTTCTGGAAACTTTGGAGAAATGTCGTTACAAATTGGAAATGCTGTTCCTGTACACTTAGCTCAAATTATGGGCATACAGCTTATCCAGTGTTTAAATGAGATAAACGGACTCCTATAGGCTTGTCCGTTTATCTTTTCGCAGAAAAAATCGTTCGTAAATTTTCAGCAGTTTTCATAAAGAGTTCATCCACCCCTGCTCTAGAAAAATATGTCATAAATTTGTTAGCGATCTGCCTAGCGTACTGTTCTGACATCATCATTGGGCGTGAAAATGAACAGATGCAATCATAATCGCTCTCTTGATTCAAATCAAAATTGACAAGTCCAAATAGTTGCCATTCAATATATTTCAAGCTTTCTTTCCCATCTTCTTCATTAAAAGGCAAGACGCTAATATGAGCATTTTCCTTTCGAGGCTGATTTAAATCATTATCCTTTAATTCTACACCTCTAATAAAATTGATGTTCAAATTAGTCTTGTGCGGTCTAAAAGCATCGCATGGTGGAGTAATGCATAATAAATATTCAACGTCCTCGTTCACATTGCGAACTAAAATATCCCCAAAATGGATTTTATTCATTAAGAATTTTTTCTTGCCCTTTTTCGAAAGATCTTTCCCATCATATAATATCTCTTTTAGACTATCATTTTCATACATCTTGCACTTAAGATTTTTTACTAATTCTACCCCTCCATATAATATCTCCGGTGACGATATTAAACTTTGGATAAAGATGGGAAATATCTGTGCTTTAAACTGTTGGTAATCTCCACCCATATCTTTATAAATACGTCTTTCCATCCTCTCCAAATGTTCTTCTACTTCAAATTTCTTATCTTCCGATATAACGATATCAGAATATGGCTCAAACAATTTCTGACATCTGTATTCTGCAACCTTTTTTCTTACCTCTTTTAGTACGGGTTCAAAAGCTTCAAAAAACTCTTTCCAATTAGTCGAATTCTCAATGGCCTGCTCGCAGGAGTTTTTAAAAGTAGCATAGTTTATTTCTTTACATACATCACAAAATTCTTTATTAGCTCCAGACAAGTGAGGTATCAACGCATTCCAGCATAAATCAATTCTCTCCATTGCGTTTTTATCCTGCTGTTCAATTACACGCTTTAAAGAATTTCTCTGATAGTCAAAAAACTCTTTAGTAAGTGCAGAATTTACAGAACAAGACTCGCGGAATTTGTTTTGAATAAATGAAGCGATCATATCAGGTATATCTTCATCATCTAATTCAGAAAAATGCATCTGAAGCCAATATATACTTTCAAATGGCTTACAAAAAGCGCCAAACAGTTTATCACTTAAATTCCGGACAGAAGTCATGTAATCCAAAAAAGCTACTGGCATTATGCCATAATTTTCAATAAATAACTCTGGAATAATTTCAAGAAACCATTCTAGATTATATAATTGTTTATCTGCAATAGCTAGTAGTGATTGATTATTGCACCTATAGCAGCTAAATTTTTCATATACTGTATCAACTTTCATACAATCCCCAAATACCTTATTGCTTTGCATAGCTACTATCGCTTCTTCATAGCTACTTGTATATACAACAAGGACTTTAAGCTGTTCAGTTGTATTAAAAAGATGTTCTATTATCTCAAAGGCCTCATCCTTTTCCCCTAGCTTCCAGTCAATTAAAGTCAGCGGTGCCTCCTGAATTTTCTTGATAAGCACCTCTTCTTCTGTTTCATCATTAAATAATACAGGGATAAGACGCACGCCTTTATACTTTTCTTTATTTAAAATGGTTAAAATGGAGTTTAAATTTTCTACCATATCATTTCTCTCTATAGGATCATGCTCTCTATTTTTGTTTATAGCTCGCTGATCAAAGCACATTGTGGTAGTGCCCGAAATAAATGCTGGTAATGGTGGGGCATCTTCAGAAGCCTTATCCTCAAAATCAACAGGTTCGCTGACTATACAATGATCAAATCGATCATCAATATATATTACAGTACTAAAATACTCTTTTAACCTTTCCTTAGAATTTACATAATCCAACACTATTTCACCTCCACAGAATCTTCAGAAAAAATGATTTTAAATCCTGCTCCCGATAATACTTTTTCTGTCTCAGAAGCGACCTCAAGCCTATGACCTTGCGATTCAAGAACCTTCCTTGCAACTGTTAATCCAAGACCACGTCCATTAGGTTTATAGGAAACGAAGGGTTCAAAGATCTTTTCTTTATTCATAGCAGTAATGCCAGCGCCGGAATCTTCCACATACAAAGTCCTTATTATTTTGTCAAATCTAATCAGAATCATTTTTGATTCTTTATTCGACATCCAATATAGAGAATTATTTATAAGATTGGATAATGCAGGGAAAACTTTTGACTTAGATATCCTAATAATAATATCTGAATCTACTTCATTTATAAATTCAACCCGATTTCTCTTAAGTTCACCCTCCATAAAACGGCTAAGCTCATCAATAAAGGAACGAAGCTGTACTGAACCCTTTTTTAAACTATAACTGCGGTACATAGGCGATAGTTGATTTTGTCGTTCAGAAATACCACGAAATCCCATGTCAATTTGCCGTAGCCAGTATTTTGCAGCCGGATCTTTTATATACGGCACCATATTCCTAATTGCATTGTTTACATTGACAAACAATTGATTAAATTCATGGTTCACAATTTCTGCAGCCAATCCCATATTAGCCAGATCACTATAAACATCCATTTCCGCTCTTAATCTCAAATTTTCCTCTCTCAACAGGCCAATAATTTCCTCCTCCGAATATTCTCTTTCATGAGAAAGTGCCGTTGTTACATGTCTCCCTTTCCTTTCCAGCTCTCCGATTTTAAGCTTTTCGTTAAAATAAATTTTCTGTGCTATCGACACAAAATTCGAATTCAATTGATTTATTTTATCAATCACATCATTACTCTTCCTGGCAACAATATTGGGGGAATAAGAGAATAAATTATCAATTTCTACTTTTATCTGAGCCATTTCCTCTATATATCGTTGCGCAATTGTCCATTCATCGCTGCATAAAACTTCTTGCTTGTCATGAATGGCTTCTACTAACTCAGCTAATGGTGAAATGCTAACAAGCAATTCATTTCGCATCTTTATATTTTGTTGGTAAATATCATCCAAAGAGTTTCGTTCTGTTGAAATGACAGTTTCAAGTCTTTCAAGGAGGGTTTCCTTTAGCTGAAATGGATCCGTCATCACAAGTTCACCTAATTGCTCTAGCCAACCATCCATCAAGTATTTCAAAGCATTATCAGTTTTCTCAAATGCACTTTCCACGCGGTTAGTTAGCATTTCATAATTTGCTTGTATATTACGATTTTGTTCCGCAATACTCATAAGTAAATCATCTGTAAAATACCGCTTCAAATGACCTGGTACTTGAAATTGAAGTTTTTTGTAATCTTCAATACGTACGGATGTTTCCATTTTCTTTTTCCGGACTTCATCGTGATATAATGAAATCTTATCATATCCATCTTGTAAATTTGCTCGAGCACAAATGTCTTCATTAAATGCATAGAATGAATTCACCATATTGTATAATTCATTATACCTTATTTCAACTTCATCACACCATTTTTTTGCTTTTTTAATCAAATCTTTTGCCTGAATCTGTTCTTGCTTTTCAAAAGCCTCCCGCATTTTAAGTTTTTCTGCAATTTCTGCATTTTTATTAACATACGATTGTTGAATTCCTAAAGAATCTGTTCTCACATCTGACAAATAATCAATAGCCAATATTGTCAAAAGATTCTCTATAGAATGCACGAAATAGAAATAATACGCATTTTCAATCAAACCTTCACGACTTGATTTATCCTCAAGCATCGGATTACTCTCTGTATTAATATCAATACGTCCAAAAATATTGCGGTGGCTAAAAATATATCTACTTGCTTTTTTACTTCGTCTTTCTTCAATATTCAAAAAATCATTTTCAGGTTCCCCATATGGCAATACCCGTACTCCATCGCGGTAAACACAAATGCCACATGTCGTTTGCAACTTTCGAGTAATTCTTTGATAATCATCTTTTGATAAGCTACTTCTTCCTGCAGTACCTTCAAGATGGCAAAATTTGATTTTAAACTCTCCACAGTCGACTTTTTTCCAATTTGCAATTCCTGCTGTGACATCTATTCCTGCCATCAAATTAGAATTACATCGTTGTAATAATGTGGAATCAGCATTATTTGCAAACAGTTGTCCTTTAAAAATGCCTCTCTTTATTTCACCTTCTACTTTAATATCATAAAAGTCATAATCTTCTTCCGTAAAGTCATAATCTTCTTCCCACAAGTTTCCATCGATATAAATTTCCATAATAAAAGGCAATCCATTTGTTGGAGTATGTTTAAATGTAGAAATAAAAGAGGCAAAACGGTTATACATTTTACCAAGCATAATATCATTTTTCCTAGCTTCAGAAGAGGTTGGCGCAATATATCGATTCCAGTCATCATGTAATTTATCTATATATAATATTGTTCCAGAGCTGAATGAATTCAAAAATTTCTCTACATCTTTCCTGCTAATACTTGCTTCTAACAAGTTTGCCTGAACTTCCTTTAATAGCGGCTCTACTATATTATCTTCAGATTTTTCATCCGTCTGCCACTTCGGATGCTCTAAATTCATGCGTTGCTCAACTATCATTTCATCAATAATCGTTTCAAATCTGAGCAAAATCTCTTGCCCAGAAATCCCAAATCTGGTCGGAATATTTATATCTTCAATAGCTATATATGGATTTTCAAAAATATCCCAATGGATAAAGACAATATTCCATAAAGAATTTTCAGTTTTTGTAAACATCCAGAGTTGTCGCCCTAAGGTAGCTGATGCCAAACGACCAATTCCTTTTGCTCCCATTAACGGTCTACCGCTTGGAGAAGTCTTGTTAGTTCTTTTAGTTTTAGAATTAGTTCCAAGCACAAGCCATTTCTCCTCAATATCATTTTTTGACATACCAAGCCCACTATCCGCAATGATTACATGCTGTTCAGCATCCAATGTAGAAAATTCTACACGTAGCCAAGATGCATCCGCATCATAAGAATTCTTCATTAACTCTGCAAGTGCAGTTACCGAATCACGAATCTGTTTTCGACCAAGCAATTCCACCGTGCGCGCCTTGGTTTTAAATCCACTCATATTTTCTTCCTCCCTTGGAATACTAATAGTAAGTACTAAATCTACTATGGAGGCGTTCAATGAATCCATCACAATATTTCATAGCCCACTATAATAAATACGTTCTCATTAAAAAAGTTGGTAATCAAAATATCTCGATTATTTCAGATCAGAGAAGTGCTCCAATAAAAAAAATATATCAGAAAATCTGCCGATTGGAATATTCATCGGAGCAAGAATTATTTGAAGATATCTTCAATTTCTATTCCGAAAAATCCATACTGCAATTATTTTAATTATATACTAAAGGGGACATTTTGTCGAGGATATGTTACTATCGATTTTAAAAATTGATTTATTATTTATATTCATTTTGTGTTATCTTACTAAATATAAAATTATATATTTATAGCATGGTAATTCGTTTTGTGTTTATTTTATATAAAACTCTTGAAAAATCCTTTATTTTAAGTTTGTGGTATTAAAAAGTAATATGGCTCGCTCTCAACCCTTGTTACACATCTCCAGACATTGGAACGTTTCCCACGGTTGTTCCAGGCAATCCTGCGGTAAATGTCACCGCATTTGGAACAGTACACAATGCTTGAAAGTGCATATTTACTGCTATAAACCCTTTTCTTACGGTCTTTGCCACTGTGAAGGTTTGCCCTCCGCTGCATTTCCTCCTGAACCTGCATATACAGATCACGGGGGATAATAGCTTCATGGTTGCCTGTAACATAATACTGTGGGACGATCCCATTATTTTTCACCCTCTTCTTTGTGAGAAAATCTACGGTGTATGTCTTCTGCAGAAGTGCATCGCCAATATACTTCTCATTCTGGAGGATCTTCTTTAAAGTTTCAGCCCTCCATTTCGGCTTTCCTGCCGCTGTCAGTATCCCGTCCGATTCCAGGCTTTCTCCAATCTGCTTTAAACTCGAACCCTGGAGATATTCACGGTAAATTCTTTTTACAACCTCTGCCTCATCCGGCTCAATAATCAGATGCCCGTCCTCATCTTTGGTGTATCCGAGAAAACGGTTATGGTTGACCTGCACCTGCCCATTCTGATACCGATACTGCAATCCGAGCTTGACGTTCTGTGAAAGGCTCTGGCTTTCCTGCTGTGCAAGGCTCGCCATAATCGTCAGGAGAACTTCTTCGCCCGCAAAATGCTGAGATTTCATTATTTATCTGCTTTTCGTTACAAATTTACTATCCGGTTTATCGCTTTTATGTGATTCCCTTTTTCTTTGTCTACTGCGGTGTGAATTTTGTAGTTTCACTATCGATGAAACCATAATGCAATCCTTGCGCAATCTTTTCAGCTGCACGATCCATGGTTAAAATCCTCTCTTTACCAATGCCTCAACCGCTGGTCGATCAGCCGGCAGCCACTCTAGCTTTTCAATCTCGTCAATGGTCGCCCAGCACATGTTCGCATGCTCATTTAAAGTTACCTCGCAATCATCGACTTTGCAAATAAAGCAGTGCATGCGTATCTCAAAATCCGGATATTGGTATTCCACTACAAAGAATGGCTCCATATCTTCCACATCAACGTGCACGTCCATCTCTTCAATCAGTTCCCTGTGCAAAGCCTGCGCCGCAGTCTCCCCTGCTTCCAGCTTTCCACCGGGAAATTCCCATCTATGGGAAAGGTAATCTTCTTTGCATTTGCCTCTCTGCGCACAGAGCACTTTGTTTTCTTTTAATAAAATCGCACCGCATACTTCTAAGTGTTTCATGTTGGTCTCCTTTGATCGATAATTCATTTAAGGCTTAATTCTTATGTCGTTTTCTTCTTCAAATACATCTTATTATTGACATAATTATAAATCAATCTTTTAACTCCTGACAAAACCTCATTAACTTTTCTTTCCCACTTAGAGAACTCTTTATCCGTTACTCCTGAGCGAAAATTTCCATGGGCTATAGAGTTTCTTCGATTTACTAATGCATCTATATCACTTTGACAATCATCAAATATAGTTATCGGTAATCCTATTTTATATAAATTTTTCTGTAATACTATGTACCATAAATTAGATTCCGTGTCTATTATTTGATCGTCAATATTTAATTCCAGCTCTCTAAAACCATCTATACTTTCCATGAAATCAACACGCCGATATAAACGATGTAAACGCGTATCATCTGGTAGCACTTTACGAAACATTTCACATTTTCTATCTAAATTATCATATGCCATAAACTCTTTATGCATACTGGCCACCATCAATCCTATTTCTACATCTTTACGAATTAAATGTTGATCGTTTATATACTGGATATATATTTGCAAACAGATTTTTATATATCCCTCCATATGTGAATACAACATTAATACTAAACTCTTTCTATATTTATCTTTATCTTCATCTCGAACTTCATTCAATTGATTCTTGAAAAAGGCGAGTTCTTCTTGACGCCAAGCTAATTCTCGCTCAAGTTCTGTCCTTAACTCATTTGCTTCCAAGAATATTTGCCACTCCCTCCGTAAACAGTTTTATCCTTGTTCTTACTCCATTAACGCTTCCTGTTTTATAAGATTGAAGTTCTTCTCCATATTTTATTTCATTAATAGTATTAACAATTGCTCTAATATCACTATAGCTCGTTACTTGATCTATTAACTCCGCTATTGAAACTGCAATTCCATCAAAAAAGTAAAGTACAAATTCATTTCGGCTTGCACCGTTACTAGTTTTTCCTGAAAACGCTTCTACTCCCAAATTTTCATTTATAAATTTGAAGGTTTTCTCGAATATAATTCGTTCTTTCTCATAATCAAATTGCTTTTCTTCAATTGTAATCTTTTCAAGATATCTTGTTAAATACTCCGTTACTGGATATTTATAATTACCTATATCATTTTTAATAGCAAAAAAACGCAATATTAGTTCTTGATCATACCTAGTTTTTCTTTTTTCTTCAGGAACTCTACTAATAACACTTTTGAAGTCCTTATTTTCGCTGCATTCCTCCAAAAAATCAATTCCCTTAGCTCCTAAAAGTCTAATCGTACAGTTTCGAATTTCCTGTGCGGTCAAAAGCTCCCCACCAGTATTTAGCCGTTTAAACATGTGATATTTTAATGATACATCACTTTCTTTTTTGATAACTTCCATTCGTACAAAGCTTCTCTTTATCTTAATTTGAAGAGCTTTCGGTAAACTGTTAAAATCTAACCCATTTAAATCATTTACAATATCGCAACCCTGTAGTATTAGAAAATCATTTTCACTCTCTCCTAAATGCTCTCCTCTAAAATGTAAATAGCTCGATATTCTTTGTAGACCATCAATTAATTCATAAACTCCTTCATCTGTTTCTATCACAAAAATTGGTGGAACAGGCATTTCTAAAATTAATGACTCTACAAAACGTGATTGCTTTTCTTCTCCTCACCTAAAGAGTCTTTGATAGTCTGGTGAAATAGTTAATTCCTTGCTTTGATACATATCATACAATTCATTAAATGATACATCTAAACTTTTCGTCCTAATTCTGATTATTTGATTATCAATATTCTCAATTAAATTTTCTATGGTCATTTTATATCCTCCAAAACTATATATTTGTAAATATCATAATAACTTCGTAATATTAAAATACGCCTTATTATATGCATCTATTTTTTATCACTTTTATTATAATCCTAATTTTTTAATTTTCAATGATTCATTACTAATATTTTATAATTCATAATGAAAATCCTTTTATATTTATCCAAGTTTAAAGATGTATTTGTACTAAAAATCTTTTCGTCATTACAATTTCTGATTTAACAAAAATCTTGAATCATATTTTTTAAGCGCTTTTAATACGTTTGTAATAAATAAAAACACATTTATTATTAGTTTAATCCGACATTAATTATGCACATCCCCTCATAACACCCTAATCCGAATCCCCACAACTCCATACTTTGCCTGTTCTTCGCAAGTGTAATACTCGTTCATATCCTCCGGCAAAGCATCTTTTTCGTTATCTTCCGTATAGCCACACTCCAAAAGCGGCAGATTTTCATACAAATCTTTAAAGGAATCAAACCGATATAGCTCCACAACCTGTGCGCGCAGCTCTTCTTCTGGGTTTTTGATATTCTGAAACCTAATGATATCACCGGCTGAAATCGCCCGCCGCTTTTCGTCGTACAGCCGCAGTTCTATGTTTTTTCGTCCCTCTCTCATCATCTTATACGGGTTCGAGTTTAGCTTCATTAAAAATTCCATTTTGCTCCTCGTCAGAAATAGTTTCCGCTAATTCGATATATTCCTTTAACTTTCTCTTTAAAAGCTTTTTATCAATCAATTTCAAATTGTCCTCTGAAACCATTGTTGGGGGGGACAAAATGCGGCTGAGCGCAAACTCTACAACCTCATCATCTTTACTGGCGCAGAGAATAGCCCCAACACTTGGATTTTTGTTTTCCTTCTTCACTTCGCGATCAAGAGATTCAAGGTAGAAATTCATTTTCCCAACATATCATCCAATGTTTTCATCTGTATTCTACCTCGGTTTATATCCGCCCCAATTCGTTGTGTATCAAATCATTTCCGATACATTTTAATCTACTCATCCAACATCAAATTTCCCTTTTTCGCCTTAGCTTTCAAACATGCCATTTGTTCTTTCTCAATTTGCTGGATACTCTTCTCTGGCGTTGGTAAATCTTCTGGCATTGTTCCACCAATTTTTTCAATTGCCGTTCTAACTTCTTTTCCAACATTATAATGAACAGATGTTGCCTTATCTGCACCATTAATTTCATCTTTACGTAGTTTTTCTTCTGTCTGGGAAATTCTAAACAGATTGGCAATCAATTCCGTACTTCCCATGTAATCTAAAATTTTCTGTCCTACCTGCAGACCTTTTCGAGCATGAATATCGTCAACATCTAATCCTCCATATAACCCCATATACCCTGCATTCTGAAAAATTGCAAATTCTTCATTTGTAATAACACCAGCATCATGTGCGGTCTCTGCAAGGAGTTGATTCCATTGTTTAATATCGCCACGTACAACCAAGCGACGATTCTCTTCGCTCAATTGATTAAAATGATCTGCGACTTCCTGTCTATATGTTTGAATTGCAAAGTATGTTTGTCCTACCGCAATGACTTCCTTACGTGGGTCACCGTTTTGTACGATTAGATAGCAAGCATACCTTGTTAATTCGTAATCCAAAACCGGTTTCTTTGTCGCATCGGCTTTTACGATTTTCCTGACCTCAGGAAAATCGTAAGCAATGTCATGACCGGAATTTTCACACGCAATCATGGCACGCTTTATTACTTTTGAAAAATTTTCCCCTTTCTCAACTTTCAACCATCTTTTCGGACAAAATCAGTATAGGTGCTTTTAACGATATTATCAAGCGAAACTTCGCCTTCGATCCTAATCAGCTTCGTCACAACTTCCGCAGTCGTCTGCATCCAATCAATCTTCGCTTTGATGTTTTTCTTATATGAGTTTTATGCCAGGTATATCACAACTCACTTAATTGCTTCAATTCTTAACAACTTCATTGCTGCCCTCAAAATTGCAAGTAATCAATCAACCTTCATTGTTGCAGATTATTAGTTCTTAAGCAAAATATAAGAATCGAAAAAATACATCCAACTCTAGAACACCTTTATCTTTAAAGTTTTCTTGTTGCTCGTTTCTGTACTTTTGATATCAATACAACGTATTCAATATAGCTCAGTAGAACAGAATATATATCTTTGTTTAACCTCATATATATTAGTCTAAATTCAAAATAGCTGCCTGCGTTTTCATCGCGATCTTTCCTTTTGGCGCAAAGTTAGGACCAGTTATTACATCTGCAATACCTTTTATCATTTGATCATCTCCGTTAACTACAAGTGATAAATACTGTGTAGCTCTTGAACATGCTACATAGAAGTTACGTTTTTTCTTTTCATCATTAAAACTTGATTTATCAATATCAACTATGATAATTACACGACTCTCAAGGCCTTTAAACTTTTTAGCTGTTGTAAATAAGATTGAAGAGTTTGTCTTTTCTCTTGTAATGGGGATTCCTGAAATCTTATTGACATTATTCATAATTGATTCATCCTCTGTCTTAAGTGTAAGAATTACAATATCACTATATTCATACCCATATTTATCACCTGTGAGCATATTTAACAGCTTTACAATTTTACTTCGTGGGTCCCCTTTTGCAAAGATTAATCCAGTCTTTTCTCCATTTATCATTCGTATTTTTTGATTAAGCTCAACATCAATAACATTGTAAGCTGTAAGAGCTATCTCATATGTGTTTCTACAGTTTTTAGTTAAAAGCAATCTGCATTCAGATTTTTCTAACCACTCAGGTACTTTTTCAGATTGTACAACTTGATTTTTATCAAAAAATGCAAGAAATCTACCATCTTTGTACTCTGCAAGATCCTTAAAATACATGATCTCTCGATTATGAAAATCTTGACCTTCATCTATTACAACATCATCAAAATCCAGATCATCCCAGCTTATATCCTCTAAAATATCAACTCGTTTATCGGCTTCAGATAAATCTTCACTCGTGTTGCTATAAGCAGCTATCAAAGAATGGATATTATAGTAATATACATTTTCGTAATTGTATTGCTTTTTAAGATGACTGCACAAAAATTTATTAAAACACAAGAACAATACTTTGCGGTCCTCACTCCCGAAGTTCTTCGCAGCTTCTTTCGCTATAAGCGTTTTTCCGGTACCTGCTACTCCTTGAATAGTAGCGAAACGCTGTTCAGAAATATAATCGAGCAATCCCGCCTGCTCTTGAGTAAGCTTTAAGAAAGTATGATCCAATTCATCTTTCTTTACAGCTGGTGCCGTTATAAGTTCAAAATCCGATGCAATTGATTCAAGAATCCTCGCAAACTCATCATCAGTTATATCCACTTTGTTTCTTGAACCATAAAAATTGAACACATCATAAACGGCTTGAGCCCCGTTCTTAAAACTATTTAAATCGAGAATTGCATTTTTAGCCTCACGATAAGCAAGAGGGAAATTCTTTATTTTTTCTCCAATTTCACAGCCTGAAAACCACACGGCAACTTCCACCGGAAATCTATCATCAAGCGCTAACCTAGTCTCAGTTGCCCTATTTATTCTTTCCAAAACTCCTCGATAGTGATAAGCTCCGTCAATAGCCTGTGACAGCGGATCTTTCTTCTTTTTAGGATCTAATACCGACACCTCTCGCGTCCGTGTATTAATCTGATGAAATACCGTACCTGTGTACTTAATATCTCCGCCTTTGACTTCTAAAACAAGTGCGCCTAAATTTCTATGTATAATTAAAAAATCATTTTCCTTCCAAGTAGCTGCCCACCTTTTTGTTTTCTTGAGCCATTGAACAGAATGAAATATGTAAAAATTCTCATCAAGTTTTTCCAGTGCTTCATAAACTTTAAGCTCCGCAAATGGTATTTCTGATAAGTCTTCTTTTATAGGATATATTGTTGCCATTAATCAAGTACCTCTTTTATTTCTTCATAATTCACTTCACAAATTCTATATGCTGTCCAGCCTTTTTTATTAAATCCTGAAAATATGTGATCTGCTGTATCCTGCTGACAAATCAACATATTCTTTGATGGCCAAGACATTAAAATGTACTCACCCCAGTCAGATTTTTTTAGTACTGTACTCAGATATTCCGGGATCGCAACACCAAGTGCTGCGATTTTATGTATGATAATACGATCATTATCATCAAAAAACATATCAAGTTCAGCCCAAGTCTTATACTGGTGTGTAGGATAAGATTTATCTTTATCTATTACCTTAGACATAGCTACAACAGAAATGGATTCTGTCTGTATTTGACCTTCATGAAGAACATCATAACCGAGGAAATAGTCCTCAATGTAATCCCATCTCTCTTCATCGCTTGAAAGGTTATTAAAAAACCTCAATAACACGTTTACATCTCTGTCATGCTTTTTCTTAGCTTTTGTTACATAGTTATTTGAATAATATGTGTTCCCAGTCACAATACTCTTTATTTTCTGCGGATCATTTAAACGTATAAATATTTCCGGCTCTTCTCCTCCTAATATCTCATATGAAATATAATCAAATATCGACAATAGTTTCAAGGCAATATTTGACCACTCGTCATTAGCAATGCTCATGTAACTTGAATAACTAGATTCACTATTTTTAGCAATCTTATTTATAATTAACGACTTGTTTATAACTTTACGCATATATTCCTTGAAATTACCATTAGAAAGGATATAGAAACTTTTAGATGAGTTTTCATTGCCTCTTCTCTTTACGCAAGTCATATTAGGATCTACCAGTTCAAATAATGAATTAGCGATAATTCTAGCTTGTGTCTTTCCATATTTTGGACTTATCACCCGTGTAAAGTCATCTTTTGTGAAATATCTCTTACCAAACTCAGCATATAATGTGTTACCAATAAACTCAAAGTCTTCGAGTATTTTCTCTCTTATTTCATTCAGAAGGAGTTCTCCTCTAGCTTCTATATTAATCTTTTGCCTAGGAGAAAAATGTTCTCTTACTGATGGCATTATAGCAACCTTGTCTTTTGGGGTTGAGGAATTATTGAAATACCAATATTTAAACTGCGGAAATGAAATATTAGCATGAAACTTCTCCCATACAGTCTTCAAATCAAGTGTATAAATGTCTCCAGTATCGCTGAGTATTGATCCGTCTGGCTGTTTTTCCTTATATCTTCCTTTTGATAAAAATTTAAAACATTCACCATATTCAGAATCAAGCACCTGTTTTTCATGGTCTCGATGGATAACCACATAAGCTTTTGTAAAAACACTCTGCGGCCTTGAAATAATAACTTTAAAATTATACTTATCATATAAATCTTTTTCCAACATAAGAAGACAGGTTTTTAGCTTATTTATACATTTGGATTCGTCTTTGACCCCTTTTCCATTAAAAATATATGTAAATGACTCTGGCGAAATCAAGAAACTTCTTGCCCCATTCTTGCTTTTATAAACATCGTAAACTCCTTCCAAAACCTTTCTGATTTGATATTGCTTTATCTGCGACATTCCGAACAGTTTATTCATGTAAGTCATGTCATTATAGAAAAAGTCAGTAATTGCAACCCCTTGCATTCCCTGTTTACGAGCTGCACGTCCTATTTCCTGTACATAGTCACATAAATTGCCCGATACCGCATAATGATAAACATTCTGAACATCATTAATATCCACGCCCATTCCAAAAGCTTTTGTAGCATACATAACTGACTGTTCACCAGTTCTAAATTTTTCAAAGGTTTCTCGTTTCTTTGCATTGAATGTTTCTGCATTAAGTTCATCAACATTCTTGCCAGTAAACACTCCAATTCTAGGATCCGTCTTTATTCCAGCAAATCCTCGGACTCCTCTTAAAGCATCAGATGCATTTTGGGCATAAGGGAAATAAACTATTGTTTTTTCGCTCTGATTTAGCCACTTATTAATGCGTGGAGTCATAGCGTCTGTTTTTTGAGCCTCATAGTCAGCTTGTGGAAGCTTTTTGCTTTCACACATTTTAATATCAAAGCCAATATCATCTCTCCTAACATAGCCGATATATTTTACAGGGTTTTCCATATATAAACTGATAATTGTATCACCCACAGAGTCATCAATTCCACCATTTATGGCAGTAGCCGTAAATGCACATATTGGAAACTTATATGTCTTTCTTGCTTTGCCAGCTGTGGTTTGTATCTGATTTCTTAATCTATTTATGTATCCACCAAGATACCAATAGTCAGGTCTAAATCCCATGCCCCATGTTGTTACAATATGTGCTTCGTCTATGATCAATAATCCTATCTCTCTATCTCCAATAATTGTTTCGATAGAATATGATAAAAGGGTTTCTGGGCTAAGATATAGCAAATCAACTTCACCGTTTTTTATTCTTTTAAGGACGGCCTCCTTTTCAACTTGGGAGATTAAATCAGAGTTAAATGCTTCAACCCTTGTATATCCGCTTTTAACAAGGCTTTCTTTTTGGTCTTGCATAAGAGCTTTTACTGGTTCAATAATGATTGTCAACTTATGGTAATGCTTTGCAAGATAAATGGCTGGAAGCTGGAACATAATTGATTTCCCAGCACCAGTTGATGCCGTTATAAATATATCTCGGAAAGAATGGCCATTTGAATCATCGTATGATTTTTCAGCCTGTTTTATTATCTCCTGAATGATTGTAGACTGTGATATTTCCACAATTTCCTTATCAATATCAGGATTTTTATAAAACCGAATTGATCTAAACTCCTTAAAATTTGCCACATGCATATCATTTTTTGCAATATCAATAAGTTCTTTTTCCATCTCCGCATCTTCAGTTAGTTGCTCATAAAATTTTACGATTTTAATTTGATTTTCCACACAATATGCAGCTAAGGATTTAAAAATTCTTTTCGAAACTAGGCCATCAGTCATCTTAATGCTGATAATGCTAGGTTTAGCTTCCTTGATGCGTGAGAGGTCTCTCAGATAAGTTTCTATATCTTCATTGATAAAAATATCAAAATCGGACTTTTGAGGATTCTCTTCCAGCTTTATTAAATCTAGAAAATAAGGTCTTGTCGTAATCTTCTCTTCTTTATCATACTCAAAGTTATAAAAGCTTCCATAGTAAACGTTACCAACCACGACAAGCGCATTGTATATAGCCAAATAGTTCTGACATTTTTCGCTACTATTCTCTGTTGAATCTGAATTTAAATTTTTCTCAATTTCAGTAACCAACTCATCTGAAATTTCAAATTGAAGAGGATAATAGTCTGGATACATGTTATTAGTAAAAATAACCATTTCTAACCCATCCTCACTTATTGCATCATCTACATATTTTTTGATAAGTGTGTATTCTTCATATGTAGCCCACGCAGTATCCTCCGCCTCCAAAGCGAGAAGCGACATACCTAGCTGCTGTTTGATTGTCCTATTAAATTTTAAAACATTTAATTTGATATCAATATCATTATCCAGCAATGGGGTATCTGTTAAATTTTTCAAAAAAACTTTGTCAAAACCTTTATATACTATTAGTTTCATATTTCATCTCCTCAATATGTATTAATTATTCAATCTATAAATTTGGTCGTTATTATTTGTTATTTTGCTGAATGAATTAAAAATAATTATATTTTCATATAAGAAATACGGATGCTCCTCAGCTACCTACTAATCTCAAAAAAGCCCGTAAATACGCTACTTTTCGCTATTTATTTCTCTTTCCTAGACATCAATACTACGGTCTCAACATGCACGCCCCACGGGAACATATCCACAGGCGTGCCTTTCTCAAACCGGTACCCGTGTTCGCCCAGATATTTCACATCCCGTGCCAGGGTCGCAGGATCACAGGACACATAGACGATTCGCTCCGGCTTCACGGAAACCACGGTTTCCAGCAGGGTTTCATCGCAGCCGGCACGAGGCGGATCTAAAATCACCACATCGGCTTTTTCCACCCGAAGGCCGGCGTCATCTGCCGCAGGTCCTTCACCGCAAGCCAGCTTCGGCAGTTCCTCCTCAGCACGGCCGCAAACATATCTGGCATTGACAATATGATTGATGACCGCATTGCGGTTAGCGTCGATGACGGCGCCTTTGACCGACTCGATTCCGATTACTCGTCCCACTTTGTCGTAGTCCAGCACGCCGTCGTGGCTGTCCATATAAGCCTCTTCCATCTGCCGTGCCGCAAAGAGGCCGATGGTTCCCACACCGCAGTAAAGGTCCAACACCGTTTCCGTACCTTTCAGATCCGCATATTCCATGGCTTTTGCGTAAAGTCTTTCCATCTGCACCGGATTCACCTGATAAAAAGAATGTGGCGAAATTTCAAAGACCAGACCGCCCACTTCCTCATTGATGACTGGTTTTCCGGCAAGGGTAATCAGCTCCTCTCCCATGACGCTGCCCGGCATTGCGCCGTTTTTTCCTTTGCAGACGCTGATAACCACGCTTTCCAGGCTGTATTCCACGCCGTCCTCCGTAGGCGGCAGCTCATAAATGGCATCGTCCAGCATTTCCACCAGCTTAGCTGCATTAGGAATCCCTTTGCCATTGATGACGAGAACCACCATCACCTCGCCGGTGCCACGGGCAGTTTTCACCACCAGATGGCGCAGGAGACCTTTCTCCCACTTCGGATCGTAAGCCGTAATATGATCGCTTTCCATAAACCGGCGCAGCGCCTCGGCGCAAGCCATGGCAGGCGCAGACTGAATCAGACAATCATAGCAGTCCACCACTTCGTGGCTCTTTGCACGATAAAAGCCTACAGCCGGCTCGCCCAGATTTTCCACAATACCGCCCTTGCGGGTGATAATGCCGCCGGTCCAGACCGGCATAGACGCTTTGTTCCGATAGCGAAAAGGCTCCGCCATGCCGATAATCGGCTCCATTTCAGGGTTCTCCAATCCGCCCAGCCGCACCAGCTTATCACGAACCTGTTTTTCCTTCAAATCAAGCTGCGCATCATAAGAAAGACTGCTGTAAGGGCAGCCGCCGCACTGGTCGCTATATTCACACAGCGGCTCAATCCGATCCACAGACGGCTCAACTAAGCGAAGCAGCTTTCCGAAAGCGTAATTTTTCTTTACCTTGGTCAGCTCCACCTCCGCAAGGTCGCCGACCACTGCACCCTTTACAAAAATCGCAAGGCCGTTACTTCTTCCGAGCCCCTGCCCTTCGTTTGTCATGTCCTCTATTTTGATTTGAACGATTTGTCCTCTTTCCATCTTTTTTACCTTTCTTGCTCTTTCCGTTCTTTCCATTTTTTGCCTTTGCGCCGCCCTTAAACGATCCTTTTTCTGCACGTTTATTGTCACCTTTTCTCTTTTTATCACGGTGACCTCTTTCCTCTTCATGCCGTTTTTCCAAAGACTCACCCTCTGACTCAGGTTCTAATTCGCCCAGACTCATGCGCAAAAAGGCTGCCGCCACTTCCAGCGGGTCTGCACCATCATCAACACATCGCTTATATACGATTTTCATGTACGGCGTCAGGTCTTTGCCCTCGCAATATTCCATAGCGTCCGACACGGATTTGTACGCCTTGACAGTCAGCGCACTTGCCGCCGTCGGCATATCCTTTTTCTTAATCTTTGTATTGCAATATTCCTCAAGGGAATCAATTTTGTACTTCTCCCGCGGCGTAATCAGAGAAATCGCCTTCCCCTTTCTCCCGGCGCGCCCGGTTCTGCCGATTCGGTGCACATAATACTCCATATCCTGCGGCATATCGTAGTTAAACACCATATCCACGTCGTCCACGTCAATGCCCCTTGCCGCAACGTCCGTCGCCAGCAAAAGCTCCAGCTTTCCCGTTCTGAAAAGGGTCATGACCCGGTCTCTCTGATGCTGGGATAAATCCCCGTGCAAAGCTTCCGCCGAGTAGCCTTTTCCCTTCAAAATCAAAGTCAGCTGATCGACTTTCCGCTTGGTATTGCAGAAAATCAGCGCCCGCTGCGGCGACATAAAGTCCAGAAGCCTGCAAAGAGACGTGTCCTTTTCTCTGCCTTTTACCACATAATAGGTCTGCTTCACCAGCGGAATGGTCATTTCCTCCTGTGGCACGTGAATGTGCAAAGCGTTCCGCTGGTATTTTCCTGTAATTTCCAAAATTTCATCTGGCATAGTCGCCGAAAAAAGCGCAGTCTGCCGATTTTCAGGAATAGACTCGCAAATAGTTTCGATATCCTCACGAAATCCCATGTTCAGCATTTCATCCGCTTCATCGAGAACCAGCATTTGCAAATCTTCCAGCTTCAAAGTACCTCTGCGCATATGATCCATGACACGCCCCGGCGTGCCCACCACGATGGAAAGTTTTCCCCGAAGCAGTCTAAACTGCTTTTCGATATCCTGTCCTCCGTAAATTGCGCCGATTTTTACACCGGGCACATGTTTTGCCATTTTTTTCAGTTCCTCGCAGGCCTGTATGGCAAGCTCTCTGGTCGGGCAGAGAATCAGTCCCTGCACGCCGCTTGCTTTGCTGCGAAGATTTTCTATCATAGGGATGCCGAAAGCCGCCGTTTTGCCGGTGCCTGTCTGGGCCTGCCCGATGATGTCCTTACCCTCAAGGAGCACCGGAATTGCCATCTCCTGAATAGGCGTCATTTCTACAAAGCCCATTTCACCAAGGCCTTTCAGTATCCTCTTGTCAATCTGTGATTCATTATAATTCATTAAATTCTCTCTTTCTTTTAGTCATTAGTTACAGTATACCATAGCTGCCGCTGAAAAGACAGGAGAAAGGCTGTATCTTTCTGCCAGTTTTCCACTTTTCTCTAATCGGTTTTCAAAATCCCGATTTTGTCCGCAAAAAGAAACCCTTTTTGGCAGTTTTGAAAACCTTTCTTAATAAAGTGGAAAACTTCCAAAAAAATACATTGCGCCAGGGAGGAATTGCACTAGCGGGGATTGCGCCAGCAGGATTTTTCCAGGTACATTGCACCTGAGAAATTTCGTCCGGTAAAAGTCCCGGCCGCACAGCTTCCCAATGTTGCCCCAGTTCAAAACCTGTGTTATGATATTAGAAAATCCACCTGAAAGGAATTTATTCTATGATTATATATTTTACCGGCACAGGAAACAGCCGCCATCTGGCGAAGCAAATCGCCGCACAGCTGGATGATGACTGTATCTGCGCAAATACCTATATCAAAGAAAACAAAATTGGTGATTTTCACTCGGAGAAGCCTTATGTCTTCGTCTGCCCTGTGTACGCATGGCAGATGCCCCGCATCTTTGAGGATTTTTTAAATAAAAGCACTTTCGCAGGAAATCAGAACGGTTATTTTGTCATCAACTGCGGTGATGAAATCGGAAATGCCGAGCAGGGAACGAAAGCCTTTTGTGCCCGCAAAGGTCTAAACCACAAAGGCACAATGGGAATCAAAATGCCGGAAAATTACATTGCAATCTTCCGTGCTCCCGACGAAGAAACAGAACAAAGAATCATCTCCGCTGCCGAAAAGAAAGCGACTCGTGCTGCTGAGACAATTCGCTGCGGCGAAGCTTTTCCACCGTGCAAAATTACCGCCGTCGATAAGCTGAAAAGCGGCATGGTAAATAAGACTTTTTACAAATTGGTTATTTCTGACAAAAAATTCCTTGCCACTGACCAATGCATCGGCTGCGGCAAATGCGCCAAAGCCTGTATGCTGAACAACATCCAAATTAAAGACGGACACCCTGTTTGGAGCGGCCGCTGCACCCACTGCATGGCATGTATCTGCGGCTGTCCCCATGAAGCCATCGAATACGGCAAGCACACAAAGGGCCTTCGCAGATATTTCTTAGAGGACTAAATGCCCTGCGCAAGGCGCTTTGCTCCGCTGCTTGTCATTTTACGAAGAAAAGCCAAAAAATAACAAACTCGAAGAAAACGTTGATTCATTTCCTTCGAGTTTTTAAATTTTTACAAACACAGCCTACACTCTCATGGCCTCGCTCCGCTCGCCGATTACCATAAAGCTGCTCATGGAAGTTGCGCAAAGCTTTCCGCTCTGTCTGTCATATGCTTTTCCGATGGCTCTGACCATGCGCCGCCCCACGTTGTTGTAATCGATATGGAACACATACTCCGTGCCGCTAAAAGGCTTCAGAAAACTGACGGAAAGGTCCGTAGTTGTCACATTCATCTGTGTCAGTGCCACAGCGCCCATGCCTGTGGCCGTATCGAACAGACTGCAAATAATACCGCCGTGCACGTCTCCCGATGGATTTTTGCACCATTCCTCTACCTCAAAGGTCATTTCGACCCATTTTTCCTCAATATTACAATCCAAATAAGAAAGCCCCAGCAGGTAGTTCAGGCGCTCCGGCTGCCTTGCCGCACTTTCCGTCACTTTCTTTAATTCTTCAACAAACTCTGTCTGATTCAAACTTCCGTTCCCGCCTTTCTGTGTTTTTCCCTGCAAACCATGCTATCACAAATCTACGGATTTTTCAATTCCTATTCCAAATGCAAATTTTCACTATAAAGTAATAGTTTTCTATATATTTTTTAAAAATTTTATATATCAAATTTTATTTTTTCAATTTAATATTTTTAAAATTTATTTTTATATTTTCTTAAATATGCTTGACAATTGTAAATTCATGCTATATTTTATATATAAGGATTTTATTAAAACAAAGGAGGACTAAAATTATGAAAAACAAAACAAAATTTCATATCATTTTGACCGTTACTATTCTAATTCTTAGCATGACATGTACTTCTTTTGCTGACTCCGCAGAGGATACAAAACCTGATTACAGTTTATCAGAGATTGCTTTCACAGCCTCAGAATCCGAAATGGGAACTACTATCCTTATTTCAGATGATCAGGCTACACCTGTCATTGTGCCAATGTTCGATGGTAATCTGAAGCTTCCTTCAAATATCACGCCATCCTCCATTGCGACTTACCGAGGCTACTTCAAAGTTCATAGCTGGAAAGGTTCTAATATTACTTTTGGAGTCGGCATTACATGTTCTCATTCAATATTGATAAGCTATCACGCTGACATTGAAATTTGGGATGCTAATTTGCTTAACCATAAACTGTTAAGCAGCGCAACGATTGATATTCCATCAATTGGCACAACCAAAACACTTGTAAATGATAAAACCATGTACACTGGCTCTTCCGTAAAAGAAGTGCTAATCCGAGTGAAGAATATTAAAGTAACTACAACTGCGGGTCCGATTTCCAGAGAAGCTGTTAGCGGCACATTTGAGAGACCATGAAACAAGAATCTTTAGTCATTATAAATCATATTGCGCTCCAGTTTTCACTAGCGAAAATGCGCTTCGCAGATACCTTCAATGTACCTGCTATGCTGTGTGACAATGTATATGTGACAAAAATAGATCCAATTGATGAACATATCTTACGCAAAGCTTATTTATCTGTAAACCGCTCCAAACCCGAGGCTAATGAACCCTACGCTGTCGGAATACCCAAACACGAATACTTATCTGCCTTTGCTGACTGCGCTGTCGGTAAGCTCCTTAATGGAGGCCTTTCTTGTCTCTGCTTAGGAACTCCCACAAAAGCCGCAAAATCCGAAAACTCCTACGAACGTATTCCTTTTGCAGTTCCATCGGAAACGCCAGTTTTAGCAGAAGGAAAAGATTGGAACTTATTTGTAGAGTTCCTGGTGGAGACGGCTTTGCTACAAGGCGTATGTTCTATTCCAGTGTTTGGTTATACGTTCACACAGCTGCAGAAAAATCCTCACGTTGCAGCGTTATCCAAAACATTTTCTCAAATGTTCTTTGCCGTACAAACATTTGAGACCTCTGCATTTTCATTTTCCTGGCTGGAACTGTATCTTTAAAAAATATGATTTTTTGCAGCAAACCGCCCCGCCGGAATCATTCCGGCGGGGCGCTCTTTATCTTTATCCTAATCACTATTTTATTTACCGCCAAAGGCTGCGGCATCTCTTGCCCGCTTTTCAGCCAGCGCTTCTTCTAACATCATATCCTTGACCTTCATCAGACGGGTCTGATTTCCTCGCTCGTTTTCATCAAGCTTCATCTGGATATATTTGATGGTCGCCTGCAGCTTTGGAATCATGACGTATTCCAGCGCATTTACACGACGGCGTGTCTTTTCCAGTTCCGCCGCCAGAAGCTGGGTCTGCTTTTCCTTTGCGGCAAGTTCAAGAAGGGCCGGAAACAAATCCGACAGCGCACCTACCGCATTGTCCAGTTCACCCGAAGTTCTGGCAAAGCCATAAGGAAAGATATTGGTCGGATCTTCTGCAGTGGTTTTAAAACCGAAGACCGGAACATCTACGCTCATGATGTTCTTGTTTTCCACTTCCAGCAGAACCCCCTGCTTTGGAAACATCAGGGATTCTTCCATAACCTCCTGGCTCATCATGGCGCTGGCTACGGAGAAATTCCGGTACACACCGGCAAGGGCCGACTCGACCTCTTTGCGAAGTCTTCCGTTTTCCCGCGCCAGCTCCAGAAATTCCTTCATCAGCTCGTCACGCTTATCTTTGAGCAGCTTGTGACCACGGGTTGCGGTCTTGAGCCGTTTTTTCAAAGAGGTGAGCATCATGCGGGTAGGATTTACATTCATTCTTTCAGCCATAACGCCTCACCTACCCTAAATACTTTTCAATGTATTCGTCTTTGATTCTCTTCAGCTCGCTCTTAGGCAGAAGACGCAGAAGCTCCCAGCCTAAATTCAAAGTTTCTTCGATGGTTCTGTCCTTTTCGTAGCCCTGAGATACGTACTGTCTCTCGAACTCCTGACTGAACTTTGCGTACATCAGGTCGATATCAGAAAGGGCCGCTTCACCTAAAATCGTCATCAGCTCCAGAGACTCTTTTCCACGGGCATATGCCGCAAAGAGCTGGTTCATGGTATCCGCATGGTCTTCACGGGTTTTACCTTTGCCGATTCCCTTGTCTTTCAGACGGGAAAGAGATGGCAGTACGTCAATCGGCGGCTGGACGCCTTTTCTGTAAAGGTCACGGGACAAAATAATCTGTCCTTCGGTGATATATCCTGTTAAGTCCGGAATCGGGTGGGTTTTGTCTTCTTCCGGCATAGTCAAAATCGGAATCATGGTGATAGAGCCTTCCTGACCCCGCTTACGGCCTGCTCTTTCGTACATGGTCGCAAGGTCGGTATACAGGTAGCCCGGATAGCCACGGCGTCCCGGAACTTCCTTACGAGCCGCGGAGACCTCACGCAGCGCCTCCGCATAGTTGGTGATATCGGTCAGGATAACCAGCACGTGCATATCCTTCTCAAAGGCCAGATACTCGGCTGCAGTCAGCGCCATACGGGGGGTTGCGATACGCTCTACCGCCGGGTCGCTTGCCAGATTCATAAACATCACCGTCCTATCAATTGCCCCTGTGCGGCGGAAGTCCGACGCAAAGAAGTCCGCTTCTTCGTAGGTGATACCGATGGCGGCAAATACTACCGCAAAGTTACTCTCGCCGCCGATTACCTTTGCCTGACGAGCAATCTGGGCTGCAAGGTCAGCGTGAGGAAGTCCGGAAGCTGAGAAAATAGGCAGCTTCTGCCCTCTAACCAGGGTATTCAGTCCGTCGATGGCCGATACACCGGTCTGAATAAACTCAGCCGGATAATCTCTTGCCGCCGGATTCATCGGAAGTCCGTTGATATCCAGCTTCTTTTCAGCAATAATATCAGGGCCGCCGTCTGCAGGTCGTCCCATGCCGTCAAAGACTCTGCCCAGCATTTCCGGAGAAACGGAAAGCTGATTGCCTCTGCCTAAAAACTTGACGGAGCTTTCTTTCAGGTTGATGCCTGCTGCGCTTTCAAAGAGCTGTACCAGCGCATCACTGCCGTTAATTTCCAAAACTTTACATAACCGTTTTTCACCGCTTGGCAAAATAATTTCACCCAGTTCGTCATAGGTCACGTTTTCCACATCTCTGACAAGCATTAAAGGGCCTGCAACTTCAGATATGGTCTTATATTCTTTCATCATCGTCATCAGCCTCCCCACTGGTCAGATTTGCAATCGCCTGTTTCATATTCTTCATAATTTCATCGTAAACGCCGTCTACCTTTGCTTCTTCCACATACTTGAATCTGCCGATTGCCTCACGTTCAGCAAGTCCTGCCAGCGCATTAAAGTCTGCGCCTTTTCCGACAGCGTCCTTTGCCATCTCGTAGTAGCCCAAAATCAGCTTCAGCATTTTGAACTGTTTATCTAAAGATGCGTAAGTATCCACGTCGTGGAATGCGTTCTGATGGAGATAGTCCTCACGAATAGAGCGGGAAGCCTCCAGCTTCAGACGGTCCTCAAAGGACAGCGCATCTACGCCGACAAGCTGCACGATTTCCTGCAGCTCCGCTTCTTCCTGTAAAAGCAGCAGAGCCTGCGCACGCAATGCCGGAAAATCCTTGCTGACGTTTTCCTCATACCACTTTGTCAGGCGATCCACATAAAGGGAATAGCTCTGCAGCCAGTTAATGGCAGGGAAATGTCGCTTATAAGCAAGGGACGAATCCAGACACCAGAACACCTTGACGATACGCAGTGTTGCCTGAGATACCGGCTCGGAAATATCACCGCCCGGAGGAGATACTGCACCGATGGCGGAAAGTGCACCCAGTCTGCCCTCTTTACCAAGAGAAACAACTCTGCCGGCTCTTTCGTAAAACTGCGCCAGTCTGGAAGCCAGATAAGCAGGATAACCTTCTTCACCCGGCATTTCTTCAAGACGTCCGCTCATTTCACGAAGGGCCTCTGCCCATCTCGATGTAGAGTCAGCCATAAGAGCCACAGAGTAGCCCATATCTCTAAAATATTCAGCAATGGTAATTCCTGTATAAATAGACGCTTCACGAGCCGCTACCGGCATGTCGGAGGTGTTGGCGATGAGAACGGTTCTCTTCATCAGAGATTCACCTGACCGTGGGTCTTTCAGCTCCGGAAATTCCATCAAAACGTCTGTCATTTCGTTTCCACGCTCACCGCAGCCGATGTAGACTACGATATCAGCGTCTGCCCATTTTGCCAGCTGGTGCTGCACTACAGTTTTTCCTGAGCCGAACGGGCCGGGTACTGCGGCAACGCCGCCTTTTGCAATGGGAAACATGGTGTCGATGACACGCTGACCGGTAATCAGCGGCATTTCAGGCACCAGCTTTTCTTTGTACGGACGGCCTCTGCGGACCGGCCACTTCTGCATCATGGAAAGCTCGGCAACAGAGCCGTCTTCCTTTCGCACGGTGCATACCACTTCATCTACAGTAACGCTGCCGCTTGTGATGGTTTCCACTGTACCGGAAATGCCGTAAGGCACCATGATTTTCTGCTCTACGATGACAGTCTCCTGCACTGTACCGATGATATCGCCGGCTTCCACTTTGTCGCCGACAGAAGCCACAGGAACAAATTCCCACTTCTTTTCTCTGTCCAGTGACGGCACTTTGATTCCCCTTGTGATGTTAGCCCCTGCCACTTCACGCATGGCAACAAGAGGTCTTTGAATGCCGTCGTACATGGTTTCAATAAGGCCCGGCCCCAGCTCTACAGAAAGCTGTGCGCCCGTTGAAACTACCGGTGCGCCGGGTCCGATTCCTGCTGTTTCTTCATATACCTGAATAGACGCCATGTCGCCTCGCATTTCTATGATTTCACCGATCAGCCCCTGGTCTCCTACATGAACCACGTCGAACATATCGGCGTCTTCCATGCCGGAAGCTACAACCAGCGGCCCGGAAACCTTTACGATTTTACCCTGACTCATCTATTTTTCACCTCCAAATAGTATGTCTGCTCCGACAGCCCGCTCTACCGCTTTGCTTACGCTGCGCATGCCCTCGCCGGTTGCGCCTTCTTTTCCCGGAATGGAAATAATGGCAGGCAGCCTGCTGTCCTTGTATTTGTCAATGTCATCCGCCATGTCCTTTGCCAGCACTTCCGTGATGTAAATAATCGCGTAGTCCTCCTTGACAAGCCGGCGGAGAATTTTTCTTGCTTCTTCACTTTCGGCAGCGGGGAACACATCAAGTCCTACAGCTTTAAAGCCCAGAACCGACTCCTTGCCGCCTATTACACCTATCTTATACATATGGTTCCCTCAATTTCTCATCAATCTGCTCCGGCGTAGAACCGATTAAAATTCCCGTCAGGATAATACGCAGATTGTCAATTTCCAGTTCCTTTGCATACCAGTATCCCGCAATAGGCACAATGCCGAAACTCTCATATTTCGCACGCTTGTTAAACTCCATCAGCGCATCGTCGCAGAGCTTTTCAAAGAGGGCAAAATCTCCCGTTTCCAGAAGATGGGCGCCGCCCTTTGCCATAGCCTCCGATAGTCCGTACGGGGTCAGCTTATCAGCAATCTGCGGGTAGCTTTCCTCCCAGACGGAAAGGAAAAATGCCTCGCTCATGTTGCCGCCCGCAAGCTTCACTTTCTGGAAAAAGCTCCACGGTTTACCCATCTGACGCAGTCTCACAAACATTTTCAAATTGAGAATGTCGATCTGCCTTTTTACGATGCCGATGAGAAAATCTTCACCTGTTTCCTCTGCCGCCTGCAGCATCTGCTTGTAGCAGGCTTTATCCAAAATGATGTCGATTTCCTGCGGGTCGCCGCTTCTGCCAAAGAGGTCTGTCGCCTCTATAATCGCTTCTTTCATCACAGTGGGCATAAAGGCAAAATTTCTGTCCCGCACCATGGCAACCATGTGTTTCCAGTCGATATCGCCGTTGGACATCAAATGGTCTTCCGTCGGGGTAATGCCCAGAAACTCAGATTTCAGGCAGACCTTTATGTTGTGATAATCGTAAGGAAACAGGCACAGAGACAGTTCTTTCCGCTCCGGCACCGTGTCGTAAATCAGGTTGAACAGCTTGTTCTGCTCTCTTCTGATAAACCATTCGATATCGTCATCGTAAAGCTCCTTGGCCTCGCCGTAGCCGAACTCCTGAAGCACAGCTTCCGCCGACTTTAAATCCTTGCAGGAAGCCAGCCGCAGCATATCCTTGCGGCTCATGAGATTTCTTGTGAAGCTGCCGATATATGCGTCTGCAAAGGTGTATTCTTCTATTTTTCGCTTTGCCATAGCATGGTCTCCTTACTGAAATAACTGGCGGGCAACCTCTGCGGTCACCTGCTCTTTTGCTTCCTCAAGAAATGCGGAAATGGTGCAGTTTAAATATACCTGACCTTTTTTCAGAAAGAGTCCGCCGCCGGTTTCTCTGGTTTCCTCTGCCAAAGAAAAATCGCCGCCTGAAATTCTCTCTTTCAAAGCCTTCATCAGCTTTTCGCCGATTTCGACTCTGTCTCCGGCGCTTAAAATCACTTCGCCGCAGGTTTCGCCTGTACCTGCCAGAGCCGCTGCCAGAAAGTCGATGTACTCCTGTCCGCTCATGGCACGCAGGTTTTTTTCAGCCTTTTCAAAGCACGCAGCAATCATCTGCTGCTTGGTTTCCAGCACCAGCTTGCGGCCGTCGATATCAGCCACCGCCTTTCTGCGCTGCACCCTCTTTTCCTTTTCCAAAAGGCCTCGTGCCTGCCCTTCTTCTAAAATGGCTGCCGCCTGTTTTTCCGCATCTGCAAGGATTTCATCGCACTGGGTCTTCGCTTCGCCCAAAATGAGGCAGGCTTGCTGCTCCGCATCACTTATAATCTTTGATGTAATCTTTTCTATGCTCATGGTCTCACGTCCCGTCTTTTAAATTCCAAGGTTAAAGAGCATTAAGATAGAAATCAACAGGGCGAAAATTGCGTAGGTTTCTACCATAGCCGCATAGATAATGCCCTTTGCCATCTGGTCTGCTCTTTTTCCCAGAAGCATGATACCGGCTGCCGCTGCTTTACCCTGGGCAATACCGGACCAAATGCCTACAAGGCCGATTGGAATACCTGCCGCCAGAATGTAAAGTCCCTGAGAAAGGCTCAGCTCTCCCATGCCGCCGCCCAGCAGTCCGATTCTGATAAAAATCAGAAATGCCATAAGCAAACCGTAAATACCCTGCGTACCTGGCAGCGCCTGTAAAATCAGTGTCTTACCGAATTTTTTCGGATCTTCTGCCAAAACTCCTGCTGCCGCCTGACCTGCGATACCTACGCCGATTGCGCTTCCTATTCCTGCCAGCGCTGCAACTGCTGCACCCATCAGTGCAAATACATTTCCCGTAATCATTTTCTACCTCCATCTGTGTCGTCAACTACACGAACATATTTTGTATTTTTGCGCAGCGGATCAAATTCGTCTCCGCCGTCTTCATAAAATTTTCCAAAGAACTCGATATACTGCAGTCTGCTGGAATGGACAAAAGCGCCAAGGGCGTTAATGGCCAGATTGAACGTGTGTCCAAATACAAATACGATCAGCAGTATAATCGTTCCCGCAAGACCGCTTCCTTTGAGAGATCCCATGGTGTTTACCACATTTGCGATAACGCCGGTGGCAAGGCCTAAAGCCAGCAGTCTTGAATAGGATAAAATATCCGAGATATAACTGGTGATGTTGTACAGAGAGCTCAAGCCGCCTGTCACTTTTCCGATACCTTTCTTGTCTCTTCCGCCTGTCAGAAGAAGAATGACTGCGCCGAGAATTGCAATGTACATGCCCGGCTTTACAAGAGCCTGACTGATACTGCCGCCGGCAAGCCACATAGCCGCACCGCCGATGACCATGTACCAGGAGAAGATATCAAAGACTGCGTCCTTCCACTGCCCTCTTTTAATCAGCATACCCGCTTTGATTCCCATACCCAGGAACAGGTGAATCACACCGAAAATCAAAGACCAGATTAACAGTTTGGTCGGGTCCTCTATCGGGTTGAACCAAAGTGCCGGTATGGTAATTTCTTTGTTGAACATGACTCTCGCCGCCACCTGGAAGAAATCTCCAAACCAGCCGCCAAAGAGTGCTCCCCAAAATACGGTGGAAAGACCGCAATAGAAGAACATCTTGATCATGCGATAGGTCATGCCCTCCAGGGCGTACTTTTTCAATACCACAAAGCATGCAATGGCAATGACAATGCCGTAGCCTGCATCGCTGAGCATGATTCCAAAGAACATGGCATAGAAAAATGCAAAGAAGCTGGTCGGATCCACCCCTCGGTAATCCGGCAGGGAGTACATCTCTGTAATGGCCTCAAAAGGATCAGCCAGAGGGCTGTTTTCCGTCAGTACCGGTACATTCTCGCCATCCTTAGGATCACGGAACTCGTAGCAGCAGCCGTGGTTTTCCAAGGCCTTTTCTGCCGCTTCCATAGCCGGTTCAGGCACCCAGCCTTCCAGCATAAACGCCCGCTTCGTGTTCAGAAGCTTTTCTTTTACCTTTTCCCGATCACGCTCGCAAATCAGCCTGTCGTAAATCGTCTCGATGGATTCTCTCAGCGGACAAAGCCCTGCGATTTCCTCCTCGATTCGGGTGTTCTCTCCTTCATCTGCTGTGATTTCTTCTGCGATTCTCCTGCGGTTTTCTTCCGCAGTTCCCGTAAAGTCCTCAAAAGGAACCGGGGTATAGCCGTGCTGCTTCAAAATGTTCAGCACTTCTTCGTCATTTTCATTCATGGTTACAACAGCCAGATAAATCAAATCCTTATCCCTGTTGATTTCCTTCAGGAACACCGCCTCTCTGCCGTCGTAGACTCTCTGTCTGAGGCTTTCCACATCGGCGGCGGCAGGCAGCATGCCCAGATTGATTCTGGTATTTGCTGTTTCCCGCTCCTCAAGGGGCAGATCGTAAACCAGCCACGGTCTTAAGGCTGCAAGGTCTGCCTGTTTTTTGTTAATTTGTTCTCTCAGCTTATGCCGTCTGTCACTGAGGGCCAGAATATGAGCCACATCTTCGTAGGTCTTTTCTCTGTTCTCCCAGTGCTTTACGAAATCCTTCCGCTTCATCACCCGCCTTGTAAAAAAGAGGGGTTCTCGTTCTGTGCTGAATTTCTGCAAAGTTTCCAGTGCCAGAGAGGTCTCATTGATCTTCTGTTCCAGCGCCGCCAAAAGAGCCTCGTTTACATCGGAGCTCAGCTGCGGCAGGGAGGCTTCGGTTTGCTCCTCAGCTTCTGTCTGCTCACGCTGGGTAATCTGCATCACGCCCAAATCCATTAAATCTGCAATGAGACTTTCCTTCTCTGTGTCAAGACCGATGACGGCAGCCTTTTTCATTTTAACGATTGACACCGCTCTCAATCCTTTCTATTATCAATTCCACTGCCCGCTTTTCACGGCTTTCTGCCTGCGCTTCCATCTGCTGGCATTGCTTTTTAAAATCCGCAAGAGCCTCGTCGTATTGACTTCCTGCAATGGTTTCACCCTCTGCGATTAGAGAGTCCTCGCACGCTCTACTGCGAGTCTTAGCGTCTTCGATGATTTGCTCTGCTTTCTGCGCCGCCTCTGCCAGCGACTTCTTTGCGTCCAGCTTTGCCTGCTTCAAAATCTGCTCCGCCTGCGCTTCGCTGTCTTTGATTTTCGTAAGCTCCTCTGCAAACATCTTTCCTCACCTCCTATTTTAACTCTCTGCTAAATGAATAATTTCCCTAGTATAATTATACCACGCCTTTCATCTGCTAAACAGTCTTACTTGACACAAACTTTCTATACTATCTTTGTATTATACACAAAAGCAAGTGGAAATATCCTGTTTCAGCTGCTGCTTTCCTTTTTCATTCTGCAGGGCACAAAAATGCGAATTTCCCCTATCTTACAACCTTTCCGCAATTAAAGTCAAGACAAAAGTAAGGCCGCAGCGGGAATCTTTTGTTCTTTTTAGTATACAAATTCTGTTAAAAAAACTGCAATCTTTAAATTTCAACACTTTTCTACTGTTATGTGCTAAAGCGCTTTAATTGGTTAAAATGTGCGATTTTTGGATGAATTTTGGATTATCTTCTTCTCTGCGACCACTTGATTCACTTTGACCACTTTATCAGCTTATCTGCATTTTATCAAAGTTCCCCGAAAAAAAAATAGACACCTGCCGCACCGGTGTCTAAAAAACAGACAGCAGCGTCAAAGGTGTCTATAAAATCAATCTTTATTTAATTTGCTTTTTCTTCTTCCATGGACTCAAAGCCGTAGGTTTTCTTGATGGCACGACCCATGGCAAACATCAGAAGTCCGCCGATCACGCCTACAAACCAGACGACTTTATAGCCGCCGTTGCCCCAGGCATCAAGGTAATGTCCGCAGATGGTGTAAAGGTAAAGGTCGGAGGAATATCCGATTGCAGAAGCGATACCAAATACGCTGCCTACATAAAGATTCGGCACTTTTGCGGTAGTTACCAGCGTATAGAGAAAGTTTGACATCATCGCATTGCACGCAAGGAGCAAAATTGCCGCCAGCATAACCCAGATGACATAAGGTCTTCCCTGCGGAATGAACATCAGCACAACGGAAAAGACAATACAGCCGATGGACAATTTGTTAATCATAGAGCTGGCCGTATGGCCTTTGTCACGAAGCGTTCCGCCGATTGGCGAGAAAATCATCAGAATACCGGTTCTGATTGCCGACGAAAAGGCCTGTGCAAAAGGAATGCTGATGGCAAAGGCGTCTGTCAGGTACGGGTTCAAGTAGGTGATATTGGAGCGAATCAGGAAATATCCCAGGGTGAAAAAGGACAGATACCAGGTAATCGGCAGCTTTGCAGCATGTCCCATGAGACGCAGGTCTTCCTTGATTCCCTTGCCTTCTTTTTCGTAGGTCATGTTCGGAATGGCAAAATGTACCACCACGCCGATGATAATGGCAAGAGCACCGTAAATAATGTACGCAACCTTAAATCCGTTTGGATTGTCTGCCAACGCCCATGTGATAATGGCAAGGACGATGTACTGCAGCGCCAGTGACAAAATCGCATAAGCGATATCGGACATGGCGAAAAGTCTGCCCTGCTCATCTTCGTCACCCAGCATTTTGATAATTTTCAGGTATGCGCTCCAGTTCAGGGTAATCGCCGTAATGCCGAAGAGGAAGAACAGGATTCCCAGCATTACAAAGGAACTGCTGGCTGCAACGCCAAAGGCGGTCAGGCCCGTCAGCACGCAGGACACGATAACCAGCTTCTTCGGATTGAAGATGTCTGCAACCCAGCCGCCGATAAAGTAGCTTGGAACAGCCGATGCGCCGTAAATGGTTAAAAGCCAGCCCATCTGGGTATCGGTCACGCCGTATGTATTCAAAAACTGATTGTAAAAATCGTATGCCAGATATGGAATCAGCAGTACGATGGAGGAAAAGGTCACGATTACGACCAGTCCCAATTTCTTTCTCATATTCATCGTCTTTTCTCCTTTTTTCTTAAATTAAGACTAAACCAGAATTTCTCCGTCTTTCAAAACATGTACCGGCGGTTTTGTCATGACGTAAATGTCTTCGTCAGGATTTCCGTCTACCAGCACTAAGTCTGCCAGCTTGCCCGGCGCTACTGTGCCCAGCACGTCGCCGTATCCCATAATCTCTGCGCTGTTCTTTGTAGCCTGCATCAAAATATCCAGATCGTCGAAATTATAGTATTCTTTTCTTGCGATAAACTCATAGCCCGGATGTTTGCGGAGGGCTTCCAGGTCGATGTCAGAGCCAAAGCCCAGCTTCAGGCCTGCGTGATAGGCCCTGTTAATGTTGTCGATTTCAATCCGGGCAGCTTCCACGCTCTTTTCGTAAAGTTCCTGGGTCACGTCCGGATTGTCGGTGTCAAGGCAGTAAAGGCCTACTGCGCCTGTCGGCACCAGATAGCAGTCCTTGCTTTCTTTCAGCATCTGCAATCCCTCATCATCAAGATAAGTGCCGTGTTCTACCGTCCGCACCCCTGCTCTGATAGCGTCTTTGATGGAACTTGCACCATGGCAGTGAGCGCACACATAAGTGTTCTTTCTCTTTGCTGCTGCAACGGCCGCCTGAATTTCCTCAAACTCCGAAACCTGAATACCCGGTTCTGCCCCCTCGTTCATAAATGCGCCGCTGACCATGAGTTTGATAAATTCGTTGCCTTTCTGCAGCTCTGTGCGCACGGCTTTTCGCATTTCCTCAGGGCCGTCCGCTTCCAGATATAAATCGCTGAAACAATCGTTTCCGGTTTCTGTCGGTGTGAGAATCAAGCCGCATGGCACCAGTCTCGGCCCTTTGATGATGCCCTCTTTGATTGCATTTCTCACCGTTGCTACTGCATTGTAGGAACTGCCGCAATCACGAATCATGGTGAAACCCTGCTTCAGATACTCATTGGCAAAATCTACCACTCCGAAGATGATTTTCCCCTCCGGCATGCACTGCAGCTCATAATAGTTAAAAATAAATCCGTACAGATGGGCGTGCATTTCGATGAGTCCGGGAATCAGGGTTTTCCCTGTTCCGTCAATTTCTGTCAAAATCTCACAATCTTCGCCGGATTCCGCTCCCGCTATAGGCTCATAAAGGCTGCCTACCGCCTGAATGCTTTCAATCTTGTTTCCTTTTACATATACGTCTGCTCTTTCACCGTCAAAGCCTTCTGTCAGAGCCTTGACCAGTCTGCAATTTCTTATGACAATCATGTGTCTACCTCCATGTTGTTTTTTATTAGTCTATACCTTTTGCAAAAAATAAAAAGCGCCAAATGGCACATTTGTACGTAGTCCAAATCGGTATTTACTTGGCTGATTTTAGGGTATATAATAGAAAAAAGACGAAAAAACACGAAATTTGGACTATATGGAGGGTGCCAAATGAACATTTCCATCAACAGAAAAGCCCACACGCCGATTTACGCACAGATCAGAAATGACATTCGCCAGCGGATTCTTTCAGGGGAGCTGGCAAGCGGATTTAAACTGCCCGCTGAGCGGACTCTTGCCGCAGAAATCGGTGTCCACAGAAATACCGTAGTCAAAGCCTATGAGGAGCTGATCAGCGAAGATTTAATCAAGTCCTCCGTCTCTCCACGAGGCTATTTTGTCACCTACAGCCAGCCCGCCGACTTTAAGCGAGGCGGAAATTTTGAAAGCCGCAAATACCCCGGTGCGCTGAACTTTATGTTGAAAGAAGAATACCTGCAGATGGACAGCCTTTTCAATAAGCTGTTTTACGGAAGCGGCGTGGACAGTCCTAACGTGCCGCTGATTTCCATGGCCGCAGATGTGATTACCCCTGACCTTTATCCGAGAAAACAGCTGAACCGGATTTTAGGGGAGCTTTCCCAAAAGGGCCGCTTCGACTGGTGTGATTTTGCACCTTCACAGGGACTGCCTCAGCTGATTCAAAACATTCAGTCCCTCCTCGAAAAGCGCCACATTCACGCTACTTCCAAGGAAATCCAAATTGTCGGAGAAACCTACGAGGCCCTGCAGTTTGCTGCCCGGATTTTTCTCTCCGCACGGGATACCATCATCTGCGAAGAGCCCATTTCCCCTGACATGCTGCAGGTGCTCCAATCACTGGCTTTAAATGTCATCACCATTCCCATGGACGAAAACGGCATGCAAACCGAATATCTGGAAGGACTCATCGTAAAATATCGTCCTCGAATGATTTACACCATACCTACCTTTCACTTTCCGACTAATACCATCATGAGCCTTTCCAGGCGGTATGAACTTTTGGAGCTTTCCTATAAGTACGATATTCCAATCGTGGAGGAAGACTGCGACTCCGTCCTCCGCTACGAAGGCGTTCCCATTCCTTCCTTAAAATCGCTGGACACCATGGGCAATGTCATTTACGTCAATTCCTTTATCGCTACTATCTGTCCCGGCGTTCGGGTCGGCTACATGGTTGCGCCGGAAAAAACCGTAAACAGACTGTCTCTGCTGATGGAAAATAGCCGTATTTTCGTAAATCCTATCGGCCAGTATCTTGCTTCGGAATTTATCAGGCGAGGCTACATCTACGACCACATCGATACCCTTTGCAGCTTCGGCAAAAAGAACCGGGACTGCCTCTGTGATGCTCTTAGAGCCCACAGCGAAATCGCCTACCGATTTCAAGTTCCAAAAGGCTGTTCCTCCCTTTGGTGCAGGCTGGAGGAGGACATCAACCCGCAGGCCCTTTTGTACAAAGCCCACGAACTGGGGATTTCCTACATGCCCGGCGATTTGTTCTTCCCGTTTATGAACAAAGGCGACAACTACCTGCGCCTCTGCTACGGCAGTGTCACCGAGGCGGAAATCGTAGAAGGCGTAGACAGGCTTTCTTCCGCCATTGCGCAGGTTCGCGGGCGAGGGTAAAACATTTCACGCAAAAATAGGAAGTATTATTTTCAAATACTTCCTACTGCCAATGCTGCATAATTAAATTTTAAATTCACATGCAAAAGTAAGTTCTAGCTGCTTGTGGTATTTTTCATCCAGGATTAGAGCGCAGTCTTTTATAATTCTATAAGTACCATGTGATAATTTCCCATAGTCCTTTTCCCAATCTACAGTAGTTCTATATTCTGCTTCTGCTGGTACAGAATATCCTATTGCCACAAAGTCTAGCGGCCGATTATATTTATTATCAACATCGCACCATTTCCCCAGAATCTTTTTCTGCAACGTGTAATCCTCACCTGTACGCATTTCCTGTTTTGTCTTATTGTGGATATAGAAAGTCCCTTTCTCTGCCGTAGCAGGTGTCTGCTTGGCCGGATAAAACTCTAAATACTGCGTTAATTCGGATTCCTCTGTGAGCCGTTCTGACCAAGTGTCCTCTAATGTACTACGATATATAACAGTAACCCCCAATACGATAATAACCAATACTACCCCACATATTATTTTCGCATATCTTTTCATCATGTTTTAGTACAATGTTATATTTAACCTTGATACTATATTCGCCCCCTTTACATAAATCAATTTATCGGTTCCATTCTGTTTTCCGGTTATAATCCCTACCACATAACGTTCCGCAGTAGTTCCTCCTCCTGCAACAATACCGCCGCTGTCGCCCCGATTGCATTGTATATTTACTAGCACAGTATCCGAGATTCCATATGAGGTTGTATAGCTGACATCCTCGACCTTTCCTGTCATATAATTAGAGGTTTCACCTCGAGCATATACAGTAGAACCTACCGGTAAAGCTTTTGTCTCTTTTTTCAGACTAAATCTAAATCCTGGAATCTCTCTAGTCGCTGTAAACTCAGTATTTGTTCTTCTTACAAATACTGCATCCACCTTGCCTGAAAAATACGGAAGATCAGTAATTCCAAACGTTGTACCATTAACCTTGACAGTTTCTCCTTTTTGCATTGAACTATGCGGTGCTGTTATGATGCCTAATTTTCCTGTCGAATCTTTTGCCCAAAAGCCAACACTACGATAACCTCCAAGTGAGGAAATACCGCTTCCAGGCACGAGCGCAGCCGCAGGAGTATCTTTACCCTCACACATTATAACCTTCACACAGTCATATAAGTTGGTATTTTCTTTCTCTATTGCACTCTTTAACGTTTTTAAGGATCCAGAATTTTCCAAATAAACAGTGACTACATTTTCTTTAATGGACATTCCAATTCCTGTAACGCCATTTCCTAATCCTTTACTTGTCTCTACATCTGCTTTCAGTTCTTCCTGTACTGAGCGTAAACGATTAAAAGAATAAGTGACATTTTCAAATTTAATGCCTTCCAATTCAATAATAGCACTTATTTCTCTTTTCACCATTTCGATTTCATCGGCAACAAGAATGACCAAATTCTTATCGTCATCAATATAAGCACCCCCATAATATTCTGGATAAATAATGTTTACATTTCCTTCGGCGTCAAGACCATTTGTCCATTCATCCAATAACTCATTGTACTTGATAATTGCTTCGTTTTCCTTTTCTTGCATTGTCATTCCTTCAGTAACGTCAGCTGCAAACACGCTCACACTACTTAAGGCGAAAATCATCGTTACAAAAATACATAATAGTTTCTTCATTTCTTTTCTCCTTCTTTTTAATATAGTGAAAAATAACAAATAAATAACCAACTCCTAGTAATATTGGTGGTATCTTGTTTGCTAATGCGCCACCAATAATCAGAAATAATACTGCTCTCAAACATGGCAGTACAATCATTGGCACAATAAACAAATTTAATATCCAGAACATATTCCATGCAGTTTTACAAGGATTTTCAAGTGAGGTAGAATTACAAATTATCATTAACACTAAAAAACTCAGTCCTACAATAATCCAGGTTACTATTCTATAGACAATTCCTTCAATAAAAGAACTTCCAATGTACGAACTATTCCTTAAACCCACACTCTCTGTCATAATTCTATTTAAACAATCATAACCTTCCATCAAATACATGATTATTAAAAAAACAATCTCCCCTATTATACTATATAAAGAAATCAATATCACTTTATTGCAAATCAATTTTCTATAAGCAAATCTACTTGCAGAAATCTTCTCTTCAACAAATATTGTTTTAGGAAAAATAACATTTAAGAAACGTGTTGTGAAAATAATTGAAATCAACAGCCCACTTCCAAATAAAAAATCAGAGGTCTTAGAGGCTGCTGTCAGCATTATTATTCCGCAAAAAACTAAAGCAAAATATTTATATGTTTTTAGAAAATCTTTGTAAATCACGCTACCCTTATTCCTCATTTATGCATAATTCTAACTGCAACATGAATTCATGCTGCAGTTAGAATTATTTAAAATTACATTGAAACTGTCATCATTATAGCAAAGGATTCCTGTTTAGTATCCGTTACTGGAACATCCCCCGTTTTTGTAGGGATCATAATACTTTTTGAAACATCATATGTTGCAGTAACGCTGCCAACCTTTGTGTCATTTACATTAGTCTTTATTTTTACATTATTATAGCTGCCAAGAGCAGATATATCTATCATATTGAATCCTATATTATTAATACCTGTAATTTTTTTATTCTTTACAGTAACTTTAAAGGAAAGCTTTGCAACATATTCCAATGTGCTTCTACCAAAATCAACAAATCCTTCATACTCACCACTTATTGGGAATATTCCATTACTTTTCAAAATTTTGTTTATAACTGGTATTGATGATGGTATCACTTTTTGAGGAGCCTTATTTTTTTCAGATTTTATATTAACTGCAACTAATCCGTCATTAAGTTCTTCTTCAAAAGCTTCAACTCCATTTTTAATTATAAAATTCGCTGTTTCCTTTAATTTTTCATCATTAGTAAATGATAATTTTATTTTATGCTCTGCTCCATCTGAATCTATCACTGCCATTTCATAGTTCATCAAGTACTCTTCTGCTTCCGCTAAAGTCATTTTTTCATTGTTGTATTCAGAGGAATCCGCAAAAGCAGTTGTGCTGAAAACAAACACAAATATCAACGATAAACTCAAGATTCTTACTAAACTCTCATTCAATTTCATACTTTTCTCCTTTCATTGTTCTAACAGAATGCTAATCTGTTCTTCTAATTCTTCAACTTTTTTAATCAAAATTCTGTTTTGCTCTTCCATTATGTTTAATATTTGAGCTGAGTGACTATATATTTTTTATAATGACGAAAATCATTATAAAAAGCAATGATAAAATTATAACCGACGAGATGATAAATAAATAATCTATTTTATTTTTCTTTTATACTCATGAAATAGAATAGGTGAACCTGTCCTATCTCTTGATAAGCCTATAGCTACATCAACTCGGCTACTACTCTAAAACTGCTAGTCCCATTTCCATTTGCAGTTTTAGCAACTACACCTACATAAGTACCAATGGTTGCGTAAGTGGGAACAAGTATAGTATCTTCTACAGATAGTTCCTCTCCATAATTATACTTTGCAGCATTTTAAGTTTCTTTTCCGCAATGTTATGTGCAACCATCTCTTCCTCCGCAAACGCTGTAACGGACATTGCTAATATCATAGCAAGTGTTAAAACTAAGCATAAAACTTTTTTCATTGCTCTTCTTCCCCCTGGCATTCCTCTCTACCGCCATATACACAGTCTTTTAATTCTCTGTTTTCCCACCCATAACTTGGTGCATTGGAGTCACCTTCTTTCTTTAAGTTTCCACACTTTAATACGACTTTGTAATCTGATTTGCATAAATAGTTTCAACTAGGCTTCCATTCTTATAAACATCATACCTTGACTGCAATATGTAAATACCCTTCTTTCTTAGCGAGTAAGTTTTAAACACTTCATAGCGTTTAAGCTGATTATTCCACGTTGCGGTATGCTTTTGATTATACTTAATGGTTCCACTACTATCTCTAAGCACAAATGATACCTCAACTTTGTCTATCGAGGTTGCGTTCTTAGGGTGTAAGACACCACTCATCGTAAGCGTTCCTCCATTGTCAATAATCATGTTACTTCTGTACTGATCAGTTGCCACATATTGCGGTGACACTGTATTCTCCATGCGTGTTGCTGCAAAACAATTCGAGGTTACAAGAAACACTAACAAACCCGTCATAAAAATCCGCATCATTTTTTTCATAATAAAAAACCTCCTCATTCACGTTATACTACTAATACGTGAAAATGGAGGTTTTGTTACGCACATTTGAGAAATTTTTTATTTGCTTTTAATTGCTAAATTATTTTTTCCCGCTTCTATATTCCAGACCCTCTGCAATCTTTATGACTGCCTCTTTATCCATTCCGCCTGTTGTATTTATCATTATCTGTCTATCATCCGTCAGCCAATATACATCGATACTCTGATTTTGGACATCCTCAAATAAATATCCTTTGTAGTATCCAACTTGTATTTCTTCCAAAGCGTTTGTATCTGTGTCGTGACCAAATACTGCATCTAATGAAACTTCCGTAATATAAAAGGATTTCTGCCGATCTTCGTTTTGAAAAGCCATTACACTTTCACCAGGATTTCTTTCACTCCCCACCATTTGAAATCCCTCCGGCACATATGTCGGATACCAATAATCCTCCCATTCACCAATTATCTCCTGTTCCCTTTCTGTTAGTAGCGTGACAGCCCCATCTGTTTCATCGGAAAAAAGATTATAAAACCGCACACGAAATGCCTCTGAGGTTTCTACAGCAATAGCAGTCATTGTCGTAATGCATACTAAAAACACCGCTGCGATTTGTAAAATGCGTTTTCGTTTTTCCGTCACTTTCCGTTTCTTTTCGTTCTTATCATAAGCCCTCGCAAACTCCAAAAAACTATGATCCGGCTCCAGCATGGGGAATATCTCATCAATAGATTCCATCTTTTTCAGATATTCTTTATCTTTTTCTATCATCTCCTTCTTTGACAACTCTGCAACCTCTTTTAGTACCTCATCAGCAGAATATTCTTTTTTCCATATTTTTAAAGTCCTCATCATTCCTCTCCTCTCTCCTGTTGTTGTAATCGTAGAATTTCACGTTTCAGCTTTTTTAAAATTCTATATTGTCTAGCTCTGACAGCTCCTTCACCAATTCCAAAAGCGTCACCTGTAGTTCGAACACTCAATCCTGCATCAAAACGCAGGTAAATGAGCTGTAATTCCTCTTCCGATAAAACTCTTTTCGCCTGTTCTAAATAAGTTAATTGTTCTTTGTGTAAAGAATCTTCGTTAAATGTTTTTGCTAATTCCAGTGCTTCCCTTGCTTCTTCCACTTTATCAGCCTGCTTTTTTTCGATTTGAAAAAAGTCTAACGCCGCTGTTTTGACCATCATACGTAGATAATTCCTTACATGCCCTTTTTCCATATTAAGATATCGCTTTGGATTTTCTGCAACCTTTGCCCATATGATTCCTGCAATATCCTGTACATTTTGATAATCTGTGGTGTAGTCGCTAATATACGTAAACACCAACTTATAACTTTCATTATACAAATCCTCTAGTGAATTGTAGTATCCCATTTAGTTTCTTCTCCTTATCTTCCCTTTCCTATTTTTCCACACCAAAATATGTTTCTGTAATCATTCTCAATATCCGCTATCTCAATCATAACATAAAATTGCAGCATTTCAAAAACAATATTTAACCATATAGAAAAAGCTTTTTATTCAAAAAACTCAAGAAGAAACGACTATTTTAGATATTACTAATACGGTATATTTTGTGTTTTGTTACGCAAAAAGAGAAAAAATAGACACCTGCTGCACCGGTGTCTATAAAATAGATAGCAGCGCCAAAGGTATCTATAAAATCAATCTTTTAAATAACAATTATTTGTAAACTTCTTTTCGATGTCCGATTTCTACAGCAATAATCACGAGCTTCTCATCAATAATTTCGACCAGCAGCCGATAATCACCGATTCTATATCTCCAATATCCCTTTAAGTTGGCTGTCAGGCCCTTCCCCTGTGTCCGTGGGTCTTCACAGTCTATTAAATGCTTCTTAATCCACTTTGCAATTAACTGCTGTACGGATTTATCCAGCTTTCTAAACTGTTTATCAAAAGCTGCAGTTGTCTCGACTCTATACATGCCTATAATCCCAGTTCTTCCCACAGTGCTTCAATCGGTCTGGTTTCCAAAGTTCCTTCTGCTTTCTCTTTCTCATAAGCAGCAATGACCCGTAAGTCATATTCTTCCTCAAGCTTATCAAAAACAATCTGTTTTATCATACTGGAAACCCCACAACCGTACAATTTGCTTACAGTCTCAAGCATTGCCATTTCATCATTTGTTACTCTGACACTAATTACACTCATCTACCCATACCTCCGTTGTCATACATTTGTAGTTAATTTTATTGTATCACATTTTCTCTCATTGTCAACAAAAGGATTACACCACCAGCGTGCCGATTCTAAGCACAAAGAGCACCGAAGAAATCCACATAACCGGCGGAATGCTTCTGCCTTTTCCGGTAATCAGCTTCAGGAAAACCCAGGTTAGAATCCCGAACATAATGCCGTTAGAAACGGAGTAAGTAAAGGGCATCATAATCATGGTAAAAAAGCCGCTGACCGTATCTGCAATATCGCCGCTGAAGTCGATTTTTTTGATGGAATCCATCATCAAAAGACCAACCCAAACAAGAGCCGGGGCTGTCGCAAAGGACGGAATGGCAAGGAAAATCGGTGAAAACAGCAGGGCTGCAATAAACAAAATTGCTGTCGTAACGGAGGTCAGCCCTGTTCTGCCGCCGTTTACCACGCCGGCGCTGGATTCGATGTAACTGGTTACGGTAGAAGTACCCAGAGCCGCACCTGCAATAGTACCGCAGGCATCTGCTAAAAGAGCCCCTTTTGCCTTAGGCAGATTGCCGTCTTCATCAAGCATATCTCCTTTGGAAGCAATCCCGATCAGGCCGCCAACCGTATCAAACAAATCCACATACAGGAAGGAAAAGGTGATAAAACAGAAGTGAATCACATGGTCTGCCACCCAGCTGAAATCAAAGGCTAAAAAGTGGGGTGCAGCAGGCAGCGCAAGTCCTGCTGAAAACCTTGGAAACAGCGAATAGACACCGGCTTCAGGATCAGGCACATACCAGCCTGCGCTTTCTGCCGCCATACCCATGGCCCATGTGGCTAAAATACCGATTAAAATATATCCTTTTACATTGAACCTGTAGAGCACCGCCACCAGAATCGTACCTGCGATGGCAAGGACGAACTGAGGCGAGCTGAAATTTCCCATATCTACCAGAGTTGACGGACTTGCAACGATAATGCCTGCACCCTGCAGCCCGATAAAGGTAATGAACAGTCCGACGCCGCCGGTGATGGCGTACTTTAAATTGGACGGCACGTCGTTGATGAGCCGCTCTCTGAAATTGCAAAGGGACAGCAGCACGAAAACGATACCTTCCACAAAGACGGCCGCCAGGGCCACCCGCCACGGTTCATCGATTCCCTCCGCTGCCAGTTCTCCGCAAACCGAATAGGTAAAGTAAGCGTTGAGCCCCATGCCTGAGGCCAGTGCAATAGGATAATTTGTAAAAAATGCCATAAAAAGCGTACTTACCGCCGCTGAAACTGCCGTAGCCGTAAATACTGCCCCGCTGTCCATACCTGCGTCTGCCAGCATAGCCGGGTTTACCGCCAAAATATACACCATGGACACAAAGGTAGTAGCACCCGCCATGATTTCTGTCTTGACTGTAGTGCCGTGTTCTTTTAACTTAAAAATTTTCTCCAACTTGATTGATTCTCCCTTCTAAAACCTATCTTTTTCATTTCACGATTTCTATTATATCCTCCCAAAACCATAAATCCAAGAGAAAATCTATATATTTTTTCAAAAAATTATGAGGTAAATGAAAATGACCGCAGCAAGGTCTTTTCACCCCGCTGCGGTCAGATTTATCATTATGAACGTTTTAATTTAACCACTACACGACCTGCCCAGCAAGCTGCAGCTACCAGTACCAGCACATAAACGCCCAGAGGCGTTTCGTCGCCGGTTGCCGGTGCAGATTCGCCGCCCGTGCTGCCTGAACCGGTGCTTCCTGCGCCTGCGCCGCTGCCGTCTTTATCATAAACGTAGCGGAGAATCAGGCCGTAGTAATCCTCATCTCCAAGCTCAAAGGAGTCCAGCTTGTAGTTTTCCCATTTATAGTCGTAAAGGGCGCTGTCATCGTAGCTTCCTAAGTATTTGTAGGTTCTTCCCTGATATACCGGCGTCTTAAAATTCTTTGCCGAGATAATATCTCCTTCAAGACCGGTCAGGGTATAGTAGTTGGATTCGTCTCCCTCTTTTACAGAGGCTACCAGTTTCAGCTTGCCGCCTACACGCTCGTAGTAGCGGTGCTCGATGGAGTAGTAGAACAGCTCCGGACACTGGCAGGTCAAATAAGCATCGGCGATGAGCAGACCGCTGAATTCTTCGCTAATCATATATTCCATCAGCGGGTCGAGATTTGCAATCAGGGTCTTGATGCTTTCAATCGCTTCAGCCGTAATGCCCATCTCCTCTAAATTCTTCCAGTCCTCGTCAGTCCAGGAAGAAGTATCCAAAAGCTCGTCAAGGTCAAGACCCAGCTGCTCCATCAGCTTATCAAAGAGCTCTGAAAAGCTGCTCACTTCACCAAATTCTGCTTTTGCTGCTTCCATAATCAAATCGAAGGCCTCTTTGCAGATTTCGTGGGTTATAATAGCCGCTGAACTTTCGACTACATAATGCCCCGCAGGCAGACCCTCCACAGTCAATTCCACATCGGTCAAAAGACTCTCAATATCGCCGATGACATCGCCTGTATCTTCCATATCAGGTAAATCCGTCTCATCATCACCGATGAAATCGTCCAAATCTATCTTTCCCTGCAATTCTGCCAGCTTGTTCATAATGGCATCGCTGATTTTCTCTGAAGGATATCCCAGCCAAAGACCCATGGTTTCGCCGTCCATCATGACTTCTTCCACCGGTACGGTAACGTCAAGCCCGGCTTTTTCGCAGGAAATGCGCACTTTCAAATCCTTTAGATTTTTAAGTTCCTCACAATCCTCGTTGTCAACACTTACCATCACTACCGCATTCTGAGAATTTTTGACATCGTCCATATAATCCGCAAAAGCGGTCTGGCAAAGGGTCACCATCACCAGCATTACTGCAAGAAAACTTACAAAAAATTTCTTTTTCACCTTAAATCTCCCCTATCATCTGTAATAAGGTATCTGCGTCGTCAATCTGATTGATCTTCCCGCGAATCGCTGCGCTTCCCGGAAGTCCTTTCAGATACCAGCCCATGTGCTTTCGCATTTCACGGACTGCGACGCGCTCTCCTTTTAACTCAATCATATCACAAAAATGCCGTTTCATCATCTGTTTTTTTTCGGTAATTTCTGGCGGCGGAGGAACTTCTTCTCCACGCCATGCCGCATTGACTTCTCTGAAAATCCAAGGATTCCCAAGAGCGCCTCTGCCTATCATGACAAAGTCACAGCCGGTCTTCTTAAGCATCGCCATGGCTGACTTTGCGTCCGTCACATCGCCGTTTCCGATGACCGGTATGGACACCGCTTCTTTGACAGCGGCAATCTGATTCCAGTCCGCTTCACCGCTGTAATACTGCTCTTTGGTTCTGCCGTGCACAGCAACTGCTGCAGCACCTGCCGCCTCTACTGCCTTTGCCGTCTCCACCGCATTGATGGAGCGTGCGTCAAAGCCAATACGAATCTTTGCTGTGACAGGCTTCTCGGTATTTGCCACCATGGCGGCAATTAAATCATGGACTAAATCCAGCCTCTTTAAAAGAGCCGAGCCCTCTCCGTTCTTTACAATTTTAGGCACAGGGCAGCCCATGTTGATATCCAGTATGGCGTTTTCGTAGGAATCCAGCTTTTTTGCGGTAAATGCCATAATCTCCGGCTCACTGCCAAAGACCTGAAAGGCCACCGGCTTTTCCTTCGGGTCTACATAGAGCAGCTGCTCCGTCTTCGCACCCCGGTAATAAAGTCCTTTTCCGCTGACCATTTCCGAATATACCAAAGCCGCCCCCATCTCGCGGCAGATTCTGCGAGTGGGAGCGTCTGTAATTCCTGCAAGTGGTGCCAGCAAAAATGGATTGTCCAAAGTTACATTTCCAATCTGCAAGGGTTTATTCATTCTCTTTCGTTCCTTTACATGGCTTACCAGCCTTTTTATTCTTCTGATAAATCAGTTCCAGTCCCTCTAAGGTCAGCATTTTGTCTACATGGTCGATACAGGAAACGCCGCCGTCGATGAGGGTGGAAAGTCCGCCTGTTGCAACTACCGTTACCGGTTTATCAGATTTTGTAATGGCTTCCAGCTCTTTTTTCATCATCTTGACGATGTAGTCCACCATGCCCATGTGACCGTACACCAGACCCGACTGCATGCTCTGAATGGTGTTCTTGCAGATGGTGTGTCCCGGTTCTTCCAGCTCAACCTTCGGCAGCTTTGAGGTTTTCTCAAAGAGGGCCTCGGAGGAAATCTTCAGTCCCGGCGCAATAGTGCCGCCCAGATACTCTGCATTTTCAGTGATTGCGCAGAAGGTGGTCGCTGTACCAAAATCGATGATAATCAGCGGACCGCCGTATTTATGTACTGCAGCCACTGCATTGACGATTCTGTCTGCGCCGACCTGCTTCGGATTATCGTATTTGACGATGAGTCCGGTCTTAATACCCGATTCCACCGTAATGGCACGCTTATTGAAATACTTCATGGAAAGGTGCTGCAAAGTGTAGAGCACAGATGGCACAACCGTTGAAATAATCACGTCTTTAACCTCTGTAGTCTTCAGCCCCTCATAAGCAAACAGCTGGTTTACAATCATGCCGTATTCATCGGCGCTCTTGTTGGTATCGGTCTTAATTCTCCAGTTGGTAATCAGCTTACCGTCTTTAAATACACCAAGAACGATATTACTATTGCCAACGTCAAAAGCTAAAAGCATTTTAATTGTTCTCCTTATTTTTCTACTTCACAACCCGGTCAAGCCGCTTTAATGCGAGGGCCATGGTAAGTCCCGGAATGACTCTGTTTCCGGTGATTTCCGCGCCCAGAACCTCGTTGATTCGTTTCAGTCTGTACTGTACGGTATTGGTATGAATTCCCATAAACTCGGAAGTCTTTCCGCTGTTCATACCTGCGTCAAGGACAAAGGTTTCCAAAGTTTCCAGAAGCTGTTTCGCCTTGTTTTCTCCCATTTCCTTCTTGAAAGGCTCTAAAAGATCCATATAGTTCTTCTTCAGATAGCCTCCCTGTACCTGCAGGTTAATGCAGTTGGATACCAGAGCCAGTTCATATTTGGTGAACACTCTCTTGTATGGGAAAACGCTTTCCACAAAGGTCCAGGTTTCGCTGATCAGTCTGAAGGCATCTCCTGCCCCTTCGATTCCGTCGATACCTGTCGCATGGAAAATACGCACCGTCTTGCTGCCCTCCTTGAGCTTGTCAAAGAGATTCAGACAGCTGGCTTTCTGAGAAACTTCCTCGTCCTCCCGCTTTTCCTCGTTTTTCAAAATCATACCGTAGGTTTCCTCGCCCTCGGTAATGCGAAGCACTTCAATGCCCTCCCGCTTTTCAAAGTCGCTGATGACACTGTTTCCCTGATTGTTTTCGATGCCCTTTGCGTAAAAGACACTGATGATGTTGTCCGCTTTGACGTTCATCTCGTCTTTCAGGGAATATGCCAGAGACTTGTTGCCACGAATCAGCGCCTTAATCAGCTCTGCCCGCACATCACGCTCCGGCGTGTACTTCCACATACCCATGGCAAGCTCGATAATCTCTGACAGCTTGGTGATTTCACCTGCCGAATAGTTATCCTCGTTGTCTACGATAAACAGAAAATATTTTTCTTTATTGATGGTAATCGGCCCCCAATAGGTCAGAACACCGTTGACGTCGATAAAGGTGTAAATCCCTGCCTTTTCAACGTCCCGCTCCTTACCCATGCGAATGGCGTCGGCAATGGTCGTTCTCTGTCTCGTCTCAATGGACAAAATCGGATTGAAGTCCTTGGACAAAAGCACTACCTGAAAATCATTGCTGACCGCAGCTTCTCTTAAGGCCGCCTGGAAAGTCTTGTGTTTTTCAAAGTTCAGCAGATGATAGATGGTGTTGTTGATGAGACTGTTCTTGAAATTATCCCCATACAAAAGCTTATCCATAATCTGCTCGATGGCATCGGAATACTCCGCCTTGTTGTTGCCCGGAATTACAATCAGCGGCAATCCCACAGCTTCCGCCGTTTCGATTACCTCGCTGTCAGTGCTGGTCAGCCCCTTTTCCACGTGGAAAATAACCAGGGCGCTGACGCCGCTTTTAGCAAGACCTTTTACAACCTCACACTGCAGTTTTTCTTTGCCATGCATGCCGTAAAATGATGTCAGAACAATCTGCTCACGCACACCGTTATTTTTAACAGCAGTTTCTACGCTGACTGCGTCCATTACAGACACAGAGCGGACACGATTTCCGATATTACGCTTGCCTGCCGCAAGAATACTGGGGCTGAATGCCTCTAAACTCAAACAATCATTTACAGTGATCTTCATACATTACCTCTATTCTTCTTCCTTATGCTCCTCTGGGATGACAGCTTCTTCCTCGCCGCCATCGGTGTCTTTTATCATATCGCCATCGGAATCAGATGATTCTGGTTCTTCCATATAATCCGTATCATACTTTGCAAGCTCTGCCGCTTCTCTTTCCGCTTCTTCCTTGCGGATTCTCTCGAATTCAGCAGCTTCTTCCTCGTTGATTTTGCGGATTTCCTCGTCCTTTGCTCTTACCATGTCAGCCAGCTGTTTTGCATCGACTTCTCCGGTATAAAGAGCCTCGAACTGCTCGCCGTCCAGAGTTTCCACTTCCAGAAGGGCCTGTGCCACTCTTTCAAGCTTATCCATATTTTCTTCCAGGATTTTTACAGTTGCGCTGTAAGCATCCTCGATGATGTTTCTGACTTCGTTATCGATTTCTGTCGCTACGCCCTCAGAGTAATTCTTTCTGGTGGAGAAATCCTTGCCCAGGAATACCTCGTCGGAATCGCTGTAGTTGACAGGTCCGATTTTTTCACTGAAGCCGTATTTGGTAACCATGCCTCTTGCGATTTCTGTCGCACGCATGATATCGTTGCTGGCTCCGGTGCTGATATCGTCAAGGGTCAGCTGCTCTGCCACACGACCGCCGAGGAGGTGTTTAATTGCATTGAGCATGCCCTTCTTGGTTTCGTAAGCCTTGTCTTTTTCAGGCAGGGACATGGTAAATCCGCCGGCGTTTCCTCTCGGAATAATGGTAATCTGATGTACCGGATCGGAGTTCGGCAGGGTACGCATTACCACTGCGTGACCTGCTTCGTGATAAGCCGTCAGCTTGCGTTCTTCCTCGCTGATGACTCTGCTCTTCTTTGCAGGGCCTGCCATTACCTTGGTTGCAGCTTCCTCAATCTCAGCCATTCTGATTTTGCGGCCGTTTCTTCTTGCCGTAATCAAAGCAGCTTCGTTGAGCAGGTTCTCAAGATCCGCAGGGGTAAAGCCCGGCGTTCTTCTTGCCAGAATCTTCGGAGAAACCTCGTCGGATAAAGGCTTGTTCTTGGAGTGAACCCTGATGATTTCTTCTCTGCCTTTGATGTCCGGAACGCCAATGACAATCTGTCTGTCAAAACGACCCGGTCTGAGCAGTGCAGGGTCCAGTACGTCCGGTCTATTGGTCGCTGCCAAAATGATGATGCCGGAATTTTCGCCAAATCCGTCCATTTCAACCAGCAGCTGGTTTAAAGTCTGTTCTCTTTCGTCGTTGCCGCCGCCAAGGCCTGCACCTCTCTTACGGCCAACTGCGTCGATTTCGTCGATAAATACGATACAAGGTGCGCTCTTTTTTGCCTGGTCAAAGAGGTCTCTGACTCTGGAAGCGCCGACGCCGACAAACATTTCTACAAAGTCGGAACCGCTGATGGTGAAAAACGGCACGCCCGCTTCACCTGCAGTCGCTCTGGAAACGTAGGTTTTACCTGTTCCCGGAGGGCC
>JAAGKN010000394.1_pt1 | contig 121959 bp, 119 predicted proteins | sample 6206371 | NCBI WGS metagenome assembly JAAGKN01 (sample SAMN11533720, study PRJNA540317) | gut metagenome | isolation source: fecal pellets from male and female animal of same cohort | host: Peromyscus leucopus | place: USA:CA | collected 2017
ACAAAACTGTAAAAATGTATAGAAAAAAAATATTAAGTCTTTGATTTACGATACTACACCGTATATTTTACCCTCAGCTTTTAATTTTTGGAAATGTTCGACATCCCTATATTTGAAAACTTTCGCAGGATTACCGCCTGCAATTGCATACGGAGGAATCTCGCCATGTACAACGGCTCCGCCTTGAATGATTGCACCTTCGCCAATTTTGGTTCCGGGTAGAATCATAACTCTTGAACCAAGCCAGACAAAATCACCAATTTCAACATCTTTGCGTATAAATGTTTCATCATAAGGAATCAATTCGCCTTCATAATTATGATTACGGGTAATAATTAAACACTCAACTCCCGAATGAATATAATTACCAAACCTTACATTCCCGTCACCGTGAATCTGCATGCCGTTAAAACAAACACCATCACCAATCACGGTATTTTCATTAACATAGCTAAAGCCTCCCACATAAAGACCTTTTCCAATAGACTTCGCCCTTGAAAAAACTTTGCGACCATACAATCTTGTCTTAATATTAGTACGAACTCTTCTTCTACATTCACTATTCAAAATCCAACATGTTAATAATTTAGCAGTTATATCAATTATTTTGTTCATAAAAACCTTTCTCATTTTTATACAAAGCTTCACGCTTCCAATCTATATTAGTTTTGATTAACTTTGCAGGTACTCCGGCATAAATAGAATTCGGGGTTAAACAATCTTTTGTAACTACAGAACCATAACCGATTATAGAATTATCAGCAATTTTAACTCCCTTTAAAACTGTAGTATTGGATGCCAGCCAACAGTGATTTCCTATATTTATATCACTTCCAAAATTCAAAATTTGCTGACTATCTTTATCAATAATTGTATGAACATCCGAAACCCTTATAAGAATGTTTGAAGCAAACATACAATCATCACCAATTATAACTTTACGATTCGGCTCCTGCAACAAAATCTCTGTATTAGATGTAGTAGTGAAATCATTTCCCACTCTGCATTCAGTATTTGGAGTCAATGCATAAACATTTAAATATCTGGCACATAATCCTATGCCAAAAGAAACTTTGCAATTGTCATCACATATTATTTTAGAATGTCTAAATCTTGAACCTGTCTCATGTATAATTATCTCCGAATTATGCCCTTTAAAAACAATTTTCAAACCTAAAACAAAAAATACACGTCTCTTTTTCCCATTTTTATCGATTTTATAGATTCTGTTACCCCTGAACATTACTTTCCTCTACATTCACATCCATTGGTAAATGATTATTAGCTTTATCTTGAAGTTTCTTGTAATTATTATAGATTTTCTTTTTCAAATTAGAAGAACTGATACCGTCGCCATAAGGGAAATAAACAACATCTATACCTTGCTCTTTTAAATAATCGTACTTCCCAACCCAGTCATCACCAACTACAAAAATATCAAAGTTTAGTTTCTTAACTTTATCACTATGATTCAAAGATTTTTGAGGGATTACAACATCCGGTCCTTTAATAGCCTTCATAAGTCCGATACGTTCTTCAAACGGAATAATCGGAGTAGATTTATAACTTGCAACTAATTCATCCGTATTAACGCCTACGATAAGAATATCGCCTAATGCTCTTGCATATTCAATCATCTTCAAATGATTAATATGCAGCATATCAAATGTTCCTGATGTATAAACAACCGTTTTATTTCCTATCATAAACTAACTCCTTGTTTTTATTTCATTTATTGAAAGCATTAATTTTTCAATCAAATCATCAATATCACTAATAGTGGTATTGCCAATATGTGAAACTCGCAAAAGCGTAGATGCCATATCACCCCCGCATGGATTAACAAATAGTCTATACTTATTTTTAAGAACTTGTATTACCTCATAAGCATCTGCATTTTCTATAATTACAGGTGTAAGCATATTGGACAAAGGATACTCAGGAATTTTCAAACCGGCTTCTTTAGCTTTTTTTCTAAAATAATCACATTTTGTTTTAACATTTTTTAATCTTCCTGATTTTCCACCTTCTTTTTCTATAAGATTCATCATATCAGCCAACTCATACATAACACAAACAGGTGGTGTATAAGGAGTTTGACCTCGTGGAATATTAATCAAATAGTCTTTGAAATCAAAATATTTTGAAGAAGTTAGTTTATTTGCCATCACTTTTTCAATCATTCTTTTACTAAATGATACAAATGACATCCCTGGAGATAAACAAAGACCTTTCTGCGAACTAATAATAGTCAAATCTATTCCATATTTTTCCATGTCATACTCATCAGCCAAAAATGCACTAATGGCATCTACTACTAATAATAAATTATTTCTTCTACAAAAATCCGAAAGCATCTTAATGTTATATAGCTGACCCGTGTGAGTTTCATGCAAGTTCACAAATAGCATTGTATAGTCTTTACGTTCATATTTAGCTAAATGTTTCTCTTCCAAAGCCTCATTCCACGCTAAATCAATTGAATCAAAATTTTTATTATGATATCTTAAAAGTTCGCAAAATCTATGTCCGAATGCACCACCATTAATTACAAGAACTTTATCATTTTCATTAACACAATTCTCAACAGTTGCTTCCATTGCCGCAGTACCTGAAGCTGCCATATAAATTAAAGAATTTTCTTCTTTATTTCCCAATAAATGCGATAATTTTTTTAAAGTTTCTTTAACAATTTCAGAAAACTCATCTGTTCTAAAATGAACAAATCCTTTATCTCTTATAGTTCTCGTGCTTGGATACATTTCTACGGGTCCAATTGTAAACAGCTTCATTCAATCCCTCCAAATATATAATCTTTTATTTTCTTACAAATCTTATCGCCGCTTTTTTCTTCAAAATCAATAAGACACTTCATTGCTTCAACTCTATCATCCAACTTATAGTCATTTTTATTTTCAATCACTTCATTATAAATTGATAAAAAATCTTCCCAAGAAGAAACCTCATAACAGCTCTTGGCTATTTTTTTACCAAATTCATTCAGAGCCAACGAATCCTTATTAATAAAACGAATAATAGGTTTCTTTGTCGGCAAATATTCACCTAAAAATGAACAGCAATCTGTTATAAGCAAATCTGAAGTTTTAAAAATATCGAAATAAGCTCCCTGTGTATAAGTCTGCCCAAGCTTATCCCATTCATCATAATAAGTTTTTACTTCATCATCGGTCATAATTCTATGATGCGAAAGCGCAAATTTTAAACGAGGATGAGGTTTAAAAATCCATGTTGTTTCAGGATGATTTTTGGCAAATTCCAATATTTCTTTCCCATTCCATCGGAACGTAGCAAAATTCAATCTATCAGGACTGAAAGAATGATGCGGAGCATAAATTACTCTAAACTTTTCAGGATTTTTCCAAATATCAGAAGCGTTTGCCTTGTTTTCATCAAAATAAACATCCAGTTTCGGATAACCTGCTGAAACACAATTAAAACTGTTTCCCTTACGATATTTCTCATATCTTTCAATATTCAATGAGCTATCTGCAAAGAATTTCCATAACAGATGATGAAAATTGTCCGTATAATTAACATCATCCTCTACCAACTCCAATCCATAATCACAATATGCCGTTAAGGCGAATTTTGAAACCCTTAATGGTCTGTGAAGAGGCGGTAATACGCACGGTTGATCATAAAATACAATATCAGGATAAAAATTTTTCAAATCAATATAGTGATTATCTTTATAGGCATAATCAACATTTATACCTTTTGATTTGAAAAACTCATAATTTTCTTCAACATTTTTTCTTGTATCATCCTGTCCTTTAGCTGCTGAATAAATAATACTTACCAGCACTAACGGTTCAAACATCTCATCATTTTGACAAAAATCATATAACGATTGGTAACACCATTTTTGGTTTTCGGTAACCAGAAAAACAACTTTTATTTTTTGATTGGATTTTTTTCTGAGAGAGATTAATTTATTAGTATAGTTTTTTTGACATAACAAAAACTTTATTCTGTTTCTAATAAAATTAAACATCCCAGCCTCTATTTTCAAACTTCCTTTGTTATAAATATACCATAAACTTGCAGGATTGAAAAAAGCAGTTTTTTTTTGTATTATACGGACAAATAAGAAAGGAGCTCTATATGGAAATCAGAGTTGTAGAAAATACACAGTCTGTTGAATGCGACCTTTTGGCAGTTAACCTTTTTGAAGGCGAAACTACAACAAGTGCTCTAGCTAACACTTACGCTATCCAACAAGACCATTTTGAAGGTAAATTCGGTCAAACTTATCTTTTACCAACATACGGACAAGAACCGCATAGAAAAGTTCTTGTAATAGGATTCGGTAAAAAATCGGAATTTAACCCTAATAAACTTAGAGAAGCTGTTGCTAAATCTATTAATAAAGCAATGCAGATTGAAGCTAAAACAGTTGCGTTTAAACTTGAAGGAGTTGAATTTGATTACTCCGAACAATTTGCATTAGGTGCAAAAATAGCCGATTATTCATTCGACAAATACAAATCAGAAAAGAAAGATAATCACGTTAAAGAAGTTTTTGTAGAAGCAAATGAAGCTGAAATCAGAAAAGCTGAAAAAATCGCATCAGCAATGGCATTCACAAGAAACCTGGCTAATGAACCTGCACAATTTGCAACTCCAACAGAGCTTGCATCAATCGCTTGTGATTTAAGTTTGGAAACAAAAATCTATAACAAAGAAGAATGCGAAAAAATGGGAATGGGTGCATTCCTTGCAGTAGGCAGAGGAAGTTCACAAGAACCTAAATTTATCCACATGAAATATGCGGTTCAAAATCCTAAGAAAAAAATAGCTATTGTTGGTAAAGGTATAACCTTTGACAGCGGCGGACTTGATATCAAACCTGCTTCATCAATGCTTACAATGAAAGACGATATGTCTGGTGCAGCTTGTGTTTTAGGTGTTATGAGCATATTAAAAGAACTTAATCCGCAAATAGAAGTTCACGGTATCATCGCAGCTTGTGAAAATATGCCGGGATGCAGTGCATACAAACCCGGTGATATCCTTACTGCAAAAAACGGTAAGACAATTGAAGTGGATAACACAGATGCAGAAGGCAGACTAACTCTTGCTGATGCGCTTTGCTACGCTTCAGAACTCGGAGTTGACGAAGTTATTGACCTTGCAACTCTAACAGGCGCTTGTATGGTTGCCTTAGGCTCAAATGCAGCAGGTATTATGGGTAATGACAATGAGTTAGTTAAAAACCTTATCAAAACAGCTGAACGCAGCGGCGAAAGATTCTGGGAACTTCCTTTATGGGATGAATATTTCGATAGCTTAAAAAGTGATATCGCTGATATGAAAAACACAGGCTCACGTTGGGGCGGCGCTTCTACAGCCGGTGTATTCCTTAAAAAATTCGTTAAAGATGTAAAATGGGCTCACATTGATATTGCAGGTGTTGCATTCCTTGATAAACCTCAAAAAGAACTAATAAAAGGTGCGTCAGGCGCAGGTGTCAGAACATTAATTAATTACATTTTAGAATCATAATTCAAAGGGCGGCTCTTCGAGCCGCCCTTTATTTTTGAACAAAATTCCAATCACTTTCGTTATACTAACAAGAACGGAGGTGTAGTATGAAAAAGATTTTTACAGCTTTAACTTTAGTAACAATATTAGGAGCAAGCGCACCTGCTTTTGCAGCTCCTCCGCCGCCTCCAAATCATGGCGGACAATCTGTCCATGCAGGTTACAGACATCATAATTTAAGAAGACCTCCTCATTATCATGGTTATTATAGACCTCACAACAGTTTTTCCATCTATACAAACTATTCTCACCGACTTGCATTTCCATATTGCAGATGCCCGTATTGTATGGCACATAGACCGCAAAGCGGTGTAGGATTCTATTTTAGTTTTTAATTTTTGCCGAATATAACCTTCACAGCATAATATGTTGGCGGAGGTTATTTTTTAATGATAGACTTAGAGAAGCACTGGAATAATCGGGGACTTATGTTAGAGCAAAAATATATAGCTTTAATAGACTGCGACAGTTTTTTTGTTTCTTGTGAGCGCAAACTTAATCCTGAATTGAACGGAAAAGCAGTTTGCGTGGTTTCTGGTGAACGAGGTTGTGTTATCGCGCGTTCCCGCGAAGCGAAAGAAATGGGGATTCCAATGGGACACCCTCTGTTTATGGCATCGCGCGATTTTCCTAAGTGCATTTATATCAACGCAAATCACTACAACTACGCAGAAATCTCACGCGAAGTTATGTCCATTTTAAAAGAACTAAGTCCTTATGTTGAAGTATATTCAATTGACGAAGCATTTGTTGATTTAACAGGCTTGGCAAAGTTCTATAAAATGAATTACTACAAACTTGCCAAACACATCCGACAACTAATCTGGGACAAAGCAGGAATCCCTGTTTCAATCGGAGTAAGCCGAACAAAAGCTCTTGCGAAACTCGCCTCCGACAAATCCAAAACAACCGAAAACCATATTTGCGTCGCAGGGAAATGCGGTATTCCAAGACTGTTAAAACAGACTTCCATAGGAGAAATATGGGGAATTGGAAGACGATTAGAGCCAAAACTCCGCGGGCACGGGATTTATACAGCTTATGATTTTGTACAGAAAAATGATTTATGGTTAAAAAGCAGATTCGGGAAACTTGCATTGGAACTCAAATACGAACTCCTTGGTAATATGATTAACAAAGTTACTAACGAAAAGAAACTTCCTAAATCTATTATGGATACAAAGTCTTTTCCCGAATTCACATCTGATTTAAACTATTTGAAAAACGAATTAATGATTCATATTCACTCGGCTTGCAGAAAGCTCCGTCGCGCAGACTGCAAATGCGGAACGGTTGGAGTAATTCTAAAAACTAAAGATTTTAGGGTTGCTTTTGAAAAAACAAACCTTGAATTAGCAACGAATTTTGAATTTGAGATTTCAGAGACAGCATTTCCACTGTTAGAAAAAATGTATAATTCTCAAACACTTTACAGAAGCGTGGGAATTTTATTAGATAACTTCAATCCTTGTTCAAATGAACAAATCTCCCTGCTTGCTGATAACTCCAAACGCGAAAAGAACGAAAAACTTGCACGAAGTTTAGACAAACTGGAAGCAAAATTCGGACGAAATATAGTAAAAACAGGGTTTACAAAAGAAGTTGCGTTCAAACAAGAGTTTCTAAGCGGCGGAGATAAATACGAAAATATTTAATATATAGACATATCGCAAAAACTATTGTAATATATAATTGTAGGTATACTCATACTTTCTCCGACACACACGAGTAGTGAGGACTATAGGTCGGAAAGGAGAGTGCTATGCTTAGATTGCTAATAATACTAATACTAGCATTATGCGTGCTAGTATTAGCTTCCAAAATCTAAGTGTAGGAGTGAAGAGAGCCACTAAGAAGAACTGACAATTTCTTTTTGGCTCTTCCTACACCTTAATTATTTACTATTTTTTCTCATTTGTCAACCCGTAACTTTTTTATTAAAGCTGATGTCATAGCCCAAAAGGTCAGCAATCATAAGGGTTTCGTTGTAACTCAAAGTACCTCTCGTCAATTTTCGCGACAACACATTAGGAGCACAATTTTTACCTGTTTTCTCAGAAATCATTGAAGCAAGTTCTTTGAGCAATATGCCTTCTTGAGCCAATAATGTTTTAATCTGTTCTCTAACTAACAATTTCATACTTATATTATACTTTTCTGCTATTAAGTTGACAAATATGGAACTTTTGAATATAATAAATAGCAAAATAGCTATTTAAATAGTTAATATGCTACTTTTCAATTAATATAACTTAACAAGGGAGTAATTATGAGAGTTGATGAAAAGATTTTTGAAAGTATGGTAAAAGACTTTTGGAATGTAGACTGTTTAATCAGAATGCTGAAAGAATTAATATTCAAAAACAGCTGGGAGATGCATGAAGGAGATGTTGATACAATTTGCGAAATATTAGCAGAAAAATCCGAAAAGCTATGTACTAAAGTAGACAAACTAAAAGAACAATTATAAAAAAGCGGAGATATAAAATCTCCGCTTTTTGCAAAATTATTGCAGCACCTACATCATGCCGCCCATACCGCCCATGCCTGCCATTGCTGACATATCAGGGCCTTTTGATTCTTCAGGGATATCAACAACTGCTGCTTGAGTTGTTAACAACATTGAACCTACTGATGCTGCGTTTTCAAGAGCACTTCTTGTAACCTTAGCAGGGTCAACAATACCTGCTGCGAACATATCAGTGTATCTATCCAACAATGCATCGTAGCCGTAAGCATCTTTTTCAGAACGAACACGTTCAACAACAACATCAGATTTAGCACCTGAGTTGAATGCAATTGAACGAAGAGGTACATCAAGAGCAGCTGTCAAGATTTTGTATCCGCTCTTTTCATCGTCTGAATCAAATGCAATAGTGTTCAATTTGTTTTCAAGTTCTTGTTGAACTCTAATCAAAGCAACGCCGCCACCAGGAACGATACCTTCTTCGTTAGCAGCTCTTGTTGCGTTAAGAGCATCTTCGATTCTCAATTTACGTTCTTTAAGTTCGATTTCTGTAGCTGCACCAACTTCGATAACTGCAACACCGCCTGCTAATTTAGCCATACGTTCTTGTAGTTTTTCTTTGTCGTATTCGCTGTCAGAAGCTTCGATTTGTTTTTTAATTAAGTTAACACGTTCTTTAACTGCTTCTTTTGTTTCGTCACCAACTACGATAGTTGTTTCGTCTTTTGTTACAGTAACACGTTTTGCAAGACCCATCATAGCTGTTGTAACATTTTCAAGTTTAAGTCCTAATTCTTCTGTGAATAATTGTCCGCCTGTTAGGATTGCGATATCTTCTAACATAGCTTTTCTTCTGTCACCAAAACCAGGAGCCTTAACTGCAACTGCTCTAAGAACTTTTCTCATAGTGTTAACTACTAATGTTGCAAGCGCTTCACCTTCAACATCTTCTGCAATAAGAAGAAGTGAACGGCCGTCACGTGCAACTTGTTCAAGAACAGGAACTAAATCTGCAATTAAGTTGATTTTCTTGTTTACACAAAGAACATAAGCTTCTTCAAGAACAGCTTCCATTCTTTCAGGATCAGTTACAAAGTAAGGTGAGATATAACCTTTATCAAACTGCATACCTTCAACAACTTTTAAGTTTGTACCGAAAGATTTGCTTTCTTCAACAGTAATAACACCGTCGTGACCAACTTTGTCCATAGCCTCTGCAATCAATTCACCAATTTCAGAGTTGTTACCCGCAGAAATTCCTGCAACCTGAGCAATCTCTTCTTTTGTATTAACAGGTCTTGAAAGGTCTTTAATCTTGTTGATAGAAATTTCAACAGCCTTATCAATACCGCGTTTCATAGACATTGGGTTAGCACCTGCTGTTAAGTTTTTCAAACCTTCTCTAACAATAGCTTGAGCCAAAACAGAAGCGGTTGTTGTACCGTCACCTGCTACATCGTTTGTTTTAGATGAAACTTCTTTAAGAAGCTGTGCACCTGCATTTTCCAATCCGTCTTGTAATTCGATTTCTTTAGCGATAGTTACACCATCATTAACGATTTGAGGTGCACCGAATTTCTTTTGTAAAATAACGTTTCTGCCTTTTGGTCCAAGAGTAACCTTAACCGCATCGGCAACAGCGTCAATACCTTTTAGAAGCGATTTGCGTGCTTCTTCTTCAAAAACTATTTTCTTAGCCATTATATTTTCTCCTATTCAATAACTGCTAACGCATCTTTAATAGACAAAATCTTGTATTCAACTCCGTCCATTTTAACTTCTGTTCCTGCATATTTAGCATAAAGAACAACATCCCCAACTTTAACTTCCATAGGCTCTTTGTCGCCTTTTTCGTTAGTTTTGCCTTCGCCGACAGCTACAACTTCACCTTTTTGAGGTTTTTCTTTTGCACTGTCCGGAATAAAAATTCCGCCGGAAGTTTGCTCTGTATCTTCAATAACTTTAATAACAATTCTGTCTGCTAATGGTTTTAATGCCATAATATAATCCTCCTATTACTTAAACATTATTAGTTCTACATGTATAGTTATATATCAGATTTAACAATTTTGGCGAAATATTAAGGAAATCTTAATGATTTAAATTCAACTTTACAAAACTTTACAAACTCACTCCAAAAAGGCAATTTCTACAAACTTATATACTTTATATATATGTAAGAGTTATTCAAATAGAGAGAGCAAACAAATGGCAACAACATATACAGCAATCGAAAGAAATAAAAAACCGGCAGGCGCTTTAGAAATTCCTTCAGATTACAATTTCTTCTATTTGAATAAACAAGACCGTCAAATGAGATTCAACAACGGCGGCGACCCAATCTATGCTATTTTTGACAAAATCGACGAACGTCCTCTCTCTAAAATCGCTAAAGATTTTGTTAAAGAATTAGCTGACGATACTATCAGATTCATCTCTACTATTTTATAATAAGGGGCGGAGCACATTCAATCAAACTACCAGTTTATATTATCAATTCGTCCGTGCTCCTTTAAAACAGGCTACTGGTGGGTGCGCATTGGTGAGTTATATATTTTTTAAATGCTCTATTTTTAACTCAGGTTTCAAAGTAACAGATATTACATCTATTCTAAACTTTTTATGAACAGGATTTTCTTGAAGATACAAGAAAAGTCCTGTTTTGATGTTTTGATATTTAGTCTTGGTAATTGACTCAAAAGGAACACCACAAACAGTTGTTGTACGTGTTTTAACCTCGCAAAAAACAAGCGTATCTTTATCAAGAGCAATAATATCAATCTCACATTGGCGAGAAAAATGTTTGTTGGTCTCGATGATTTTATAGCCTTGCTTTTTCAAATAATCAAGTGCTATCTGTTCACCCTTTTTGCCAACTGAAATATTACTCATTGTTTTATCTCCGAACTAAAACTAAGTACGAATCCAGAACTTGTTTGCCATAAACAATATCTTCTTTCATACTCCATTCCTTAATTTTATCAAATATTGGAGATTGTGTGTAGTCTTTTACCAGATAAAACCAATAGTTTTGCCCCAAAGGTAGAGTTTCTAAATATTCAACTACCTTATCTGGATTTGGTAATTCTTCTAATTTTTCAGGCAAAAAACCAGCCTGACCCGCATAGAACAACAAGCTTGCAGAAGATGCCTGATTGCATAAAACAACATCCGTTTTGGGATTGTATTTATCAATCAAATCTACCATCATTGTTCTTGGGGCATAATTAATAAAATTTTCTCTATGCGCAAATGTTTTAAGCAAACTGAAATTATATCCGCAAAAACTAATAAGATAGACAATACTGAGAACATAAAACCATTTTGTTTTAAAGTTAACAACATCAAGCGATTTTATGCATGCCAGTATCAAAAACGGATATGAGTACAAGGCTACTCTTGACATATACGGATAAAGTTTCAAAACAGAAGCTAATAGAATTAGTGCAAACAATACCAGTGTATATTTACCATAATTATCCTTCTGCTTTGCAAAAAAGAATAAACCGGTAATAAATAAACCCAATTCAAACAAAGTAAATTTATTCGGATAAAATGCATACTTAAAATTAATACCCAAAACTACTAAAAAATTATGAATTCCGATAAAACCTTCATCCCAATAATGCGAAAAAGATGCGTCCAGCGAAGCTTTCGAAGGTATAAGGTTGAAAAAATAATACAGCCCCATTACTACAATAAACGGTACAAGAATTACTGCCAAGCGTTTAGCAAGTTCCTTTCGGGTTGTCAAACCCGAAAGAACATTTATTATAATAAATGCGCCGATAAAAAATAATGATGGTAACGATACAAAAGGAAGAAAGATTAAAACAAATGTAAGTTTTAATAATCCTTTTCTATCAAGATTCAGAATATTAGTTTCAGGCAAAAAATAAGCGCATAACAAACATACAAGAATATCAGAAGTATACTGTTTTGCAATAGAAGAAAACATTATAACAGGCTGATTAATAGCAAATAACAAATTGGCAGCCAACCGTGAATACTGATGTTGAAAATATTTACCTGTTAATTTATAAAAAACAAACACAGAAACAATTGAACACAGAAACGGAATCATTTTTACAGCATATTCATTATATTTCCAAATATTACCCCATATTCGCTCAATAATAATCACAAACGGCGGAGCTGATTGAGCATTACCTATACACAAAAACATCTGCCACCAACTTTTGTCTGTAAATGCTAATATCAAACGACATTCATCGTCCTCAAACTCATTTCTACAAGCAAATACTACTGTCCTTAAAAGAATAGCAAACGCAAATATAAACCCTAATATCCAACCTGTTATTTTTTTTGAATTAGTCATTTATAACAATTCCTTATAAATCTGATTGTATTTCTCTAACATTTCAAAATTCCAATCGCAATCTTTTAACAAACAGTTCTTTACCAAAAGATTCCAGCTTGAAGGATTATGCTGAAAAATATGCAATGCCTTTGTAACAGGTGTCAAAAATAATTCATTTACATCTTCTTCCGTTAAAAGACTCTTTTTGGTTTTTAAACCGCAGCCATTAGTTATATCATCAAAAATGTCCGATATTGTATCATTCAAAATCCCGTTTCTGGAAACAACAGGCACGCAACCGTAATGCATAGCAAGAAAATGCTCGGATGTATTCAAATTTGAACGTCTTGGAATCAAAGTCATATCAGAAGAAGCATAAAACTTCGACAGGTTAATTTTTCCATCAATAAAAAGCCATTTTCCTTGAATATATTTATTTTTTTGCAAAAACTCTATCCAACTTTTTATAAACCCGACTTTTAATCCGTCTTTGATACAAATGATAACCTGAAAACTTTTATGAAGCTCAAACAGTTTCAAAACCGTATTAAACAAAATATCCACTCCGTTTGCAAAAATCTCAGGAGTTGTATGCGCAAAAAGAAGCGGAGAGTCATAAATACTATCCAAAGAACCTATTATTGTAACTTCTTCTTCATCAAATAATGTAGGATCTACAAAATTGGTTCTTATCCTTTCTGCACTAAACTCTTTTAATATGGCAGTTTTATTTTTGCTTCTATAATCTCTAAAATTCTCGGAATTGAAAGGATAATATGTTTCCCTCGGTGCTTTTATACCGTATTTATCAGTATTTAAACCGTAAGAAAGATAATTGCTTTTCTCTTTTGTCTTAACAATCTGCGGATACATATTACCTGAAAGCTGCGGATTATTAAATACCTCATTGTAATAGGTTTCCGACATCACTGTCCAATAATCGGCACATTTTAATGTCTGCATATAAGGATTGAAATATGAATCCTCGCCATAACGTAATTGCGGAAAAATCTGCAAAATACGGTCATTCAATTTACTGAAAATAACATTTTCTTCAATATCTTCGCCTTTATCAATAAACTTTCTAAACTTGTAATAGTTTTTATAAATAAATCTCAAACAAACATTCATTTGAGCAAAGCGTTTTGCATTATGAAGCTTAAACAATGAAGCTACGAGTTTTTTTATAACTTTATCATTACAAATTTTTTGCATAGCAGATTTATCCGCAATATTAATCGCAGCCCAAAACGCTTCTGTTTTCGCAATATCAATCTGAGTAAAGTCCTTAATAGATTGTAAAACTTTTATATTACCCAAAGAATATTTTTCAAGTTCACTGCCCAAGAAAAACGGAATATTTTCCGCGTGAATAATATTAGGCATAAAATTATCAATTCTCAGCTTCTTAACCGCTGTTTGTACAGCTTTCATAAACGGTACAAGATAATGAAATCTTGAGATTTCAGAAACATTTTTACAATTAGAAAATGCAGACGATAGAATTCCATAAACCTGTATATTTTCATTGTTTTTAGGGAATTTATAAACAACCGCTTCCACCATTCGGTTTTGAACAAAAAAACTAAACTTAACAAGAGCTCTTCCTTCAGGCTTTTGACTTTCATTAATTATCGGAATCATTATTCTTATATCGTTTTCAGGATACTGCCTGCGCATCAAATCAATATATTCAAAAGGAGAATCCAATCTTGAAGAATTTTTTGTATAAGGCGGACAATCAAGTGTCAAATATAATATATTCGTAAAATTCTGAGGAAGTTTTTTGGCAAAAGATGCTGAAACTTTTCTTTTTAAAAGTCTGTAATATGCTTTCAAATCTCGTAATATTGCAGAATTACGATTCATTTCATTTTCAAAAGTTTTAACATCCTGATTGAAAATCAATCCAAGCTCTTCCGAATGCGATTCTGTCTTAAATTCACTCATTACGGCGTAACCACCTTTCCAAGAACAACACGTTTTTCAGCCCCTGTACAACATGGCAGATTATTTGGAATATTATAAAAATTACAATAAGCCAGAAGCGCAAATGCCATAACTTCTTTATAATTGTTTGAAATTCCAAAGTCCTCATGTGTTTTTAGTTCTATTCGTTTAGGAAGATAATTTCTTAAAAACTTCATCATTGTTTTATTATAAGCTCCGCCGCCGCCGATTACGGCAGTGTCAACACTAACACACGGATAAACAAATCTTTCGTAAGCCTGTGCAATAGTTTTGGCAGTCAAAGCTGTTAAAGTTGCAATAATATCCTTTGGTTCAGGCGGTGCAATTCTTAGAATATTTTCGATATATTTAGTCGAAAAATACTCACGACCTGTAGTTTTTGGAGGCGCCATAAAATAGTATTCATCCTGCAACAGACAATCAAGCCAGGTATCACAAACCGTTCCTGATGCTGCAATTTCTCCATCTTTATCGTATTTTTGCCCGAAGAATTTTTGCACACAGTAATCAATCATGATATTACCGCAGCCTGTATCAAAACCGAAGGTATCACAGGCATCCGAAACTACAGTAACATTTGATATACCGCCAATGTTCTGTACAAGTGAATTTTTAAACCATTTTTCATCCGCAAAACAAACCAATGGCGCGCCTTGACCACCGTAAGCGATATCTTTTTCGCGGAAATTAGAAATAACGGTACAGCCGGTTTCACGCGCTATAACAGAACTCTCACCGATTTGGAGAGTGCTTTTCAAAGAAATATTATCAAGTTTTTCATCAAACGGGTAGTGATAAACGGTTTGCCCGTGAGAAGAAATCAAATCCGGTTTTCCGAACTCGCCAATCAAAATATTTGCAGCATCAGCAAAACATTTTCCAACAGCAAAATTCAACTGACAAAGTTCTTTAATATTAATATCACCTCTGAATGCAGAAAAAATCTTCGCACGAATATGCTCAGGATAAGGATGATTAATCCCTTTTATCAACTTGCACGATAAATCGGGATAAACCTCGCACAGTCCTGCATCGATTGAATCACAGGAAGTTCCTGACATTAAAGCTATTATTTGTTTAGACTCTTTCTCTTGCATAAAACAATTTTATCATAACTTGACAAAAACAGGTAAATCGTAAATAATGATAAAGAAATCGGGCTTCAAGGATTAGTAGTGAAGTTCTTGAATTTTAACTCCCAATTTCGTTTAGTTCAATAGAACTAGCACTATGATTATCATCATTAATGCTAGTTCTATATTATTACATCGTTTTGTAATTAAATAAATTAGCAATAACTTTATAATCATAAGCCTCACCTCCTTTACTCGAGAATTTTCCGATTTTCAGTCTGTGCCCGAGGAAAATAGTGAATGGGAGTGCCCGACTCTTATGATTATATTAATACAAATTCAAAATATATTAATCATATAAACAATGTATTATCTGCCAAATACAGGAGGCGGTTGGATATACAATGGTTTTAAATTACGCCAATCTGTATTTTCTCCCTCTTTTATTTTCTCCAGTGCTAATTTAGCAAGAATTTCACCGAGCTGATACTCGTTTTGTTGATAAGAAACTATGTCATCAGTTAGTGCACTAAATCTGTCAAAAAGACTGTTATCAGTTATCAAACGACGATTTTTCACCATCTCATCAACTTCTTCCAGTTCAATAGCACCAAGGACTTTTCCGTCATAAACATAAGCTTTGTTTTTTCTTGCGTCTAATGCAACCAAATCATTCCCGCCTAAAATTTTTGAAAGAATTTCTAAAGAAGATATTCCGACAGCTTTAATATTAAGCTGCTGTGCAAGCATACGCGCAACAGTTGTACAAGCTCTTATCCCCGTAAAACTTCCGGGTCCGATATCAATCGAAATACAATCCAAATCATCAGGAGTCATTGAAGCTTCCTTCAAAATTTCAACAATAGTCGAAATTAAATAAGCAGAATGATAGTTTCCATCATTCGATAAAATTATTTTATTATTAAACTTTTCCCCGTCGAATAAAGTTACATAAGTCTTATCAAGACAGGTGTCAAAAGAAAGCATTCTCAATTTTTTAATCCTTCTATAACATAATTATTTTTTTCACCGACGGATTTGAATTCATAATTTCTGCAATCGTCATCATCATAAGTAACATTAATTTCAATTCTTTCAAAAGGAAGTTCGCCTTGAGAAAACTCTGCCCATTCAACAAAAGTAATCTTTTTACCTTCGGAATATTCTCTCAATTCATCCGTAATAGTCGAAATTCCTGCGTGTTCAAGTCTATATAAATCAAAGTGATACACAGGAATAGAAGCACTATGATATTCATTGAGGATAACAAAACTCGGACTGGTAACTTTTTCCTTTACTCCGAGAGCCTCTGCCGTTAGCCTTACCAATGCAGTTTTTCCAGCACCGATTTCGCCAAAAAGATTCACAAAACAGCCTTTTTCTTTAACAAGATTTGCGAACTTCTCGGCAAGAAGTTTTGTATCATCTAAAGTTTTACATTTTTGTACAAATTGTGCCATTCATTTTTCCTCAAATACAATTCTACAACAATGTAAAATAAATTTCTATTACCAGAGTTCTTTTTTCATTCTAACAATACTGGTCTTAACAGCATCTATAAAATTTTCGTAAAAAATTAACTCAGCTTTTGATGCAGATATTATGGTTTGAATTAATTTATTTTTCACATTATCTTCCGTAAGAGCAGAATCAAAACCAAAAATTCGTAAATCTAATTTTAGAACACTTGCCAGCATAAAAAAAGTTTTAAGCGATGGAATATAATGCCCGCTTTCAATTCTTGAAATATGCTGAACACTCAATTCAACCATTTCGGCGAGTTGAGCCTGCGTAAGCCCCGCCGCTTTACGATGTACAAAAATTTGCTCCGCTATAAATTTTTTATCATCAAATCTCATCATACTCATATCCTTAAATTTAAGAATATGATGTTTACAAACATTTTTAAATAACGCATACGCATATTACATATTTTTTATAAATGCTTGCGTGTATGTGAAAAACATTGTATAATCACTTGCATATATTTATTGTAAGAACATAACGCATGCACATACAAGAGAAAGAATAACATGGACAAAAAAAAGCATAATCCTAAGGTATCAGTAATATTACCAATTTATAACGTAGAAAAATTTATTCCATTTGCCTTAGAAAGTCTTATCAACCAAACATTGCAAGATATTGAGATAATCTGCGTTGATGATTGCTCTACCGACAATTCATTAAAAGTAGCTCAACAATATGCATTAAAAGACAATAGAATAGTTGTTATCCAACAAGATAAAAATATGGGCGAAGTTGTAGCCAAGCATGCAGGAGCATTAATCGCTCAAGCCGATTATATAGGAACATTGGATCCTGATGACTGGGTCTCGCTGAATTTTTATGAAGAAATGTATAAAAACATTACCACAGCTCAGGCTGATATAGCTTATTGTTCATATCAAATTACTAAAGAAAACGGAGCATTAAGAAATAAATTTGTTAATTATCCAAATATAACGAACCTGATTAATACAACTATTAACGAACTAAATCCCGGCACAACAAATAAATTAATAAAGAAATCAATTTTCTTAAACGGCGTTAATTTTACCGAGCGAGATATATGGAAAGATTTATATCAATACTGGAGAGCTTATTCAAATAATAATTATAAAAGCGTTTATGTTGAAAATATTCTTTATTTTTATAGACAAAGAAAAAGTTCAATCATGCACACAAAAGAACCAATTAAAACTGACTATAACAAACTTCTTACGACATTAGATTTAATAGCACAGTATTTAATTAAAAACAAAAGATACGAATTATATGCTTCAGCACTCTGGCAAAAAACAGAAATGCTTACAAAGAAAAAACTTAATAAAAATATTTTCCGAAAACTTTATTTCAAACAATTTAAAAAGGAATTGATTTCTATTGCGCACAAAAACCAAATTCCACTTGAAGACCTAAATTGCGTTTTAAAATAATTTAAGCGACACAAACTCTGTTTCGTCCGCCTTTTTTAGCTTCGTATAAGGCTTTATCGGCGCGCTCGAATAATTCTTCGCCGGATTCGATTTTGTTGTATTCAGCAAGACCCATACTGATTGTTACAGCTATTTCAACATTATCAACAGTCACCGGATGAGCTTCAACCGCTTTTCTAAGACGTTCGCCTACAATCTGAGCTTCCTCAATTTTAGTAAACGGTAAAAGAACTGCAAACTCTTCCCCGCCGTATCTTGCAGGAATATCGGATTCACGAAGCTGTTCCTTAATAATAGAAGCAACCGTACGTAAAACTTCATCTCCTGCTGCGTGACCGTAAGTGTCATTAACCTTCTTAAAGAAATCAATATCAATCATCATCGCACAAAGTGGATTGTTTTGACGTTTTGTTATAGAAATTTCCTGCCCCAAACGAGTCTCAAACTGACGTCTGTTGTTCAAATTAGTCAAAGCATCCAGTGTAGCATACTGCAAAATTGTAGAATAAGTATTTGCTCTGTTAATCGTTGCAGCTGCCTGTCTTGTAAGCTGTTCTAAATAATCAATATCACGTTTGGAAAGCTTTTCAATCATACTTCTTGCAACAATACAACCTGTTACTTCGTCTTCTGAAACAAGCGGAAATGCTCCAATTTTATCATCATTGGTTAAAATATAACCATAATCATTATCAACCTGTTTCAACACATCAAAGACACGCTCGTCATTACAAGCTTTCGGCCAAACAAGTGAAAATTCTTCGCCTTGTTTCAAAAAAACATATATTAAATGGTCAGAAATAAATCTGTCCAGCATTTCACCTATAAGCGGCACAATATAATTAATTTCATACTGGGTTTCAATGATTTTTGCAATATTCTTCATTGAATCATGGAACTCAACATTTATTTGCGATTGCTCATTCAAAACAATATTTTGAAGTTTCAAAGAAATCTGTGTTCCCAAAATTTTCATTAGGAATAAATCTTCCATATCAATAGAAGTGTCTTCGTCAAAAACAAGTTCAATAATCCCAAAAACCATACCGTTTTTAACAATCGGCATAAACAATGATTGTAGTTTAAAACTTATTTCCCCGATAGTTTGCGGAAGTTTAAAAGCCTTATTATTAATTACAAAATCATTTCCGTGAATTTCTTCATAAGCGTGATAAATAGTATCTTTCAAATCACACTGCAAGACTTCATCAATCACACACCAATTCTGCGCATAATTTCTCAGAGTAGATGTATTCGGGTCAAAAACATAAATATTCAAATCTTTTAGATTGATATAAGTATTAATAACCGTTTTTAATTCGGTTACAAGCTCATAAGCATCAAGCTCTTTTATTAAAATATCTGCCGTTTTATTCAAAAATTGTAATTTTGAATTCATTTATTCCTTTACCCCTCTTCCTCTTTGAAATAACTGAACCCTGCACAGGTTTGGAAGTTTTTATACATAGCTTTATCAAACTCATCATCAGCAACAATTTTGCCATTGACATAAGTATAGCTGTTATTCAGACTACCGACAGGCTCATCCGTTAATTTTTCTGTGTAATACTCTTCACTTGTTATAAATCTTCTTGTAACCTCGTTCAAAAGATTAAAAATATAAGTTGTTTGAACTGTTGAAGAAGTCGGATTTTCGGATATCAAAATTGCTGCTTTTTCAAGCTCGGCAATTGATTCACGATCACGATGCAACCCTCTTAAAAGCACTGCGAGGTTATAATGACCTTCAAAATTCATTGGTTCAACATCAATCGCTTTGCAGTAATCAAGTCCTGCCTCACGGAACTCACCGCGCAAATGATGTGCTACAGCTCGGTTATAGTAAATATCATAACTTTTCTTGATATAACCTGTTGCTTTGGTATATGCTTCAATCGCATGTCCTAAATATTCATAAGCCAAATACTGTTTTTCAAGAGGCAGATATAAAGCTTTCTGGCGGAAAGCAACACCTTTATTAAAAAATGCCAGTCCGCGGTTTGTATCAACACTCTTGATATTGGAATAAACAAACGGAATCCAGAGTTTAAAAAGTTTTATGGTCGGAACGATATCAAACTGAGTAATCGCTTCATCAAAAAAGCCCAAATCCTCCGAATACACAATTCCAAGATTCATACGCGCCATTACAAAATTCGGATTAGCTGCAATTGCTTTTTCATAAGCATCCACCGCAGAATAGTAATCCTCGTGAACTGCATAGATATTTCCAAGATTAAACCACGCTTCATAATGCTGAGGATACAACTCCAATCCCGCAAGATAATAATCAAGGGTCTTGCCCATATTGTCAGCAGCATAGGCTTGATCACCTTTATAGATATAATAAGTCCCTTTTGCATGCCGGTACTGTTCCTTAAACCAGTCCTGATAAAAATATCCGGCTACAGCAAGAACTAAAATGAATAATAACGGGAATATCTTTCTAAAGAAACGTTTCATAGTTAAGAATTATACCACGGTTTTGGATTTAATGGAATATTTTTGCCCTTATCGGGAAATGCGATATAATTGATTTTTACGATTGATTTTCAAGTTTGTATTGGAGTTGACCATAAAAACTAAGATAGTCTTTCTCTGCCGGATTAAGCTCAATAGCCGTTTTTACATCAGCAACAGCACTATTAATATCATTAAGATCATAATGAAGAACACTTCTGTTATAATAGAGTATTGCTGAATCCGGATTAAGTTCCACTGCCATATTATAATCATTCAATGCATTTTGTATTTGACCAAGAGCGTGATATACCGCTCCTCTGTTTGCATAGGCTTCTGAATATTTATCATTTAATTCTATTGACTTGTTAAGGTCAATTAATGCACTCTCATAATCATACAACTTTAAACTTGCAGTACCGCGTTCAAAATAGTTTATGTAATTATTAGGTTCTGATTTAATTTTCTTAGAATAATATTTAACATCTTTTTCAGGATCTCTGCCTTGCATAGTATCCTTTTCAGTTAATCCCTTAATATAACCATAAACCCAACACCCGATTAAAAATAGAACAGGGATACCAACCTTTATAATCAATCGTAGGGATGTATTGTCATTATACATTACATACTCCTTCTTTTTACATTATTCCATCTTGGTTGATAAAATAGTGCATCTTCAATAGTTTTTTCAATTTCATTAGGAGATTCAATACAAAACTTATCAATATTAGAAATTGTAACACCGTATGTTTTCGGCTCACGGGTAACAATTGTAACATGTCCAAGAGAAATACCTTTAAGAACTTTACCTTGCGCCATATTAATAACGGCAACATTATCAAACGGCACTACTAAAACTTCTTTTTTAGCAGTTATAAGTAAATATTTGCCCGCAGCTTTATCAATTACAATTTTTTTGAATGTATCTTTATTAATAGCAATAAAAACTCTAAATAAATATACTGCGAAAATAGTCAGAATAACTTCAATCACTATCATTTTCAATTCAAATGGTGCCGTAAGCAGAGCTCCGACTAAAAAACACAGTAATATAATCATGTACAAACATATCAAAGACTTAGCGTAACCTGCAACTTTAAACTCTTTCATAACTTCCCTTATAATTATACATTGAATTCTTTTATAATATCATTCTGCTTTTGAAAACACATCCTTAATAAGTATGATAATTACAATTATTCTTTAATAATCGACCAGAATTCCGGAGTTTTAGTTTCACAATCTAAAATATCAATAATTCTGTAAACAGGTGCTTCTGCTGTATAAATATGCTTAACCCTGTTAAAATCCAATTCTTTATTAACACCAAAATGACCCGAAATAACAGCTTTAACATTTTTGTGTTTAGCAAGAACTTTAAGGTAATTTTCAGGTTTAGCAGTATATTTTGTTTCTTTTTCAAGCGGAGGTATTATTGGGAAATGCTGTAAAATAACAACATTTTTTTCACTGTTAAGTGTCAACTGTTCATCAAGCCATTTAACTACATCAGGCTTATAATACCCCATCGATGTGGGAATAACTTCTTTTGAACCGTCAAGCACAATAAAAACAAGACCTTTTTTTTCAAAAACATAATTTGGTGATTCGATTTTTTTGTGAGTACGTAAATTTTTACCCACAATTTTCATATAATCAGCTTTTCCCAAATCTTTTTGTTTGTTAACGTCTTTTTGTCCCAGAACAATATACACAGGGACATTAATCTTTTTAGCCTGTTTAATAAAAGCCTCTAAATCATTGCGTTTCGGTTTAGAAATATTGTTCCCGCTAAACACAACAAAAGAAACATTTTTCTGCCTGTTAACTTCCGTTATAATTTTATCCAAACGCTGTTCTGATTCGGGAGTAGAATTAAATCCCAAACCATCAATCTGAACAAATCTCAAATCTTCTGCAAATACAGAAGTACACAGCGCAAAAAATATAAATAAAACACTAAAAAACTTATTTTTCATAAATATATTTTACCACAAATTAATTTCATGATAGAATTGGATACAATTAGAAAAATGAAAGGGAAAATCAAATGGAAAAATTGGCAGACATCGGCGTATTTGGCGGTTCAGGATTTTATAAATTTTTAGAAGATATTAAAGAAGTAAAAGTAGAAACACCTTATGGAATGCCTTCTGACAGTTTGTTCATCGGTAAAATCGGAAACCATAAAGTAGCGTTTATGCCTCGTCACGGCAGAAGCCATACTATTTTACCTCATTTGATTAACTACCGTGCTAACGTATGGGCAATGAAACATGTTGGTTGTACAAGAGTTATCTCTCCTTGCGCAGCAGGCAGTCTTCAAAAACACGTTGAACCGGGTCATTTCGTAATCTGCGACCAGTTTGTAGACTGGACAGACGGAAGAAAAACAACTTTCTTTGAAGGCCCTATCGTTACTCACCCATCAGCAGCTGAAACTTACTGTCCAGAACTAAGACAGCTTGCAATTGATACAGCTCGCGAATTGGGAATCACCGTTCATGAAACAGGTACTGTTGTTGTAATCAACGGCCCAAGATTCTCTACAAAAGCAGAATCAAAATTCTTCACAAACCAGGGATGGGAAGTTATCAATATGACAGCATTCCCCGAAGCATACCTTGTTAAAGAAATGGATATGTGTCCTTTGAATATTTCTTTAATCACAGACTATGACGCAGGTTTGGTTGGAGATGTTCCTCCTGTTTCTCACCACGAAGTTATTCAGGTATTTAACAACAACCTTGATAACTTGAAAAAATTGTTATTCACAATGATTGAAAGAATTCCAGCTGAAAACAATAACTGTGCTTGCCCTAATACAAAATCAAGTTCACAATTATAGGGGTAAATTATGATATCAAGAGTTGTAGATTTATTATTCTATTTTTACTATCTGTTATTAATTATCAGAATCTTTTTAACATGGATTCGCACAATTGATTGGTATGCACAGCCTTATGCCTGGTTAAGGTCAATAACAGACCCGTTTTTGAATATTTTCAGAAACATTATTCCACCAATAGGCGGTGTACTTGATATTTCACCAATTCTCGCTATTATTATACTACAACTCTTACAGTCATTTATATTACGTACTCTTGGCAGCTTAGGATTATGATTGACTTAGAAGCGTTAAATAAAGCAATTATCCTGACTCAAAAAGGATTTTTTGAAGAAGCTGAAAAAATATATCTTCAACTTCTTGAGCAAGAACCCGAAAACGGGCCGCTTTTATCAGCATTTGGACTGTTTTATGTTAATATTGGGAATTTTGAGAAAGCAAGCCACTATTTAAAAAAAGCTTGTGAAATCAAAGAAAGCCTGGGAACTGTTTCTGCTCTTGGATTTTGTGAATACAAACGCGGAAAGTTCGCATCAGCAGCCGAAATCCTTGAACACGCCCTACAATTTGGTGATACGGTTGAAATCTATACAAAATTAATCAACAGCCTTTTTGAAACAAGAAACTACAAAAAAGCTGTAGAATACTCTGCAAAAATACATCAACTTTATCCTGATAATCCCGAATCCATACTTTGTATGATTAAATCACTCACTTACTCTGGAAAACTCGCAGAAGCAGAAGTAATGTGCGTTAATTACCTTAAAGAACATCAGGATGCACCTGCATTCTGGTTTCAATTGGGATTCTTGAAAGAACTTATATATTCCGATGACAAACAAGCTTTTGAATGCTACAAAGCAGCTTCCGAACTCGGACAGCCTTCTGCTTATTACAATATGGCAGTAAGCTTACAAAAACAAGGTAAATACACGGAAGCAGAAGAGTTTTATACAAAAATGCTTGAAAACTTCCCTCAAGACGAAAACACAATAGTATCTTACGGTATGTGCAAACTGGCACAAAGAAAATTTAAAGATGGCTATGAACTGTTTTTCCAACGCGAGGGAAATACTTATAAAATCGGAGAACCGTTTAAAGATGAAGTTGTTGTGGTTTGCGAACAGGGTTTTGGCGATCATATCCAGTTTATAAGATATTTGCCGTTCTTAAGAGAAAAAGTCAAAAAGCTTTATGTAGCTTCGCGCAAACCTTTAACAGAACTTTTCAAAAAGAATTATCCTGATATCGAATTCATCTCACATGAGGAAATAAAACCCGAAATGCAATCTGTGAGAATTACTGACTTAGCCTATATTCTGGATATTGATTTTGATAACATTCCGTTCAGCGAAGGATATTTGAAATCCGAAACAAAAGAAATCAAATCGGATAAACTCAAAGTCGGACTGTGTTGGGAAGCAGGCAGTGCGGGGATTAGAACAATGATTAACCGCACAATTAATATCAGACTTTTTGAAGATATTTTGAATATGGAAAATATTCAGGTTTGCTCATTTCAAGTACAAGACACACTGAAAGGGAATGACAGATACCCGCAGATGATAAACCTTGCGCGTGATTTTAAAGATTTTGAAGACACAGCACAAGCTCTTCAAGCAATGGATGTTGTAATCAGCGTAGACACGTCCGTTGCACATCTTGCAGGCGCTCTCGGTGTAAAAACATTCCTGATGCTTCCGTATGCAGCAGATTGGAGATGGTTTAATGACACAAAAACAACTCCATGGTATAAAAGTGTTGAAATATTTAAACAAGAAGACCCTATTAGCTGGGAAAAACCTTTCGGAGATATAATATGCAGACTAAAAGAATACTCTTCATAAATTTTGGCGGACTGGGAGATGAAATTTTATTCCTGCCGACTATTCTATCAGTAAAAGAGCAGTTCCCTGACTCAGAAATCACATTAGCTCTGGAAGAGCGCAGCCGCGGAATAATTAATTTAACAAACGTGATTAACCACACCTTGTTTGCAAATATCAAAGGTAAAGGCAAATATATAGAGCTGTTGAAATTATTATTCAAGATTTGGCAGGGGAAATATGATATGGTAATTTCATCAGGTTCAAATAAATTTATATCAATGTTCCTATTTGCTACATTTATCAAAGAAAAATACGGCTACAACACTGGAATATTAAGCAAAATTTTATTAACCAAAGCAATCGATTTGAACAAAAACCAGTATGCAGTCGATATGTATCACGATTTGGCTAAATACGTTACTAATATTAGAACAGAGCTACCTGTTTTAAGTATCCAAAAGAAACCGATAATCGAGAACAGTGTTTTAATCCATCCGGGAGTCAGCAAAATAAGTGTTCAAAAGGGCATGATTAAAACAATTCAGCCTGAACAGTGGGCAGAAGTAGTTGAAAAACTTGCCGATAACGGGAAAAAAGTTCTTTTAGCAGGCGGTCCTGATGATAAGGAATGCATTGAAACAATTCAAAAACTTGTTCCTCCTGAAAAATATGAGAATTTATTCGGGCAGACAAAAAACTTACAGGAACTTGCAGAATTAATCTCAAGTGCTGAAAAATTCTTGTGCTCGGACTCAGCTCCTTTGCATATTGCTGTAGCTTTAGGAGTCAAAACCTATGTAATATTCGGCTCAACCGATGATAAAAAATTAATACCTCAAAACGAGAATATTATTCCGATTAAAGCCGACTGTGACTGTCCTTTACAGCCTTGCCTGTGGGAGCGCAGACAAACAACCTGCGAAAATTTATCCTGCTTGAAAATCCCAACAGAAAAGATAGTTAAGCATATTATTTAATGAAAAAACGCAACACAATATGTATTATGTTGCGTTTTTTATATCTGTATTATAACATATTGCGCAACCTTTGTGAAGCTCCACCATAAATAAGCTAATTTTAAAATTAGCTTGTATTGCTTATCATAATTGATTTTATACCTATTTGCAAAACGCAACATAATACATATTGTGTTGCATAATTCGAAAAATAAAGAGCGATACATAGCGAGGTATAAGAATGAAAAGATTAAACGGTTTTTCACTTATGGAAATGATGGTAGTACTAACAATCGTTGCAATTGTAGCTGCTGCATCCGCTCCAATGGTGAACAAAAAAATGGTTAGAGCAGCCGGAGACGGCTCACCATGGCAATGGGCTAACGGAGGCGGTACATCTATCGGATATAACTTTGAGGAACAAGGAAGAGAAACTAAAACTGCAAGCATTGGGGTTCTAAGAGCTCCAAACGCCATTAACAATGCACGTTTATACATTGATACGCAATCTGATGCAACTCCGCATATTGCTTTTGGAAGAAGAAACGGTGATAATGACCACCCGATTTTTAAATTAATTGCAGGGGGTGAAAGAAATAATCTTTGGTTAAGCAATCAAGACATTAGTGCCGGTGCAAACAGAGCCGTTGCTTTAGGTTATAATGCCAACGCAGCAGATGACCATACCGTTGCAATCGGTAACAATGCTCGTGCAACATTTTTAGGAGCAATTGCTATTGGACAAGATGCATTAGCTGAAAACGATTATAATGTTGCCATTGGTCATAATACTCGTACCAATGATGCTGGAGGTATCGCAATAGGTTCCGGAGCAAGAACAGACAGCGGTGTTGCTCTCGCAGGACGTTCATCAGGAACCGTATCTATTGCAATTGGAAGCGGTTCAGAAGCCCTAAAAAATAATTCAATTGCAATTGGACGTGATGCAAAAATCGCTTCCAGTGGTGGAAATGGAAGCAGTTCAATTGTTATTGGAAATGGATCATTTACAAACAACGACGATACTATAGTTATGGGCAGAGGCGGTCATTCAGGCGGAAATGGCGCAATTGCACTAGGTCTCCAGTCTGTTGCAGGAGCAAATAGTATTGCTCTCGGAACTCCAAGTTCACCATCAAGCAACGCAACCGCTAGCGGAGCCAATTCTATCGCAATAGGCAGAGGACCAATGGCTTCAGCTACCAACTCAATTGCCATCGGTAATGATGCACAAGCAACCGCTACAAATTCTGTTGCTATCGGCAGAGGTGCCAGAGCAACTGAAACAAATAATATTGTTATAGGAACAAGCAATGATATCGTAAGAATCCCGGGTACATTAATTCCTAGAACTATAGTACTTGAGAATTTACACATTACAGGCAACTTGACAGTTGATAAAAATGCATTTTTAAATATCGCAAATACTAATACCGGCAAAAATATTAACCCAGGCGAAAAAGACTACAGAACATATATGTGGATAGCATCAAAAGATAAAAATAGACAGTCAGGAATTTACTCACTTCAACACAGAAAATTAACAGACCGTCACTGGATGGTTCAAACAGGAACCAGCTATGACGGCAGTGCAGCTGAGGAAGAAGAAGGCGAAGGTGAAGGTGGAGAAACAATCACCCCTGAAACTAAAAATAAAATCTCTGAACTGGAACAGAAAAACAAAGAATTGGAAGCTAAAATTGATGTTTTAACGAAAAAATTGAATTACATAGTTAGTACATTAAACTGGGATATGTCACAACGTATGTTTTATAATGCAATCAAGTAAACAATTCTGCGGGATATTATTGCTACAACATTTTAAACGGCGGGGCGTACTCAACACCCCGCCGCCCGCTTTTTTTTACAACAAGGGTCGGACGACAATCTCTTTTTACAATATTGGGCGGAGCACATTTTGTTAAAACTACCAACTTGGTTTATTTGTTCGTCCGTGCTCCTTTTGAACTGACTACACATGGGTTCACATTGGTAGTATAAAAATTAGTTATGTTCTTCTTTTTTAATATTATTCAGAAGTAAAATCAAAGGTATTGTTAAAGCACTTGCTACAGCAAAAGTTCTGAATGCATCAATAAATGCAGATAAATTTGCCTGCTGTTGTAATAACTGATAAACAGTATGCTGGCCCATATAATTTGCCGTAAACGAATCAACACTTGACGAAAACGCACCCGCCATTGCCTGCACTCTTTCAACATAAGGCTGATATGTATCAGTTAAATGACTAATTAACATATATTGATGTTTTTGAGCACCACGCGATAACAAAGTTGCGACAATAGAAGTTCCGAAAGCACCGCCAATATTCTTCAGCAAGTTTTGAAGCCCGCTTGCGTTAGTCATTTGGTCATTTTTAATTGTAGCAACCGAAAGTGTAATAATCGGAATCATAGCAAGCCCTAAACCAACCCCGAATAAGAAATTCGGGATTGCAATATTCATAGTAGAAATTTGAAGATTCAAATCACCTAACATCCAACTGCCGCCTGCAATACAACCTAAACCAATCATGACCAGAATTCTATTATCAATAACATTAGCTAAAGTTGCACATAAAATCATTGCCGTTAAAGCACCGACACCTCTCGGCATCATAGAAAGTCCGCTCTTATATGCATCATATCCCATCAATGACTGCAAGAATTGAGGCAGAATAGCAAGAGAGGCTAAAAGCACCATTTGCATTACAATCTGAACCCCAGTACCAATAAGAAAGTTTTTATCCTTAAACACAGATAAATCTACAAGAGCATCTTTGTTTTTTAACTGGGAAATCAAAAATGCAGCACCTGTTATACAAGACAATGCAGAAAGCCAGCATATCCATGGCGCATTAAACCAATCCGCATTATTTCCCTTGTCTAAAACAACCTGCAAAGTCAAAAGCCATACTGACAGAGTGAAAAATCCAAATAAATCAGTTTTAACCCCTGCTTGTTTTCTTGCATAGGGCGGATCATAAATAAATACCTTAGATAACCATAATGCAAGTACGCCAATAGGCAAATTAATATAATAAATAAACGGCCAAGACCAATTCTCTGTAATCCATCCGCCAAGCACAGGTCCGATAATCGGTGCAATAACAATTACTAAGCCGAACATTGCCATTGCTTTTCCGCGCTCCTCAGGTTTAAAGTTTTCCAGTAAAATTGCCTGAGAAATAGGCAGCAAACCACCGCCTCCAATACCTTGCAAAATTCTTGATAATACCATCTGCTCCAAATTCTGAGATAAACCGCATAAAGCAGATGCAATAGTAAAAAGAACAATACTGAACATAAAAAAGTTTTTACGTCCGAGAACTTTACTAAACCAGCCGACCATAGGAATAACAATACCACTGGCAATCAGATAGAATGTCAAAATCCACATTGACTCTTCACGACTTACGGAAAAACTTCCCGCCATGTGCGGTAAAGCTACGTTTGCAATTGTTTCGTCCAGTACAAACATAAATGCTGCTGCCATTGTAGGCAAGCAACAAAGCCAAGGGTTTATGTTTAAATTCTCTTCAGTATTCTCTGCCATACAAAAATATTATCATAGATGTGTTGCATTTGCAACATGTAGTTTTTACAACAAGGGTCGGACGACATTTGCAACACTACAAGTGCAGCGTGAAGCTACAAGTCGTCCTCTGCTGACTCTGTTACAGGTGGGTTCACGTGGGTTGGGTTTTAGAATCTTGTGTAAGAGCCGATAACACGCACTGTTTTGCAATGCGGCTCAAGGTCGTTGATAAGATTTTGAACAATTTCATCTTTTTTATGACCTGCAAAGTCAATAAATACAGCTTGTTCTTCCGCACGGTTATTCATCATTTTTGAACTGATATGGGTAATATTAATGTTGTATTTTACAAAGACTTGAACAATATCCATCAAAGCACCCTGTCTGTCTTGAAGGAAGAGAACAATACTTGTTTTATCGTTTCCGGTAGGTTCTGTTTCAGCATCGCCTATTACAATAAATCTGCGGTTATTGTCTTTGTCATTTTCTATGTGCTCTTTTAGAACATTAAGATTATAGATTTCTGCCGTTTTATGAGTGCCTATTATTGAATAAGTAAGGTTGTAGTTATTCAGTAGTCTTGCAGATTCATCCATATTCTCTGCCATAACTATATTAAGCTGGCGCGGCATTTCATCACGCACAAAATCTTTACACTTAGCAAGCGCATTCGGATTCGCAATCAAACCCATAATACTATAGAATTCTGTTGTTTTAGAGAGAATACAGTCGTTAACAGGAATAACTGTTTCTGCTAAGATTTGGATATTCTGGTTTTTGGTCATAATAAGATTATCAATAGTTTCTCTTATCATCCCTTTATAACTGGTTTCAACAGGAAGAACCGCAATAGCGTTACAGTTTTCATCAACGTATTCGATACATTCTTTTATGGAAGCCAAAGAGCGTTGATAAAGATACAAATCGTATTTTTTGAACAAACAATCTTTCGCAATTTCAGAATACGAACCACCTAAACCAAGGCATATTACTTCATTAAAATCTCTAAACATACAAACTCCAATCCTAGGATAATTATAGCAAGGAGTTTTCTTTAATTCAACCAGCTCGAACCCACCCGTCGTCCCACTAAAAAGGCGGACAAGTAGCCCCACCAGATTCCAGTAGTTCTACGGAATGTCGCCCGTCCCGATAAGCTGAATCAACCAACGCGAACCCCCTGGTAGTCTCACTAAAAAGGGCGACCCGTAGTCTCCACCAACAAATTAGTAGTTCCACGAAATGTCGCCCGTCCCTTGTTATAAAAAGCGATTTTGTTACCTGCTAGATAGCAGGTGGGTGAGTGCCTTGGAGCCTCCGTTTCCCGCTGGCGATTTTTTATCGGCGGGTATACTTCATTGAACCACTGAGCTTACTCTCCCTTTTAGTAAAAAATGTAGGAACAAAATAAACTCCTTATAAAAGGTAATAGTATTATGGCATAGATTTTTGGGGATTTCAATATATAATAGGGTTATGATTAATATTGATTTTTTGACACTCAGGGCGTTTTTTATTGAGAATATAGATTTCTTTATCGGGGCGAGGTTACAGAAGATACAGCAGCCGACGAGGAGAGAATTTGTATTATCTTTGAGGAACAATGCTGAGAGTCGAAAGTTTTATATTAATATTAATCCGCAAATCTACCATGTAGCGTTTATGGAGAATGACAGACGCCCGATTGAGTTTCCGAAACATCCGCCGATGTTTTGTATGCTTTTAAGAAAATATTTGGAAGGATGCAGAGTTTCAGATGCTCTTGTTGTTGAGAATGAGAGGATTTTAGAGTTCCATTTTGAGACTTATGATGAGTTGTCGGAAAAGCGTTTGCTTTGTTTGTGCATTGAGCTGATGGGCAAACATTCTAATGTAATTTTGTATGATAGAGAAAGCTCGGTTATTATCGGCTGTGCTCATAATGTCGGCGCGGAGAAAAGCAGATATCGAGAATTGCAGGGAGGTTTGAAATATATTTATCCGCCTAAATCAGGAATTGCCCCTTGCGGGATAACCCCCACCCCAACCCTCCCCTTAGGAGAGGGAGTGCGCCTTTCACATGAGCTGGAAAAACAGTTTAAGGGATTATCGCAGGTGAAGATTACAGAGTATTTGAACTCAGAAAGTTTCAGACCTGCGATTTCAGGTAATAGATATACTTTATTTGAGGAACTTTTAGAAAATTCTGTTCCGCAAAAATCGGTTAACGCTATGCTTGATGAATATTATTCAAAATATCAGGAACAAATGGCTCTTAAATCAGAAAAAGACAAATTAATAGCTGTTGTTTCTACAAAACTCAAGAAAGTTAATTCTTCGATTGATAAGATTTCCACTCTTTTAAAAAAACGTGACAACACTGATAAATACAAGCTATATGGCGAACTGTTGACTGCAAATCTTTATCAAAAAAAAGATTATCAGGATAAAATTGAGGTTTTTGATTATATCCATGGAGAAAATATTATTATTGAATTGGATAATACAAAAACACTGAATGAAAATGCTCAAAGGTATTTTAAACTTTATACAAAATCTAAAACAACAAAGGAAAAATCGACAGAGATTTTGGACGGTTTAACTATTGAAAAAGAGTATTTGGAAAATATTATTTACAGCATAAATTCTGCCGAGAAATTAAATGACCTTGCAGAAATCAAATCTGAACTGGGAATTGAAGAAAAAACCAATAAAAAAGAAACTCCTTCTATTATGAAACTTGATATCAAAGGATTTGAAGTTTACATCGGAAGAAATAATAAACAGAATGATTATATTATCTCAAAACTCTCTAAAGACGAGGATTACTGGTTCCATACAAGACTTTGTGCAGGTTCGCATGTTTTATTAAAAGTAAGAGAAAAAGAACCTGACGAAGAAGTTTTGTTTGAGTGCTGTAAGCTTGCAAGAGAGTATTCATCCGCAAACCAACCATCAAAGGTTGGGGTGGTTTTTACTAAACGTAAGTTTATTAAAAAACCACCCGCTGCACCTTTAGGTTATGTTATTTACAGAAACGAGAAAGAAGTTCTTGTTTAAATACTTTTGAATTTAACCAAATCCTGTTTACGCATTCTTACGTTTTCAGGAGTAACTTCAACCAGTTCGTCTTCTGCTATGTATTCAAGACAATCTTCAAGAGTCAATTCTTTGTGTGCTTGAAGAGTTACCATAACATCAGCTGTTGCACTTCTCATGTTGGTAAGTTTCTTTGTTTTACAGATATTAACAACAATATCTTGAGGTCTGTTGCCTTCACCGATAATCATTCCTCTGTAAACCTTTGTTTTAGGAGTTACAAAGAACACACCGCGATCTTCAAACTGAGCCAAAGCGTAAGGAATAGCTTCGCCCTGTTCGTGAGCAAGGATTGAACCGCTTCTTTGTTTAGGAATATCACCTGCGTATGGTTTGTATTCATCAAATGTATGGTACATAATACCTTCACCGCGTGTCATACGGATGAATTCGGAACGGAAACCGATTAGACCTCTTGCAGGGATTGAGAATTTCATATTTGTTCTGCCGTTAGCATTGCTCATTTCCTGCATAGAAGCTTTTCTGCCTGAAAGACGGTCAATACAAGAACCTGCATATTCTTCAGGAACATCAATAAGAAGGTTTTCAAACGGTTCTTGGAGATTTTCGCCTTCGCCTTTGAAAATAACTTCCGGTTTAGAGACCTGAAATTCGTAACCTTCACGTCGCATTGTTTCAATCAAGATACCTAAGTGAAGCTCGCCGCGTCCGCTTACTCTGAAACAATCTGTTGAATCAGTATCTTCGACACGTAAACTTACATTTTTTTCAAGTTCATCATAAAGACGTTTTCTTAATTGTCTTGAAGTAACAAATTTACCTTCCTGACCTGCAAACGGGCTGTCGTTTACTGAGAAGTTCATCTGCAAAGTAGGTTCGTCAACTTTAATCAAAGGCAGTGCTTCAATGTTATTAGGGTCACAAAGTGTTTCACCGATTTGGATATCAGAAAAACCTGCGATACCTACGATATCCCCAGCTTCTGCCGATTCGATTTCAACACGTCCCAAATCGTGGAAACCGAATAATTTCGTTATTTTACCTTTATTTACCCCTCCGTCTGCCTGAACCCAAGCAACCTGATCCTGTGAGTGAACAACACCGTTAACAACACGTCCTATTACGATTCTGCCTACGTATTCGTTATAATCAAGAGTTGTAGCTCTGAATTGGAACGGTTTTTCCGAATCACCTGCAGGTTCTGCAATATTTTCCAAAATACAGTCAAGAAGCGGAACCATGTCTTTTTTCTCATCATCAAGATGTTTGATGGCAAAACCGTTTAGAGAACTTGCATATATATAAGGGAAGTCGATTAAATCTTCTCTATCAGTAAGTTCAGTAAACAGGTCGAATACTTTATCCAAAGTACCATCAGGGTCGCCTGCAGGTTTATCAATTTTGTTAATAACAACAATAATTTTGATACCTAGTTCTAATGCTTTTGAAAGTACAAATCTTGTCTGAGGCATAGGACCTTCTGCCGCGTCAACAATAAGCAAAGCACCGTCAACCATACCCAATACACGCTCAACTTCACCGCCGAAATCCGCGTGGCCGGGGGTGTCTACTACGTTAATTTTTGTACCTTTATAATCGATTGAGATATTTTTAGAAAGAATTGTAATTCCTCTTTCCCTTTCAAGGTCGTTTGAGTCAAGAACTCGTTCCTGAACCTGTTGGTTTTCTCTGAACGCACCGCTCTGTTTAAGCATACAATCAACCAGGGTCGTTTTGCCGTGGTCAACGTGAGCGATAATTGCTATATTTCTAATATTTTTCATATTTAATTCCTTCTAGTGTAAAGTTTACACTTTTATTGTATTCCATAAAACTGTAATAGCAAGATTTTTCTTTTCTTTCTCTTTATTTGCGAGGCAAAGAGAAAGAAAAGAAACAAAAGAAAGAGAAAGCACGCCGATAAAATGGATAACCACTATGCCCTACGGGCATTTTAACCGAATAGATGTTGCAAGCAAGCTTGCACTATTGCTTACGCCAAGCTCGCAAATTTTGCACCGCGAACGTGCTGCGTTAGCAGCAATAGTGAGCGTAAGAGTGCAGGTTTACCTGCAACACCCATACAAATCTACAGCCTTCAGCTGTTGTGATTATTAATTCAATCGCGTCTTTTCTCTTTCTTTTGTTTCTTTTCTTTCTCTTTTGCTCGCAAAAAAAGAGAAAGAAAAGTACATATTTCCGCATGCGAAAAACTTTACAATTTTAACAATTGTACATTTTACAAGAATTGCTATTTCACTGCATTTCAGCGATTGTTTAGATTTATTAATTTCTTGATAAAAAATGTGATTTGAATTATCATTTATTCATAGGATAAATTTTGGGGAAGAGAATGTTATTCTCTTATTAAAGGATAGTTACAAATCGTAAAAGATATTTGAAAATAAATAGCTAGCCTTGTCGTATAAATTAGGAGGTTGAACGTCGATGCAGAATAGTTTAAATAAGGAAGGGAATATTGTAGACTTTCTTTCAAAACCTGTGAACGAGGCTAAGAAAGGTGTTTCAATACCAAGCGAATTATCAAAAACAGAAATGCCTAAATCAGCATTTATTACCCCGCTTAAAGCAAGTGCAATTAACGTTATCAAAAAAGACGGAACAAAAGAACATTTTGATAACTCAAAAATAATTAATGCCGTAAAAAAATCAGCTGCCAGAGCACTGGTTAATTTTACTGATGACGAATTGAAAGAAATTTGTGATTTCGTAGATAATAATATTGTAAGAATGAACAAACAAGATGTGTCTATTGCTGATATGCACAACCTTGTAGAAAGCGCTTTGGAACATTTGTATCCGAAAGTTGCCGACAGTTACAGAAACTACAGAAATTATAAACAGGATTTCGTACATATGTTAGACAAAGTTTATCAGGAATCTCAAAGAATTATGTACATCGGTGACAAGGAAAACTCCAATGCCGATTCAACATTGGTTTCTACTAAGCGTTCTTTGATTTTTAACGAACTTAACAAAGAATTATACAAAAAATTCTTCTTAACAGTTGATGAGTTACAGGCAATCAGAGACGGCTACATCTACATCCACGATATGTCTGCAAGACGTGATACAATGAACTGTTGTTTATTTGATGTTGCATCAGTACTTAAAGGCGGATTTGAGATGGGTAACCTTATGGTACAACGAACCAAAATCCCTTGATGTAGCATTTGACGTAATCGGCGATATCGTAATGGCAGCAGCAAGTCAACAATACGGCGGTTTTACCGTTCCGGAAGTTGATAAAATTCTTGCACCTTACGCTGAAAAAACATTTGAAAGACAAAATAATAAATATTTATGCTTAGGCTTGTCCTTTGAAAAAGCGAGAGAAGCAGCTATGGCTGATGTTCAAAAAGATTTTGAACAAGGATTCCAGGGTTGGGAATACAAATTCAACACAGTAGCATCTTCAAGAGGCGATTATCCGTTCATCACTGTTTCAGCAGGTTTAGGAACAAGTGAATACGAAAAAATGGCTACTTTATCAATGCTCAAGATTCGTATGGGCGGACAGGGCAAAAAAGAATGCAAAAAACCTGTATTGTTCCCTAAGATTGTTTTCTTATACGATGAAAACATTCACGGTGAAGGCAAAATCAGCCACGATTTATTTGAAGCAGGTGTTGAATGTTCTAAAAAGACTATGTATCCTGACTGGTTATCTTTATCAGGAGAAGGTTATGTAGCAGAAATGTACAAAAAATACGGCAGAGTAGTTTCACCTATGGGATGCAGAGCATTCTTATCACCTTGGTACGAAAGAGGCGGAATGAAACCTGCTGATGAAAACGATGCACCAATCTTTGTTGGTCGTTTCAACATCGGTGCAATCAGCTTACACTTACCAATGATTTATGCTAAAGCTAAAAAAGAAAGCAAAGATTTCTATGAAGTTCTTGATTACTATATGGAATTGATTAGACAATTACACATCAGAACTTATGAATACCTTGGAGAAATGAAAGCTTCTGTTAACCCGCTTGCATACTGTGAAGGCGGATTCTTGGGTGGACATTTGGGTATCCATGATAAGATTAAACCGCTTCTTAAAACAGCAACAGCATCCTTCGGTATCACTGCTTTGAACGAACTACAGCAGTTACATAACGGCAAATCATTGGTTGAAGACGGTAACTTTGCGATTGAAGTTATGGAATACATCAACAAGAAAGTTACCGAATTTAAAGAAGCTGATGGTTGGTTATACGCGCTTTACGGAACACCTGCTGAAAACCTTTGCGGTTTACAGGTTAAACAATTCCGTAAAAAATACGGTGTAGTGTCAAATGTTTCTGATAAACCTTATGTATCAAATTCATTCCACTGCCACGTAAGCGAAAATATCAGCCCTATTGAAAAACAGGATTGTGAAAAACGATTCTGGGATTTGATGAACGGCGGTAAGATTCAATATGTAAAATATCCTATTGATTATAATACAGAAGCTGTTGAAACATTGATTGAAAGAGCTATGGCGATGGGATTCTACGAAGGTGTTAACCTTTCACTTTCATACTGTGATGATTGCGGACATCAGGAATTAAATATGGATGTTTGTCCAAAATGCGGAAGCAAAAACCTGACTAAGATTGACAGAATGAACGGTTATCTGTCATATTCAAGAGTTAAGGGTGACTCAAGGCTCGCTGATCACAAGATGGAAGAGATTAAAGACAGAGTTTCAATGTAAGAAAAAAGGAGCTATAAAGCTCCTTTTTTTATTAACTCCTCAACTATAATCCAATCAGATTCTTCATCAATTTCGTAAGCTGTTTCAGGCGGAAGCTCATAAGCAATAATTTTACCTGATAAGCGACACTTGTCACGAAGAATATTTTCAATTGAATTTATATAACATGCACCGTTTTCGGCAATTATTCCTTGAAAATCCTGTCTGCGCGGACGGTTTCGATAATCGTAATTAATTGGCTCAACTCCATTAACCCCTTCTATCCAGTGAAATTGCTTTTCACGAACTCCCGAAAAAATTGAATCCGCATCAGAATTTTGAAGAGTTTCAAACATACCGTCAATATGTTCGGATTTTAATAACGGTGAAGTTGCTTGAATAAGAATAAAGTTTCCTTCAGCATTTACCTTTTCAATGTATTCAAGCATAACGCTTTCTGTTGAAGCAGTATCAGAAGCATTTTCAGGGTTACGGTCATAAACCTCCAGTTTAGAAAACCCAAAAGACAGAACCGTATTTTTGATTTCTTCACTATCTGTTGCTATAACAAGTTTGTCCACACACTTTGCATTCTGCGCTGCTAAAGCAGTCCAATATACAAGAGGTTTGCCATTTAATAATTTAATATTTTTTAGAGGAATAGATTTGCTCCCACCTCGAACGGGAATAAACGCTGTATTCATTATTTTACCCCCTTGTCCTCCAGAATTTTGATTAAATCATAAAGAGTTTGGTTATAAGGTGTTTCAATCCCAAATTTTTTTCCTCTTCTGATAATTTCACCTGCAAAAATATCAGCTTCGGTTTTTCTGCCTGCAAGAATATCTTGAAGCATAGATGTTTTGCCGTCATCAACCATACCGGAAAGCGCAATAAATGCATCTTTTTCAAGATTTTCTAAGCCTTTTACTCCGCTTGCTTCCCCGATTTGACGAACTTCTGCAATAAGTTTTTTTGCAAATTCCTTAAATTTTTCACTTTGTTTCATTTCGCCAAAAGTAAGGTTCAAAACAGCAGAAGTTTGGTTTGAGAAAATATTCATTGTAAATTTTAACCACAAAGAATAAATAATATCCTCTGGAATTTCATAATCAATGTTATTTTCTTTAAAAAACCGTTCAAGTCTTTCATTTTTGCCAAAAACAACTCTTCCGACTCCGTCCTGAGTTACGGAATTACCGTCTCTGACAGCGCTATGTCCTATAAAATACGCAGGAACAACTTTTTCTTTCCCATAAACTTTTGCAATCTCATCTTCGCTTGAAATCCCGTTGAGAAGAGAAATAATCAGAGTTTTTTCACCAACAAAATTTTGGATATAAGAAATCGCAGAATCTAAACCCGATGCTTTTGTTGCAATAATAATCAAATCCGCATCCCAATTCTTTTCAGGCGTAATATAGTCTAAATCTATCTTTGCGCCGTTCAACACAGGCGGATTTTGTCTAAATTTTTCCAAACGAGTTTCGTCAACAAGAATTTTTAACTCGCAAATATTCTTGAGTTTGTTTGCATAAGTCAAACCCACAGCACCAAGTCCGCAAATAATTACCCTGTTTATTCCCCCCATTCTATCTCTCCCATAGGTTCAATACCATGGTAGCGGTAAACATTTTCAATATATTCAGGTTTAAACAAGCCTAATTTAATCAGACGTTTGACAATCCCGTCCAAAAGTGTTGTACTGCCCGCAATTGTTCCATCAGCAGAAGTTGCCTTCACTCCGTCGTAATAGATTTTTGAATCTGCAAAAACAGTTTCTTTCATATCACTATACGTAATCGGAAGAGCATCACTTATCAAAATAACTTTGTCTTTTGATTTGAATACAAGTTTCAAAGCATCATCACTCACATGAACTCCATCAGCAATAATTTCCGTATAAACATCACCCGTAAGTGCAGAGAGTGCAGTTGATTTTCCGCGGTGAGAAATCCCCGACATAGCATTAAATAGGTGCGTTACTCCGTCAACTTTGCTCAAATCACCACCAACACAATGTCCAGCCTGAACTTTTACCCCTTTTTGATGAAGATAATCAATTAAACCTTCATCCAGCTCAGGAGCAAGTGTCACAATCTTAATAAAATCATCTTCAATAAGCTGATAATTCTCAACCGTTAGCGGTAAAAAATGTTCTGGATTATGAATCCCTTTTTTCTCAGGATTAATAAAAATACCTTCAAGATGAATACCCAAAATAGCTTTGGACTTTTTTGAAGCTTCTTTAATCACAGCAGTTTGACGTTTAATATTCTCAACCGAATCCGTTACAAGAGTCGGGAAAAAACCGCCAATTCCATGCTCACGAAGCTTTTTAGCTGCAAATAAAACATCATTTACATCAGCTTTGTTGAAATCAACTCCAAAAGCACCATGAAGGTGTTGTTCTATTAATAAAGGAGTTTTCATTTTTATTCTCCAATAAAAATTTCTCGGACTTTTTCTCTATCATCAAAGTGAATTGTTTCATCAGCTAAGATTTGATAATCTTCATGCCCTTTTCCCGCTACAAGAACAACATCATTTGCATTAGCAAGTTTATAGGCTTCTTTTATCGCAAGTTCTCTATCCGGTTCAACAATAACCTCATTAACACTTCTAAACCCTGCAAGAATATCAGTAATAATCTGCTGAGGATTTTCGCTTCTCGGATTATCACTTGTTACAATAACTTTATCCGCATAGTCTTCCGCAATTCTACCCATTTTAGGACGTTTTGTTGCATCTCTGTCACCGCCGCAGCCAAAAATACAAATCAGTTTAGCGTTTGAAGGAGTTATATCTCTTGCTGCTTTAAGTACATTTTCTAACCCGTCAGGAGTATGAGCGTAATCAACAATTACAGTTGGTTTTGTAACAACAACTTCAAATCTTCCCGCAACTCCCGGAATTTGTTCCAAAATGCGAATAGATTTTTCAATGTCAAATCCTAGAGCAAGGGCTGTTGCAATAGCTGCAAGCACATTATAAACAGAAAACATACCGTTCATTGCCAACGCTGTTTTGTTTTCTTGACCTTTTACAACGCATGTAAAAGTAGCACCGTCATGTCCAAAAGTTATATCTTTTGCCATAACATCAGCTTTGCCTGTAACACCGTATGTATAAGTATTTACACCAGAAGAAATAACTTCTTTAAATCTTTCAGCATACTCATCATCGTTATTAATTACCGCAAAATCCCCTGTTACAAGCTCAGAGAACAAAATAGCTTTTGCTTTGAAATAATTATTCATTGTAATATGAAAATCCAAATGGTCCTGAGTAAGGTTAGTCAATACAGCACCGTTGAAATCAACATAATCAACTCTATGCTGAACAAGCGAGTGAGAAGAAACTTCCATTACAACATTATCAATACATTTTTCGTTTATGTTCCATAAAAGTTCTTGTAATTCAGGCGCTTGAGGAGTTGTATGTTTTGCATCCCTGTAATCATCCGCACTTGAAAATTTATGTCCCAAAGTACCGATTAGGGCGCATTTTTGGTCAAAAGCTTCATATAATTTTTGGATTAAATGAGTAACGGTTGTTTTTCCGTTAGTACCTGTAACTCCAATCATATTGAGTTTTCTTGAAGGATTTGCAAAAAATTCACTTGATATCTGCGCAATAGTTTCTTCTGTCGAATGAACTACTATCTGAGGAGCATCACTGCTCAAACGTCTTTCAACAACACAAGCAATCGCACCGTTTGCAAGGGCTTCATCTGCATATTCATGCCCGTCAACATGTTCACCTGTCAAACAGACAAACAAGTCACCCGGTTGAACTCTTTTAGAATTATATTTAATACCTTCTATTTCTTCATCATAATCTTCTATATTCACTAATTCAATAAAATCAATACTTTTAACTAAATTTCCTAATCTCATAATTTATCCTTTTTTATTCAAACTTGTAGTTTTTATATTTACCTCTTTATCCATTTACCCCTTTTTATTTGTAAACTTGTCCGGTTGTAAATTTAGGATGTGAGTAACCTGCGTTGAAATTTCCTTAAATATAGGAGCTGCAACCGTGTTACCCCAAATTTCACCGCCTTGAGCCGAGTCAACTATTACATATATTAATACCTGCGGGTCACTTGATGGTAAATACCCGACAATTGATGTGTACATTTTGTTTGTATAACCGGTGCCATCTTCTTTTGGTTTGATTGAAGTCCCCGTTTTTGCGGCAATATTATAGTTGTCCATTTTAATTGTAGATTTGCTTCTGTTAATACTTTCAGTCAGAATCTCAGTCAAAACTTTTGCATGCTCTGCTGACATAACCTGAGTGCGTTTAACTTTGATAGCTTCTTCTTCAGGTGAATACTTAATAACATGCGGAGTAACCCTAACCCCTTCATTTGCTATAGCAGAAACCGCTGAAACCATCTGTATTGCAGTAACGGAAGTTCCATATCCGTAACCCATTGTTGCATGGTCAGATACATCCCACTTTCTTGCAGGTTTTAAAATACCAACAGATTCCCCGGGAAGGTCAATCCCTGTTTTTTCACCGTATCCGAATTTTTTCAGCATATCGTAGAATTCATTTGAGGTCATCTCCTGAGCTACACGTACCGAGCCGACATTACTTGAGTGTTCAAACAAATAAACCAAATCAATCATACCGGGATTTGGACGTCTTGCATAATCGTAGTTTTTTATATCCCAATTAGCAATCCTTATCTTACCTGTATCATTGACTTTTGAATATCGATTAATCTTACCCAATTCCATAGCAGAAGCCACCGTAATAGTTTTAAATGTCGACCCCGGAGGGAAAACATCGGTAAGAGTCCAGTTCTTTTTCTGGAATGTTGAAGTTGCTTTATAATTATTCGGGTCAAAATTCGGATAAACCGCATAAGCAAGAATTTCCCCGTTGCGAGGATTCATAACAATTACAGCACCTCTGTAGGCATTGAATTTATGAATAGCCTTCATTAATGCTTTTTCGCAAACGTGTTGAACAGCCGCATCAATTGTCAAAGTAACATCTTTACCTTTTGGAGCAACAGTAGCTGAAACAGGGTCGGTTGTAATGTTATAAATAACCTTTCCGCGAGGAGTGATTTCCAAATCACTTCCTTTAGTAACACTTTCTAATTTATCTTTAGCAGTATATTCAACCCCGGAAGCTTCATCCGCATCAAAGTTATAATAGCCTAAAACATGAGCCGCGAGCGAGCCTTGAGGATATGTTCTAATACTCTTTTTATCCATCGGGATTTCGCGCAAATTCAGTTTTGCAATCTTATCACGGGTTTGTCTGTCAACATTCTTCTTCAAAGAAATTAAAGGGTCTTTGCTTTTTAATTTTTCAACCAAATTCACATAAGGAATATTCAAAATCGGAGAAAGAAGTTCCGCAAGCTCTTCTGGCGTATGTACAAAGTCATCGCGTCTTGCAAAAATATCATAATAAACAGTATCGGTTACCAGTTTAATCCCGTTTCTGTCATAAATATTACCGCGCATAACAAAAGAATAAGCCTTACGCTGTCTCTTTGCCTTATCACGATAATGTTTTCCGTCAAAAACCTGCACAAAGAGAAGATACAAAATAAACAAAATTATTGCAGACAAAAACATTACCTGAAGCCACAAAATTCTTTCAGAAAACATTTTATTTTTATTTGACCTGTCTACGATTTGAGTCCTTCTCTCCATAGAAAAATTATATCATAATAAGAGCAAAAGGGATAAATGTTTACAATATATTTACCCCCGTTTATCAATAATTTCTTCAAACTGTCTGAACACATCATTACCAACAAGCTGTTCCAGTCTGGAACGTGCTTCAAAGAACCTTCCGCGGGCTTTTTGCTGCTCATCCAGTGATTCACGATAAAAAGTATCCGTAATCAAAATAACTTCTTTAGAAAGTTTCTGCGAAGCCTGATAATTCTTATAACATTTTTCCACAGAAGCTGTAGTCATATTATACAACTGTCTTGCAGTCAAATAATCATAATACAAATCAACAACTTTCTGCTGTAAATCCTCAACTTTTCTAACAAGAATAATCATATCCGCATCAGTAACCTGAGAATATTTATAATTCAGAGCCTTGGTATCGGATGACATAATCCCGAGAGTGTTACCGCCAATAAGCGCAGCACTCGCAAGCACGGGGTTTCCCATACCTGCTCCGACAAAAGTCGACATGCCTGCAATAGTAGTTAAAACTTTTTTTACAGCACTTGAATCAGGTTTGTCTTTATCAGGATTAGAAAGTTTATAAATGGCAAACTTAATCGTGTCACTTCTTGTTGCAGCCCCCTGCCATAAAAGCGACAAATCCGCCTGCATTTCATCATATTCAATTTCCAAGCTTTGGGAAATCTCTAATGCCATTTTTTTGATACTCAAATCCGCATAAGTAATGTTTTGTGTGTCTTTTACGGTAACTTCTTTTTGTACAACAGGTTTAACAACAGGTTCAATCTCAAAATCAGCTTTTATTTCAGGACTGTCTGTCGTTCCTAATCGATAAAATGCGTCTTGAGGAGAAGTTAAATCCTCAAGAGACAACTCTGCAAAAACAGATGTTTGCATAAACAAAGCTAATAAAATTGCAGAAATTACTTTCTTCATCCTATTTACCCTCCTTATACAACATATTGTCAAAATCATACTGGTACATTTCCAGTGAATCGACAGCTTTTTTGCCTGCAAGACGCTGTAGTTGAATATGATATTTTTTAGCAGATTGTTCCAATTTGTATTCCTGTAATCTCATAGAATCATACAGTGACGATGAAATCGCAACTTCTAACACATCCGAACTGCCTGAAGCTTTAGAGTAATTTTTACTGTACAAAAGCATTTTAGAACGTGTTGTTTTTAGTTGAGAAAGAGTATTCTTGTAGTTGTAATAAGAACTAATTAAAGAATCCTGAAGCTCTTCAACCATACTCGCAAGCTCAATCAACTCAGTATCCGTAAGCGGAGTTTCCTGAGGAACATTTTTTTTATTCAAAAGTCCTTGCGCAACTCTTCCCACAGAAAATGCCGAAGTCTGAATTGCAGGATTAGCACCCATTAAACTCGGAACAAAAGACGCTCCTGAAACGATAGCAGAAAGTGTTTTCGCCATCAAAGAAGAATGGATTCTGCGTTGGGATTCCGGTGTAGAAAGTTTTTTGAGAGCGAATTCAATAACCTGATTATTCTCAACCGTACCCTGCCAGAGTTTTTCCAAATCTTTAATATCATGGTCTTTTTGGTTATCAATAATATTGGAAAGAGTTTCGGTATCATTTACCAGCAACGACCCTTTGATATTCTTATTAATATCACCTGTTGTATAAGCAGGCTTTTCAATATCATTACCGAGCGTAACTACCTCCGACGGCGCTGCTAAAACCATCGTAGTTGACAATAACAAAATACTCCCCAACAACCTCTTCTTCATAATATATATATACCTCAAATCAAATAAAAAAACAAAATGTAACTTCACAAACCTTGAACAATATGGTATTATACAATTGTAGTTATTACAGGAGAGCGTTATGAAAAAATATGGATTTACTCTGGCGGAAGTTTTGATTGCTCTTGGTATTATAGGCGTTATATCATCTCTGACCGCACCGACATTTATAGCAAGTATACAGAATTCTTCAAATGCTGCGCGTTTAGCAGCAGCAGTTTCAACACTGGAAAACGGTTTTACAACAATGATAGCAAAAGAAGGTGTTGATAACCTCTTTGAAACAGATGCTTGGTTAAATCAAAATAATAGATCTCAATTTGCAGGAAATTTAGGCGATTTTATTGCAATTACAGGATTTAGACAATTTAATAATGCTAATGATATAAAGGCTTTTTATAACCAAAAAGGTCCTTATCTTATGAATAGTAATGGCAGCAGACAATCTACTGTAAACAACGCGCTGGCAGGACTTCTTGTACAACCGGCTCTCAACGGTGCAGGAGGACGTCATACTCTTGAACTTAAAAGTGGAGCAACGGTTTTTATATTGCCAAATAGTGAAAGAAATCAAGCTCAAAAAGATGCTTTAGAAGAAACAATAAAACAAGCAGGTGGTTCGTTGTTTAGTAAAGCTGCGGATATTTGGATTGATGTGAATGGCACATCAGCTCCTAATACAATGGGTAGAGATATATTTGGTTTCTATTTGGGAGAAAATGGAAAATTATACCCTCTTGGTGCCAAAGATGTATCTCTATATGATACAGAAGGTGGTAATGCTGATGCCATTTGGTCAAATGCAAATGCGGCTAGAAGATGCTTAAACGGTAATATCGGAGACAGCTACGGATGTACAGGCAGAGTTGTTGCAGACGGATACAAAATTAATTATTAATAGAACAAAGGGCTCGTTATACGAGCCCTTCTTTTAATGCTTTAACCGCAGCTTGAGTCCTATCATCAACCACAAGTTTCTGGATAATATTACAAACATGCGCTTTTGCTGTATGCTCGCTTATTGTAAGTGTTCTTGCAATATCACTGTTAGACTGACCATCTACAATTAGTTTCAAAACCTCGTATTCGCGCTGCGTAAGGTTAGAGTGGCGCTCTTTAAAAACAGTTCTGGAAAGCTGTCTTGCAGGAACAATTCCGCAATTTTTATCCCGAATAAACGGTACCACATGCGGATCAAGCCACATCGCACCTGCTTTAATCATCTTAATAACATTCATTAGAAAATCAGTCGCAATGTCCTTAATAACATAAGCACTTGCGCCAGCTTGCAGGGCAGAAGTAACTTCCTCTTCCGAATTATGTGAAGTCAAAATAATTACTCTGATATTATTATTGTATTCAAGAATCTGTTTCGTAGCTTCAATCCCTGAAATATCAGGAAGACCTAAATCCATCAGTACAACATCGGGCTTAATTAATTTACATTTTTCAACCGCTTCTTTACCGCTTGAAGCTTCGCCGATAATTTCTAAATCAGGATAATCACAAAACAATGATTTAATCCCGATACGCATAAGTTTTTGGTCTTCGACCAACAGTATTTTTATTTGCATAGCTTTTTCCTTTTTAGTCGTAATTTAACAATTTAATATTAAAAAAAGCTGATACAAGACGGAATTGTAGCAAAAGCAAAATCGATGGTAATGTTAAATGAATTAAAATTTTTATTTACGTTTGAATGCAAATTTTTTGAAAAGAATATAAGTAAACACAGCTGCAATTAGTGTCGCAATAATCTGTGCAACATAAACATTCAGATACAATTTTTTAACAAACATTTCCAACAAACCTGCATTAATCATATAACTGAAAACCCAGGTAGTACAGCATTTACAATATTGTTTAAAAACATTCCCTTTAACATTAAAAACAAATAATCTCTGGGTAGTAAACGAAGTAATAGAAGAAATAACCCACGCAAGCGCAAGCGCAATTTGATAAGCTTCCGCACCAAGCAAAAACACGAGAGTCGAATACATAATATATGACAACCCTGCATTAAAAGCTCCAATCAATAAAAATCTTATTTTGTCCGAAAGACTAAACCAATACTTCATTTTGCTATTGTAGCACAAAGGTTTTACATTGTTAATTTGGAAAATCTATGATATAATCTATACGGGTAGTACCTCAAACCCGACTCCTAACACACGAGTATTAAGGTTATAAGCTAGGAAGGAGGGTTTAAAACTATGATGGATAAATTAATAATGCTACTATTCGTAGCAACGCTATTCATAGTAGCACTTAATCTATTTAAATTATAGGGGGTACTAAGCGAAGCTCTAAGGAAGTACCATTTTCTTAGGGCTTCCCCCTATATTTATATTATTTACTATTTATTACACTTTGTCAAGCTTAATAACTGTATTCAGGTATCTCAAATACACTTGTATCAGCACCTTTATCCACAAACTTCAAATAATGATTCAAAGCTGTTTCTTTAGAGTTTTCATAAAACTCTTCCGGAATAAGCTGTCTGTGTAATTCAGTTCTGTCACCAGAATAATTACCCAACACTCTTGAGAATTTGCTTATATCAGCAAGATTTTCACCGCCTGAATAAGCTTTTGTCTTAGCGTCTGTTCCTGATGGACGGATTTCCACATATTTATCAGCAAATTGAAGATAAGTTCCGTCACCTACAAACTTAACAGATACCAGATTATCAAAATTAAGTTCCGCAAATGCACCGTTAAGCACCTTCTTAACAGCTTCTACATCAGCTTTACCTTCTCTTATGGCAATTGCCAAAGACAAATAGAACAAATCGTTTTTAGTTCTTTGTTTTTCACCTTCAACTTTTGCTGCTTTTAATTTGTCAATATCTGGTTCAGATTCGTTGTAGTAAGAAATATCTTCACGAACATCAAATTTAGCGATAATGTTGTTTTCTTCAAAAATCTGTTCTAAGTATTCAGACAATGTTTTATTATCTTCTTCCAATTTAGCTGCAAGAGAAGCTGCTACAATAATAGCCTCTGTCGCACTCTTTTCTCTCATTGCGATTGCTTTTCTGCCAGCAAGAGATTCAATTAAGTCTTCAGAACCCATAATCATACCGCCTGATTCTTCACCGCCGAAGATTAGACGAGGCTGAACGCCAAGATTGATTTCTTCGCCGAATACATCATCAACTTTGACTTCACCTTGAGGATTTTCACGAAGCTGTAATTCAACTTTTTTCATAATGTTAGCAATTTCTTTGAAACCTACAGGAACATTTACGACCTTGATTCCGTGTGCTTTTGCCCATTCATCCCAGCTAAGAGCTGATGCTGTAGTTTTAATCATAAATCTCGGATGATTTTTAAACTTACCTTGAGCTTTCAACTGTTTTACACGATAATCCATAAGCATCAAGAACGCTTGGTTTGCGGTATAAACAGTTAACACTCTCTTTTCATCAAGCTTGATATAAGAAATACCGTATTCATCAAGCATTGATGTACTTCCGATTGTCTCAATCTGGCAAACGGTAAGTCTGTCGTGGTCAGGGTCTGTAATCAAAACAATTGTTCCTAAAGGATAGTCTTTAAGTGTTTCTTCATAATGCATAGATTCGATTACAGGGAAGAATTTTGTACCATCAGGCTTTTTAGCCAAAACAGTTGCATCCACGGAATAATCATAGAAACATTTGTTTCCTTTTGGATCAGTATCATATTTCCCGATTGAATGGAAGAACGGATCTTCTTTTACATTGTTCCAATCAAATTTGTTTGAGATTTCAAGCTTGTCTAAAACTCTTGAAAGTGTTCTGTATGCACAACCGCCAACGCTTTCAATAAAGAGTCTGTTTTTCATTTTCTTTAGACCGTCGAGATTTTGTGCAACGCCTGATTTTAAGTATTCCACATATAAATCAATACCGTCGTTAAGTTTTTCCATAATTGATTCATCAATCAATGGATTATTTCTTGCTGCAATCTTGATTTCATAAGAACCTTCACGTTCTGTGATATCAAAGATTTCCTGAATCTTGTTAACAAATTCCAAAGACTCTTCAGGAAGATACTGACTGCCTTGAGAGTTCAAATCTTTTGTTGCTGTCTTAACTGAAATACCGTGGCTGGAAGTAATATATTCTCCGCCTACAAGGTCGAGTTTGTACGCCAAAAATGAAGCCAGCCAGATAGGAATAGTTCTTCGCTCAACAGGAGTAAGGGTTCTGATGCCTTGAGCAGCCTGAATTCTTGCAATCGCATCAAGATATAATTGAGAATTATAACGAACTTCTGATGCAGCTAATTTTCTAACCTCTTTATCTCCGTATTTTTCACGTGCAACAAGAGCTTTAGCCAAAGTAGCAAGTACAATTCCTACTAAATTGATAGGGAATCTTGTATCCTGTGGAAATAAAATATTTTGAGGACCTCTGATACCTGCTGTTGAAACTTTTGCTTCTTTAGAATAGTTAGCAAACCATTCTAAAAGGTTAAGTCCTTCAGGATTCTCGTCACTATGAGGATGAAGGTGCTCGCGTTTAAGCGTAAAAGTAAATTCGCCTTCATTGTCAAAATTCATTAAATCAGCATTTTTTATATAATCAGGTGTTTTATCAAAGACATTTTGAAACAATTCTTTTTCTAAAGCACAGCTTGGTTCTCTTTTAAGCATAATTATCTCCTTATCTAGAGGATAATTATAGCATAAAATCTAAAAACAAGTAATCACAGATACAATCAACCAACGCGAACCCACTTGTAGTTTCATAGCAGAGGACGACCTGTAGTGTCACTCCTTACCTGTAGTATTGTGATTGTCGTCCGACCCTTGTCTACGTGCGTAGCACCCGACCCTTATTATAAAAAGCAATATTTTTTGTGATAATGTTTTTAAATATATATGTTATATGATTTTCCAAAATTTCATACCTCTTTTCGTGCCTCAATTTCCAATAAAGATATTGACGGACTTCAAACTGCCGAACAGCATTTCAGCGATTGTTACCTCGTTTCGACACTGGATTCGTTATCACATACGGAAAACGGGCGCAAAATACTCCAAAAACAGATTGAATACGACAACGAAAATCCCGAACTCATAAACTGTTACCTGTATAAGAAAAACGGGGAGCTGGAAAAATTCTCCGTACCAACATCGAAAGCTCTTGCAGGCTACGAAAAACTTTATCAACACCAGCAAAATAATATTTTAAGAAGTCTTGATATCTCTGTTTCTGAATACGAAAACAAACATAAATCAAAACCGTTATTATGCAGAATTGCGGATAAATTCAAACAATTTTCATTTGAATATAATCTGCCGTCACATTTTATGGAAACACTCACAGGAATCAAACCGAGTGTAAATATTGCGGAATCCGATTTCAACCTGAATCTGAAACCTTATGAAAAAGAAGTCAGAGCACTTTTTGAACAAATGGATAAAAACAAAGAACACAGTTTTGTTATAGGTACGGGAATAAAAGAACTTGATGGCAGAAGATGGCATACCTATGTTTTGGAAAGCGTAGATTTAAAAAACAATAAAGTCCGTATCAAAAACAAACGCGGAAACATTATACGTGAAATGACAGTAGAAGAAGTTCTTTCACGTTTCAAATACATTGTCGGATATTTTAACCGAGATTTGATAAAACCTTAACTTCACCGACAATTTTTCCGCTCAAAGTTTTGATTTTATTGTCAATCTCAACATTTGCCCAGCCCAAACGATTTATTTCGTGGAACACTGCAAATCTTCTTGCAGGCATTGATGCGTCAAACATTTTAACTGCAAACCCGTCATTTAGTTTCGTATTATATACAACACATAATCCGCCCGCTCCGACTTTTGCAAGCAAACCTGTTTTTTCAATAATCTCAGTATCAAGACGATTTACACCGCCGTAAATATAAGGATTTTTTAATATTGCATCCACTATTTTCGGATATTTATGACTAAGATTATTAAAACCTTTAACCAGATTATTCAAAGGCATGGACACAATCGGAACACCGCAGCCATCCGTTGTATCAGGATATTCCCCCTGAACCTCGCACAATTCATAAATTCTTCTTTTAACAGCTTTTTGCAAAGGATGTTCAGGCTCATAATAATTTTCCAAATCCCACCCGTTAGCCTTGCATACAGCAAGAAAACCAAGATGTTTACCCGAACAATTATTATGAATCGGAGTTGCAACTTCGCCTGCTTTTAATCCTGCCAAAGGTTCATGTATTCCGCATTTCAAATAGCTTTCATCAAGCCCTAGTTTAGTCAAAATCCCACGTGCAACTCTGACATGGCAATCTTCCCCAGCATGAGAGCCTGAGCACAAAGCAAGTTCTTCATCAGAAAAATCAATTCCGCAGTCAAGAATCAAAGAAGCCTGCAATGGCTTAGCACAAGAGCGCAAGAAATATGGCTCTGTATCAGAACCGTTCAAATCAACACAAATACCGTCATGAAATTCTTCAACAAGTCCGTCTCGAAAGTATTCAACACGCATAATTAAGCTTCTTTATGGTCTTTGATAAATGTCAAAAGAGCATCCATTTTTTGTTTAAGGATTTCGTTTTCTTCCTTAAGACGTGTATTTTCAACTCTTATATCATAATTTTCCTGTTCAAGAGCAATATTAGGAACTTCTTTAGGATTCAAAGAGAATCTTTTTCCTGATTCTTCTTTCATAAAGATAATACTTTTTACATCCAAATCTCTTACAAAGCCCATTTGAACCATAAGTTCCGCAATAAACACGTGCTTGCCCGCATCATTCATTTCCTGCTGTTTATTAAGAACTTCATCAAGCTGTTCGATAGTCATTTTCCCTGCACGGATAAAATATTCACCTGTTCTGTAGTTTCCTGCAATAAAACCTGCAATCGCTGAAACAAGATTCGGAACATTGCTTGAAAAAAATTGTGATTTTTTACAGAAAGTGAATGCTTTTGAAACTTCCTGCATAGTAAAATTATTCTCGATAGAAATTTCAATCAAAGACATTCCTTTTGAACAACAGTTTAGAAAAGAATAAATACTTTCATCATACCCTGATTCTTTGGTCATAAGTTCGTTTTGACCTAAATCAGACAACTCAGGTTTATAAATATGGAACAACTCGCCTTCTTCAACGTCCAAAAAGTCATTACTTAAATAATTTGCCAAATCCTTTGAAAGATTCAAGAATATTGTTTGTTTAATCCATAGAGGAAACGCTGTAATTCTTTCCATAAAACCAACAAATAAGCTCTTGCTCATAAAATACCTCTTTCTTCCAACCGGCGAAATTAAAGTTTCAACCTGTTATATGATGTTCTTTAATGCTATTATAGCATAATATAATAGAAGGTAAAGATTTGTAAAGGAAAAATTTTTATGGGCATGGATGGATTATCTATTGCGAATACCGGTATAGTCAAAGAATCGACTTCTGCTGACTTTGCCAATCGTACCGAGCAGATTATCCAAACCGACCCGACAAATGACATGAAACAGGTTCAAACCCTCAGCACAAACCGCCGTGTACGCGAAAAAGACGAAGAGGAAGAGAACCAAAAAAATCAACAACAAGCACCGCAGGAAGAAGAGTTTGAAGATGGTTTTGTAAAATCGGAAGATGAATTCTTTAAAGAAGAAGAATTTGATATTGAAGACTTAGAAAACCCGAATAAAGATTTTTATGTTAAACTCAATGCAAAAGATGATATAATAGAATTATATGACAGTGCAACAAACAGACTTGTTGAAACAATATCGGGGAACGAACTTTCCGAACTCGTAAAAAAACTGAATATGGCATCCGGTATATTCGTAAATAAGAAGGTATAGATGGCAGTCAATCCGTACAATAAATACATTAAACAATATCAAACAAACAACATAACAACAGCCACTCCGGAAAAACTGATGATTATGTTGCTTGACGGCGCTATACAATTCCTTCAAAAAGCAAAAACAGCCATAGATGAAAAAAACTTACAGGAACGCGCAACAAATCTTGAGTCTGCAAGAAAAATTATTCGTGAACTCATGCGCACGATTGACCTTGAAAACGGAAATGATGTATCAAAACAATTATTCAGACTTTACAACAAAATGGCAATGAAACTTATCAAAGCTAATGTTTCAAGAAACTCGGAACTTGTTCAGGAAGTTATAGAAGATTTAACAAATATTCGCTGGGGATTCCAAAAAGCAATCGAAATCCAAAGCGGAATCTCAACTGTAGAAGATGTTCTGAAAGAACAAAACGGAACTAATATTCAAAATAACGAAGGCGGTATAAATGCAGAGTGAACAACAGTTTGAACAACTAATAATGCAATATAACCAACTCAAAAACGGTTCGGCAGATATTCGCAAAATGATTGAAGCAGAAGAATTCGATGAAGCAATTTCTATGCTCAACAGACGCGAAGAACTGTTTCTAAGCTGCAAATGTATACGCAACTACCTCGAACTGACTCCCGTTCAGGAAAAAGAATTAAATACTCTTTTAGATGAACTTCGCCTCATCGAGCTGGAAAACATCAGAATTCTTGAACGCGGAATGGCAGAAGTTCAAAAAGAACTAAAAAGAACTCAACAGAATGAAAAAATACAACAAGCGTATGATTTTGATGAAAATCAAAGCGGTAACATAATAAATTACGAGGAGTAGCAAAACCCTGATACAGAAAGGCTTTTCACCGTTTTTAAATTCAAACGGATTTTTTGTCATGCAAAAGTAAAATGGCTAAAACCAAGAACCCGAAGCGATTTCCACCGAAAGAAGTACTTGCATTCTTAATTTTTATTTGTATAATGGTTCTTGTAGAAATAAGAAAGGAGTTTTGTAATGAACAAAGAAGAATTAGTAGCAGAAATTTCAAAAAAATCAAAAGTTACTCAAAAAGAAGCTAACGAAGTATTATCAGCTTTAATCGAAACAGTTCAAAAAACAGTTTCTAAAGGTAAAAAAGTTACTTTAGTTGGTTTTGGTACTTTCGAACCTCGTAAGAGAGCTGCTAGAAACGGCAGAAACCCACAAACCGGTAAGGAAATCAAAATTCCTGCTAAAACAGTTCCTGTTTTCTCTGCTGGTAAAAAATTCAAAGAAGTTGTTAACGGCAAATAGTCGATAACTTTTGAAATAAAAAAAGAGGTATAGCATGAGCTATATCTCTTTTTTATTTTCAAAGTTATATTTGTTGTACTTTTTCTTCTCTTTATTTGCGAGGCAAAGAGAAGAAAAAGTACCAAAAAGAAGAGAAAGCACGCTGATAAAATGGATAACCTCTACGCCCTGCGGGCGTGGTGACGAATGGATGTTGCGGGCTGCGCCCGCACTATTGCTTACGCTAAAATTTGTTAGTATTGCCAATACTGTATGGTTTTTGGTATCATATAGCTATGACAAAGTTTCTATTGATTAGTGAGGATAGTGAAAAAGAGAGAATCGTTAAAGAAACATTTTCGTCAGACGAAGTAATTACTTCTGTTGATGAAATGATGATTTTTGATACCCTCAAAGTCGAAGAACCTGAAATAGTCATCCTTGACGGGGATTTAACCGCACTTGAATTAAAACCGCTTTGTCGCAAAATTAAACAGTTTCCCGTTATAATTTTGTTGGTCGTCGGAAATGTCAGACATAATAAAGACGTCACTCATAACGTAAACTTGTTTATCACAACCCCGCTGGATAAAAAACTTCTTGCAGCAACAATTGATGCAAGTATGAGAACCCGACAATCACTGATAAAAATGACAAAAGCCAATCAGGAACTGGCAAGAAGTCTCTATCAGCTGAATGTTTTATACAACACAAGTTCCCAGCTTGCAGGAACTCTGGATAAAGACAAATTACTCAAAATCATGGTTGAAGGGATTGAAAAATCGCTTAATTTTGAACTATCTTGCACTCTGATGTTTCGTTCCGAACGCGAACCTGTTTTAATTATTAATTCATTGTATAAGATTTCTGATAGGTTGCTTGAAGCCCTGAAACTCCGTGCAATTTTAAGTTATAAATCATTATTATCAGACCCGCCGTTTGATATCAAAATCGGAAACCTGAAAATCGAAAAAAATATTAAACACAATGTAAAAGAATACGACTTTTCTGTTTTAAGATACGACAATTTATTTGCTCCAATTACCTCAAGCGACGAGTTTTTCGGATTCACGGAAATCTATCGTGAAAAACAGTTTACAACAGAAGATGCAACCTGTTTCCAAACTCTTGTTCAACAGGTAACAATACCGCTTCAGAGCGCCTCTTTTACACAGGAATTAAAAACTACAAACAGAAAATTGCAAAAACTTGAACGATTAAAATCAGAATTCATTTCAATCGTCTCTCACGAATTAAGAACGCCGCTTACTGCAATCAAGAATGCCATGGATATTATCCTAAGCGGAAAAGCAGGCGAAATGACCGAAAATATTAACAAATTCGTATCAATGGGAAAACGCAACGCAGTAAGACTTTCAGGAATCATTAATGACCTTCTCGACATCTCAAAAATCGAAGCAGGAAAAATGGATTTCAAATTTGAACTTACACACATTGAACCCGTAATCGAATATGTCAAAAACAATTTAACGGAAGTTGCCAGAGAAAAAGAATTAACTCTTAAATACACTCCATCAGCAGAATCACCTGAAATCTATGCAGATTCTAACAGATTGGAACAAGTATTAACCAATCTTGTATCTAATGCAATTAAGTTCACCCCAAATGCAGGCACAATCGAAATTTCATCAAGAGTTATTAATGCACGCGAGCTCCAATACGACCACTGTTTTGAAGAAGATATCAAAAAACTTCAAGGCAACTATCTTCAAGTCTGCGTAGAAGACCAGGGCATAGGCATTGAGCGCAAAGACTTAAACCACGTATTTGATAAATTTGCTCAGATAGAAAACTCCCTTTCTCGTCAGGTTGGCGGTTCAGGGCTAGGACTTCCTATTGCAAGACAGTTGATGGAATCACATAACGGCGCAATCTGGTGTGATTCAGAAATCAACAAAGGTTCAAGATTCTATTTTGTAATTCCGATTGCAAATGATAAGAGCAACTTCAATATGATTAAAAAACAAGTTATTCAAAAAGCCCGCTCAAGCGGAGGCACGGCAGCGCTTATCAGCATAAAATCAACAAATAATATTATTGAGAACTTAATGAAAGAAGAAAATCTTCTTAACAAAACTTACTTAACAAATTCTCTAATTGAAAAAGAAGGTCAAATGACAACCTTATCAATGGTTATCTTAGACGGTGATAAGCCGGCATGTGAGTTTTTGAAAAAGAAAATCGACACCGTAACAGCTCAAAACGAGAATGTTTATGGAAAATGTGATATAATGTATTCATACGAGATTGAAGGGGATGTACATGAAAAAGATTCTTATAGTAGATGATGAACAGGATATCGTTGAAAGCCTGAAATTCGTACTCGAAGTATCGGGTTTTGTATGCTACACCGCTTTCAACGGAGAAGACGGACTCCGTCTTGCAAAAGAAATCATGCCGGATTTGATTATCCTTGACGTTATGATGCCAAAAATCAACGGATACAAAATCAGCCGTCTTTTAAAATACGATAATAAATATAAAGATATTCCAATCATTATGGTTACTGCGCGCTCACAGCTCGAAGACAAGGCTATCGGAGAAGAAACAGGAGTAAATGAATATATCACAAAACCGTTTGAATTGGATGTTATTGTTAAAAAGGTAGAAGAATATCTGGGTCAATAAACGCGAACCCACTGTTAGTCCGTTCCAAAGGAGCACGGACAAGATAAATAATAAATTGGTAGTTAAGCGGAATGTGCTCCGCCCAAAAGTTGAAAAAATGGAAACAATTAATAATAAGACACTTGAAAAACTTAAATACGAACTTGTCCGTGACGGAATTGTCGAATACGAGACATTAGAAAAAGCGGAAGAGCTTGCTAATGTTCAAAATATAAACATCGGGCAGGCACTTATTAATTCGGGAATCTTGGGCGAAGAAACCCTATTAAAGTTTTTGGAATCAAAACTCCATATTCCTTATGTTAATCTGGAAGACTATTCACCTGATGCTAAGTGTTTTAACTTTATCTCTTTTGCAGATGCAAGAAGATACAGAATTATTCCTCTGTTTAAGATTGAAGATGTACTTACGGTTGCAATGGCAGACCCTCTGGATTTGTTTGCAATTGATAAAATTATTGAAACAGCAGAATGTTCAATTGAACCGGTTATTGCCTCAGAGGTCAGTATTACTAAAAAAATTGATGAATACTATAAAGTTGCAGACACTGTAGACAGCATTTCACTTTCAGCTAATGCTGAAGAATTTGACTGGACAGAAGAACTGCATAAAGAAGATTCAGGCGAAGAACATATACAAAAAGTTATTCGTGCAATCTTAAAACAAGCTATTATCGAAGATATTCACGAACTCAACTTTGAACAGGTAGAAGACGGCTTAAAAGTAGTGTTTAAACAGCACGGAGAAGTTTTAGATAAAGGTATTATTCCTTCTATTTTAAACTCCGCATTTGTTTCCAAACTCAAAATTTTATCAAATCTTGATCCGTCTGTATGTGAAATTCCGCAGCTGGGCAAACTTTGTTTTAAGGTTGAAGAAACTATGCTTATTGCATCTGTTTCATCTTTCCCGACTATTATGGGTGAAAGAATTTCGTTAAAGATTTATAAACCGCCGACAAAACTTGAAAAGATTATTCCTGATGAAAAACAGCGTTCAATATTATTAAACGCAATGGAAACCCCGGGGATTATTCTTGTTTGCGGTTCACCATTGAGCGGTAAAACTCATATTATTTATTCACTTTTGATGGAAACAACTGAATTGAATAAAAATATTATGACAATTGAATCCATCGCTAAATATGAATTGAACCACGTTAATCAATGTGAACTCAATGAAAATATCGGATTCAATATGGATAAAGCTCTCAGATATGTTGAATTCCAGTCTCCTGATGTTATTTATCTTGAGGGAATCAAAACCCGCGAAGCATTTGAATTCTTATCAGAACTTTATTACAACGACAAGACAATTATCACCGAGTTTATGGCAAATAATATGACAGATTTGAGACAGAAACTCGCATTTGATGATTTTCAATCATTCAAATCCTTAATATCTTGTCTTGTGTTTATTCACTCACGAGACAGCGTGGAAGTTTTTGATAAAACAACTTTACAGAAATATCTGGCATAAATTTCATCCGCCCCAACCAACGCGAACCCACCTGTAACAATGTCAGCAGAGACCGACTTGTAGTTTCAATCTCAATCTATAGTCCTGCAAAATGTCGGTCGACCCTTGTTAAAAAAGCAAATTTTTATTTTACGGGGTTTCATGTTGGTATGAATATTCAACCAACTTCCTGCAACAATTTTAAAGGCTATGATGCACGATATCTCAAAGGCTTTCTTATGAGTTCAAATTGTTACGGCATAGCTGATGAGATGTACAAAATAGGACAAAAAGAAGGATTTAGAATATATTCTCCTTTTGGCGGATTACTTGAAAATAAATGCGATGAGATTGTACCTCCTTATACAACTAATGGCAGTCTTTGGGCGCAAGATTACTGGACAATAGTTAAAGATAAATTATTAACACTTAAGGAAACAGACCCGTTTAGTTCTATCCTAAAGTTCTTTAATTTAAGATATGATATTACAGAAAAATGCACCCGAGAAACTCCCCGCTTTATGCAAATAAATCAGGATATATTTGGAATGTTTGCTGATATTGCAAGACAAAACCCTGAGGATATCAAAGAAAGATTTATTGCACAAAAAGATGAATTAAACTCACTATACCAAAAAGCACATATCCCCGGAGGAAATCTTTTTATTGTCAAAGACGGAAAACAGGACAGCGTCTTTGTAGGTAAAAATGAACTTGCAAAATATGATATAGAAGATATTCAGGCAATGTATGGTGTAGATAAGGTTATAGTACTGCCTCAAATGGATTATCATTTAGATTTATTTATCCGACCTTTAGATAATAAGCGAATTTTATTAGCTGACGATAGAATGTCAGTAGAAACTCTTTATAAGGGTTTAGATAAACTAAAAGCATATATCACTATGAACCCTTTTGAAGACACGCAAAAATATAAAGAAGCTTATAACACAATGCTCAAATTTATTAGAATTTTTGAAGCAGAAATAAGACTGAATAACCGTGCACAAACAGATGAAATAGAAAAAATTCTATCAGACAACGACTTTGAAGTAATCAGAGTTCCGGGAAGAATTTATGAAACCGAACCAAACTCTGACGGAGATAATTTCTTAAAACAATACTGCAATTTTATAAATGCCAACGCACTTAAGAACAGGTTCAGCGAGTTAGTATATATAACAAACAAATCTAATATTGATGAGCGTTTAGGATTAACTCCGGAAATGGCTGAAACAATCGGATTCAGTTTTGAAAAAGAGTTTATCAATTCAATTTCTCCTTATGTAAATTCCGAACATATTTATTTCGTAGACGGCGACAAGAATTTTATCTCAAAAATTATGCTGACAGAATATCAGGGCGGAATTCATTGCACTTGTTCAGAAGTTCCCCTATAGTCGGACGATAGAGCCACTTCCATTTTTTATGACTTTGTAATAAAATAATCTACAGAGGTGGATTATGTTTAACGAAATTAAAACGCACGAGATTACAGTCGACATTGTTATTTTGACAATCAAAAATAATGCACTGCAAGCTTTGTTGGTTAAACGTAACAATGAGCCTTTCAAAGACAAATGGGCGATTCCGGGCGGATACGTTAGAATGTCAGAAAACCTTGACGAAGCTGCTATGCGCGTTCTTAAGGAAAAAACAAATGTAGATAACATCTACCTTGAACAGCTTTATACATTCGGCGACCCTTTGAGACACCCTATTTCAAGAGTTATTACAGTAGCTTATTTTGCACTAATAAGAGCAGAAGACTTTGATGTAATTACAACCGAAGATTTGGCTTGGCACAAAGTTTTTGACCTTCCGCCTCTTGCGTTTGACCACAAAGAAATTATTCAATATTCTCTAAAACGTACAAGAGAACGCTTGGAAATGTGTCCAGTAGCTTATCAATTATTGAACGAAAAATTCACTCTTACAGAAATGCAAAAAGCTTATGAAATGATTATGGAAAAAACTCTTGATAAGAGAAATTTCCGTAAAAAAGTTATCACAACAGAAGGTTTAAGAGAGTTGAACGAGTTCTCAAAATCCACTTCAAAACGACCTGCTCGACTCTATACTTTCGACAATATTAAATTAAACTCAAAACGAGCTCATTTTATTAAAAAATCAGAAGGAAAATAAAAAAATGCTTACACTAGTTTGGACTACTTTAGTCGTATCAGCTCTATTACTAATCGTACTTATCCTAATGCACTCACCAAAAGGCGACGGCATCGCGGGGATTGGAAACGCTGCTCAAATGTTCTCTTCTCAAAAGAGCGCAGAACAGGGATTGAATAAATTAACTGCAATCGTTGCGGTTGTATTTATCGTATGTGTATTCTTGTTAGGATTCGGAATCGTTAGATAGAAAAATTTAATTGAAAAAGACTAATTTATTTAATAATATAAAGAACTAGCACTGATACTAATCATAATGCTAGTTCTAACATAGAACAAATCGGGAGTTAAAATTCAGAGAGTGTACCACCACTCTTTGAAGCCCGAGTTATATTTTTATTATAACTTGTTTTGTATATTTTGCAAGCCTCAGAATCAACCAACGCGAACCCACTTGTAGTCTGTTTCAAAGGAGCACGGACTAGTAAAAATATAAACTAGTAGCTGGACGGAATGTGCTCCGCCCCTTATCTACGTGCGTAGCACCCTTGTTTAAATAAGTTCGGTTCTATCAACTTCTTTTGTTGTCACAAATTTAACAATATCACCTTCTTGGATATCGTTGAATTTAACAAATGAAATACCGCATTCAAAACCTTGAGCAACTTCTTTAACATCGTCTTTGAAACGTTTAAGCTGATCAACTGCACCTTTGAATACTTCCTTACCGTCACGGTAGATTGTTGCTGTATCGTTTCTATTGATTTTACCTTCGGTAACATAACAACCGGCAATCTTAACTGTTTTACCGATTGTGAAGATTTGACGGATTTCAACAGTACCTGTAACAATTTCTTTTACTTCCGGTGAAAGAAGTGAAATCATAGTCTTTTCAATATCCTCAAGGATTTGATAAATAATATCATATTTCTTGATTGTTACGCCTTCACGTTCAGCTGCTGCAAGAGCATTTGAGTCTTCTTTTACCGTGAAACCAAGAATCAATGCACTGGATGCTGAAGCTAACATAACATCTGCTTCTGAAATATCACCAACACCAACGTGGATAATTTTTGTATTAATTTCATCAGATTCAAACTGTGCAATAGCTTGTGCTACAGCTTCGGCTGAACCGTGAGTATTAGCTTTAATAATCAAGTTCAATTGAGTTGCGCCTTCTTCTGCCGCACCTGATTCACGTCTCATATGAGCAGGCAGCATAGCATCAAGTCTCTTATTGCGTTCACGTTCTTTGCGTTTATCAATGATTGACTTCATTTCTTTTTCGTTCTGAACAACTTCGAAATAATCACCTGCATTTGGAACTTCTGTCAAACCTAAGATTTCAACAGGAGTTGAAGGTTCAGCTTTTTGAATTCTTTCGCCTGAGTCTGAAAGTAAAGCACGAACACGACCGCAAGCAGTACCAACAACAATACAGTTACCTGTTCTTAGTGTACCGTTTTGAACAAGAAGTGTCGCAACAGGACCTTTTCCTTTATCTAAGTTAGCTTCGATTACAACACCGGAAGCTTCAGCCTTAGGGTTAGCTTTCAAATCTTGAACTTCTGCAACAAGCAGAATGTATTCAAGAAGTTCATCAATACCTTGACCTTGTAGTGCAGAAACATTAACCGTAATTGTTTCACCGCCCCAAGCTTCAGGAACAAGTCCGTGTTCGGTTAACTGCTGTAATACCTTATCAGGGTTTGCACCCGGTTTATCACACTTGTTAACAGCAACAATAATTGGAACTTCCGCTGCTTTTGCGTGGTTAATTGCTTCAATTGTTTGAGGCATTATACCGTCATCAGCCGCAACAACAAGGATTGCGATATCTGTAGCTTTTGCACCGCGGGCACGCATTTCAGTAAACGCTTCGTGACCAGGAGTATCTACGAAAACAATTTTTCTTTCCTGTTTGTTATCAAGATAAACCGTGTATGCACCGATTGACTGTGTAATACCACCGACTTCGGTTGCAACGATTTTGTGTTTTGATGCACGGATACTATCCAATAATGTTGTCTTACCGTGGTCAACGTGACCCATAATTGAAACAACAGGAGCACGTTTTTTAAGTAATTTTTTATCAACTTCCGTAAGAGCTTTTTGTTTTTGTTCTTTTTCAAGCTCTTCTTCCATAAATGCTTCGATATCTTCTTCAAGAACTTCAAGTTCGTATTCTTCACAAACTTTTTTGATTGTTTCAACATCAATCAATTGGTTAACAGTTGCCATAACCCCTTGGAACATAAGGAATCTGACGATTTCAGCAGGAGTTTTTTGGATTTTATCTGCAAGCTCCTGAATAGTCATCGGCTGGTTTACGACAATTGAAGTTACTGCTTCTTTTTCTTCTTCTTTGTGAGAACGTTTTTTGTGTTTTTGAGCAGCAGCTTTTTCTAGAGAAATCATTTCCTGATCTTCTTTTTTAGAATTGAAATCTTTCTCTTTCTTTTTGTTATCTACTTTCTTTTTAGAAGGGCCTTTTCCTTCATAAATTTCCTGAGGAATAATTCTGCGTTCAACAAGCTTCTTTTCGCCACCCTGTTGGTTTTTATTGAAAGGTCTTCTTTCTCCGCGTTCAGGTCTGTCGGATTTCTTCTCACCTTCTTTTTGAACAGGACGTGGAGGAGCTTTTCTAACAATTTCTATTCTTGATTGATTTTTAGGATATTCAATCTTTGTTCTTTCAATACGAACCGCAGGTTTTTCAACTTTTTTAACAGGTTCAGCCGGAACTTCTTCTGCTTTTGGAGCAGGTTTTTCAACTACTTCTATCTTTGGAGCTTTTTCTACTCTCTGAACTCTTTCTATGCGTTCAACTTTTGGTGCTTCTTTTTTAGGCTCTTGTTTAACAACTTCCGGTTCTTCAGTTGTTTTCGCTTTCTTAACAATAAACGCTTTTTTCGCAGAAGTTTTCTTCGGCGCTAAGCCTAAGTGCTCTTTCAGCTTACGTATTTGATCAGGCATAACAGTGTTCGAGTGCGATTTAACCGTAATCGAAATCTCTGCGAACTTTTCTATGACTTCTTTACTTGTCATATTGAGTTCTTTTGCTAATTCACTAACTCTTAAACTGTTCATCTATTAATAGTCCTTTCATTTTTCAACCGACTTTGTAGATATCGGTTAATTCGCCACCGCATTTTGTTATTCTACCTACCTACGCATATGTCTTTCAACTTTGCACAAAATGCTGTTTGGTCTGTGATGACGGATGTTTTCAATACCCGATTCAATTTATTTTTCTTTAATGCCTTTTCTATACAAGTATGATTATAACAAAGATATGCTGATCTGCCAAATGTTTTGGAATCAGGATTCAAAACCAGCTTGCCTGTTTGAAACTCTTTAGTTATCTTTATCATACCCTCGCGGGATTTCAGCTCCCCGCAGCCAACGCATTTTCTGAGCAAAACATATCCTCGTATAACTTCTTTTAATAAAATTATACCTTAAACAAAAAGATATATTAAGAAGAATTAAGAATTTAGACAATTTTTTCAAATAAAAATACTTAAACTAAATACAGGGGAATAAAATATGGGGATATTATTATGCATGGTTATAAAATTAGTGATTTAGATTCACAAACAGTAAAACTAATTAAAGACAAAAATATTGATAAAAATAATGACGGATTAATTAGCGAAGAAAATGGTGAACTTGCAGAACTTTTAAGCCAGGCAAATGTAAGTACTATTCAAGCGCTTGGAAAACCTGACAATAGAGGTCAGATATTGCTGGGAACAGAATTAACTCTCGGTGGTGCACTCTCAGTTGCAGGTCTAATAGCTGAATCAAAGGAAAAAAATTATTCTGATGCATTACGCGACTTAGAATATGAATATAATGAAAAATTAAATAGATTTTATAATAACAAAGTTAAAGCATTAGCAAAAGAACATGGATTAAAATCAGAACGCGAAATAAATATGCTTACTAATTGGGTCATAGAAGCAGAAGAAAAAAATTGTGACCTTAAACTATGGGGAGGCGGTTATAATCGCAGAGAAATACCACGAACAACTCCAAGCAAAATAGAAGCTATCAAAAAAGCTTATGAAATAAAACGTGAAAACTTTATAAAAGAAAAAAATGCGCCTTCAAAATTCACCAAGTTTATTGATAAAAATGTTACTAAAATCATAACTAAATGCCCCAAATTAAAAGGCAGAGGATTCGCTATAACATTGGCAACAGCCGCAACAATTGGAGTCCTTGGTTCAATTCCTGCATGCATTATTACTGCATTAATGATAAAACCTAATCAAAAATATGAAGTTGGAATGGGCGAATCAAATGAAATATTAGAACAAAGACCAACTCAAGAGGTTAAACAAGAAACTGAACCTATCATTCAAAATGAAACCAAGTCTGAATTTGAAGCAGCATTTAAAGAGCTTGGCATTGATGAAGGCACAGAACTTAAGGAATATACTCCGCAAAAAGGTGAATTCTGGGTTTCAATCTTAAAAGCTAAATATGATACTGATGACATAACTGCTCAAAAAATGGCAAATAAAATTAAAGAAATGATTTATGATGACCCGAAAGCGGCAAAACAAACACCTGTAATGTATTTACCTGAAACTTGGACATTTGAAGGTACTACTTATCATTACAATGAAAGTACACCGGTTGAAACAACTCAAAATTACTCTGATGATGTTCAAACCGAAATGGGCAAGATGAGTAAAGATTTGAAATACGAATAAAAAACGGTACTATGTACCGTTTTTTATTTATGCATTCACTTCTGCCAACTTTTCCAATTTCAATTTCTGGTCATATTCAACAAGCAAATTAATCAAATCATCCAACTCGCCGTCAATAACTGTCCAAACATTCAGGTTTTGTCCGATTCTGTGGTCAGTCAAACGACCTTGAGGGAAGTTATATGTTCTGATACGTTCGCTTCTGTCACCTGTGCCGACTTGTGAACGACGTAAATCGGTGATTTCCTGCATTTGTTTTTGAACTTCCATATCATAAAGTTTTGCTTTCAAAATTTGCAGCGCACGTTCTTTGTTCTGTAACTGTGAACGTTCTTCCGTACAGAAAATCATAATCCCTGTAGGTTTGTGGAATACACGTGCAGCAGTTTCAACTTTGTTTACGTTCTGTCCGCCTGCACCGCCTGAACGTGCTGTTGTGATTTCAATATCATTCATATTGAGTTCAACTTCAACATCATCAACCTCAGGCATAACCGCAACCGTTGCAGTTGATGTATGAACTCTGCCTTGTGATTCTGTTGCAGGAACACGCTGAACACGGTGAACACCTGATTCGTATTTAAGACGGGAATAGATGCTGTCACCTTTCATTGAAATAATAACTTCACTCACACCGCCTGCTTCACATTCTGTTTTTGATAAAACTTGTGTCTGCCAGCCCATTTTATCAGCATAGCGGATATACATTCTCATCAGGTCGCCTGCAAAAATGTTTGCTTCGTCTCCGCCTGCACCGCCGCGGATTTCTAACATAATATCTTTGTCATCCATCGGGTCGCGAGGAAGAAGAAGAACCTTCATTCTTTCTTCATATTCAGGAAGTTTTGATTCGTTTTCTTCCATTTCCATTTTCAAAAAAGAACGCATTTCTTCATCTTTTTCTTCAAAAATTAATTGTTTTGCTTCTTCAATCGCATCAGTAGCTTTTTTCCAAGCATAATAAAGTTCAACAGTTTCTTCCATTGATTTTCTTTGTTTAGACAAATCACGGAATTTGTTATAATCCTGAATAACAGCAGGGTCAGAAAGAGTTTCGCCCAATTCAATGTAGCGTTTTTCTATCTGAATAATTTTATCTAACATATCTTTCATAATTACTTACCTCTTTAAAAAAATTATATCTCAAACAGAGGTATATACAACCCAACCAACTCGAACCGCTTAGTAGTCTCACCAAAAGGTTGACCTGTTGTTGTAATATAAGCTTGTAGTGCAGGCGAAATGTCAACCGTCCCTTGTTATAAAAATTAGAATCGCAAGCAGGCTGAACAGTGGTTAGGAGCCTTCTCTTCCAGAACAGGATTTTTAACATCACAGCATCCGATTTGGCAAAACTCACACCTAGGATGGAACTTACACCCGCTGATTTTTTCCTGAATACTCGGCGGCGCACCTGTTATTGTTTTGAGTTTTTGCGCAGGGTTATTTGACGGCAGAGAATTTAGAAGCGCAATCGAATAAGGATGTTTAGGGTTCTTAAAAAACTCTACGGCATTCGCCTGCTCAACAATGTGTCCTGCATACATTACGGTAACAGTATCCGTATAATTGCTCACAAGCGCCAAGTCGTGCGAAATCAATAAAACAGTTGTATCAAATTCCTGTTTAATATCAAGAATCAAATCCATAATCTGTTTCTGAATAGTTACATCCAACGCTGTCGTAGGTTCGTCCGCAATAATTAATTCCGCATTGCAGGCAAGAGCCATTGCAATAATTATACGCTGTTTCATCCCTCCCGAAAACTCATGGGGATAAAAATTAAACTTTTTATCAGCCTCTGGAATTTTTACCAAATCCATAACTTCGCGCGCTTTTCTGATTGCCTGACGGTCAGAAACTTTAGAATGTGCTTTTATAGATTCAATTAACTGATTTCCGATTGTGTACAAAGGGTTTAAAGATGTCATCGGATCTTGCGGAATCAATGCAATTTTATTCCCGCGAAGCTCACGCATTTGACGCTCTTTGTAATTCAAAAGATTCTCGCCTTTGAAAATAATTTCTCCGCTTCCAATAAAAGCAGTTTTAGGTAAAAGTCTCATAACAGACATCGCAGTCATTGTTTTGCCGCAGCCTGATTCACCAACAACAGAATGAATTTTCCCTTTTTCAAAGCAAAGATTTATATCATACAAAGCTTGATGATTAGTTTCTTCACCGCGAAAAAATAAATTGAGATTTTTTATTTCCAAAAGGTTAGTCATAAGTCTATTTTATATTTAAAACTCAAATAATGGAATAAGCGAGAAGGAGGATTATAATTTATTTGTAATTTGTAAAATTTATGATATAATTTCAAATATGGAAGAGATTATACAGATAAAAGATTTAATTTACAAAATCAGAGGACTCAAGGTTATGTTAGACAGCGACCTTGCGGCTTTGTATGAAGTTGAAACAAGAATTTTAAACCAAGCTGTCAAGAGAAATATCCAAAGATTTCCCAAGCATTACATGTTTCAGCTTACAGAAGAAGAATATCAAGCCTTAAAGGTGAGATCACAAATTGTGACCTCACCCAAAGGCGGCGGCAGACAATACTTACCGTATGTTTTTACCGAGCAGGGCGTAGCCATGCTATCCTCTGTCTTACGCTCGGAAAAAGCTATCCAAATAAATATCCAAATCATAGACACTTTTGTTAAAATGCGCCAATGGGCAATTGATAACAAAGAAATGGGTCAAAGACTTGCCGAACTTGAACATTATTTTATTGAGCACTGTAAAGACCAGGAGCAGGATATGCGAAATCTCTATGAAGCAATAGAACTTTTGATGGACAGAACAAAACCTGCTAAAATCGGGTTTAAAGCTGAGTAACTGCATATTATCTTCCCCTCTTGTATTTCCAATCAATTTATACTAGAATATTGTAGTAAATTACAGTTTAAGGGGTGTGGGATATGAGATTTGTTGCCGGAAAAGAAGATTTATTAAACGGTATTAGAATTGTCGAAAGAGCAACTGTTGTTAAAGGTTTACAACCTGTACTTGCTAACGTTTTAATCGAAACTGTCGGCGATAATCAAATCAAATTCACAGCAACAGATTTTGATTTATCTATCACAACTCTTATCGATGCCAATGTTGAAGAGGAAGGTAAAATTACACTTCCTGCAAAAAAACTCGGCGAAATTATCTCAAGATTACAAGATGAACTTATTAAAATAGAACTTAACGGCTCTGTTGCAACCATCACCTGCAAAAACTCTAAATTCGATATTATCGGAATTTCTGCAAACGAATTCCCGCAGGTAGAAGAAAATATCTCGGAAGAAGATTCAATCGAGATTGAAACAAAACCGTTTACAAAAGCTATTCGTCAGGTTGTTTCCGCAGCAGCAGGCTATGAAACAAATAACCTTCTTTCAGGTGTTGTTTGTGAAGTAAACAAAAACATATTAGAAATGGCTGCAACTGATGGAAACAGACTTGCACGCGTGAGAGAAGTTGTTAAAAATAACTCTTTAGACAGCGAAAAAGTTTTTGAAATGTTGATATCTTCAAAAGTGTTATCAGAACTTTCAAAAATCTCTGTTTTAACAGAATCTGACAATATCAAAATCTGCAAAGAAGTTAAAAAGATTGTAATCACAATTGATAAAACAAAAATGATTACACGTCTTATGCAGGGACAGTTCCCTAAATACAACCAGTTAATCCCGCAGACATTCCCTAAAGAAGCTAAGGTAAACAAAAGCGACCTTATCTCTGCACTGGAAAGAGTTGCGGTTATGGTTAACGAAAAAAACAGTATTGTTAAATTTGAATTTGCGGATAATACACTCAAGCTTTCAGGCGATTCACCTGAAGCAGGTAATTCTCAAGATGAAATTGATGCAAAATATATGAGCGAACCGCTTGCAATTGCATTCAACTATAAATTTATCTTAGAATTCTTAAAGATTGCAGAATCAGACGAAATCACGGTTCAATTGAACACACCGCTTTCTGCAACAGTATTTGCACCATGTTCAGACGAAGATTATATTTATCTGGTAATGCCGGTACAGTTAAGGGGATAGTGCTACGCACGTAGATATTTGGTCGGCAGACAATTGTAAGACGACTAGTTTATAACAAAACTATCGGTCTGCCTCAATGTAAAACTACAAGTTGAAAGAGAAGGTTGAAAAATGCGAGGAAAAGCACACAAATTCGGAGATAATATCTCAACAGACCACATAGCACCGGGACGTTTGTTCCATTTGCGCTCTGATTTGCAGGAGTTTGCAAAACACGTGTTGGAAGATGCAGATGAAAATTTTGCAAAAACAATGAAAAAAGGTGATTTCGTTGTTGCAGGAAACAATTTTGGCTTAGGTTCATCACGCGAACATGCTCCGCAGATTATTAAAATCGCAGGAGTTGGTGCTGTAATCGCAAAATCTTTTGCAAGAATTTTTTACCGTAATGCAATCAATATCGGACTTTTGGCAATCGAATGCGACACCGATGGAATTGATGCAGGTGATGAATTGGAGCTTGATATCAAAGGCGGAACACTTAAAAATTTAACAAAAGGCACTATTACCGCTATTGAACCATTACCTGATGTTATGATAAGATTACTCAATGATGGTGGTCTTATTGAGCATATCAAAAAGAACCATGATTTAATACTTAATTAGGAGAGAAGAATGGCTGATACAAAAATACATCTTGAATGCCCTGCTTGCGGGAAAGAAATGACAAAATTATATATGGCAGAAGCCGGTGTGAATATTGATATTTGCCTTGACGGATGCGGCGGAATCTATTTTGATAACAGAGAGCTCGAAAAATTCGACGAATCTCATGAAAAAATTGACGAAATCTTAAAAGCAATTGAAGGCAGACACTTTGAACCTGTTGAAGACAAAGAAATTCGTCTATGCCCTGTTTGTGAAGTTCAAATGACAAAAATGGGTGCAGCTAACGGCGAAGTTCAAATCGATGTTTGCAACCACTGCGGCGGCAAATTCCTTGACAATGGAGAACTTCTAAAAATAAGAGAAGTTGAAGCGAAAACTAATTCAAAAACAGAGGAATTATTGACTGTAATGTATGAAGAAAACTTGAGAGATGTTGCAGGAAACAATTCACTAGGATTTGCAGGCAGAGAAAAACGAAGAGGATTCTTTGAAGACCTTGCAAAAAGATATTTTATGTAAAAAATAGGATGCACTAAAGAGTGCATCCTATTTTTTTAAATATCGATTTATCAAATTCATAAAAATCTTTGATAATACTTTCAACCCCATCAATTTGCTGATAAAACTCAATCGGTTCTAATGAAGCTATTGCAATAATCTTACCAATCCCCGCGCCTTTAGCGGAATTAATCCCTGCAATTGCATCTTCAACCACAACACAATCTTTTGGATTCAAACCTATTTTGTCTGCTGCAATCATAAAAATATCAGGAGCAGGTTTCCCCGGAATCGTTCCGTCAGAATAAACAATCTTATCCAAATCAAACCATTTTTCAAGATTGAATTCTTTAATATAAAACTCAACATTATCCCACTCTGACATTGTTGCAATGGTTCTTGGGATATTGTTTTCTTTTAAAAAATCCAAAAACTCAACCGCACCCGGAGCCAATTTAAAGCTTTCAGGATCTAAAAGACATCTTTTTCTGTAAAGAGATTCTTTTTCATAAGCGTATTTCTCAACCATTTCTTTGGTTGGTTTTTTGCCGATTGCATATTCTATAATATCTTCGTTTGTATGCCCGAACATCTTATCGCGCATCTCTTCATCAGTAAATTCAACACCTCTCAATATTTTTGAGAATTCTCTCCAAGCGTCATAATGGAGTTGAGAATCCCAATATAGTGTTCCGTTAAAATCAAAAATTATTCCTTGCATAAAACAATAATAACCCATTGATAGGTTTTTCACAATATGGTAAAATAGATATATAAAAGAAAGAGCGGATATGAAATTTAACTTAAATTTAGAAGACATTAAATACATAAAGATTTTATACAAAGATATTAACGGAAACCCGTGTACAATTAAATCAGCAATTAAATCAGTAAGTGAACGTGAAATTATTGCATGCACAAAGTTTGAAAACGGATTACAAATCGAATCACCTCAAGATGTGACTTTGAGTATTGTCTGCCACGACGGATTATACAGAACAAAAACCAAACTCAAATCCGTTGATAATGAAGAACCATATATTTTCTTCGCCTTAGAGACTCCGCAAGGATTGGAATATCAGCAAAATAGAGAGTATTTCCGAGTTCCTATTCAATATCCTTGTGTTTATACAATAACAACGGAAGATAAAATAAAAGAATTTAAAACACACACCCTTGATATTTCAGCAAACGGAGTAAGTATTTTTATGCCTGTGCATGAAATCTCTAATGAAGAATCAAGAATTGAAATTTCTTTTAATGATATTAGTATCGCATCAGGTATTAAATACGTTAGAAGCGAAAAAATTGATGGCGGATACAAATTATCTTTCACCTACACAGCAATATCAAATCTGGACAGAGATTTTATCTCTCAAGTTTGTATAAAAAAACAACTTGAACAGAAACGAAATCTTTTAAAATAAGGGGCGGAGCACATTTCATCAAACCTACCAGCATATTTTATTAACTCGTCCGTGCTCCTTTTGAACAGACGACAGGTGGGTTCGCGTTGGTTGGGTTTGGTTAGTTTTGCAATCTGAACCAGTTTACAAATTGGTTGAAAAGGGTATCTTGCGGGATATCTTTTTCGTCAATTTCTGATTCAAAAGCAATTTCGTCTTTTTCTTTTTCGTCTTTGTACTCAAACATGTCTTCATCAGGCTGGTCTTTGCGTTTTTTCCCCTGCTTCATATACATGCCGCCGCCACCCATACCGCCGCCGTCTTTGTATGCAGCTTGAGTTTTAAATTGGTTGATACTGTTATTTCCGAAATCGAAAGACATTTTCTTGTCTCCGAGTTTGTAAATTGTATATTAATTGGGATAACTTCCACCCTCATGATAACGTGTTTTTTACAAAATTCAAGTCATGATGTTGTAAACAATGACGTTGCTTTTAAAACACAAATGTCAATAGTTATTTACCCCTTTTTGGAGTAAAGATTTGTAAATTCTGATTTTTTCAAATAGGCATGGGGAGCATGGTCGATTGTAAACATTTTTACGAAATTGTTTACTTGATAAAAAAGATGGAAAGATTATGATATATACATAACCTGAAAGGAGTGATGGCTACTAGACTTGGGGAGAGTCACAAATCAAAAAAAGATAGAAAAATTATCACAAATTATTATCACAAATTTAACAAAATTATTACTTAATTTAGAAGAGATTTGAGGAGATTTTAAAACAGATTTTTGGGTAGGAGATTATTGGGTTAAAGAAGACTTGTTATTCTAACAAGTCTTTTCTTTTTCCTTTCTTTATAGGAGGAAATGAAACCGGTTTTCACTTATCATAGTATCATGCCTACTATTAATGAAATTATTAACATCGGATTCAAAAATCATCAGGACGGACATCTGGATGATGCGGAAAATGCTTATACGGAAGCATTGAAACTGGACTGCGAAAACGCGGAAGTATGCAATCTTATGGGAGTACTTAAACTCCAGCAGGGCGAGATTGATACCGCTATAAAATGGGTTGAAAAAGCTATTCGAATTAATCCGTGTGAATATTTTTACGAAACATTTTTTCAGGCATGTATAAGAGCTGAACAATATCAAAAAATAGCAGATTGTGAAAAAATTGTTCTGAAAAATTATCCGAAAAGTTTCTCACTTCTTTTCAATCTCGCTTTAGCGTTCAAGAATCTTAAAAAGAATCTTAAATCAATAGAGTTTTACGATAGAGCACTAAAAATCAATCCTGCATCTTATCAGGCATGGTTTAATCTGGCTCACGTTTACAGCGTAGAAGCCCAATGCAAAAATGCGGTTTCCGCACTCAAAATCTGCAAAAAACTTCGTCCCGATGATAAAGACACCGAATACTTTTTATCAATTGCACTAATGCGTGCCAAAGACTATAACAAAGGTTTAAAATACTTTGAAACACGTCTTTGCCGCGAAACAGCAATTGCACTCCAGAACAAAACTTATCCGAACCTTGCGGCACGTGAAAGACTCTGGCAGGGTGAAAATATCAAGGATAAAACAATTCTTGTTTACTACGAAGCAGGTTACGGCGATGTAATTATGTTTGCGCGTTATTTGCCGCTGCTTAAAAAAAGATGTAAGAAAATTATCTTCTATCCGCAAAAACCGCTTATTCCTTTATTCGAAGAAAGCGGACTCGGTGTCGATGAAATAATCGAAGGTTTTATCCCTGAACGCGATTTGGACTTTGATGTTCACGTTCCGCTTTTAAGTCTGCCTTATCTCTTGGGGCTCAAGGATGAAGAAGTTTTTGAAGCTTCTGAAGGTTATATTAGAGCGAATGAAAAACTGGTACAAGAATACAAAGAAAAGTATTTCAATAATGATAAATTAAAAATCGGTATTAAATGGCAGGGAAATACTTACTATGACACGGACAGAGTAATCCCAACAGAAGCATTTGCTCCGCTAATCGAAGTTGAAGGAACAAAATTCTATTCATTCCAGACTTTTGAAGGCTCGGAAGAACTTAAAAAACTTGATAAATATGATATTACTGATATTGGTGCAGAATTAATCGATTTTGGACAAACCGCAGCTGCAATAGAGAATCTGGATTTGGTTATCTGCAATGACACATCACTTGCTCATCTTGCAGGCGCAATGGGCAAGCCTTGTATTGTGCTTTTGCCTTACGAAGTCAACTGGAGATGGCATGATGATTTATCAAAATGCGATTGGTATGATAGTTTGAAGCTCTTAAGACAAAAGAAACAGGGTGATTGGTCGGGTGTGTTTGAGGAAGTATTGGAAATTTTGAAGAAGTAAATATAACCCGTAAAACGACGGTATATTTTCAGAACACGCTCCTGCCTCCGGCTTCCGCTATCGTCTTCAAATATACCGTCGTTTTACTAGTTCGTAATTATGTTATAGAAATGGAGCTGTTTAATAAACAACCCCATTTACTTTACTCTAAACACTCTCTAACAAGTTCGTTAACCGTCTTAGGATTAGCTCTTCCTTTGGTTTCTTTCATTACCTGACCAACGAAGAATCCTAATAAGTTTGTTTTACCGTTCTTGTATGATTCAACTTCCGCAGGGTGCGCCGCAATAACCTTTTCAACGATTTCTTTAATTGCACCTGTATCGGAAATCTGGCTCAAGCCTTTCTTTGCAACGATTGCAGAAGCTTTTTCACCGTTAACAATCATTTCTTCAACAAGAATTTGTTTACCAATGTTGTTTGAAATTGTGCCTTTTTCAATCAATGTAATTAATTCAGCCAGATTTTCTGCTGTTAATTTTGTTTCGTTGATTTCAAGCTTAGTTTCTTTCAAATATGCAGCGATTTCACCCATAATGAAGTTAACTGCTGTCTTAGGATTTGCGCCAAGACTTAAAACTTCATCAAAGAACAATGCTAAAGGCATTTGTTCAACAATAACAGAAGCGTCGTATTCGCTCAAACCTAAACTCATATATCTTTCGCGTTTTGCTTGAGGAAGCTCAGGCATTTTAGCTCTGATTTCTTCAACCCATTCACGAGAAATTTCAAGAGGCATTAAATCAGGTTCAGGGAAGTATCTGTAATCGTGAGCATCTTCTTTTCCTCTCATAGAGCGGGTTTCTCTTAAATTGTCATCCCACAAACGTGTTTCCTGAACAACTTTTCCGCCTTCTTCAACGATTTCGATTTGACGGTCAATTTCGTATTCAATCGCTCTTTGAAGAGCTGAGAAACTGTTTACGTTCTTAATTTCTGCACGAGTTCCGAATTCTTTTGAACCTTTTGGCATAATTGAAATATTAGCGTCACATCTCATAGAACCTTCTTCGAGGTTACCGTCGCAAACACCTAAGTATCTAACAATATTACGAAGTTCTTCCATGTAATTGCGAGCTTCTTCAGATGAGCGCATATCAGGCTCAGAAACGATTTCAAGAAGCGGAGTGCCTGCACGGTTAAGGTCAACAAGTGAATAAGTTGAACCATTGATACCTGCTGCACCTGCGTGAACCAATTTGCCTGCATCTTCTTCCAAGTGAGCACGTGTAATACCGATTCTTTTACCTTTAACATCAATATGACCGTTCAAACAAATAGGCTCGTCATATTGAGAAATCTGATACCCTTTCGGAAGATCAGGATAGAAATATTGTTTTCTGTCAAATTTACATCTTGCAGGGATTTCACAGTTAAGTGCAAGCCCTAAAAGAATACCCATATTAACACATTCTTTGTTCAAAACAGGCAAAACCCCCGGCATACCTAATGTAATAGGGCTGATTTGTGTGTTTTGCTCGTTACCGAATTCGGTTGAATCAGGCGCGAATATTTTTGATTTGGTCTTTAATTGAGCGTGAACCTCAAGCCCAATAACTACTTCATATTTTTCTCTTAAATCTTCCATGTCTAAACCTCATTAATTATTTTCTTTTATTTTATCATAAACAAGGAAGACAACATACTAAAACCCGTCGAAATAAACTTTCGACGGGTATATTTGGGTAAATATCATTTTGAGTCTTGCTATTTTAAACTGTTGTAAGCTCCCTTTCTTGGAAAAAATCCACTACTGTGTCCATTACATTATCGAAGAAAAAATCTAACTCAGTAGAAATACTCCTTTCTGTTGATTCTAACTTTTCTGATGAGTTAAATCTTGATAACATTTCGTTTTCGATACGCATATTCATAATCCTTTCCTGTGTATATTTTCGAGTCTTGCTTTCTGCTTACATATTCTTTATCGGCATTTTTTTGAAAAACTTTAGGGTTTTACAAATGTTTGTTACAATAATTTACATAATGATATTTTTTAAAAAGTCAAAATTCGGGTATAATAATTCTATTCGGGTGTTGGTTGACCCCTCACCCCCAACCGGTGCAAACCAGCCGGAAGTCTGTTCCAAAGGAGCACGGACGAGACTGAATATAAACCGGTAGTTTTAACAAAATGTGCTCCGCCAAAAGGTTGAAAAAATGACTATTAAATCTTGGACCGAATATTTTTTAGACTTAGCAAAAACCTGCTCTTCACGCTCAAACTGCTTAAGAGCACAAGTGGGCGCGGTTATTGTAGGGCAGGACAAAAAGATTAAAGCAACAGGTTATAACGGTACTCCATCGGGTGTTGAATCTTGTTACGAACGCGGAGAATGCTACCGCATGAAAAACAATATCCCTTCAGGAACCTGCTACGAAACATGCCGTTCAATCCATGCCGAACAAAACGCAATTATTCAGGCAGGTCAGGACAGATGCACGGGTGCTTCTATGTATATTTACGGTCATAATTTTATCTGTATTCTCTGCAAAAGATTTATTGTTCAATCAGGAATCGTTGATGTGTATTTGAAAAAAGACGATAATTCAGAAGTTGTGCATGTTTCAGTTGAAGATATCAAAAAAGAATTGGAAGCAACAAAATAACTCGTAGCAAAATCAGCAGAGGACAACTTGTAGTCTCAAGCTATGCTAGTAGTAATGCGATTGTCGTCCGACCCTTGTCTACGTGCGTAGCACTAGCACATGATAATCCACAAAAATTTGCGGGTTAATCTTCCTAAATAAATTGCAAGCAATGAGAACATAATATCGTAAACTATCTGAACCCCGCTTTGTGAGGAAATCCAGCTTGCGACAAAATCCATAGGTGTATGGCGCAATACCGAAACAAAAAGCAGGTAAAGCACACCTAATATATGGATTGCAAGCACGCCAACAGTTACCCATAACAAAATTCTAAAGAAATCTTTTTTAACTTTTAAAAGAGTTCCAACAAGAATTATTACAGGAATGAACGCCAGAATATACCCGAATCCGTATTCAAATATATAGCTTATACCGCCTCCAAGTGCAAATATCGGGAAAAACATACCGAGCACAATATAGCCTAAAATAGACAGCACTCCGAATTTTCTGCCCAAAAGTGCAATAATAAAGAATACCACAGGGATTTGCGGAATATATCTGTAAGTCCTGATTAAATCATGAGCAGGCTCAAACCCTTCCTGCAAAGAAGAAAACGCTTCCATCCAAACATTCGGATGAGTCAAAGTTACCTGAGTAAATGTCGCAACAATCAAAAACAATATACAAAGGCAGGTCAAAACAAGAGTTCCGATAGTTACTTTAATCGGTTCTCCTTTGTATTTAAAACTGTTTAATTGTTTCTCAACCCGCTTTGACATTTTTAACCTTTGGACGGAGCACATTTCATCTAACTACCAACTTGTATTCTACCTCGTCCGTGCCCCTTTTGAACGAACTCCTAATGGGTTCGTGCCTTTTTCAACCTTTCTACATTTTCATTGAACTTATTTTTAAATTTATCGTAAAAAATATTTTCAGTCCACATTATTAACGCATCTTCGTTATTATCCTGATAATACCCTTTTCTTGTACCAAGAGAATTAAATCCGTATTTCGTATAAAGAGCAATCGCAGGAGTATTCGACACTCTGACCTCAAGAGTCAAATACTTGATTCCTTCTTTGTAACAATCTTCAAGGATTTTTATGATTATAGCTTCGCCAATATGCTGCCTCTGATGAGATTTTTTGACAGCAATAGTTGTAATATGTCCTTCGTCAATAATATGCCATGTGCCTGCATAACCGACGAGTTTGCCTTCCGGTGTCTTTGCAACATAATATTTTGCAAGGTTGTTAGACATCTCGTCATAAAAAGAAGATTTTGCCCAATGGTGCTCGCCATAAGCTTCTTCTTCGATTTTTACAACCTCTTCAATATCATCAGTTGTCATTTGCTCAATATGAATTACGGACATATACTTTCCCAATCAATATCATCTTCGGTTTCTTCACCCGGCTCTACAATATGGTCTCCGTCTTCAAGCATAAGCATCAATGACAAACGAAGCTGCTTTTTGTAGTTCTCAAGAGCTTTTTCTCTTGTTTTTGCACAAAAAGCAAAACTCGGAATCTCTTTGATTTCAATATAATGATAAGGATTTCCGTTAAAATCCAAATCTGTGCCCTCAATCAGAGTCCAATCAAGGTTCATATAGTATTCTAAGTCTTTATTTTCACTACTCATCAAGAGACCTTTCATTTAACGGCTGCTTTAACATAATACCTTCTCCTCCGATTACATTTGCCTGTTTCCCGTTGATATAAAGATATACAGGAGAAGAAGTGTTTGCATTTGCAGTTTTAATAATCTGTTTCACTCTATAATATGTACTTTCGGCACCGCCTCCTGTTTCAAAATCAGAAGACAGGTCAATAAGAGCATTTCCCGAAGATTCTCTGATTGACAAAACTTTTGTTCCCGCAGGAATTTCGGAAGTGAACCCTTTTGATTTCTCCCAAGGTGATGGTGCTGCAACAAGTTCTTTTATTGCATAAGTAAAACAGGATTTTTCAACACTTGTATCACAGCTTCTGTTAACCGAACGTAAATTACCTGATTTATCAAGAATAAAAATCTTAACCGTTTTTGGCTTCGCCCCCTCCTGAGGTTCTTCATTCTCAACAGGCTCGGGTTTTTCCAAAGGATTGTAAACAGGAGGTTTTTCTTCTCTTCTGCTGTATTCAGGGAGTTTAAAATCTTTGTTAAAGAAAGAAATATAAACATACAAAACAGAAATTAATATAAGAATAAATAAACCTAATTTTTGAGAAAAATTCATTATTCCCCCTTTACAAACATTCTACCATTAATTTGGAAAATATTATCCTCTATTTTTACGTTTTCTATTTTACCTTTGCATTTTTTAGCATTAACCAAATCCAGAGTGAACGATAACGGGTCAAGCAGATTGATAAGATTAGTAACTTTATCAAGCGGAAGGTTGCCGTAAGCACTATCAATACCGATATCACGGGCTTTGATTATACCATTTATTACGTTAAAGTTTGTTGAAACCATAAATGTCTTGTTTTTACCAACAGGATTAATAGGGAAATTGTAATCCATAATAATGTAAACTTTGTTATTCTTAATTCTTGCTCTAACATCATTAAGAACAAACAAAGGATATGCTTTTTTGTTAACTTTTTGCAGCGTTTTTTTGTATTCTTTACTTTTTAGAGCATCATTTATAGATTTTTCAGATAAACGTAATTCATAAAAGAATTCCATATCAGATTTTACAACCACAGGGTCTACGGTATAATCAATTCTATTGTATTCGGTTAAAGTTTTAAACTTAAGATAAGGAATCTCAACACCTTCAATAGTAACATTTTTACCTGTCAGTTCAAGGTGTTTAAAAACACCTGCCTTCATACTGGAAAGCGTATAACCTTCAAACTTAACCTTAAATTTAGCACCTGTTTCTTTTTTAAGCGATTTTTGTATTGTTTTTTCTGCAATACACTCAACAAGAGGGTTCATTGGTGCTAAATGTTTTTTATTAAGTAAATAATCAGCAGATGTTTTGTCTGCTGCGAAAACTGTTGTTTGGAATAATAAACATCCGATAAGTAATATTAAAACCTTTTTCATCTTTTCTCCTATTTTCCTTCGGAAACACCTTTAAAAAACTCATCCGTAATAAGCTGTGAGTATTTTTTCTTTTCGCTTACAGAAATAACAAGTTTCTCAGAACCGTCAGAGGTTTGAACACTTGCAACAATTCCAGCTAAATCCGAGATTGGGAATTTGTTTGATTTAGCTTCAAATTTTGCATAAGGGATTGTTTTGCCGTAAGCTTGCATTGTCCCGCGTGAAGTAACATTGATTTCTTTGAAAGAAACCGATTGGTATTTAAACTTTTTTACAAGTTCTTCTAATTTTTTATCTAAATTGCTGCTTTTAATATCATCTTGAGTAAGTAAAGCTTTTTTGCCCGAATCTAAAATACACATTCTCTGCCCAGAAGCATTATGTTCTGCAAGAACAGCTCTATAGCCAAGCAAATTAACAGTATTATCAATTTGAAATTCTTCATGCAGATTTGAAAAATCACCGAGTTTTTTTGCACTTTCTTCTGCACGCTGCTGAATAAAATTTGTAACATTATTCTTCACAATTTCAACATATTTTTGTCCGCCTATTGCATTAAACCCAATAATAGCAAGAACCAGTAAAATTGCATTAAAAATAATCTTTATTAATCTAAACATAACTTGCACCTTAACTTTATATTATGTACAATTATAACTATGACAAAACCTGAAATCAATTATATAAACAGTGCGGATGTGGATATTAATGAGACTACTGATGTAATGAAACAGTATCTCAATATTAAGAGAGAGAATCCAGACAGTATTCTTTTTTACCGTCTCGGGGATTTTTACGAAACTTTTTTTGAAGATGCAGAACTTCTCTCCCGCGAGTTAGAATTAACTCTTACAGGCAGAGATGCAGGCAAAACATACGGCAGAGTTCCTCTTGCAGGAATCCCTTTCAAGGCTGCCGAAAACTATCTGGAAAAACTGGTTGAAAAAGGTTATAAAGTCGCTATCTGTGAACAATTGGAAGACCCGAAACAAGCAAAAGGACTTGTAAAACGCGGAGTAGTAAGAACAATTACCGCAGGAACTCTGGTTGAAAGCAGGTTTTTAAACCAAACAAGCAACAACTATATTTGTGCGCTTTTTGAAGAAAACGAAAAATGGGGTTTTGCATATACAGATATTTCTACGGGAGAATTTAAAGCTGCAACCCTGAACTATGATGCTGTTTTAACCGAACTTGCAAGGATTCAGCCATCTGAAATTATTGCTCCCGCTAAAAAACTTAAACTTGAACCGTTCCAGATTGTTCCTGAAGAAACAGTTGATTTGCCTGATGAAATTACAAAAATTTATAACTGCGCAAAAGTTCCATCCCGAGTTTTTGAAGAAGATTTTGCCCAAAATAATTTAAAAACAGTTTTAAAAATCAACTCGCTTGATTCTGTCGGATATAAAGATAATCCGCTTGCATACAGGGCTTCGGCAGGAGTATTCGCATACATTTGGGAAAACATGAAAGAAGGATTTCCTAAATTTGAAAGAATAGAATTATACGAGCTTTCAGCGTACGTTGCACTTGATGTTAACTCAAGAAAAAACCTTGAACTAACAGAAACCCTGCGCGAAAAAAACAAATACGGCTCGCTTCTCTGGGCAATCGATAAAACCGTGACTAATATGGGCACACGTCTTTTGAAATCGTGGATTTGCCAGCCTTTAAAAGATATCAAGCAAATTACCGAACGTCAAAATATTGTTAAATCATTGGTGAATAATAATTCGGCAAGAAGTGAAATTGAACGTATTTTGCGCAATATTTATGACATTCAGAGACTTTCAACCCGCGTAAGTAATAATTCCGCTAATCCGAAAGATTTCGTAAGCTTAAAAGCTTCTCTGATGTCATTACCTGAGCTTATCAATACAGCTAAATCAGCCGGTTTAAATGTTTTTGACAATATTGAAACACGACTTCCTGATATCGAACAATATGCTGATTTAATTGATAAAACCATAAATGACGACCCTCCTAATGTAATTAAAGAAGGCGGAGTAATCAAATCAGGAGTTAACAGCAGTCTTGATTATTTAAGAGATTTGCTTACAAACGGCGAAGACTGGTTAAAACGATTTGAAGAAACCGAACGAGAAAAAACAGGAATCCCAACTCTAAAAGTAGGATATAACAGAGTATTCGGCTATTTTATCGAAGTTACCAATTCAAACTTAACCAAAGTTCCCGAAACTTATATCAGAAAACAAACCCTTACAGGTGCAGAAAGATTTATTACCGATACGCTCAAAAAACACGAAGATGAAGTTTTAACAGCACAGGTAAAAGCAAACGATTTGGAATACAAATTGTATTGTGATTTTAGAGATTATTCAAAAGAGTTTGTAACTCTGATTAGGGAAATCGCGCAGGCAGTTGCCGAGCTTGATGTTTACAACTCTTTCGCATCCATTGCTGTTGAGCAGAATTATACTTGTCCTGAAATGGATGAAAGCTCTGATTTTATTATCAAAAACGGAAGACATCCTGTTTTGGAAAAAATACTTCCTTTGGGCGCTTATGTTCCTAACGATTTGGAACTCTCTTGCGAAGATACTTCAAAAACCCAGTTGATGATTTTAACAGGGCCTAACATGGCAGGTAAATCAACATTTATGCGCCAGAATGCACTTATTGTAATCCTTGCTCAAATCGGTGCATTTGTACCTGCTGATTATGCAAAAATCGGAGTTGTGGATAAAATCTTTACACGTGTAGGAGCAAGTGATGATTTGACTCTCGGCAAATCAACATTCATGGTTGAAATGACCGAAACAGCTTATATCTTGAACAGCGCAACAGAAAAAAGCTTGATTCTGATAGACGAAATCGGTCGCGGAACAAGTACTTATGACGGTGTTGCAATCGCGTGGTCAGTAGCTGAATACATTGCATCTAAAATCGGCGCAAAATGTATTTTTGCAACCCATTACCACGAATTGAACGTAATGACAAAAACTTATCCGCAGATAAAGAGTTTCAGAATCACAATTGCGGAACAGAACGGTGAAATTGAGTTCTTACGCAAAGTTGTAGCAGGCGGGGCAAGCAAAAGCTATGGTATTCAGGTTGCAAAAATGGCAGGACTTCCAAATAAAGTTATTGAACGCTCGGAAGAATTGATGAAAAAGCTTCAAAAAGACTTCTCAAAAGACCTTGCAGGCAGAAAGAAAAATAACGACGCTACAGAACTCGAAGCGCCGCAGTTGAATCTATTTTAAATCTCGCCAACTAAGTCATATTCGGTTGCATCAATGATTCTAACCATTTCAATATCACCCGGAACAACATGTTTATCGGTTTTGATATTAACCACCCCGTCGATTTCAGGCGCGTCGTATTGCGTGCGGGCAATTACTTCACCTTCATCAGAATAGCATTCGATTATACAAGGCAAAAGTTTACCGATAAATTTACGGTTTCTTTCCAAAGAGATTGACTGTTGAATTTCCATAAGTTTTTCATAGCGTGCTTTTGCAACCTTCTTTGGAACCTGCGGTTTCATAGAATATGATGGAGTTCCTTTTTCACGTGAATAGCAGAAAACACCCATTCTATCGAATTTCATATCACGCACAAATTCACAAAGATGTTCAAAATGCTCCTCGGTTTCACCGGGATAACCGACAATAAATGCGGTTCTTACAGATACATCAGGAATCGTATTTCTGATACTTTCAATCATCGGACGGTAATCAAACGACGGACGATTCATCAACTTAAGCATTTCAGGATGTGAATGCTGCAACGGAATATCAACATACTTAACCACTTTGTCGCATTCTGCAATCGCTTTTAACAAATCATCTTTCATCTGCGTAGGATAAGCATACATTATTCTTATCCAGCCCAAACCTTCGATTTTATTGAGTTCTCTTAAAAGCTCCGGAAGCATAGGTTTTTTGTAAATATCAATTCCGTAACCTGTTGTATCCTGCGCAACGAGAATAATCTCTGTTACGCCTTTTTTAACCATATTTTTTGCTTCCGCAATAATATCTTCCATTTTTCTGGAATGATAATCCCCGCGAAGATAAGGAATTATACAATATCCGCATCTGTAACTGCATCCGTCTGCAATCTTGATATAAGAACTTGAACCCATCGTAATCTGCTGACGCTCAACATTTTCAGGGTAAATGTATTCAGGAGTTTCACTAACCTCTGATACAAAACCGCTGTCAATTTGTTTTACTACTTCTATTATTTTAGTAAAATCTGTTGTGCCGACTACAGCTGCGAGTTCAGGAATTTCAGTCTTAAGTTCTTCAGGATGTTTTTGTGCAAGACAGCCTGTCACAATAACTTTTTTACCTGCTTCAACCAGTTCCAAAATCGTATGCACGGATTCGCGTTCCGCATCACAGATGAATGAACAGGTATTAACAATTACAATATCTGTTTCGTTTTCGTCAAGCGTAATTTCATATCCGTTTTGGGCTAAAATACCCAGAATTAATTCTGAATCAACTAAATTTTTTGCACAACCGTGACTAACTAATGCTATCTTTTTCATAAACTCAGTTTAACATAGGAAAAAGTTTTATACAATTAATATCTTATGTTGTGATTTTGGCAAATTTATTATATAATTGCTTTGGGTAGTATCCACCCTACCTCTGACACACGAATGCTAAGAAGATAAAGTCAGAAAGGAGGGTAAAGCTATGATTGACAAAATAATAATGCTATTAATAGCACTAACATTACTAATAATAGCATTAAAATTATTATTGAGTTGACATAGGGTGCTAAGTGAAGTCCACGACATGATTTAAGCCTTCTTGTCGGGGGCTTCCCCCTATACTTATATTATTTACTATTTATTAATCTTTGTCAATATTTGAGTTTTTTATCTATTTACGAATTATTCTATTAGCAAGTTCCCTTGCATAATCCATTTTGAACATCAGATTCAAACCGGTATAAACACCTAAACACATTGCCATAATTACTGCAATTTTTACACCTTCAAACACATATTTTGGAAGTTCAACATTATTATTAAACCATTTTCCCGCAGCAAAACACAGAACAAATGTTAGAGTTCCTGCCATAATCATTTTCGCAAAATTCAAAAATAGAGTTTTATAATCAAGTTTAACTTTTTTATGAATAAACAAGCCCAAAAGCGTTGCGTTAAACAATGTTATAAACGAAGTCGAAAGTGTAATACCCGCAATTCCCATATTGAGTTTTATAATCAAAATCCAGTTCAAAAGAGCCTTCAAACCTATAGCAGAAAGCGCAATCAAAAACGGAGTTCTTGAATCATTAAACGCATAATATACTCTCGTAATCGAATCTCTGAACACATACGGTAAAATCGAGAATGATAAGAAACACAAAGCCTCTGTTACCATATAAACCGCATCCGCATTAAACGCACCGCGTTCAAACACCAGTGAAATTCCATCTTTTGCCAGAGTCAAAATCAAAATAATCATCGGAATAGCAGCAAAGAAAAGCACCCCAACCCCTTTATTGAAATAAGTTTTGATATCTTCGATTTTGCCTTCACCCGCAAGTCTTGAGAAAATCGGAAACAACGGAACTAAAAACGCAGTAACCAGAATTCCTACAGGGAACTGGAATATTCTGTTAGCAAATACTACCGATGTCCATGCACCTTCTCTCAAAATAGATGCAAAAAACATATCAATATAAATTGTAATCTGCCCCATTGTAGAGCTCAAAACAGCAGGGAAAAGAAGCTCCATTATACTTTTAAAATTCGCATTATTTACTATATCAAAATTCGGGCGGATTCTGTATCCGATTTTTCTAAGCGCAGGGAACTGCAATAATAATTGACAAAGCGCACCAACAGTAGTTGCAAGAGCAAGAACCACACCGTTTTTATCGTTATAAGCCAAAGAAATTGCGACAATTACAACAAGACTCAAAACCATTGGCGAAAGATTCGGCATAATATATCGTTTATGACAAATCAAAAGCCCGTAAAAAATCCCGATAATACCGCCAATAAGAATAATCGGCGACATGATTTTAAAATGCTGAGACGCTAGAGAAATAAGTTCTGGCGAACCTGCCGAAATTATAAGTCCCATAACCTTATCAGCAAAAAGAAATCCGAAGATTGCCAAAGCTGCAAAGAAAACAAATGTTACACTCAAAAAGGTGTTATACAAACGATTCACTCGTTCATTAATTTCTCCGTTCTCACCAATGAGTTTTGAAAACACAGCAACCGTTGCGCTATGAAACGGCCCGCCGACTCCGCCTAAAATAATTATTGCAAGAGACGGAATTTGAAGCGCATAAAAATACGCGTCAGACACCAAAGTTGCGCCATAAAAATTTGCTACAACCATATCACGGGCAAAACCGATAAACTTGCTTGCAATAGTCACAAGCGCAATGAGCCACGCAGCTTTTAAGACACTCGGAGTTTCATCTCTCATTCTTCTTTACTCCCGTATGGTTCAACAAGTTCGACATAAACATTTGCCTGATAAACTGTAGGATAAAAAACTACAGTATTTTTGCCATCCTCAATATAGCGTGAAATATCAATTTTTGCTTCTTTCTGGAACATTGCTCTTACAATCAAAAGTTCGCGTTTTTTTCCGTTTATCAAAACTTCTAATTTTGGAGGAAGCTGTCCTGTTACAACAATACTTGCTCTTCCCACAGGTGCCCAGAATTCCTGCTTAATCTCTTCCGCGCCAAGTCTTACAGGTTTTGTACCTAAAGAAATACCGGAATAATAATGTCTCAAAATATTGTAATAAGGCTGATTCAGCTTCGTTGCCATATAACCTGCACCAAACTGGCTCATGCCGACACCATGACCAAAACCTCCGCCGTAAGCAATAATATCGGTAACATTTCCATAGTTATCCAGTTTCTTTTCAAAAACAACATTCGCGCTCGGCAAAGATATATTATCTTTCTGGAAAACACGTCTTATAACCAGTTCTTTAGAAACTCTGTAACATCCTTTTGTAGTCAAGATTTCGAGTTCAATAACCTTGCCTGAAGCTCCGCGTTTCATAACTTTGATATCTTTAATTTTTCCTAAATCATCACTTTCTTTAAAAGCAGGAGAAACAAATCCTGTTTTAGACTGCGCAACAAGAGTTTTTTTCAAAACATTTTCTAACTCACCTACAGCCCACTCTTTTTTCCAACGGTAATATGGTGATTCAATATCATACGAAGGTATTTTTTGTGTATAAAAATTTCTGGCTTTTTCTTCCTCCTCAAGAGTTGGAAACTCTTCTTTATCGGGAACTGCAAGCAAATAAGGCTTACTTACGGAAGGAAAAGCCTTTGTTGTCGGGTCAGAAAACGCATAAGCATAACTTTCTGTATAACCGCCTGCTGTAGAACTGTATAATGTCAAAATCAACTCATGATTATGTAATGCAACAATCCCGTCTGTTTCCATAACCGCACGGGTTGCAAGGTCTGCTTCCGTATTTGCGCCAAAATAAACCTGACTTGCTACAGAATCCACTACATTAAACTCGTCATAAGCCTGAGTTCTTGGTGTAAGCACATAATTTCTAGCTGCAACAGCCTGAGCTTTAAGCGCTTCCAAACCAAATCTTACAGGCATTTCGTTTGGCACAACACCTTTCAAATACTCTTCCACATCAACAAGATTAACTACATAAAACCCTTTGTGGTCAGGTTTTTGAACAACCTCAAACGCTCCGTGATAAATTGCAGGAATCCCTTTTCTTTTGAGCCCTCTAATACCCAAAAGCCCCGAAGGACAAACAACAACAAAATCTCTAAGAGTTGCACCGCTATTGTTTACAACAACTTCCATGCCGGTAACGCCGTTTTTGACGGTTATATCTGTATCTGCATTAACGTGGAGCAGTGTTCTGTGAGTTAATTTATCACAAATATCACATTCTGCGGTTCCGTATAAAACAACATTTTGTCTCAAAACATTTTGAAAATTATTATCAGTCAAACCGACTCTTACAAGTCCGTTTTCCTCTGCAAACACAGGCAAGCAAAGCAAAAACAAACTAAGCAATAAAGTTACTATTTTATTTCCCAAGTTGTACCTTCTTTAGAATCTTTGAGAATAATTCCAACATTATCCAACGCTATTCTGATTTTATCCGCAACATCCCAGTTCTTTTCAGCACGGGCTTGTTTTCTTTTTTCAATAATTTCTTCCATTGAAGCGAATGTTTCACCCAACTCAGCGCTGATTTCAAGCAGTTTTCCCGCAAGTTCGTCTTCTGAAAGAGTAGCTTTTTCAAAAGTAAAACCTAATGTTGCCGCAAGTTTATGTAACAAAGTAAACGCATAAGGCACATCTTTATTAGCCTTGTTTGTTAAATCAAACAATACTGCCAACGCTTTTGAAGTATTCAAATCTTCATCCATTGCGTTAACAAATTCTTTGTATTCCTCAAATTGAGTCAAATCTAATGTTTCATCAATCTTGGTGCGTTTTGCATTGAGCATTCTTTTAACACCGTTAGCTGCAGCAGCCAATGCTTCATCAGAAAACTCAACAGGCATTCTGTAATGGTTTGTCAAGATAAAGAAACGAATTGTATTCGCGTCATAAGTTTTGAGCAAATCATCAATAGTAAGGAAGTTACCTAATGATTTTGACATTTTTTCTTTATTAATGGTTACAAAACCGTTATGAAGCCAGTAGTTTACGAATTTACATCCGTTTGCACATTCTGATTGCGCAATTTCATTCTCGTGGTGAGGGAAAATCAAATCCGCTCCGCCTGCGTGGATATCAATTGTTTTTCCAAGATGCTTTCTGCTCATTGCAGAACACTCGATATGCCATCCAGGACGACCTACACCCCAAGGTGATTTGTATCCGAATTTTTCATCTTTTTTCCAGAGAGCAAAGTCAAGCGGATCTTCTTTCTGGTCGCCGACTTCGATTCTTGCTCCGCTTTCCAACTGGTCAATAGGTTGTTTTGAAAGATAACCGTATTTAGGGAATTGTTTTACTCTGAAATACACATCCCCGTTGGACTCATAAGCAAAACCTTTATTAATCAGATCTTTATTAATCGCAATCATTTCCCCAAGAGTTTTTGTTGCAAAAGGTTCAATATCAGGTTTAAGGTTATTAAGAGCCTTCATGCTTTCAGAAAACTTGTTATACCAGAAAGTTGAAACCTCTTCGGGAGTTTTGCCTTCCGTATCAGCTTTTTTAAGGATTTTATCGTCAACATCGGTTACGTTACGGCAATAAGTAACATCGTAACCTTTGAATTTCAAATATCTGTATAAAACATCCCACGTAATATAACATCTTGCGTGTCCCAAATGCGCATTATCATAAACCGTAGGGCCGCAAACATACATTTTTACTTTATTAGGTTCAATCGTTTCAAACTGTTCAATTTGATTTGTGTAAGAATTGTGTAATCTCATAAAAAAATAACTCCCTATTTGTTTATGATTTTATTACAAAGAATATGTGTTGTCTATGTTAGAATTAAGATTATGAACTATTCTAATACAATAAAAACTTTAACCTCAAAAGGCAGATTCTATATTGATTTAGGCTTAGACAGAATCGAATCAGCTCTCGAAAAACTCGGCAATCCTCAGGATGATTTAAAATTTATCCATGTGGCGGGAACAAACGGTAAAGGTTCAACCTGTGCAATGCTTGATTCAATATTGCGCGAAGGCGGCTATAAAACAGGTTTGTACACAAGTCCGCATATTTTTGAATACACAGAAAGAATCAAAGTAAACGGAAGCGAAATCTCTCAGGAAGAGTTTGCAGAACTTTTTGAAGAAATCGAAAAAACAGAAATTCATTTAACCGAGTTTGAAATCTTAACTGTCATAGCTTTTTTGTATTTCAAAAAACAAAATGTAGAAGTTGTTATCCTTGAAACAGGCATGGGCGGAAGGTTAGACGCAACAAATGTTATTAAAGAAAATTTATGTTCAATAATTACCCAAATCGATTTAGACCACACAGACCGATTAGGAAAAACAAAAGACGAAATCGCGTTTGAAAAAGCAGGCATTATTAAACCAAACTGTCCTGTTATAACTTCAATGGGCTACGAAGCAATCCGAGATAAGGCAGATGAAGTTGATTCAATGTTTATCATGACTTCGCCTTTTGTACCGCAAGATTTTGTTGAAGCACTTGCCTTAAAAGGGTTACACCAGATTGAAAATCTTGCGCTTGTTTTGAGTGCTATAAATTACCTTTTCAAAGATATTGATGAAAACACAATCAAACGCGGATTAATGAAAGTCAAAAACCCTTGCAGATTTGAGTATATTGAGGATAAAAACTTAATCATAGATGCTTCGCATAACCCGAACGGAATCAAAGCTTTACGCGAAAATCTCGATTACTTTTATCCTAACCAAAAACGCAGATTTGTTTTCGGCTGTCTTAAAACCAAAGATTATGCCAAAATGATGCAAATACTTTTTCAAGATGGCGATGAAGTTTATCTGAACGAATTCGACTACAAAGATGCCTGCACCTATGAAGAGCTTGCAGAAAAATGTCCAATTACAGCAAAACCATACAACGGAGAAGAGTTAACAACAGACAAACTCAATATTATTTGCGGCTCGTTCTATATGATATCGGGTATTAAGATATATTAACTTCCATGTTGTCTAGAAATCCCCTTTTTGTTACGATTTAAGCATAGGGGGTGTATATGAGAATTAATCCAATCAACACAAATCAAGTTTCTTACAAAGGTAAAATAGGAAATACAGGAGCTTTAGCTATGAAGAAAGAATTAATATTTTTAGGACCGCCGGCATGTGGAAAAGGCACTCAGACAAATAGATTATCTGAATACTTAGGACTTCCGCATATTGATACAGGTTCTCTCTTAAGAGCAGAAATTGCAAAAGAAAGCGAAGAAGGCAAAACCGCAAAATCATTTATTGACAAAGGCTTGCTTGTACCCGTAACATTAGTTGCAAAAATTATTAAAAACAAACTTGCAAGCAAAGAATGTGAAAACGGTTATGTTCTTGACGGTTTCCCAAGAAGCCTTGAACAAGCTCAACAGCTTGAAGAAATCAATAAAGAAATAGATGCAGACAAAAAAGCTGATTTCAAAGCTATCTATTTTGATATTGACCCGCAAATCCTTCTTGAAAGAATTATCTACCGCCAATCTTGCCCTCAATGCGGTGAAATTTATAACAAGAAATTTAAACCTTCAAAAGTTGAAGATGAATGTGACAAATGCCACGTACCATTGAAAACAAGAGCTGATGACAATGCAGAAGTTGCAAAATCTCGTTTTGATACATATTTTGAACAAACAGCACCATTAGTTAACTTCTATGAAAACAAAGGTGTTTTAACAAAACTTGATGCAATGGGTTCAATTGAAGAAGTTTGGCAAAGACTTTTGAAAATTATTAACGGTTAATAAATTTATAATATTAAAGAAGGTTGGTAAATACCAACCTTCTTTTTTAATGGACAAATTTGAAAACTTATTGTAAAATATATTTTACAGGGTAAAAGGTGCTCTTTCGAAAAGGAACAAACCTACAATATTGTAGTAGACTTTCGGGTTGGTTCCCGACTAGAAAGAGGTCAAATATGAATGATTTCAATTTAACATTATTATTAATTTATTTGATTTTAAACATATTAAAAACGGTCCTTATCCTTATGAATAAGAACCGCTAGACTTTCTACAGAGCACCCGACAGTTTGGAAGACTGTCACCCTGTACATATATTATTTACTCTTTTTCTCTTTTTGTCAAGCATGCTATACATTTGACTTTAAAAAAACTGTCCTTAAATAAATATCATACAAACGGATGATATTTTTATAAAACGGTCAAGAAACACCCTAAAATACCGATAATACTTAAGGAAGGACGGTAAAATTGTTTAACACAATGAACACAGTACGCCCGCGCCCTTATCCGCAGAGAGGGACTGGCAACTATAACGCAGGTAATACAGGTACTGATGCTGATGGACATAACCAGAACGGTCAAGAGCAACAGCAGCAGCACCGCGAAGTAGTTGCACGCGGAAGAGCAGAAGATGTTCAACAGCCTCAAGGTCAACCAAGACAGGCAATTTATTCTCCTGCTGTCAATGCTTACTCACAAAAATCAGCCTTCCCTAACCAAACTTCTCCTATGCAAGGTGCTTCTTATCCTATGCAGGGACATCAGATTAATCCGCAGCAATATCAGGCTGCACAGGCAGGATATCAACCAATTCCGCAGCAGACGCAAGAATCAGCACCTGTTCAAAAACCTGCTCAACGCAGCAACAAAATCAATATTGCCCAGATTTTAAAAGATTTCAGAAACACAATTAAAGCAATTGCAACTCCGCCTGAAATCGAAGAAGATGTTAATCATTATCTGAAAATAGTTGAGCAGCAGGTTCGCGAACCAAAACCACAAGTAAATTTAATCCAGAGCAATTTAAAAATTGCAGCCTCTTTGCTGGACAAATATATTTCAGAAACACTTAAAAAAGAGTCAAAAGTTGTTCAAAACTGGCTTGATGCTTTGTTCTTGCAAAGAATCAATTACAGCTATGACTCAGAAGATATTAATCCAAGCTTCCTTGTAAGATTCCCTGAAGATAACAAAAAACAGCCTGAACCCGAACAACCTAAACAGGAAGAAATTGTCGAAGAGCCTCAGCCTGCTGCCGAAATCGAAGACTATGAACCTGAAACTCTTGAAATCGAGTATACTCAGGCTCAGGAAAAAATTTCAACAAAACCAAATATTACCATCATTCCACAAGATACAAGATTAAAATCTTTGTTTATGGAAGCAAAAAAACAAGCTTTTTCTAACAATCCGCAAAAAGCAATGGCTATGTTTAAAGAAGCTTTCAACCGTGCAGGTGAAATCAAAGATAACGAAACCCAATCAAGAATTTGTCTTGAAATCGGAAAAATCTATGATGACAATGATTTTGTTGTACAGGCTTTGAATAGCTACAACAAATCACTTCAATACACAACAGATACAAATGTTAAATCAAAAGCTCATTATTCAATGGCTCAGATTTATGATGACGTAAATCAGGTCGGACCTGCACTTGAACACTATATCACATCAATTTCTTATGCAGGAAAAACCGATGATTTAATCGGACAATCAGATTCTTTAACAAGAGTTGCAAACATTTTCACAGATAAATACGATGAAACAAACGCATTTGATTACTACGAAGTAGCGCGTAAACTTGTTGAACAAACAGGCGATAACAATATGAAAGGTTATGTACTTTCAAACACTGCTGATGCTTGCGTTCAGTTCCGCAAAAACGACAAAGCTTTGAAATACTACGCGGAAGCTGTTAAGAATTACGAAACAACAAATGCGCTTGAAGAAATTGCAGAAAACTACAAATCAGCAGCAGAATTAATGATTGAATTCAACAGCCCTAATAAAGCAAAATCTTTATTGAAAAAAGCACTTGTAAATGCAGTAAAAACAAAAAATGAAGATTTGATTTCAGAAATAAATCTGCTTTTAGCAAGTGTTTTATAACAAGGGGCGGAGCACATTTCGTCAAAACTACCAATTTAAATTATTAACACGTCCGTGCTCCTTTTGAACAGACAACAAGTGGGTTCACGTTGGTTGGTATTATTTTATGTTAGAATAATAATATGAACAAAATAATTATTTCACCGTCAATATTATCTGCTGATTTTATGAATCTTGAATCCGAAATCAAAGCTGTGCAAAACGCAGGTGCTGAATGGGTTCATGTTGATGTTATGGACGGACATTTTGTTCCTAATATTTCAATCGGTGTACCTGTCGTCAAATCCATCCGCAAAAAAACAAACATGTTTTTGGATACGCATTTGATGATTGAGAATCCTGAAAAATACATAGAAGCCTTTGTGAACGCAGGCTCTGATTTAATAACATTCCACCTCGAAGCAGCAGAAAACCCTAAAGAAGTAATTGATTTAATTAAATCTTTTAATAAAAAAGTCGGTATTTCGATTAAACCAAACACTTCTGTTGAAGATGTTCTGCCTTATCTCAATGAAATTGATTTAGTCCTTGTTATGACAGTAGAACCGGGGTTTGGCGGTCAGGAATTTATGCACGATTGTGCAATGAAAATCCCTGTGATTAAACAAAATGCACCTGAAAATTTGATTATACAGGTTGATGGCGGAATAAACAATTTAACCGCAAAAATCTGTACTTCTTTAGGCGCAAACTCACTTGTTGCAGGCAGTTATATTTACGGAAGCAGCGATTATAAAAAAGCTGTTGACAGTTTATTTTAAATATTAATAAACCTAATAAACTCTTTTAAAAACCCCTTTACTCCATCCTGCCAGGCATGAGAAACCCCTTTGTAGTATGGTTTATACTCCTCAATAATATTTTTTGGCAAATCTTTTCCTGCGCTCAGAGTCTGCGCAAGAAACTCCAGATACTCATCCTGAGCCTCTCTGTAATCAATGTCCATATATCGCATTTCTTCATCTGCCGCATAATGGACAAGTGCGTGGTAAGCGCATTCTATATTCATATCTTTTGTTTCAGGAAAAAGTTTTATTGCGTCACGAACATTTTTTCTTTCGGTCAAAACCGCATAAATCAATCTTCCTACAAACTTTTTGTTATTTATATCATCCATTTTTAATATCGTGTATTGAGTTTTATATCAAAATCCAAATCTTTTGGCCCAAATTTTGCTTCATATCTTGTTTTAGGGCCTTCGCTTAAATCTATTGCTTTAACCTGATTATTTTCCTGCGGCAAATATTTTTCTAATCTGCGCTGATATTTTATCGGCGAATTAGTCTGCTGCTTAATATCACATCCTGATAACAGCAAACAAGAAACCAGCATACAAATAATAAAGAGACAATATTTTTCCATAATTAAAGCCTCACAAAGATTAGGATACATATTCATTATAACAGCTTTTATAATGTTATTCAATCCTATGTTTCAGGAATTAGTACCGAAATTACCGCATTATTGATATTCAAAAATTTCTTGGCAGTTTCTTCCAAATCTTTAGCTGTTAAAGAATCACAAATCGGAATATATTCTTCTGCAAGCGCTAAATCATCACAAACAGTCATATAATAACCGATAGTTTCACCTATTTCCGAAACAGTCTCAACTTCTGAAGCAAAACGTGATTTAAGTTTTTTTCTTGCCTTATTAAGCTCACGTTCAGTAATTCCATCTTTCAGTTTTTCAATTTCTGCTTTAATAAGCTCAACTGCCTTATCTTTATATTGAGCATTAATATTTGCCTGTACAAAGAAATTGCTTCCGTCGCGGAAAGCATAGTTTTCAGCATCAATCATATTAAAAATAGGTTCATCGGAGTTTTCAACAAGGTTCACAAACAATCTTGAACTCGTACCTTCGCCCAATATAATTGACAACATTTCTAAAGAAATAAGGTTTCTCAAATCACGCGCAGGTGTTCCAAGATAACCAAACATCATAAAAGCGGAATTGATATTAGCAGTATTTTCAATATAAACTGTCTCACCTACAGGCTTATCAGGCTGAATATTTCTTTCAGGAGGTTCAGGTCTTTCGCCCCAGTTAAATTCTTTTTTAACTTTTTCTAAAACTTCATCAAAATCAAATTCACCGACTACAATTGTTGTAACATTCTTTGGAGAATAGAATGTTCTGTAGTAATTCATAATTTCTTCTTGAGAAACCTGAGAAATGATTTCAGGAGTGCCAATTACATCACGTTTATACGGATGAGAAGTGTACATTGCATGATTTGTTGCATTATAAACTTTTGTCCAAGGCTGATCCTTGCGCATTCTGATTTCTTCGATTACAACATGTCTTTCGCGTTTGTCGGTAACATTTTTGTCATTGACATCAAACGGCGCGCCCATTTCATAATCAGGGATTACAGGGTCAGTCATCATATCGGCATGAAGCTCAATCGCAAGATTAAAGTTTTCGTTATTTTCGCCTTTAGGAAGAGTAACATAGTAAAAAGTATAATCTTTCCATGTTGCAGCATTAACAATAGCTCCGCGGGCTTCAAGAATATGGTCGAATTCGCCTGCTTTGTGTTTGTGAGTACCTTTGAACATCAAATGTTCAAGGAAATGCGAAATCCCGTTATTCTTATCGTTCTCGTTAATAGAACCCGTTTTTACCCAGCTGGATACATTAACCATACCGCCTTCTTTGTAAGCAAGTACAATCTTGTGTCCGTTATCTTGTTCATAAATTTTTACATCTCTTGTCAGAAATGGATACTTTACTGATGTTTCTCTCATAAATACCTCTTAATATTGTATATTATACAATAATCTTATAAGAAATGTAACAATTTTCTTTTTTACTGTTCAAAAATTTGACTCACACGCATTTGATTTATTATCATAGATAAAAGTATAAAAATATGAAAGTATCGTTTAACCAGACTTCACAAGTTAATATTCTTAATAAGAATTTTCAACCAACTGTTTCTAAACAACAGTCACAAAGCATTGAACCTTCAAGATCAGAACTGGCACCCGCAGGGTTAAACATTGCCCAGTTTCATAATGTTTCATTTGGTGCGAAAGTAAAGCCTGATGTACAATTTTTGCTTTCTCAAACAAAATGGCTTCGATGTGCATATAGCGGAACAGTTATGATACATCCTGATGAAGCCAAAAGTATTTATCAAAAATTACAAAAGAAACCTAATGCACAATCAGCAATAAATTATCTTCAACAGTATCAAAAGATAATGCACGATGTTGAAAGTGCTATTTTCGATATTTTCAAAGATACTCCACGCAAGGGTAAACGTGATTTTCAAGATATATTACGCGAATACAGACCCGAAGCTCTGGAACGTTTAAAACAGAAACAAGCAGAAATCTTACATTCAACAGATCATATTATCGAAAAACTCAGTCCTAATATTGCAGAACAAGTAATTAATGCAAGAGATATTGCACTAAACAGTATTGAAAACGGCCCGTTCAGAAGAAGAACCGCTGTTGGAATGATAGAAACAATTTCTGCCTCAGGTAATGACGCAAAAAGATTACATACAATTCACAAAGCATGGTATCAATTACCAAGTTCATCAACAGACATAGATGCGTTTATTGTTCAATACTCTCCAAAACCACACGAAATCATTGCAAAACGACTTATTAGCGGTGCAGTGGCTACAATTGAACACGTAAAACCACATTCACGCGGGGGCATGAGCGAACTTTGCAATTACCTCCTTGTTGCAGCAGAATATAACAGCAACAGACAATCAATGCCGCTTGCTGATTATATCAATCTAAACAGCCGTATTGATATGAGAACAAATATTCAACACTATCTTGATGCGGTTGTCGAAGAAGTAAATGATAAAAGAACTGCATTCTCAGATAGAAGTTTCTATCCTTTAGAAATCGCAGAAACTATTAGAAAAGAAACCAAAGGATTTTTCACTCCAACCGTTTCCGGCTTAAGATTATCTAAAGTTCAAAAACGTGAAAACGAATACCCGCAGCGTTTAGGCAAATTATATAAAATACTCGAAAAATAGAGTTTTTATTGACTTGATTTTTTTACAGCCTAGAATTTAAGGGGTAACGAAATTAAAGGAGAAAATTATGTATCAAGTTTATATCGATAAGCCGCACTATTTTGACCCTGAATTAGCAGGTGAGTTCAAAGAACTCGACAAAGCTATCGAATTTGCCGAAAAAGAAAAAGCCTCAGACTCAGACGTTACCTATACAATCGAAGAAACAAACGGAAGCATGAACAGCTACGGCGAACAAATTACACACGTTGTTAAACGCGGTTGATTTTGTGTTATAATTCTTTTGTCCAACATATCAAGGAGTAAGAGAGATGAAAATATTGTTTGCCTCATCAGAAGTTGCGCCGTTTTCAAAAGCAGGCGGATTATCGGATGTTGTGGGAAGTTTACCGAAAGCACTAGAAAAAAATGCTGAGATTGCTATCTTTACACCGCTTCATGGCTGTATTGATTTAAAAAAATGGAATATTCAAGAAATTGAAAACTCTGAAATGTGGATAACCTTCGGCTCTTCTCCGCAAAAATTCAAACTCTTTATGACAAAGCTTCCAAACACAAATATTAATGTTTTCTTTGTACAAAACGATTGGTATTTCTCTTGTTTTCAGGAAGTTTATCCAAAATGGTTAGACACAAGATATGAGCACGAAAGATACGTTGCTTTCTCTCTTGCAACTTTAGAATACGCAAAACAATTAAACTTTAAAGCTGATATAATCCACTCCAACGACTGGCATACAGCAATGATTCCTTTGTATATCAAAGCAAACTATAAATTTGATGAATTCTGGGCAAATACTAAAAATGTTTTTGAAATCCACAACCTTGCTTATCAGGGAATTTGGTTTGAAGATATCTTAGATTTTGCCAATATGAGAAAAGATATCGTATATAACGAATGGGGATGCGAACACTTTGGACGTGTAAACTGGATGAAAGGTGCAATCAATTATGCGGATAAAGTTGTCGTTGTTTCTCCAAAATACGCGGATGAAATTTTAGGCTCTGAATTCGGCGAAGGCATGGACTACACACTTCGCGGACATAAAGATAAAATTGTCGGAATCCTTAACGGAATTGACTACGATGTTTTCAACCCTAAAACAGATAAATCTCTTGTTAAAAATTTTGATATCAAGAGTTTAAAAAATAAAGAAGAAAACAAAAAAGCCGTTTTAAAAGAATTCGGGCTGGAATACAATCCTGAAAGACCTTTGATAGCATTAATCTCAAGACTTGTTGACCAAAAAGGTTTGGATTTAATCAGACAGGTTGAAAACGATTTGAAAAACCTGAATGCTGATTTTATTTTCTTAGGCTCAGGCGATAAGAGTTACGAAAACTTATTTATCTGGTTATCAAACAATACATCCAATATCAGAACTTATGTCGGCTATAGAGGAGATTTGGCTAATCTTATTTATGCAGGTTCTGATTTCTTCTTAATGCCGTCAAAATTTGAACCTTGCGGATTATCACAATTAATCGCGATGCGCTACGGCTCATTACCTATAGTAAGAACAACAGGCGGTTTGGATAACACGGTTGTCGGATATCCTCTTAATGATTCAACAGGATTCAAATTCTGGGGCTATGACGGATGGGCTATGAAAGATGCAATCTGCTGCGCTCTGGAAGTCTACAAAGACAAATATACATTCGGTGCAATGCGCGAAAGTGCTATGAAAGCAGACTTTAGCTGGAAAGAAAGCGCTAAAAAATATTTAGAAATGTATAAGAATTTGGCAGGGTAGAGCTTATTGTTTGTTTTTAGCTTGCACTCTTTCAATAGCTTGCTGTAATCTGTCTGCACCTTCTTTGGTAAATCCTTCTATTATCAAACGACATTGTTTAACTTTTTCTGAATTATCAAAATTAGTTTTTGTTGTTTCGATAATATTACTAACATTTCTCAAAGCTTTTTTACCTGACATAAAAATATATTTTAAAGGATTAGTTAAAACTGTCACTTCTCCGCTTTCATTGTCAATTGTATATTCTCGATTTTTTGTAAGTATTTCTGTTTTACCGCTTGGAAGAAATTCATCATTAACCAGCATTGCTTCCTGCTCAGGAAGTTCACAACGAACTATTCTGCTGTCACTAAAGTTAAAACGACTTTGACTATATTCGCGCCCTGCCTTCATGCGCTCAAGCACAACAGTTAAATTCTTCTTTGCTTCTTCGGGTAATACCCCCATTTTTGCATTGATTTGAAATATCTTCATACACATAGCTCCTTATGCTACAATATTATCATGAAAGATTTAGAAACACATTATTCACTACTTCCTGCTTTTGCTGACTCGAATGACCCTGTGAGAGATGCAATCCTTGCGGGAGTAAAGGTTACGGGAATAACTCTTACACTTGATAATAAAATCGTTGCACAATACCCGATTTTTATAACCAACGAAATGCATTATGACAACCTGAAACTTTATCTTGAACAGATTGGAGAAAAATTACGTTCTGTCGTAGAAGAAAAAATAAAAAATAACGAACAATTTGAGGTTAAAGACCTTATGAAAAGCGGCTGCTACGGTTGCGGAGGCTGTCGAAAAAATTGAACATTCTGATTATCGGGAAAATACAAAACAATTTGCTTGAAGCCGTATGTAATTCAAAACTTCTTGATAAACTCTATACAGCGACTCTTGAACCGTTGGAAGAGATTCCGAATATTGAGTTTGAAAATTTTGAAGACCTTGCACGCAAGGCAAAAGCTTTAAAAATTGATTTTGCTTTGACTTCTGATAAGGATTTGATACAGGCAGGAATCGCTGATGTTTTAAAAAAATATCTTGTGAATATTTTTGCAGTAAATAAAAAATGGTCTAATCTTGAAACATCACGATTAGCAGCCAAACAGCTTGCAAATTATTATTCCATAAACACTCCGGAAGTTATAAAAGCTCCGCTTGCCTTTCCTGTTGTAATAAAAACCAACAGACCAAAAGGAACTTATATCGCAAATTCCATATCAGATTTAGTAAACAAAATGGAACTGCTGGAAGGCGAAAAAACTTTTCTCGAAGAATATTTGAGAGGCGAAGTATATGAACTGACTTCACTTTGGGACGGGAAAAATATTTTGAGCTTTCCTCTTGAAAACCTTACCGAGGTTCAGCAGGACAGATTAGAACTCTACAAAACAAAACTAAATTTTATGCTGTCTGATGAAAAAGCCGATTTTATGGGATTTTTTGTCTCAAAACTAATTTGGGCTAAGAATGACTGGTACTTGTTGGAATATAAAATGGGGGTAAATGAATCCTCCAAGTTTTATGGTGATTTGCTTTATATTCTTAATTCTGCTCTGTATCAAAAATTGAACGAAATTCAGGTATAGAATAATTACCTGCGCTCATCATTTCATCAAAACCTTTTTGCAGCCCTTCTCCGTTTAATTCGATAAGCGGAAATCCTATTGTATCAGCAAGAGTTTTAACCTTGATATCATAGTTTATTCCCAAAACCTTTACACCCGCTTTAGCAGCAGCAAGACAGGCATGGAAACGCATACCTACAAGGTATTCAAGGCTTGATAATTCTTTGAGCGCTTCGTGAACGGTTAAGTTTTTAAGAATCTTTCCCTCGATTTTTTCCAAAACAGGTAAATCAATACTATCCTGCAAAGAAATCAGTTTAATTTCTTGGTTAGGAAAACGAGTTTTAATCTCGACAATCAGTTTTTCTATAAACTCATCGGTAAGAGTCGGAAAACTTCTCAATTGCAAACCAATACCACGTTTTTCGCTTACATTTACCCCTATACCAAAAACAGGGTCAGGAACAAGAATTGAGTCAATTCCCATTTCTTTTAAAAGCATTTGTGATTTTTCATCACGCACAGTAATTTTGTTGCACCTTTTTAGAACAAATTTTGTTAAATATTTCCCGATTTTTGTCCTGAAAGGCGTAAATCCCTGAGCAAAAATAATAACTTTTTTTCTGAAAAACAAAGCAGTCATTATTATTCCAAGATAATAAATCAAACTTTTTAAGCTGGTTACATCCTGCAAAAGGCTTCCTCCGCCTGAGACCAAAACATCAGATTCCATAATCGGTTTGATAAAACCAAACATGCCGGTTGATTCAACACCATAAAGCTTTGCTGTTTTTTCGGGGTTTGACGAAATCAGAGTAATTTTTTCAGCACCGATTTTTTTTAAATTATCGGTCAAAACACTCGCAATCGCTTCATCACCAAAGTTATCAAAACCTATGTAGCCGGAAACAACGTATTTAGTCATTAATATATTTACCCCTACACATTCTCCATAACGGTATCAAAATAAGGAATTGCTTGAATCGCGCCGTAGTTTTGGGTCTGAAGTCCTGAAACAACTGATGCAAATCTTGAAGCATCACGCGGAGCATAGCCGTTTGTTAATGCATATAAAAATCCGCCGTTAAACACATCACCTGATGCCGTCACATCAATAGCTTTTTGAGTATTATAAAACTCTGTAAAACTGATATCGCCCTTGTAACCTGTATAATAGCCGTTATCGATATGTGATTTTATAACAACAATTTTAACCCCTCTATCCCAGAAATAATTCATTACTTTATCAATAGAAGTAAAGTCATAAAGCTGAGCGGCGTCATTTTTAAGTGATAAGAATATAATATCCGTAAAATCAATAATTTCTTCAAAATACTCTTTTGTATCATCAGAATTCATAAAACAAGATGTATAGTTAGGGTCATACGCTGTCATTACATCATTTTCTTTTGCAATTCTGAATGTTTCCCTAACCAATTCACGTGAACTTGCAGAAAGCGATTGAACCACACCTGTTGAATAAACCATTTTTAGTTTTTTTATTGATTCTTCATCAATATCATCAATAGAAAGTTTTGTTGCAGCAGTTTTTCTCTTATAATAAAGAACTTCTTTTTTCTCAGAAGTTTTAGAAACAATGTACATACCGTTTTGCTCGTTATTTGTTTTGATTAAAGAAGTATCAATATTTTCTTTCTTTAAAGCAGAGAGAATAAACTCACTAAAACCATCATTACCCACTTTAGTCAAATAAGTAACATTTCCGCCCAAACGTGCAACAGCAACAGCAGTTGTAACCGTATCACCGCCAAAATACTTGTTCAAAGTAGAAGTGTCCGCTAAAGACCCGTTTGCAGAAAGTTCAATCAGGCATTCGCCTATAATAGCAATATCTATTTTTGATTCCATTTAGTAAAATCCTTGACTTCGGTTAAGATTTCTCTTGTACGGTCAGTAATCTCATGAGGAGTGAAACCCTGATAAAAGTCACGTCCGACACCTACTGCCGCTGCGCCTGCGTTTATATATGTAACAATTTCACTCAACTTAATATTACCCGTAGGCATAAGATTCAAGAACGGCATTTGTCTCAATATGTTTTCAATATATTGAACTCCGCCCATTGCATCAGCAGGGAAAAGTTTTATCAACGGAATTCTTGATTTCCATGCGTTATAAGCTTCATTTGCGGTAGAAGTTCCTGCGATAAAAGGAATTCTTAAATTCTTAGAAATTTTAACCAGACTCATCTGAAAAATCGGAGAAGCAAATAATTTTGCACCGCTTTTAATAGCATAATCAGCCTGTGTTGAAGTAATAATACCGCCTGCACAAACTGTTGCATATTTTGAAACTTCTTCAATTGCTTCATAGATTGAAGGGTTTTCAACATTAATCTCTATTACTCTAATCCCGCCTTGTATAAGAGCTTTAGCGATTTCAACCGCTCTATCGGCTTCCTTACATCTGATTATCGGATAAACTTTGTCTTCAGCTATTGTATTTATGTAATTTTCACTCATTTGTATGGGTTCCTTTGTTTGAAATTATTATATCATAAATAAAAGAGGTCAATTATGAATAAGATTAAACTGTATCTTTCTGCTTTTATTATCGTACTTGTATTTGTTTTTGTCTATTTTGCAACATATAATTTTGCAGAACCGCGAGCTTATGACTTCATGACAAAAAATGTTTTGACAAAGAAACTCCCGTTTGACAAGTTTAAAAAAGTTCATGGCAGTGATGATATTGTTCTTGTTGTAATTGATGATAAAACCGCTGAAAAATATCGTTGGCCATGGAAACGTGAAGTTAACTGTAAAATTTTTGAATATTTTTCAAATTATACACAGCCTAAATTACTTGTTTATGATGCGTTAATAATCACTCTTGATAATGATTATCCTGAATCAGACAAAAAATTCTTTCAATCCCTGAGCAAATTCGACAATCTTATTGTAGGAATGCTGCCTAAAATTAAACCTTGGGAAAACGAAAGTTTCGGGCAAAATTATGATAAAAAACTTTCTGAAAAATTTGGAATTGATGTAGTTGATAAGAGTTCAAAGTCTCCTGATTTGTATGAAAGCATGTATGCTTATCCTCAACCGTATTTTAATACGGTCAAACATATCGGTTCAGGCTCAATGATTGCCGGCCCAATCAGCGGGAATTTAAAAATAAGAGATGAAGTTTACAGAAACCACGAATATGTTTTCAAGTACAAAGGAAGTTTTTATCCTTCATTTGCACTCAGAGCATATTTAATGCTCAATAATAATCCGCAAACAATTTTAACAAATAAAAATATAGTATTTCCTGATACCAAACAAACAATTGCCGTTAGAAAAAATAAATACCAAACAATAACACCGGTAAAATTCTACGATTTATATGACGGTCAATATTCACATATCAAATACTCTGCCGTTGATATTATGGATTCTTTTGATGCAATGCAAAAAGGAGCTAAACCAAAAATTAATCCGGAACTTTTTAACAATAAAATTGTTGTAATAGGAGCAAATGTTAAAACAGGAACAGGTGCTTATGATATCAAAAATACTCCGATAAAAGAAAACCACCCCGGAGTAGATTATCAGGCTACTGCAATTGATAACATTATTCATAATGATTTTCTACATATTCTGCCTGACTGGTTTAATATTTTTATAACACTTCTCGGAATGATTCTTGTTTACGGATATATAAGAGTTTCAAGCCTTGCAAAAACGGTTACGTCAACTCTTAGTATAATCGGCGGATATTTATTGCTTTGTACAATTTGTTTCTATTTCGGAGTTGTAATAAACGTAATCACACCGATTGTAATGTTCGTTTTAACAACAATCTTGGCTTATACCCACAAATTTGTACTCGAAAATAAAAGCAAAGAAAAAGTTAAAAACGCAATGGGCAAATATATGTCCGAAGATGTTATGAAACGCGTAATCCAGAACATTGATAATCTTGGTTTGGGCGGGAAAAAAGCCGTTGTTACAGTTTTATTCTCTGATATCCGCGGATTCACAACAATGAGCGAGCAAATGTCTGCCGAACAGGTTTCCGAAATCCTGAACGAATATTTTACGGAAATGGAACCTATTATTACTAAATACAACGGTGTTATTAACAAATTCATCGGAGATGCGGTTATGGCAATCTTCGGAGAACCGATTCAGGACAAAAACCATGCTCAAAACGCTGTCAAATGTGCTTTTGCAATGTTGGAAAAAGTTAAAGAACTCCAGAAAAAATGGGTTAGAGAAGGCAAACCGAAAATCGAAATCGGTGTCGGAATCAATACGGGCGAAGTTTTTGTAGGAAACATCGGTTCGGTTAACCGTATGGAATACACCGTAATCGGCGATACCGTTAACCTCGCAAGCCGTTTGGAAAGTTATAACAAAACCTACAAAACAAAAATGCTCATAAGTTCTTCTACCTATGAAGAAGTCAAAGGTATTGTAAACGTAATCAGGATTTCTGATGTCCAAATCAGAGGAAAAGCTCACAAAATGGATATTTATGAGGTTTTAAGAGTTACTGAGCTTTGATTCTGCTATAATCCGCAAATTGTCTGTAATCAGAGAGTTCATTAATCGCAAGCATATCCGCTACGCGGGAAGCATTCTTTTGCTCCCTTGTTATATATGCATTAACCCCAACCAAAGGAAGAGTGCTGATTAAAACCGACATAGCGTATTTTGCATAACCTGATGCCTGTCCTACAGCCGTATTTGATTTTGCAGCTTTAGCAAGATACTTTAACCCTAATGCTGCTCCAAGAGTAGAAAATATAACTGCAAGCGGAGTCTGCATAGCCTGTCCCAGCGCCTCAATACTTTCCGAGTATTTTTGCGAATTCTCATCCACAACATTAAAAGTTTTGAATGTATTGTGCTGCAATCGTTTTGCATCCTTTATCTGCTCATCGGACATCTCTAAATTTTCTATGGTTTTAACCAAAAACTTTTCTTTTTCGCCTTCAGTCTTTTTCCATTTTTTATATTCACGGTCATTTTTCCAAGCATTGATAAGGAATTTAATCATACCCATTTTTTTGTATGGTTTAGGTTCAACATCAGTAATACTATCAGCTTTTTCATCATCTACATAATATAAGCGTTCCGGATTTTTTATGAGCTCCTGTTTAACTTTAAATCTGCCTACACGCGATGCTTCTTTTTGAATTGATGCAGCAAAAATTCCCGAACCGACAGCAGCCGTAAGCGATAAAATATGAGGTACTACGCTAAGTTTAACATTCAACTTGGAAGCAATTTTTTCATACAAAATACTGAACAAAGCACTGAAACCAAATACGGCAGTCGTCAATGTTGATGTTGCAAGTTCTGCATTCTCTGCATAATCCTGTGAGGCTATGTCAATTTTTTCAACAAGTTTTGTCAAAAGCTGCTGGTCGCATTTTGCATCCTTGGTTTCTTTCTCATTAAGTTCAGAACCGATTAAATTAGCATCTTCCTGCAATTTATAATCAAACATCATTTTCTGATATTTATACTCTGGGCTGTCAAAAGCCATTTCTTTCATTGAATGAAAATTTTCTTTGATACTTTTAATAGGATTCGGCAATTTTGTTTTTTTCTTAGGCATATTTAAAAGCGCTTCTTCCACCTGTTTTTCCTGCTCAGGTGTCAGTACCGCAAAGGTTTTCGGATTCGCCAAATCAGTTCTCATAGCTTCAAATCTTCCGCGGCGTGAAGCACTGACTTCGGCTTTTGCAGCCCATGCATACAGAGGAAATGCTGCTGCGGTTGATATTAACATACCGCCAGTCATACTGACTATAGAAGCAAGCATTGCAGATTTTTTGCCGTTTTGCGCAAATTTTGCAAAAAAGTTTTTAACAGGTTTCAATAAAGAAACCACAAAACCTAAACCTGCACCGACAGTCATCGCGAATTCCATTCCCATACCTACAACCTGTTCGGTAATGACTTCCATATCTTCAGCTTTTTTCTGGGAAGCTTCATCCATTATATCAATAGCTCTCAAAAGCGCACTGCTTCTTTGTAAGTCATCATGATTAATGTCATTCGGATTGCGTTTCAAATACTCAACACGTTTTGCCTCTGCCAAATCGTATTTATTTTTCCATTCAGGATATAAAACCGCATATTGTTTGTATGATTTATAATCGCCGATAATTGTCATAATAATAGAAAGCACGTAAATTTCTTTTTTGCTATTTATAACAACTAAACTTGACAAAATCCAATAAACAGTAAATAATATAAGCATAGGGGGAAGCCCTAAGAAAACACTACTTCCTTAGAGCTTCGCTTAGTACCCTCTATGATGATAAAAGTAATTTTAGTGCTATTACTGCAAAGCCAAATGCCAGTAATAGCATTATTATTTTGTCAATCATAACAACCCTCCTTTCCTAACCGTTTCTCTAGTACTCGTGTGTTAGGAGTCAGGTTGGGCACTACCCATACGCAAATTATAGTATACATTTTCCAAAAAGTCTATTAATCATTTAAAATATTAATTTTTTGTTTATTTTTTAACGTTTCTTTAAAAATGGTGGTTAAATGATAATATACAAAGAAAGTATAAAATTTTTAAGAAAAGAGGTATAAAAATATGGCAAAGACAATTGGTATTGACTTAGGTACAACTAACTCAGTTGTAGCAGTTATGGAAGGTGGTAAACCAACCGTTATCGCTAACGCAGAAGGCATGAGAACAACTCCTTCTATCGTTGGTTTTTCTAAAACAGGCGAAAGATTAGTAGGTCAGCTTGCAAAACGTCAAGCTATCCTTAACCCTGATAAAACAATCGCATCTATTAAACGTCACATGGGCGACGATTACAAAAAGAATATTGATGGAAAAGACTATACTCCTCAAGAAATTTCAGCAATGATTTTGAGAAAACTTGCAGATGACGCTTCTGCATACTTGGGCGAAAAAGTTACTTCTGCTGTAATCACAGTTCCAGCATACTTTAACGATGCTCAAAGACAAGCAACAAAAGATGCCGGAAAAATCGCAGGTCTTGACGTTCTTCGTATCGTTAACGAACCTACAGCAGCAGCTCTTGCTTACGGTCTTGAAAAAGATAAACCTGAAAAAGTTCTTGTATTCGACTTAGGCGGCGGTACATTCGACGTATCTATCCTTGAAATCGGCGACGGTGTTCACGAAGTTCTTTCAACATCAGGTGATACTCACTTAGGTGGTGATGACTTCGATAAGAAAATCATCGACTGGATTTGTGAAGAATTCAAAAAACAGGAAGGCATGGACTTAACTAATGATAAACAAGCTATGCAGCGTATCAAAGAAGCAGCAGAAAAAGCTAAATGTGAACTTTCTTCTGTTGTAGAAACTTCTATCAGCTTACCATACATCACAGCTGACGCTAACGGACCTAAACACTTAGAACTTTCTCTAACAAGAGCTAAGTTTGAAGACCTTTCTCACGATTTATTGGAAAGATGTAAAAAACCTGTTGAACAAGCATTGTCAGATGCAGGTTTGAGCAAAAACGAAGTTGATGAAGTAGTTCTTGTTGGCGGTTCAACTCGTATCCCTGCTGTTCAACAGCTTGTAAAAGATTACACAGGCAAAGAACCTAACCAATCTGTTAACCCTGATGAAGTTGTAGCAGTTGGTGCAGCTGTTCAGGCAGGTGTTTTAGCAGGTGAAGTTAAAGATATCGTATTGTTAGACGTAACTCCGTTAACTCTTGGTATCGAAACATTAGGCGGCGTAATGACTCCGCTTGTTCCTAGAAACACTACAATTCCTGTTTCTAAATCACAAGTTTTCTCAACAGCAGAAAACAACCAAACAGCAGTAGATATCAATGTTCTTCAAGGTGAAAGACCAATGTCATCTGATAACAAATCTTTAGGTATGTTCAGACTTGAAGGCATCGCTCCTGCAATGCGCGGTATTCCTCAAATCGAAGTAACTTTTGATATCGACGCAAACGGTATTGTAAATGTTTCTGCTAAAGATAAAGCTACAAATAAAGAACAAAAAATCACAATTACAAACTCATCTAACTTATCTGAACAAGATATCGATAAGATGGTAAAAGAAGCAGAAGCTAACGCTCAAGAAGATAAGAAGAAAAAAGAAGAAGCAGAAGTTAAAAACAATGCTAACTCTTTAATCGCTTCATCTGAAAGAATCGTTAAAGATTTCGAAGGCAAAATCTCTGAAGAAGATACTAAGAAATTGAACGAACAAAAAGAAGCTCTTCAAAAAGCATTAGACGAAAACAAATCTGCTGATGAACTTAAAAAATTATCAGAAGAATTGCAGCAAACAATGTTTGCAATCTCACAAAAAGCTTACGAAGCTGTTCAAAAAGACGGCGAAGCAGTAAATTCTGATAACACACAAGGTTCAACATCTGAAAACAAAGATGACGATGTAATTGATGCAGAATATACAAAAGAATAGAACTTAAGGCGGGATTGATATCCCGCCTTTTTTAATTTTAACTATTTAAACTGTTCGTACAACCAACCTTTTTCTTCCAAAAATTTTAACAAAGCTTGTCTGTTTTCCGGTATGTCTGTTCTCGTTTTACCTTCAAGGCGAGTATCATCACCGTAGGTGCCGTTTAATTTTTCTCCAATTTCAAAAAATTGCTGTGCTGTTACTTCCCAATCATCACTATCCCAAGGCTTACCCGTAACAGATTCAACAATTTGTTTATACATTTCTATCTGGCTATCCGTCATCATTTTAGCAGGAATTGTTTCGCCTTCTGCGTTTCTAACAGTGTTCCCATTATCATCCACTTGATAAGAATTCGCTGCCCAATTCAATCGAGCTTTCATTTCTGCGGCAGTATATTTACCATTCTTTTCTAAATTGGATGGAGAAAATCCTGAAAACTCACAAATATCACCACCACAACAAGCTTCGCCATCCTTTGTACTCATTAATCTGGTGTACGCATCTAGATTTAACTGTTGATAACCAGAAGCCTCTTGATTATCACCCGTTTTTAAAAGCCATGTGTTAAGTTGTTTTATTTGTTCTTTTTTTATTTCAATAATCTGCTTTTGGCTTAATTCAACACCATACATTTCTTTTGCATCATTGATTAAATCATTAATTTCACTATCAAGGCAAGACTGTATATCAGATTCAATAACCTCTTTCATATTATATTTGGCTGCTAATTCGCTGTTAGACATTGGACCTTCAAGAGTTTTACCATTTTTGTTGTAAATATTCCAAGAGTGCCATTCTACATTACTTCCAAAACCATCCCTATTTTTATCTATTTTAAACCATTTATCAATACCTCTTCGAGCAAAAAATAGCATTTGTTCCATACAAGAATCGTTTCGTTCTTTATCGGTTAATATACCATCTTCACCCGCCATAGCAACTGAGTGTTTATATTCCCTCTCAGAAATATAACCATCTTCATTCATATCAAGAGCTGTAAATACACTTTCACCAGCACCAGGATTATTTTTAATAAAGGTTTCTTTATCATCCCCCTTTATACCATCAGGGTTCCAAGCTGTCTCAGAATTTTTAATATACTTAAATTCCATTTTTAAATTACGCAAGTCTAAATCAGCCATATCACCTCCCGTTAACCAAGATTATTTCTTGTAGGAAAAATGCTTGTATTCATTTGCTCAGATTTCATTGTTTCAATCTCAGCTTCTATGGTAGCAATTTCTTTGCGAATTTCTACTTTTGAACTCTGTGGACAATCAGGATGTTTTAAAATCTCTTTTTTAGCTTTTATAGCCTTTTCTTTATCTGCAATTGTACTTGTTGATTCTGGAATACCAGAGTATTGCTTTTCTACAAATGCATTAAAATCCATTTTGTTGATTGATGACATGTGTTTATGCTCCTTTCTTTGTTATATTGTGCATAATATATGGGGTAAAAAAATCTTAGTAAGAAAGTTTATACTATATTATAGTCTTACTGAGCGTTATTTGTCAATAGTTTTAGTCTTATTATAATCTTTATGCGTTGAGCAAAAAATAGTATTCTTTTTATTGTTATGGGTGAAATTTCAAAAAAACTTGGGCTTAGAATTAAAGAATTGCGCGAAAATCGAGGGTTTACTCAATTAAAATTGGCGGAACTGCTTGATATGGAAGCTTCTAATTTGTCCAAAATTGAACGAGGAGTTCAAATTCCCAAGGAAGAAAGTTTGTTAAAGCTGACTAAAGCCTTGAATGTTACAACAAAAGATTTATTTGATTATGAACATTTTTCAGACAGAAAAATGCTGCTTAAAAACATTCAGGGTATTCTTGAAAAATCCGATTTGGAAACTATTCAAAAATATTATAAAATTTTGATTAATTTATAGATATTTATTCAATAAAAGTTTTTTTAAAGCTCTTGCCTGAACAGCTTCGGGCTCAATTTCAAGTAATCTGTCTAAATAAGGAATTGCCTCATTATATTTTTCTAATTTTTTTAACGCCGCTGCCATTGCATATAATGCATCCAAAAATTTAGGGTCAAGTTCAAGCGCCTTTTCTAAATCCGATACAGCACGATTTATATCAGGATTTTCGATATCTTTCCTTGATAATAATATCTTTGCACGGTTGTAATAAGCATCAACCATTTTTTCGTTTAATTGGAGCGCTTTTGTATAATCCAAAATCGCTTCATCAAAATTTTCCAGAGCCTGATTTGCTACAGCTCTATAGAAATACGGGATTTCCCAATCATTTTTTAAATCGAGTGATTTATTAATATTTTCAATCCCGTTTTGGAATCTTCCGTTTTGGATATCAAAAATTCCGTTATCAAGATAATATTTGTAATCGTTAGTCATTTTTCACCATTTCCCTAAGTTTTTTCAATTGGTCTCTAATTTCTGCTGCGCGTTCAAAATCAAGAATCTTAGCAGCTTTGTGCATATCTTTTTCGAGTTTGGAAATAAGTTTCGGTAAATCTTTTTTGGAAATACCCAAATCAACCATTTCTTCCGCAACAATATCTTCAAAGCTTCTGTAACTTTCAACAAGTGAAAGTAAGTTGTTTTCAATCGGTTTTTTAATCGTTTGAGGAATAATACCGTATTTTTTGTTATGTTCAAGCTGAATTTCACGACGGCGGTTTGTTTCATCAATTGCTCTTTGCATTGAATCCGTAATTTTATCCGCATACATTATAACCTCACCACAAGAGTTTCTCGCAGCACGTCCGATTGTCTGAATCAAACTCGTATCAGACCTTAAGAAGCCCTCCTTATCAGCATCCATAATTGCTACAAGAGAAACCTCAGGAATATCAAGACCTTCTCTTAACAGGTTTACACCAATAAGAACATCAAATTCGCCCAATCGTAAGTCACGCAAAATCTCAACACGCTCTATTGATTTAACACCGCTATGCAAATATCGTACGCGAATTCCGTCCTGTAAAAAATAATCAGTCAAATCCTCTGCCATACGTTTGGTAAGTGTAGTAATCAAAACACGTTCATTCTTTTCCGCACGTTTTGCAATCTCTTTTTTCAAATCAGGAATCTGACTTTCAATAGGTCTGATATGAATCTTAGGGTCAACCAGTCCTGTAGGACGAATAATTTGTTCAACAAGACGGGAAGAAGTTTTTAGTTCAAAATCAGCAGGGGTTGCAGAAATATAAATCTTCTGCCCTACTTTATCAAAAAACTCTTTGCTTTTTAAAGGTCTGTTATCCTTCGCACAAGGCAGCCTAAACCCGTAGTCAATCAAAGTTTTCTTTCTTGAAGCATCACCGTGGTACATACCGTTAAGCTGAGGAATCGTTACATGTGATTCATCAATTACTGTCAAAAATTCACTCTGGAAATAATCCAAAAGTGTTGCAGGCGGAGTTCCGGGAGCGCGGCGTTCAATAATACGCGAATAGTTTTCAATCCCCGAACAATAACCCATTTCCTTAATCATTTCTATATCATATTTGACACGCTGTTGAAGCCGTTGTGATTCAAGAATTTTATTTTCGTTTTCAAGTTCCGCAACACGGTTTTTGAGTTCCTGACGAATCATTGCTAAAGTTTCGTCTTCATTCTCATCATAAGAAATATAGTGAACCGCAGGATAGATTACAACTGATTCTGGAGCTTCAATAATCTCACCTGTCAAATGGTCAATTCTAACAATCTTTTCAATTTCATCCCCGAAGAAATAAATACGTGTAATAATCTTTTCATAAGCAGGCATTATTTCTAAAATATCCCCGCGCGCACGGAAAGTGGAACGCTCCAGTTCAACATCATTTCTTGTATATTGAACACTGACAAGGTGTTTAATTAAATCATTTCGTTCAAGTTCCATTCCGACTTTCAAAGAAATAGTACCTTTGAAGTAACTTTCAGGCAATCCTAAGCCGTAAATACAGCTTACAGAAGCAATAACAATGACATCGTTGCGTTCATATAAACTTCTTGTTGTATTGTGGCGAAGACGGTCAATTTCTTCATTAATACTTGCAGATTTTTCGATATAAGTATCTGTTCTCGGAACATAGGCTTCCGGCTGATAATAGTCGTAATAAGAAACAAAGTATTCAACAGCGTTTTGGGAAAAAGTTCTTTAAACTCGTTATAAAGCTGAGCCGCAAGAGTTTTATTATGCGCAATAATAAGAGTCGGTTTTTGAACGGGCAATGACGTTAGCCATAGTAAAAGTTTTACCCGAACCGGTAATCCCTAAAAGAGTTTGCGTATCTTCACCTTTAAGCACACCGTCAACTAATTGTTCAATTGCTTTCGGCTGATCACCCGCAGGTTTGTATTTGGATGATATTTCAAATTTACGTTCCATAACAATATTATATAGTTAACAAAAATTTTTTAGCAATTCCCAGCCAATGCGAACCCTCTTGTAATCGGTTCAAAAGGGGCACGGACGAGGTAAAAATACAAATTGGTAGATGAACGGAATGTGCCCCACCCCTTGTTAAAAAATGTAACAATTAGTGGAAATTAATTTTTTTATTGACTACAATATTTATTGCACTGGGTGTAGAAAGAGGAGAATCCATGAACGCAAATTCAGATAAAATACTTTTACCTAATGACGTAAGAAAATTATTAAATGTTGATAATAAAGAAATTGTTGAACTTTGCAAAAAGACTTCTGTTAATCCTAAGAAAGACAGCAAAGGTCAAATTTATTTTTCAGTAGATGAAGTTAGAAAACTTAAAAATGCTAAATCATCAGTTGTTGCTGAAATGAACGAAAAGAAATCAGCACTTTCTCTTGTTTCTAAACCAAATTCACAAGTTGTAGTTAACAACCTTCTTGAAACTTTGAGCAAAATGGAAAACAGTATCACTGATTCTATGTCAAAAATTCTTGATGAAAAACTTGAAGGTATGGATGACGTTGTTCTTGAGCTTGTAAGATGCAAGACAGAAAATGAAAATCTTAAAAACAAAGTTAACGAATTGAACAAAGAAAACTTTAAACTAAAAAATGTTCTTAACAGTTTCAAACCATTGATGTGTGGATTCTACGTTAAAAAAGAAGAAGAAAATATTATTATATAGGGGTAAATGATGGCTAAGGATGATAGCGCTGCAGTTGTTAGCGAAGAAAGAAGCAAAGCCCTAAAGCTTGCTATTGAAAAGATTGAAAAAGATTTTGGAAAAGGCGCTATTATGAAGCTTGGCGATAAGCCTGCTGTTAGCGTTGAAACTATTCCTACAGGTGCACTAGCACTTGATGTTGCACTTGGTGTAGGCGGAGTTCCAAGAGGAAGAATCATTGAGGTTTACGGACCTGAATCATCAGGTAAAACAACTTTAGCACAGCATATTGTTGCAGAATGCCAAAAAAAAGGCGGAATTGCAGCTTTCGTTGATGCTGAACACGCTCTTGACCCTGAATATGCAAGAAACTTTAGGTGTTAATGTTGATGAATTATTGATTTCTCAGCCTGATACAGGTGAACAAGCTCTTGATATTACAGAAGAACTTGTACGTTCAGGCGCAGTTGATATTATTGTTGTTGACTCTGTTGCAGCTCTTGTTCCAAAAGCCGAAATTGAAGGTTCAATGGAAGACCAGCAAATGGGCTTGCAGGCAAGATTGATGTCTAAAGCTTTGAGAAAATTAACAGGTATTATCGGAAAAACTAACACAACTGTTATTTTCATCAACCAGTTGAGACAAAAAATCGGGGTTATGTACGGAAACCCTGAAACAACAACAGGTGGTAATGCGCTTAAGTATTACGCATCAGTTCGTATGGAAATCAAACGTGTTGAAGGTTTGAAAGGTGATGGCGAGGATGTTGGGAACCACGTTCGTGTAAGAATTCTTAAGAACAAAGTTGCACCTCCTTTCAGAACAGCAGAATTTGATATAATCTTCGGAAAAGGTATTTGCAAAATCGGAAATATCTTGGATGTAGCTGTTGATTTGGATATTGTAAAAAAAGCGGGCTCATGGTTCAGCTTTAATGATGAAAAACTCGGTCAGGGAAGAGACAAAGCAAAAGAATTCTTAGGCTCAAACCCTGAAATTTTAGCAACAGTTGAAACTCTTGTAAGAGAAAAACTTGCTGCTAATAGTTAAGTTATGAATTAAGAATATTGATTGGGAAATTTTCAAGCCGAATTTAACATTCGGCTTTTTTATTACAAATTGTAAAAATTTGATTTTTAACTCTAAAGTTTAGTCTTAATTTGCCGATAAACATGGAGTAAAGGAATAACACATGGGCGGATTTGAACTCAGCAATAACGGTCAAGGCATCGATTTTAACTTATTTAAAGATAAGTTAAACTTGTCCGATGTAAGTGTCAGCCTCAAATTCCAACAAATTTTCAACTTTTTTGATAAAGACGGTAACGGTGTTCTGGAGGTTTCAAACAATAACGGCGTTAATGAAATTGGCAGTATGCTCAAAGGAATGTCCAAATATGCATCTGTCAATGGAAATTCAATTTTTGAAGAAGATGAAGTACAGCAATATTTAGCAGAAACAGTGGATTCCGATGGCGCAACACTTACTTCAAAAAACATTTCAGTGAATGATATCTTTAATTTCTTAAAAGTTTTATCAATTCAGGAAGATAGCTCATCCGTCAAGACAGAAGCATATGCTTCTGAAGCTCTGACTGAATCAGAGCTTCAAGAAACTGCGATTGAGACTCTTACAGAAGATTCCAATAGAGCGCGAAAAATTTTTAATAAACAAAACTTAAGCCAGGGTTCTGTTAAGAACTCAATTAACTGGGTAAAAGAAGTTTTTAATACAGAAAATGCGGCAACCAATATTGACAGAGCTTTGTTGATAGAAGACTTTTCAGCTTATTTATTGCACAGAGCGGGTTCGGAGGAAGGACTGACTTATAGAGAATACTATGAGGCTCAAATTGAATTTATCACACAGATGTTTGCCAAATTTAATAAGAGTACAGATGAAATAAAATTACAAAGATGCCGTGAAGGCTTAAAAAAACTTGAACCGCAAAGACTTAATTGGATAATTCAGGCTATTGGAACAATAACAGATAATATTACGGCGGAAGAAATGCCAAATGTTTTATCTGATATCGTATCACAACAATTTGAAACACAAAACTTTTTTCCAAGTAATCTTCAGGTCTATAATCCTGAACTTCCTAATGCACGCTCTCCAAAACCTCAAATTACTACTGTAGAGAATTTGGAAAAGTCCGGTCAGTTGGATAAGAAACTTGATTTTGAAACTGCTTTTGAAATGGAGAGAGGTGTAAAATACGATAAAGAAGCTATTAATGATTATGCTTTAAAAAGTACACATCTTCAGATTCTTACCGGTATGAGCAATGATATTGCAGCTATTGATATGTTTTTAGAAATGCTGAGAGAAGATAAAGGAGAGTTATATTGTTCAGCACAACTTGTAGAAGAAATAAATAACTTTTTACAAAAATTTCAACAGCATGTTTCACCAAGCAGGGCGGATATCTTAACAACATTAATTAATTTAAGAGATAAGGCACAAGAAAATTTTGACAAAGCTCTTGGCGGAAGGAGTTTGGAGGACTACAGTGCTGATGCAGCCGAAGCATATAAAAAAGCATATGGAAACAATAATATTACGGATGTTGTTAACAGATATATAGAAAGTCAGGAAGGGGCTTATCAAACACTTAAAACCGGCGTTCAGGTTGCAGGTATGGTTGTAATGGTTGCAGGACAATGTATCCCTGTGGGTGGTCAGGTCGCGGCTACAATGATATATGGCGGAATGGCAACAGCTACATTAGGCGGAACAGCTTTAGATGCAGCTGAAAACTTTACCAAAGAAGGCGGAGCGACTGAACAAGACAAAAAAGAAATGGTTCAGGAATTGGCTACGGCAATTGCATTAACAGCAGCAGGTACAGGAATCGGTAAGGTTTCAGAATCAGCATTCAGGATGATGGTTTTGAAAAATTGTCCGAAGCTTCTTGCCTGGACGGCAGAAGTCGGGATTGATGCAACTTTGAGTTTGGTTGCTGATGCTGCTATTACCGGTGAAATTAGTTTATCAGGTGAAGGTATGTCTCAGCTTATCAATGTGCTTGTAGGTGTTATTAGAACAAAAGGAGATTTTAAGAGTTATTTGAATACTCATGCAGGGAAGACTGACACTTCAAAGGACAAACATATTCGTCAAGATTTTGGATTACAAAAATCATCAATCAAATTTCCAATTGTAACAGAAACTACAGAAGTTTCATCAATTGATGGAACAATAATTCATAAAAAATTTATTAGAAATCAAGATGGTAGTACTATACACGAGAAAACAATAACTACAAATGAATGGATGCCTGATGACGAATTTACTTATGAAGGACATTTAGAATTTAAATATCAAAAAGAAAAAACTATAACAGATAGAAATGGTTATAGAACAACTGAATCAGAAATAATCTTGCCTAATGGAGAAAAACATATAGAAAGAATAGACATCGACGGAAATAGTTATAAAGAAATAAGAAGTTCAGATGGAACTATGAAAAAAATAACTACTTTTAAAAATCCAGACGGTAGTAGTTATACTCTGGTTTCAAAAAATAAAATTAGAACAGTCGAAGCACGAGATCATATTGAAAGTATAGGAATTGATTTTAAGAATGGAGGAGTCAATGGTGGGCATGATATCAATATTTATAGAAATATTGATAATATAAATTTAAAAGGTATTTCATCAACTGCAGAAGTAAATATAATAAAATCTAATGAAATAGATAACAATACTCTTGTCCCTCTAAGAATTGAAATTCGAGTTAAAGAACAAGTTAATAGCAGTAATATTTCCAGAAAAGGTTTAATAATGGAATATCAAGCTGGACCACCTGCATACTATCGAACAAAAAGTGTAACTTATGATTCTGATTGGAAAATAAAGTGTGATGATAACGGACCAATTGAAACACATTCTCAGCAACCTAAAAATTTAATGTCACATGAACTAATAGACACTCTTATAACTCGTATGAATACCAGACCGAATGATTGTCAAACTTACTATATACATACAAACACCAAAGGACAAGAATATCATGTTTTTAAATACAATAATGAATATTTTATGCAACAAATTGATTCTAAAAATGGAACATTAAAAAGTTTTTATCCTATAAAGGAATCGGATTTAATTGGACAGTATCCTGAAGTTATACTGGATAAAATTCCAACTTGGTATTAAAATATTAATATGTAAAATAAGGAATCTAGTAATGAATAAAATAAATTTAATCAATATTAGACAAAAATTAAATATAGATGAAAATAGCATTCAAAAAATAATCACATCTTCTATTAAAGATAGTTTTGAATTGACCAAAAAAGAAAATACACACATAGATAAAATAACAAATCAGTTAATTCGTTTTGTTGATTATGATGATATGGTTTCTAAGCTATTGGAATCAAAATTATATGGCAGCGCGTATAGATTTGTTGATTTTAGTTTAAATGAAGAAAAAAAAATTTATAGAATAAATATTGGATTATTTAATAGAGACCTTGGTGAAATTGAAGAAACAAGCATAGAACCCGATATATTTATTGATATTTTTACAAATATAACAGCACGGCAGATAGAACTACATCCAGAAAATGAAAAACATTACAAAGAATGTTACTTAAAATTACTAAAATTTATTGAAAAAAACAAATATAGCAAATAAATTATGTATTTTTATAATTATATATTGGTCGAATAACTGTTTCTATATTTACAGTGTCTTTTATCAAATCTAAAGTTGTTTCCGAATCTTTATATGCTTGTGGTGCTTCATCAATAGTTTTTCTACCTACAGAGTTAGAAAAAATTCCACTCATTGATGTAGTATATTCATGCAAATCTAGTCTTTGTCGCGCTTCTGATCGTGATAATTTTCTTCCTGCACCATGCGGAGCTGAACAGTTCCAATCTTCATTCCCTTTGCCTGTTCCTAAAACTATACCGTCTCTCATATTTAACGGAATTAGTACTGGTTTTCCTTCTGAGGCATCTATTGACCCTTTGTGAACTGTTCCGTCTGCTGATATATAATTATGTGGACAATCAAATTGCATTTCAGATTTTAATTTAAATTTTTCTAAAATCATTTTAGCAATACTTTCTCTGTTAAATTGGGCATACTGTTGAGCCATAGCAACAGCCTCAGCATATGTCATATTTGGATTATTTACCCCTTCGTTATAAAGTTTTTCAAAATATTCTTTTACATATGAACCAAATTGTCTGGAACCAGTATGAATTGATAAATACAAGTTATTTTCTTTATCTGTATTTAATTCAATAAAATGATTACCATTACCTAAAGTACCCGCTTGATCAAAAATTCTATTTTTATCTTTACCATAAAGTTCACAGGCAGTAATAATATTTTGAGTTAATTCACTGGACATTTCAGGTCTTAATCGCTTATTATTAGGTAATTCGTGTCTAATAAAATTATCCAATTCAGCTAAATCAATATCACCAACTTTAGCATTTGTTTTCACAAGTAGAACACCACATCCTATATCATTACCAATAATAAATGGAGGAAGTTTTTTTATAGTTTCAGGTGTAACTTTAGCAGTAAATCCTACAACACAATTTTTACACGCTGAAACATCAGGCATAATTCTAATTCTAGCATTTTGAAAAATTGGCATATTACAAATTTCTTTGATTTGAGCCATTGCTTCCGGTTCAACATATCTGGCAAATACTTTTGCTTTTGTCTGACTCCCTGTAATTTCCAAAACATCTTTTGGCAAAGTATGTTGAAGTCCTTTAAAATTTGGACCTTTGTTTTGTTTTAGATTTACATTTTTCTGAGGTACAACAAAATTTCGAATTGTATTTAACATTACACTACCTTTCACACTTAGTTTCTACCCATGTAAGTTGAATGAAACTTCAAAATTGCCCGAATGTAAACTTTTGTAAACCCCAATCTCCTGATTTCAACCAAAAATATTACCCCGAAAAGTGTTGTTTGTACTATAATTGTAATGAGATTTTCATTAAAAAGAAAGGAAGAGGCTATAATGACTAATTTAGACAAAATTATGAAGCCGAAATCAGTTGCAGTTATTGGTGCATCTACCAAAGAACACACAATTGGTTCCGACATTATGAAAAGATTACAAGAATACAAATTCAACGGTAATATCTACCCTGTAAACCCTAAAGGCGGAGTTATCGAAGGGTTGCAAGCATATACTTCTATCTTAGAAGTTCCTGGCGAAGTTGATTTAGCAATTATCGTTGTTAACGCAAAATTCGTTCTTGATACAATCGACCAATGCCACCAAAAAGGTATTAAAGGTCTTTGTATAATTACAGCAGGCTTCAAAGAAACAGGTAAAGAAGGTGCAGAAGCTGAAAAACAACTTCTTGCTAAAGTTCGTGAATACGGTATGAGATGTGTTGGCCCTAACTGTTTAGGCGTTGTTAACACTCACCCTGAAATCAGACTTGACGGATGTTTCGCTGAATCATTACCTGAACGTGGAAACATCGGTTTCGTTTCTCAATCAGGTGCTTTAGGCGGCGGTATTTTAAACATCCTTAAAGACCTTAACCTTGGTTTCGCTCAATTCATTTCAATCGGTAACCAAGCTGATGTTAACGCTGAAACAGCTCTTGAATACTGGGAAAATGAAGAAGACGTTGAACAAATTCTTCTTTACATGGAATCAATCCAAAACCCTGCAAACTTTAGAAAACTTGCTTCAAGAATTTCTAAGAAAAAACCTGTTCTTGCTCTTAAAGCAGGACGTTCAGCAGCAGGTGCGTCAGCTGCAAGCTCTCACACAGGTTCTTTAGCAGGTGCTGATAAAGCTGCTAACGCTTTATTGAACCAATCAGGCGTTATCAGAGAATACTCTTTGAAAGATTTATTTGCTACAGCAAAAGTTTTTGCTAACTGCCCTATTCCAAAAGGCGACAGAGTTGCAATCATCACTAACTCAGGCGGTCCCGGTATTATGGCAACTGACGCAATTTGCGAACACGGTATGCAAATCGCTCAAATCTCTGAGGCAACTAAAGAAAAACTTAGAAGTTTCTTACCTTCAGCTGCTTCAGTTAAAAACCCTATCGATATGATTGCTTCTGCTCCAATCGAGCACTACAAGCAAACATTAGAAACAGTTATTGCTGATGAAAACGTTGATATGATTATTACAATCTATCTTCCGTTCCTAGGTTTGAAAGATATTGATGTTGCTAAAGCATTAATGGAAATCAAGGCTAAAAATCCGCAAAAACCTGTTATCGGCGTATTTATGACAAAATCAGAATTCTTCTCAACATTATCAGATATGGATGTTAACATGCCATTCTTTATGTACGCAGAAGAAGCTGCTGACGGTTTGAACAGATTGAACCAACAAAGAAAATGGATGGAAAGACCTGAAGGTAAAATTCCTACATTCAATGTTGATTACAAAAAAGCACAAGAAATCATTGCTAAATCAGTTAATGAAGGTCGTGACCAGCTTACAACACGTGAATCAATTGATGTATTGGAAGCTTACGGCATCAGAGTTTGTAAATCAGGTTTCGCTACAACAGAAGAAGAAGCAGTTACAATTGCTAACTCAATCGACTACCCTGTTGTAATGAAAATGACTTCAAAAACAACTTCACACAAAACTGATGTTGGCGGTGTAAGAGTTAATATTCAGTCAGAAGCACAATTAAGAGCTGAATATAAAGACCTAATTGCTAAGCTTGAAGAACGCGGACTTTTAGACGGTCTTGAAGGCGTAATCATTCAAGAAATGGTTAAAGGTAACAGAGAAATGGTTTGCGGTATCGCAACAGACCCTCAATACGGCCCAATGATGATGTTCGGGTTAGGCGGTGTGTTCATTGAAGTTATGAAAGACGTAACTTTCA